>Ga0075429_100005284_pt1 | contig 11109 bp, 6 predicted proteins | sample RhiMetdeltSRZDD3_FD_75295 | JGI IMG/M metagenome (GOLD analysis project Ga0075429, IMG submission 75295) | Populus rhizosphere microbial communities from Tennessee, USA - Rhizosphere MetaG P. deltoides SRZDD3 | ecosystem: Host-associated > Plants > Roots > Rhizosphere > Soil | place: USA...
CCGCGAAGAACATCCGCCACGTCAAGGTGTGGATCGGGGACCGGAACGAAACGTATCCCGCCATGCCTCACGAGGTGTACGAAGCCATCATCGAGGACGCGCACAAGAACAACATCAAGGTGCACGCCCACGCGATGACGCTGAGAGATCAGAAGGACATCATCCGCGCCGGCGCCGATCTGCTCGTCCACATCGTGGCGAACGCCAGGCTGGACGATGAGCTGCTGGCGATCGTCAGGGAGAAGAAACCGTACTGGGTTCCCAGCATCGGCACCGGCATCCCGAGCATGCGGCGCGAGGTATGCGAGAACGAGCCGTTCACGACCGAAACGCTGCCGCCGAACATCCTGGCTGAGATCCTGGCGAGCGAGTGCCGGGCCGCCGCAAACGCCGAGCGCGAGGCGCAGCTTCGAACCAACTTCAACGCCATGCGCGCCGCAGGAGCCCGAGTAGTCCTCGGCACTGACGCCGGCATCAGGCCGTCGAAGACCTTCGGCTCAGCCGATCACCACGAGTTGACCACCTTCGTGCGGCTGGGGATGACGACGGCGGAAGCCATCGAGGTTGGAACAGCGAGGGCGGCCGAAGTGCTCGGCCTCACCGACGTAGGAACTCTCGCCACCGGCAAGAAGGCGGACTTTCTCGTGCTGGACGCCAACCCGCTCGACGATATTCTCAACACGCGCAGGATTTCTGCGGTCTACCTGCGGGGGGCCAAACTCGATCGAGATGCCCTCCGGGCCAAGTGGAAGGGCTCGAACGCTTCCCGGTAGTACCATAGAGCGCTTGATATCCACCCTATTTGAAAGGTGACACGCATGCCTTCGCGCTGGACTGCGCTTCGAGCCCTGGTTGTTGTCGCGGTGATGGCCGGCGGAACCGTCTATTTCTCGCAGAAAGAACCGGTCCGGGGCATCGATCTGGATTCCTCGCGGCTCGTCGCGACCGACCGGATGCCCGAGACGCTCGAGGCCTGCACTTGGGACGTCGCGGCCCCCGAGCGCCCTGCACTGCAGCGCGGTCAAGGCGGCGGCGCAGCCCGTCCCAGCCCAGCGATGGGCGACCCGACGGTCGCCGCGCGGATGCCGCTGCGGACGATACGCGACCCCTACGCGGGGTTCGCCGCGATCCGCGTCGATCCCGTCCGGAACGAAGTCGTCCTCATGGACGAGTTCAAGTTCAACATTTACGTCTATGACCGCACGGTACAGACGCCGGCGTCGGCCGAAAGGACGATGCCGAAGCGCTTCATCGGCGGCGGCCTCACGCTGAGCCGCTACAACAGCGACGGCTACGTCGACTTGAAAACCGGCGACATCTACATCGTCAACAACGATTCGGAGCCGGGCCTCTTCAAGTTCCCGCGGACCGCCGAAGGGAATGTGCCGCCGGCCAACGAGCTCACCACGCCGTACGGCGCATTCGGCATGACGATGGATGAAGAGCGTGGCGAGATGTTCGTCACGGTCCAGCACGACGGGGCCATCCAGGTGTACCCCAAGACGGCGAAGGGCGACGAGGACGCGATTCGCCTGATCCAGGGGAACCAGACCCGGCTCGCGGACCCGCACGGCATCGCGTTCGATCCGAAGACGCGGCTGCTCTACATCGCGAACTACGGCACGGAGCGCGACGAAACGTTCGGCGTCGACCAGCAGATGCCTCACCCACTCAATGCGCTGCAGCCCCGCGGTGCGCGCAACGTGCGGCGGCCCAACTGGCCGGCGGGCAACCTCAATAACGCCAACCGCCGCGAAGTCGTGTTTGGCTCGGGTAAATTCGGTCCGCCCACCGTGACCGTGCATTCAGCCGACGCCAATGGCAACGTCGTCCCGGTGCGGGTGATCGAAGGTCCGAAGACTCAGTTGAACTGGCCGACCGGCATCTCGGTCGATTCCGAGCGGCAGGAAATCTACGTCTCGAACGCCGCCGGCGATTCGATCAACGTCTATCGCGCCACCGCCAACGGTGACGAGGCGCCGATCCGCCAGATCAAGGGACCGAAGACGATGCTTCGTAACCCCAACGGCGTGTCGATCGATCCCGTCAACGGCGAGGTGTGGGTCGCCAATTTCGGCAACCACACGGCGACGGCGTACAAGCGGGACGCGAACGGCAATGCCGAGCCGGTCCGCGTGATCCGGAGCGCGCCGCTCAACGCGCCGACGACCCTGATCAATAACCCGTACATGATTGCGTTCGACGGGCGGCGCGACGAAGTGCTGGTGCCGAACTGCGTGGCACAGCCGCGGATCGCAGCCTACTCGACCGCGGCGGACAAGGGCACGGTCCCGAGCCGCATCATCGAGGGACAGAAGACCAACCTGAACCGGACCGTGCACGCGATCGCCTACGACGACATTCATGACGAGATCGTCGTGCAGTCGAACATCGGCCAGGCTGTCGTCACGTATCGCGGCGCCGCCAACGGCGACGAAGCGCCGATCCGGATCATTCAGGGCCCGAAGACGCTCCTCCGCGACCCGGTGTCGCTCTTCATCGACCCGGTGCACAACGAGATCTTCGTCTTCAACATGGGCACCGACGACACGATGCTCGTGTTCGACCGTACGGCCCAGGGCGACGTCGCGCCGAAGCGCGTGCTGAAGTCGCCGGGCGCGGTTGGCGGCGTAGGCGCAGCGGATCCGGTCACCAACCGGATCTTCATCAACGGCCGGAACAACGGCATCCTCGTCTACGACCGGACCGCCGAAGGCAACGCTGCCCCGCTGAAGACGATTGGCGGCGGACCGATCAGCGGCATGAACAGCCCCGGCCGCATCGTCGTCCATCCGCCGACGCGCAGCATCCTCGTCACGCTGGGCGCCAATGCCGGCGAACGCGACGAAAAGACCGGCAACCTGATTCCCACGCCGTATGTCGGCGTCTGGTCGGAGGATGACGAAGGCGACGTGCCGCCCCGCTACACCCTCGCGCGCGGTCACATCTACATGCCGCGCGGGCTGACGCTCGATCCGAAGAAGAAGACGGTGATCGTCAGCGACAAGTACCTGAACGCGGTCTTGACGTTCTCGCTGCCGGAGATCTACGAGCGTCCCGCGGCGCGGGAAACCGCGCGCGCGTCGCGGTAACGCGGAAGCATTGAGGTGAACACGCATTAGGATAAGCAGCAGATGAGAATGCGCATGACCCACGTCGGTCTCGCCGTCCTGCTAATCCTGTATGGAAGCGCGGCCTCGGCGGAGGTCATGACCTGGAAGGTCGAGGGCGTTACCCGCGAGGCCATCGTGTTTGCGCCGGCCGCGTCCCCGGCCGGCGGAAAAAATCCGCTGGTCTTGTCGTTCCACGGCCGCGGCGACAACGTGCAGAACTTTCAGCACACGGATCTCCACCTGGCATCGCCGTACGCGATCGTCGTGTACTTCCAGGGGCTGGCGACTCGCGATCGGCTTGCTGGCTGGCAGGTTGAGCGAGGCGAAAACAACGACCGCGACCTGAAGCTGGTCGATGTCGCGCTCGCGTCGCTGCGCAAGAAGTACAACATCGACGACGACCGCATCTATGCGACCGGCTTCTCGAACGGCGCCATGTTCACCTACCTACTGTGGGCGGAGCGCCCGGAGGTGTTCGCCGCCTACGCGCCGGTGGCGGGCCGCCTCCGCCCGTCGGTGCAGCCGAAGCAGCCACGGCCACTGTTTCATGTGGCGGGTGAACGCGATCCCCAAGTGACCTTTGCCGATCAGAAGGCCGCGATGACGATTGCCATTGGCGTCAACGGCGTCCGGGACAAGACGACGCGCTGCGGCGAGGGCTGCACGATCTACGGACCCGGGACGCCCGCTCCGGTGATGACCTGGATTCACGACGGCGGCCACGTCTATCCGCGCGATACCTCTCAACGGATCGCATCCTTCTTTCGCGATCACTCACGCAGGCGCTAGACGACCAGACCGCAACAACGGCACAACGACCCACTTGTGCCTTGTGCCTTTTTCGGAATACCCTTCGCCTCGCTCGGAGGCGACCCATGACATCTCGCGCACTGCTCCTCTGCGCTGTGGCACTGTTCGCCGGCGGATCGCTGAGTGTGATAGCCGCTCAAGGCCCAAACGCGGCCGCGCAGGCTCATCTTGATCGGGCGAAGGCCGCGGCGTTCCGGCCCGGGCACTCCCTCATGATGTTGTACGAGAATGTCTGCGCCGACGCCCTGTCGCCGGAAGGGCCGGTTGAACCTCGTCCCACGGACGGAGGCCAGACTGCACCGCCGCTGGCAAGCCGGCGAATTCCACCCCGTACGGACTGGTACTCGGAGCCGGCGAAAGTCTTCGACAACCTCTACTGGCTGGGCAGCCATGGTGACGCCCATCGGGTTCCTCGGCTCGCGGGCGATTCCACCTGGGCGGTGAAAACGTCCGAAGGGATCATCCTGATCGATACCGGCAACGACTACAGCGCCAAAGAGCTGATCGCCGATGGGTTGAAAAAACTCGGCGAGGATCCAGCGCAGATCAAGTACGTCGTCCTGACCCACAATCACGGCGACCGGTATTTCGGCGCACGGTACATCCAGGAGACCTATCATCCCCGCGTGATCATGTCTGAAGCCGACTGGACGGCGATGGCGGCAAGCAACGAACCCGTCGAACTCAGGCCGAAGAAGGACATGGTCGCGACCGACGGCATGAAGCTGACGCTTGGCGATACGACCCTGACGCTCTATCTCACGCCGGGCCACACGCCAGGTACCGTGTCGGTGCTGGTGCCGCTCAGGGATGGAAACACCCGGCACGTCGGCGCCGTGTGGGGCGGCATCAATCCCAGCGTGATGCGTTACGGGGTGCGGTATTTCCGAACAATGGAAGAGACCTTCAAAATCTGGAGCGCATCGGCCGCGCGATTCCAGGAGATCGCTGCGAAGGCCGGCGCCGATACCTACCTCACCATCCATCCCTCCCTGGACGACGCCCAGGAGAAAATCCACGCGCTGAAATATCGGAAGCCGGGCGATCCGCATCCGCTGGTGAGCAAGGACAATCTCAATCGTTTCCTGACCATCATCAAGGAATGCACCGATGCTCAATTAGCGAGGATCGCGTCGTAGAGAGGAGCGTCATGACTCCGAGAGACCGAGTCGAGAACCGCCGTCAGCTGCTGAAGTGGCTGGCCGCGAGTCCGCTGCTGGCGGTTCCCGGCCTGGCTGGCCTTGCCGCCCTGGGCGCCGAAGCCCTGGCGCAGGCGGCGCAGTCACCCGCGGGCCGGCCGCAGCCCCTGCCCGACCCGATCCTCTGGGCACCGGCGAACCTGCAGGACCTCATCACGAAGGCGGAGGACGCGATCAACGTCTTCGATTTCGAACCGGTGGCGCGCAAGAACATCCCACCCGCGCATTTCGGCTACATGGCGTCCGGCATCGACGACGAGGTGACGCTGCGCGCGAACCGCGAGGGCTTCCTGAAATTCCAGCTCAGGCCGCGGCGGCTCGTCGACGTCAGCAAGGTCGATATGAGCGCCGACATCCTCGGCGTCCGCTACAACACGCCGATCGTCATCGCTCCGATCGGCGGGCATAAGGCCTATCACGCGGGCGGCGAGGAGGCGGTGGCGCGGGCGGCCAAACCCGGCGGCCACCTGATGATCCTGTCGACGCAGTCGACGACGTCGCCCGAAGACGTGATGAAGGCACGCGGCGCCCCGATCTGGTACCAGCTCTACGCGACCAACAACTGGGAGATCAGCAAGGCCTTCGTGACGCGCGCCGAGCGCGCCGGATGCCTGGCCGTGGCCGTGACCGTCGACCGCAACGGCGGTCGAAATCAGGAAACACTGTTCCGCCTGCAGCGCACGGACACGCGCGACTGCTCGGCCTGCCACGACCGCAGCACGCTGACGGCCAACTACCGAACGCGCCCGATGTACCAAGGCGTCGACCTCTCCGGGCTGACCAACATCCAGTCGTCCGCGATGACGTGGGACACCATCAAGCGGATACGCGACACGACGCGCATGAAGGTCGTGATCAAGGGGATCCTCGCCCACGAGGACGCCGAGCTGGCCGTCAAGGCGGGCGTGGACGGGATCATCGTCTCGAACCACGGGGCGCGAAGCGAGGACAGCGGCCGAGCGACGATCGACGCGCTGCCCGAAATCCTCGACGCCGTCCGCGGGCGCATGCCGGTGCTGGTCGACAGCGGCTTCCGCCGCGGCACGGATATCGTGAAGGCGTTGTGCATGGGCGCGACTGCGGTCTGCGTCGGCCGCCCGTACATCTGGGGGCTTGGCGCGTTCGGTCAGCCAGGCGTGGAGAAGGTGCTGGAGATCCTGCGCACCGAGTTGCTGGCCATCATGCAGCAGGTCGGCGCGCCAACCATCAAGCACCTCGTGCCGGGGATGGTGCGGCGGGCTTAGAGCACACTATCGCCACCACAGCGGACCTGAGGCGTAGGGAGGATGAAATGTTGTCTAGATCCCAGCGGGCAAAAAGAATGTCGCCGGTGGTGGCGTTGGGCGTGCTGGCCATCGTCCTGATTCTCCTGCCCCTGCAACGGTTGCAGAGTCAGGACAAGCCCTTCCAGGTGATGGAGGCGACGATCAAAGACGTCCACGATGCCTACAAATCGAGGACGCTGACTGCCCGGCAGCTTGTCCAGCTGTACCTGGATCGGATCGAGGCCTACGACAAGAAGGGGCCGACCATCAATTCCGTCATCAACATCAATCCGAAGGCGCTTGAAGAAGCCGACAGGCTTGATGCCGCGATGAGGTCCGGGTTCGTCGGTCCTTTGCACGGAATCCCCGTCGTGCTCAAGGACATGATCGACGTGGCCGGGTTGCCGACCACGTACGGTTCGTCGATCATGAAGAATTTTGTACCCACCAGGGACGCATTTGTGGTGGAAAAGCTCAAGAAGGCGGGTGCGATCATTCTGGCCAAGGTCACTCTGGGGGAGTTCGCCGGAGGCGACACGTATGGCTCGCTGTTTGGCGAGACCCACAATCCCTATGATGTTTTACGTACCGTCGGCGGTTCCTCGGGCGGTACAGGTGCCAGCGTCGCGGCGAACTTCAGCACCATTGGCATCGGCCAGGAAGGTTTTGCCTCGATCAGCCGACCGGCCGCCTGGAACAACATCGTCGGCCTGAGGCCGACTCCAGGACTGGTCAGCGGGGGCGGATTGGGACCGATGACGCGCACGGTCACGGATCTCGCCACCGTGCTGGATGTGATTGCCGGCTACGACCCGGAGAGCCCGGAGACGGCGCTGGGCGTCGGCCAGGTTCCGGAGACCTACACCAGGTTTCTGGACGCGAACGGCCTGAAGGGGGCGCGCATCGGAATCCTGCGCGAGCCAATGGGATATTTCAGTGAACCGCAGTCCGAGGACTTCAAGAATGTGACCAGCGTCTTCGACAACGCTGTTGCCGAACTGAAGGGCGCCGGCGCCGCGGTAGTGGATCCCATCGTGATTCCTCACCTGAACGCTCTCCTGGCCAAGAGACGTCAGGGCGGCGGAAGACCTTCGGGCATGAGAACGGTCAGCAGGGAAGCCCAGGAACGCAACGAAGAGATCAACCGGTATCTCAGCCGGATCCCGAACTCCCCATACAAGACCATGCAGCAGGTTCAGAACGGGCCGGAAAGACGCAGCAAAGGGACAGTGGGGTTTGATGGGGACTACGCGGACTCCCGGGTCGCGCAGGATGATTTGATGATCAACACGTTGAAGGTGATGGCCGACAACAAGTTGGACGCCATCGTCTACAAGACCGTCGAGCATACGCCGACATTGATCCGGGACTACACCAATCCGCCGTACTCGAACATGAAAGGAACGACGCACCTGAGCACATTCCTGGGCCCTATCGCGACGATTTCCGTCCCAGCGGGATTTACCCAGGCAGGATTACCGGTAGGGATTACCTTTTTCGGCCGGGCGTTCAGTGAGGCAACCATGATCAAGCTGGCGTATGCCTACGAGCAGTCGACTCACCATCGGAAGCCGCCGACAACCACGCCGGCACTCGTGGCCAGGCGGTGATCAGCGGACCCACGAATGAACGGAGGGAACCGTGCTGAGCCTTCGCAAGATTGGAGCGGTTTTCGCGGTCGTCGTGTTGTTGCCGGTCGTGGCGTTCGCACAGGCCGCGATCAGCGGCGTCGTCAGGGACGCGTCGGGCGCTGTGCTTCCAGGCGTGACGGTGGAAGCCGCAAGTCCGGCGCTGATTGAGAAGGTCCGGACAGCCGTGACGGACGGCACGGGTCAGTACGCGATTGAGAACCTGCGGCCCGGGCTGTATACCGTGACGTTTACGCTGCCGGGCTTCGCGACGGTGCAGCGCGAAGGCGTCGAGCTGTCGGGCAGCTTCACCGCCCGCATCAATGCCGATTTGCGGGTGGGCGGAATCGAGGAAACGATCACGGTCACTGGAGAGTCACCAGTGGTCGACGTGCAGAGCACGCGCCAGCAGCGGGTGATGGATCGTGAGGTTCTCGACACGCTCCCGAGCTCGGGACTCAGAACGGCTTTGGGCGTCCTGATCCCGAGCGTCGACTTTCGGCGTCAGGATGTCGGCGGCGCGGGCGTCAGGGCGGTGACCGGAAACATGACCGCCCATGGCGCCAGGTCGGAAGACGCCGGGACGACTCTGAATGGAGTTTCGATTGCCACGTTCAGCACCGGCGCCGCGACCGCGACCATCTTCATGAATCCGATGGGTCTCCAGGAAGTCACCATCGACACGGGTTCGAACAATGCCGAGCTGCACGCCGGAGGCGTCCGCGCCAACTACACGCTTCGCGAGGGGGGCAACACGTTCAACGGCGTCATCTTTGGCGCCTACGCGCCCGGCAAGTGGCAGGGCGACAATCTTACGGACGACCTGATCGCCCGCGGCCTGGCCGCGCCGAACAGCATCAGGGCGAACTGGGACATCAATCCCGCATTCGGCGGCCCGATTCTGCGGGACCGGATCTGGTTTTTTGCCGCGGCCCGGTACAACGTGACAGCCGACTATGTGGCAGGACTTTACTGGAATCGCAACACCAACAATCCGAATGCCTGGACCTACGAACCCGATACGAGTCGCCGGGTGTGGAACGAGCAGAAGCAGCCGGATACGCAGGTTCGCCTGAGCTGGCAGGCCACGCCGCGAAACAAGATCGGGTTCACCTGGTACGACACCACCTATTGCTTCTGCCCGACCGATGCCTCGCTCACGCGCTCCTGGGAAGCCGGCATCGGCCAGGACTACCCGCTGCAGCGGCTCGTCGCGGGCGACTGGACGTTTCCGGCCACCAACCGCATGCTCGTCGAGGGGAACTGGCAGGTCTACAAGTCGGAAAGCAACCGTTCGCCGTGGGCCGACCTGAATCCGACGATGATCCCCGTACAGGAGCAGACGACGGGCATGTTTTATCGCGCAGGCGACGCGTACCGGATCCAGCCTCAGCGCATATACACGTTCCGGGGCGCCTTCTCGTACGTGACCGGCGCGCACGCGTTCAAGGTCGGAGCCGCCAACAAGAGCGGTGGCACCGAGCTTGCCGATTACGACCTCGTGCCGGTGAGCTATCGCTTCAGGAACGCGGTACCCAACCGGATCACGCAGCGTGCGCTCGGAGAGTGGAAGGCGGACGTCGACTTCGACCTCGGACTCTTTGTCCAGGATCGCTGGACGCTCAGCAATCTGACGCTGAACTACGGGCTGCGCTACGACTACTTCCACAACAGTTATCCGGAACAGCACATCGGTCCGACGACGCTTGCGCCGACGCGGAACATCACGTTCCCGGCGCAGGACGGGTGGTCGCTCCACGACCTGTCGCCGAGACTGGGCGCTGTCTACGACCTGGGGGGTGCCGGGAAGACCGCGCTCAAGGCGAGTCTGAATCGCTACGTGATCGCCATGGGGCCGGATGTCAGCTTCATCCAGCTCGCCAACCCGTCGCGCAACCTCGTCACGTCGGCCACCCGGACGTGGACGGACGCCAACCGCAACTACGTGCCCGAGTGCGATCTCCTCAACGTGCGGGCGAACGGGGAGTGCGGCGCCCTGTCGAACGAAAACTTCGGCACCGTCGTCACCAACCTGACCTACGACGAGGACACGCTGACCGGGTGGGGGAAACGGAATTTCAACTGGGAGGTCTCGGCCGGCCTGCAGCAGGAACTGATGCCGCTGGTCTCCGCGGAGGTCAACTACTTCCGCCGCTGGTATGGCAACTTCGTCATCGTCGATGATCTCGCGGTGGGGCCGGCGGACTACGATCGGTTCGTCATCACGGCGCCGACGGATCCACGCCTTCCCGGGGGCGGCGGCTATCAGGTGGAAGGGTACGACATCAAGCCGGCGAAATTCGGCGTCGCGGCGCAGCCGCACGTGACGCTCTCGCGCAAGTACGGGAAGCAGCGCGACTACTGGCAGGGGATGGACTTCATCATCAACGCGCGGCCGCGGCCCGGCGTGATGTTCCAGGGAGGCCTGAGCACGGGCCGCCGCGTGGAAGACAACTGCGACGTCGTGACAAAGGTGGACAACCCGAACACGTTGTACTGCGACCGAACGGAGCCATGGCTGACGCAGGTCAAGGGCTACGGCTCGTACACGATCCCGCGGGTGGACGTGCAGTTGAGCGGGACCTACCAGACGAGGCCGGGCCCGCTCATCTTGGCCATCTATACGGCGACCAACGCGGAAGTGGCGCCGAGCCTCGGCCGCAATCTGGCGGGCGCCGCACCGAGCGTGGACGTGCACCTTGTCTCGCCTGGTCCGTACGGCAGCGCAAACGCCGGCTCAGGGAAGCACGGAGAACGACTTCACCAGGTCGACGTGCGGGTCTCGAAGCTCCTGGGCTTCGCTGGCACCCGCACGCGGCTGAACGTCGATATCTACAACGCCCTCAACTCGAGCGCGGTATTGGCGCAGAACAACGCCTTTGGCGCTTGGCAGACTCCCACCGAGATCCTGGTGGCGAGGTTCTTTAAGTTCAGCGTGCAGTTCGACTTCTGATATCTAGGAGAAGAGCTCATGACACGCGTCACGGCGATCGCAATTGCGCTCGTCCTCGCCGGATCGACCGGTCTCGAATCGTCGCTGGTCTCAGCTCAAGCCGACGGCTGGACCACGCTGTTCGATGGCAAGACGCTCAAG
>Ga0075429_100005286_pt1 | contig 11108 bp, 11 predicted proteins | sample RhiMetdeltSRZDD3_FD_75295 | JGI IMG/M metagenome (GOLD analysis project Ga0075429, IMG submission 75295) | Populus rhizosphere microbial communities from Tennessee, USA - Rhizosphere MetaG P. deltoides SRZDD3 | ecosystem: Host-associated > Plants > Roots > Rhizosphere > Soil | place: USA...
CACAGGTATGCCGCCAGGTCGGCCACCTGCTCCGGTTCGATCAGCTGCTTGATCGCGACCGGCGCGAGCATCACCTGCTCGACCACCTCGTCCGCCCCGATCCCATGCGCGTCCGCCTGCGCGGCCACCTGCTGCTCCACCAGCGGGGTGCGCACGTACGCGGGGTTGATGCAGTTCGAGGTCACGCCGTGCTCGGCGCCCTCCAGCGCGATCACCTTGGACAGGCCTTCCAGCCCGTGCTTTGCCGCGACGTAGGCCACCTTGTACGGCGAGGCGCGCAGCCCGTGCACCGAGGAGATGTTGACGATCCGGCCCCAGCCCGCGGCGTACATGTGCGGCAGCGCCTGCCGGGCCAGGCGGAAGGGGGCCTCGAGCATGACCCGGAGCATGAAGGAGAACCGTTCCGGTGAGAAGTCCTCGATACGTGCCACATGCTGCAACCCTGCATTGTTGACCAGGATGTCGCAGGTCAGCCCGAGCGCGTCGACCGCGTCCAGGTCGGACAGGTCCGCCACCTCGGCCCGGCCACCGATCTGCTTCGCGACCCGCTTCGCGCCGGCAGCGTCCAGGTCCAGTACGACGACGTCCGCGCCCGCGGCGGCCAGCCGGACAGCGCAGGCGGCGCCGATCCCGCTCGCCGCGCCGGTGACGACCGCGGTCCGGCCGACGAGGCTCGGTGACTCTGGTGGCATGCACGTGACGCTAGGCAATCGCGGCCTGTGCCGATACGTGGGGGCCACACACATCCATGCCGGATCGGATGGGAGCCCGGAACACCTGCGGAACGGCGGTAGGTTGCAGCCATGACGCACCTCGCGGTCACCGTGATCGGTCCGGACCGGCCCGGCATCATCGCCGACGTCACCCGAGCGCTGGCCGGTGCCGGCGTCAACCTCGAGGACTCGACGATGACATTGCTGCGCGGGCACTTCGCCATGATGCTGATCTGCTCCGGCCCGTCGCTGGACGAGGTGGACCGGGCAATCGCGCCACTGGGCGGCGAGTTGGTCGTCACGGTTCGCGAGGTGGGCCCGGATCAGCCTGCTGCGGCGCTCGGTCCGTCGTACCTGCTGAGCGTGCACGGCGCCGACCGGCCCGGCATCGTCTCCGCGATCACCACCGTGGTCGCGGCCGCCGGCGGCAACATCACCGACCTGTCCACCCGGCTGAGCGGCTCGCTGTACGTGCTGACCGCGGAGGTCGACCTGCCGCGGACGGTCGACATCGACGACCTGCGTACCGCGCTGGACGCGACCGCGGATCACCTCGGTGTCGACGCCACCCTCCATCCCGCGGAGACCGACGAGCTGTGACCGGTCCGATGGACTGGAGCCCGGCAGACCTAGGCATCCCCGGCACGGTGCTCCAGGTGGTCCGCGCCCCGCACCCGGTGCTCGCGACCGGGGGCGCCGAGGTGGACCCGGCCGACCCGGCCGTCATCGAGCTGGCCGCCGACCTGGTCGCCACCATGCGGGTCTCGCCCGGCTGCGTCGGCCTGGCCGCACCCCAGGTCGGCGTCGCCGCCGACGTGTTCGCGCTCGACGTCACCGGGCACCCGAAGACCCGCACCGGCCACGGCACGCTGGTGCTCTGCAATGCCCGCGTGCTGGAGGCCACCCGCAAGGAGAAGGCCCGCGAGGGCTGTATGTCGGTGCCGGACCTGACCGGTGACGTCAAGCGCGCGACCCGGATAGTGGTGTCCGGCGTCCTCCCCGGTACGACGGAAGCGGTCACCGTGGAGACCGACGGGTTCGAGGCCCGTGCCCTGCAGCACGAGATCGACCACTGCGCCGGCCTGCTGTTCCTCGACCGGGTCGCCGGAGCCCATGCCGTGTTCCCGCGCAAGGTCTACTTGTAGGCTCACTGGGTTGGGGCGCCCCGCGTTCCCGGCCCGGGTGGCGGAATGGCAGACGCAGCGAGCTTAAACCTCGCGGCCGAAAGGCGTACGGGTTCGACTCCCGTCCTGGGCACCTGAGCCCCTGGCCTCGGCAAACGCCGTCCACCTCCAGAGTCGAGTGGGCGGAAGCGAAGCAATTGGTAAACGAACCGTGGGCACCCTACCGGCGTTGCTCAGTGCCCAGCACGAAGGCTCCGGGACCGGGACTGTGGCCTGGACCCCTGCTCGACCCCAACGGTGACCGGTCTTCGAAGACCAGTCGCTATACGGCCGAGGCGACATCGGCCCGCAGACGCTCACAACCGCAGGCGACTACCGGCTACGAGTGTTCGGCCGCGGCGACGACACCGGCGACTACGCCTTCAAGCTACGACCTTCGCCTTGAACATCCGACAGGACTTCGCGGCGCGCAAGAGTCTGACGCAGGGTGTTGACGTAGGGCGCACTGACGATCCGGCCGGCACGGAGATTCCACCAGCCGACGTACGAGATCGACCTGACGGCGCGAAAGAGTGCGGCGGCGTCGCGCAAGGCGCCGCTGCGGCCGCATGTCCATCGGGCGCGAGATGGTATGTAAAGGTGACGCATGTGAACGTCCACCCGGAGGAGGGATCTGTGGCGGGGATCGACTCGGGCTCACCGACGCTGGAACAGGTGGCAGCGGTGGCCGGTGTGTCCCGGGCGACCGTGTCCCGGGTGGTGAACGGTTCGCCGAAGGTGCTGCCGGACACGGTGGCGGCGGTGAACGAGGCGATCGCGCAGCTCGGGTACGTGCCGAACCGCGCGGCCCGGGCGCTGGTGACCCGTCGTACTGACTCCGTCGCCCTGGTCGTACCCGAGCCGGACATCCGGGTGTTCTCCGACCCGTTCTTCGCCCGCATCCTGCACGGCGTGAGTACGACGCTGGCGCCGACGTCGTCGCAGCTGGTGCTGCTGATCGAGCCCGAGGCCGGTGACGACCGGCGGCTGCTGCGGTACCTGCGCGGCGGCCACGTCGACGGCGCGATCGTGGTCAGCCACCACGGCCGCGACAACGTGCTGCAGGAGCTGGTCCAGCTGCCGCTGCCGATCGTGTTCAGCGCGCGCCCGCTCGGCGTCGACGTACCGGTGGCCAGTGTCGACGTCGACAACGTGGCCGGCGCTCGCACCGCGGTCGAGCACCTGGTCTCGCGCGGGTGCGAGCGGCTCGGTACCGTGACCGGCCCGCTGGACATGACCGCCGGTCTAGACCGGCTGACCGGGTTCCGGCAGGCGATGAAGGCCGCAGGGCTGAAGGCCGACGCGGTCGCGCACGGCGACTTCACCGCGGACGGCGGGGAGCTCGCGGCCCGGAGCCTGCTCGGGAGGCACCCCGATGTGGACGGCATCTTCGTCGCGTCCGACCTGATGGCCACCGCCGTGCTGCGGGTGCTTGGTCAGCTCCGCCGGCGGGTACCGGACGACGTCGCCGTCGTCGGGTACGACGACTCGGTGCTGGCCACCACCACCGTCCCGCGGCTCACCACCGTCCGGCAGCCGGTCGAGGACCTCGGCCGCCGCCTCGCCGAGATCGTGCTCGCCAAGATCGCCGGCGAACCCCACACCGAGCCCGAGCTCTTCCCGACCGAGCTCATCGTCCGTGAGTCTGCCTGACGGCGACCCAGCCGCCGCTGGACGGTCCGGGCGGTAACCGTGTGCCGCGGCCGGGGCAACCCGGCTCACGAGATCGTGAGCAGGATGGGCGACTGGGCACACTCCCGGCTCAGCCGGATCGCTCGCGCGGACCTGGACCGGATGTGGAACATCTACAGCGCCGGCGAGACCGGAGGCGCCAACGAGGTGATGACCGAGCTGGCCGCGCTCACCGACGACCCGGCGCGGCACCTGCAGGTCAGACGAGGCGAGTACGTCGCCGTCGGCCGCCGCTGGTCCGCCGGCGACCGGGTCGACATCTCGATGCCGTTGAGCTTCCGCACAGAGCGGGCACCGGACGATCCGGCGGTGCAGAGCGTGTTCTACGACCCGACGCTGATGGTCAGTCTCGGCGGCGCGGCTCCGCCGATCGTCTGGCGGGGGTACGGCTTCTACCGGCACCACACGCTGGACGGCGACTTCAGCGGCGCGTTCACGGCGACCGCGACCCCGATGCACTTCACCAGCCAGGGACACGTGTTCGCACCGCTCTACGTCGCCGACCCGAACGCGTTCACGGCGTACCACGCGTACTTCGAACGGGCCGAGCCCGAGATCGTGTTCGGCTCCGAGAACAGCGGCGTGCCGAACCGGGACCGCGGCGACGGCTGGCGGTTCCTCGACCTGGTCTGGCAGCACGCGCCGTTCGCCAGCCACGGCCTCTTCGTTACTCAGGTCGAGGACCTTTCCCGGCAATGGCAGCGCGAAGGGCGCCTCACCCACGAGGAGCGGATCGCGGTACTAGCCGCTGCCGTCACGGCACACCGCGATCTCGAACCCTGACGAGTACCGCTCGAACCGCAGACCTCCGGCGGTGCGCGACCGATGATGAGTAGGTACTGAGCGCCGGCTCGGAGCGCCAGGGAAGGGGACGAGCCATGCGGCCTTCTTCACACCGCATCACATCAGGTTTCGTGCGCATGACCGCCGCGGTGGTGCTCGCCCTGCTGGCGACCGGCTGCGGTTCACCGTCGTCTGCTCCGCCCGCCGAGCCGGCGGAGCAGACCACCGCGGGCACCCAGCCCGAGACGATGGCGACCGACGAGCAGGCGGCGGTCACGGCAGTGGACACCTTCTGGCGCGAAAACTTCAGCGAGCTGTTCGGGCGTCCCTACACCAGTCCTCGCGTGGAGGGCAGGTACACCGGCACGGACGGACCGCAGTGCGCCGGTCAGCCTTCGGTGCCGTTCAACGCCTTCTACTGCCCGCCGGGCGACTTCCTCGCCTGGGACGAGAACCTGATGGCCAGCGGATACAGCCAGATCGGGGATGCCTGGGTCTACCTGATCATCGCGCACGAATGGGCGCACGCGATCCAGGCGAGGCTCGACCGCTCCATGGTCTCCGTCGCGGCCGAGCTGCAGGCGGACTGCCTGGCCGGCGCGGCGCTGCAGGGGGCGGCGGACGCCGGGGACCTGGTGATCGAACCGGGTGACAGTGAGGAGCTGGCGCGGACCCTGGCCGCGGTCGCGGACGACTACCCGTGGACGAAGGAGAGTGACCACGGCAGCGCGGAGGAGCGGACCGCGGCCTTCGACACCGGCGTACGAGGCGGCGTACAGGCCTGCGCCTGAGAACAGCTCGCGCCAGGCGGATCCGCAGGCTGCCAGGCCTACACTTGCGTCAGGCTGGCGTCAGGTACGAATGCATCATACGGTGCTGACCACGGCGTCATCGCCGCAACGACCGGACCGACTCTGCGAGGGCACATGACGGAGCAGACCACCTCATCGGCACGGGCAACGTCTGCTCCCGTGCGGCGGGACCACCCTGGCGTCGTGGTGATCGAGCACGAGCCGGGCTGTCCCCTCGACCGGTTCACGGGCTGGCTCGACGGCCTGACGGTCGAGGTCGTCCGGCCGTACGCCGGCGATCCCGTCCCCGGCTCGGTGAACGGTGGGCTGATCGTGCTGGGCGGTCAGATGTCGGCGTACGACGACGGGGTGGCGCCGTGGTTGCCCGCCGTGCGTGACCTGCTCGCCGTGTCGGTGTCCGAGCGGGTGCCGACCTTGGCGATCTGCCTCGGCGCGCAGCTGCTCGCGGTCGCCTGTGGCGGCACGGTGGAGGTTGGCGCCGCACCCGGCCGGGAGTCCGGTGTGGTCGATGTCAGCTGGTTGCCGGCGGCAATGACCGATCCGCTGGTCGCCGGACTGCCCGACCCTGCCGCGGGCCCGAGCATGCACGCCGACGCCGTCGCGGAGCTGCCGGCCGGCGCCGTCCTGCTCGGGTCGAGCACGATGTACCCGCATCAGGCGTTCCGGGTCGGCGAGCTGGCGTGGGGTGTCCAGTTCCATCCCGAGGTGTCGGCGGCGACCTTCCGGTCCTGGGCCGAGGTCCACCCCGACGTCGACACCGACCCGGTCGTCGCCGAGATGGTCGCCCGTCAGCACGACGTCACCGCGACCGGCCGCCGGCTGGCTCGGCGGTTCAGCTCGCTCGTCGCGCAGGCAGTCGGCCCCGGGGACCAGAGCCTGGCCGTGGGTACCTGATCCTTCGACGGTGCTGTCAGGGACGTGCGAAGAACTCCACGAGTACCGGGCTGAGCGCCTCGGCATCGACCGCGTGGCCGGCCGCGGCGATGATGGCCCGTCGCGAGCCGGGGATCGATCCGGCGACGGCGTCCGCCGCGGCGGCGAAGAAGTCACCTTCGGCATTCACCATCACCTCGTCCGGCGTCTCCCGAGTGATGACGAGAGCGGGCAGCTGGATCGACGCGAGACGCTCGTGCGGAGGCGAACCGTCGTTCAGGCACGCCGCGTCGTACGGGAGCGTGTGAGCGAGCGCGAGCAGCGGGGTCCAGTACGGCGATGCCTTCGCCTCGGCGATGCCCTCGTCCGGGATGCCCGCGACACGCATGAACAGCTCGATGGCACGGTCGGGGTCGTCGGCGGCGACCGCTTCCCGTACGTCGGCGACGTAGGACCGCCAGGCGGCGATCATGTCGGGCGTCACGCAGTACGGCACGTCGTACACCGCGATCGACGTGGCCGCGACGCCGGCGGCGGCCGCTTCGAGAGCGAGCGCTCCCCCGGACGAGGCGCCGAACAGATGTGCCGACCCGCCGGCCCGCTGGACGACGGCGCCCAGATCCTCGAGCTCGCGCGCCAGCGAGTGGGGTGGGGTGTCGCCGCTCTCGCCGCGGCCACGGCGTGCGTAGTTGTAGACCGTGAACCGCTCGGCCAGGTGAGGGATCAGGGTCGCGTTCTCCGACCCGTCGTCCAGTCCGCCACCGACCAGTACGACGGATGGCCCGGACCCGGTCGTCGTGTAGGCGATCTCGGTGCCGTCGTCTGACGTCAGCTTCATCATGGCTTCTCCTCGGACGTTGTGAACGCTGCGAGTGGCGGCGATCGCATACCGCTATCGGTAGAGCGCTGAGGTGTATCCGGGGCCGAGATCAGGCCGAGCTCTCGATCATGCCGTACTTGACGAGCGCGACGTCCAGCGCGTCCTGCTCCTGCGCATCGACGATCGCGCGGGCGACGTCGCGCAGCTTCGTGTTCGTGTGTTGCGACGCGCGTTTGACGAGCTCGACCGCCGTGCCAGTGTCGAGTCCGAGCCGGTGCATCACGATGCCCTGCGAACGACCGATCAGGTTCCTGGTCACCAGTGCCCGCTGGAGATGCCCGACCAGGGTCTGGCTGTCCTGGAACAGGCTGACGTTGTCGAACACGACACCGGCGTTCAGCACGAACAGCAGGACGACGTCGAACGACGTCTCGCCGAAGGTGTCCGGCTCGGTGGAGAAGAGCACGAACGCGGCCGCCGGCTTCTGTGTCACCGGCAGCGGCAGCATCAGACAGCTCCGGTACCGCGCGGCGCGCATCGCCGCGGTCAAGCCCGGCCAGCGGTGGTCCGCGGCAGCGTCCGCGATCCGGTGCGGATCGCCGTAGCTGAGCACCTCGGCAAGAGGCCCGTCCGACGCGAGCAGGACGTCGGTAAGTGCCACCCGTGCCGGCTGGACCTCCGGGCCGGTGTCGTCTGCACGCCGTGCCGCGACGACCGGTCCGGCCTCGTCGCGCACCACGATCGAGGCCTCGGCGCAGCCCTGGACGGTGGCCACAACGCGAGCAACGAACCGGTCGAGCGCGGCCTCGACGTCGTCGCCGTCGACCAGCCGGCTCACCTCGGCGAGCTCACGGGCGACCGTCAGGATCTGATCGTTCATCCGACCCATCATGCCTCCGGTGCACCGCACCCGCACCTCGCGCCGAGGCGCACTGCGAGGAGCTCAGAGGCGGGCCGGGGACCACGCCGACGACCAGTGCCCCGGCGCAAATTCGGACATGCTCACCGACCGTCTGCGTGCTAGCATCACGACAGCGATCTGCAATTGCAGATGCACTAACATTTGCACCTGCAGTACGACTGGTTACACATGGTGACGCAGGAGGTTGGAGCATGCAGGACGCCGGCGCCCACACCACCGATCCATCCTCAGCAAGCCTGAGGTGGCGGAAGAGCCGACGCAGCAATCCGAGCGGAGACTGTGTCGAACTGGCGCAGTTGCACACTGGCGACGTCATGGTCCGGAACTCGCGCGACGTCGACGGACCAGTGCTCTGTTACACCCGCTCCGAGATCGCAGCCTTCATCGGCGGCGCCAAGGACGGGGACTTCGACGACCTGCTGGGCTGACCCGCTGCCGAGGTTGCGCGCTCAAGATACTTGTGCTTCCCCTGCAACCAGATGAAGACTGGGCCATCAGCCGACGGCTGAATGGACCTGGGGCGGGGCAGGGAGAGTCGATGAGCACAGCACGAGCAACCGGCGAACCGGGCGCGACGAGTATGTCCGCCGCCGCTGGCGCTCCGACCGTGCTCCGGATCGCTCTCGGCGGCCAGCTGCGACGTCTCCGTCAGGACCGCGGGATCACCCCGGAAACAGCGGCCGACACGATCCGCGCCTCGCACGCGAAGATCAGCCGGCTCGAGCGCGGCCGGGTCAGCTTCAAGGAACGCGACATCGCGGACCTGCTCACCCTCTACGGGGTCACCGACCCCGACGAGCGGGAGGCGTTCCTCTCGCTGGCACGGCAGGCGAACTCCCCCGGCTGGTGGCATCAGTACAGCGACCTGCTGCCGAGCTGGTTCGAGACCTACCTCGGGCTCGAGCAGTCCGCGACGGTGATCCGGACCTACCAGGCGCAGTTCATCCCGGGCCTGCTGCAGACCGCCGACTACGCCCGGGCCGTCATCCGGCTCGTGCACGACCACGAGCCGCCGGAGGAGATCGACCGCCGGGTCGAGCTGCGGATGCGGCGTCAGCAGATCCTTGACCAGCCGAACCCGCCGACGGTGTGGGTGGTCATCGACGAGTCGGCCCTACGCCGGCCGATCGGCGGCGTACCGGTGATGCGGGCACAGATCGAGCACCTGATCACAGCCACCAAGCGGCCGCACGTCACTCTGCAGCTACTGCCGTACGACGTCGGCGGCCACGCCGCGGCGGGCGGCCCGTTCACTATCGTGCGGTTCCCCGAGGCCGACCTGCCCGACGTCGTGTACCTGGAGCAGCTGACCAGCGCGCTCTACCTGGACAAGCGCCCCGATCTGGACCGGTACAAGGCGGTGATGGAACAGATCAGCGTCCAGGCCGAGCCGCCGAACCGGACACCACGACTGCTCCGGAAGCTGCTCTCCGAGCTCTGAGGCGGCTGGCGGGCTGTGACGCTGCGCACAAACCGGTGTGTCCATGCAAATGCAATTGCCTTTGGTCCTTGCATCCGCAAAATACTTACGGCACAGTGGGCAATCAGTGAGGTACTACCCGTCGTCGGCCGGAGCGCTCCGGCCGACGACACAACGTTCGTCAACGGGCGCGACTGAACCGACTGAAGCCAGCGACGTGAGGCAACCGCCATGAGTCTTCTCCTCGCCACATCGGTCATCCTTGCTGCGGTATCGACCATCGGGCTGACCGTGACGCGCCGGTACGCGCGCGACCTGGAACGGCAGCTGCGTGTCGCGGACCGCTCTGCCCACACTGACCCACTGACCGGTCTGGCGAACCGCGCCGGCCTGTCCCGCGAGCTGGAGAAGCTGCACACCGCGGTCGCGGAGGAGCACATCGCCGGCATCCTGCTCGACCTCGACGACCTCAAGCCGATCAACGACGAGCACGGCCACGCGGCCGGCGACCGGGTGCTGCTCGAGGTCGGACGGCGCATCGAGCTGGCAACCGCCTCGACGGCCGTGTGTACGGCGCGCCTCGGTGGCGACGAGTTCGTCGTCCTGTTCAAGCCGAGGCCGGGCTACCTGCAGGCGTCGCAGGCTGCGGAGAGGCTCGCCCACATGATCTGCCAGGCCATCGTCAGCCCGATCAGGATCGACACCGTGCATCACGGCAGCACCGCCATCTCGGTGTCCGCCAGCGCCGGTGTCGCCGTGATGCCGGCACACCGGCTGGGCCAGCTGATCTCGGCGGCCGACATCGCTATGTACCGCGCCAAGGCGTCGGGGGCGACCGTCTGCCGGTACCAGCCGCACCTGGACCGCGCGCCCGAGCCGGGTCGCCGTCCCGCCCAGCGGCTGCGCGACCAGCGCACCCGCCGCGACCCGCTGGTCGCGCTGCCGGCCGCCCACGTCCCCGCGGCCCATCAGGCCCGCGAAGCCGGCTGAGAAGAGCCAGAGAAAGCAGAAGGCGCGCGGTCCGAGACCGCGCGCCTTCGACTGTCGCCTCCCTGGTTACGGCTTGCGAGCGATGCCTGCCATCAGAATGCGCTGGTACGGCTCCAGCTCGTCGGCCTCGGGAACCCGGCCGTCCGGGTCCTCGGGGAACCAGCGCGCCAGGAAGTCGAGACCCGGCGGAACCAGCGGCATTCCGAGGAAGTGCTCCTGGATCCGCTCCGGGGTCCGGATCCAGCCATTGCCCAGGCTCTCCAGGCCGGCCTGCTCCATCGCCTTCTGCAGCGGCTCACCGGTGTCGACGAAGTCGGTGATGAACAGGTAGCTGCCCGACGGCATCTCGTCCATGATGGTCCGGACCCACTCGTCCGGCTGCTCGTCGTCGTGGAAGTGCATGTGGATACCGACGACCATCAGCGCGATCGGCCGGTTCCAGTCGAGCAGTCCGCGGACCTCCTCGTTGTCCAGGATGCTCTTGGGGTCGCGCAGGTCCGCGGTCACGACCACGGTCGAGTTGTCGGTCGCCAGCAACGCACGGCCATGGGCGAGCACGATCGGGTCGTTGTCGACGTAGACGACCTTGACCTTGGGGTTGATCTCCTGCGCCGCCTGGTGGGTGTTCTTCTCGGTCGGCAGTCCGCTGCCGATGTCGAGGAACTGGTCGATACCCGCCTCACGGGCGAGGTACTGCACGCCCTTGACCAGGGCCTGCCGGTTCTCGATCGCACAGCGACCGGCGTCGGGGACGTACTTGAGATACGTCGCCGCACCCTGACGATCGGCTGCGTAGTTCTCCTTGCCACCCAGCAGCGCGTCATACACCCGCGCGATAGTCGGCTTGTCCGTCTCGAACCCGGGATGAACGTCCGAGCCTTCGTCGGGTGTCGCACCATCGGTCATCGGCGCAGCCTTAA
>Ga0075429_100005289_pt1 | contig 11106 bp, 13 predicted proteins | sample RhiMetdeltSRZDD3_FD_75295 | JGI IMG/M metagenome (GOLD analysis project Ga0075429, IMG submission 75295) | Populus rhizosphere microbial communities from Tennessee, USA - Rhizosphere MetaG P. deltoides SRZDD3 | ecosystem: Host-associated > Plants > Roots > Rhizosphere > Soil | place: USA...
GCGCCGGGTCACGCCTTCGATGGTGCGGTTGACGACGGTCCACACCTCGTCGCCGGTGCCGCAGGCGTTGGGGATGACGCAAATGCGCTCGTACCGGCCCCCGGTGCCATGATGACTCCAGCCCACGATCTGTTCGGCGCGTTCGTAGGTACAGACGGCGAGGCCGCCGTCCCCGGTGACGACGAAGAGGAGCGAGTCGGGCGAGACGCTGCGCGTGAAGTCGATGACGCCAGCGCGCGTGAGGTGCTCGGCGAGGATGGTGAGGTCCGGGGCCACGTAGGTGTCCTGCTCGTAGGTGTAGGTGAACTCGCGGACGCGCAGCGCGCCGCGCTGCACGAACAGGATCACGTTGACGGTGCGGACGGCGTCCAGCGTGGCGTCCGAGCCATAGAACGTGCGCTCCCGCGCGCGCACGTTGGTCGGGGTGAGGGGGTTATCGTTGCCGCCCTCGAGGGTGAGTTCCCCGGCGGAGGTGCCGATGGCCAGGCCGGCGGGCAGGGCCTTCATCCAGCGGATCATGTTCACGCCGGAGAAGGCGAGTTGGTACTCGACGGCCTCGTCGTCCCGGACGCCGGTGGCGAAGTTCTCGTAATCGGCGACGGCGGAGCCCCAGACGCGATCGGGGAAGCCCGCGGAGCCCGCGAACCAGAGCCGCTGCTGGAACAGGGCGACGACGCCCGGATAGCCGTCAGCCGCGTTCCAGACGTACTCCTCGATGCGCACGCTGCCGGCCGGAAACGTGTACGTTCCGGTGGCGGTCTCGTAGGCGAATGTGCCGTCCGGGATATACGCCGGCGGTGTCGTCGTGTACTGGATGCCGTCCTCGGGTAGCGGCAGGTCGCCGTTCAGGTACACGGTGAAGGAGTTGGCCCCCGCGTCGAGCGCGGTGATGGACTGCGGGATGTCCTCGAGGAAGCGGATCGGCGCGCTGCCGAACTCCGCGAGGACGGCGCTGAGGTACGTGAAGTCGATGGTGCCGGCGGTGCCGGTGGCCGTGGCCGTCCCGCCGGCCAGGCGGCTACCGGTGACGGTCAGGGGGCCGGTGATCGGCGCGGCCACGTCCGTCAGCAGCGTCGTGGGCGCCGGGTTGAAATCGACCTCGATCAGCTCGAACGTCGTCGCGCTGAGGCGCTGGAAGCGCATGGGCGGGTGATTGATGTGGGCGACCCACATCACATCCGCGGACTGCTCGAAGCGGAGCGCCATGAGTTCGGCTTCGGGGTAGGGCGTGACCAGTTCGACCTGGACCCCGCCGTCGAGGACGGCCGCGCGGTTGGCCCAGACACGCACGTAGAGGTGGCCCCACTCGAGGACGTAGGCCTGCTCGACGTTGAACTCGAAGCGCACGAGGCGCACGGTCTTGGTCGAGTCCTTGACCTCGCCGAGGTAGACGCTGCCGGCGCGGCGGGCGACGCCGCCCTGCGGGCGCACGACGAAGTTGCCGAGACACTTCGCGGCGGCGGCGTACTTGTTCCAGGCGGTCTGGCCGTCGAGGAGATCGGAGATCTCGCCGGTCGTGAAGTTGCTCTGCCACGGGTGCAGCGGCATTTCAGCGCCACCCGGTGCCGGGCCGCCAGCCGCCCCGGCGGGCGATGATGAGGTCGTTGCTCTGCAGGATGGGCGGCGAGCCCTCTTGGCTGTCGTGGACCTTCGCGCGCGCGAGGCGCTTCTCGGCGATCTGGAGCCAGAGCTGGGCCTTCTGCAGTTGCCCGGTGATCTGCTCGGCGAACGCCGCGGTGAGCGCGGCGATGAACGCGGCCGTGAAGTACGCCGGCCAGCGCGTGACGTCGACGATGCGCGCGGTGTAGGTCAGTGGCAACGTGGGCTCATCGGCGAGGAAGTAGGCGCCTTCGCGCTGGTACTCGGTGTAGAGCTGCACGCGCTGCACGGCGAGATAGTCCGTGGGGAGCGCAAAGGCGTAGCCCCACCCGTAGGCCGGCGTGATCCCGGGCGCGGGGGCGAGCACGGCGCGCATGGTGGCGAAGTTCCAGAAGTGTTCCACGTGCAACGCGTCCTGCGTCTGGTCGTAGAACTCCTGCGCGAGGAGCCAGCGCGGGTTGGTCTCGTCGTAGGGCAGCGCGATGGGCTTCTCACCGAGCGAGCGGAGGGCCTGGTTGACGTGATTGACTTGCGCCTGGGTGGTGATCATGCGGGCACTCCGTCGCGCGCGTTCTGGGCCTCGAGGGTGCGGATGCGCTCCCGGGCGGCGTCCAGCTCGGCGCGCAGGATGGCGTTCTGCATGAGCAGGTGGCCGAGAATCTGCTGGACGTGCTCGTCGACGGTCGGCATCGCTAGGGCGCCGGTACCGGGATGAAGATGACGACGGGCACGACGGGCTCGACGCCCGTGAAGCCCGCCGCGACGCAGACCACGTCGAAGGGCCACGTATGCTTCTCCCCGGGCGTCTTGAAGGTCACCGCGCACTTGTAGCTGCCGGACCCGGGCGCGAGCCCTTCCACCTTGTCGGGCGCGATGAAGCGCACGTACTGCTGGCTGCCCTGCGGCTGCCAGGACACGCTCTGCACGGTGTCGGGGGCGACACCGACGCGGTCGGGGGCGAAGGTCAGCGTTCCCGTGGTGCCTTGCTGGATGGTCAAGGGCATGGGGGGCCTCTCCTACGGGCTCGCCACGTGGACGGTGAAGGAGCCGTCCGTGGCCGTACCCACACTAAAGATCCGCACGAGAAACTGCGTCACGGATTCGACCTGGACCACGGCAGTCAGCCCCACCGCGGCCAGGGGGGTGGCGATGGCGATGGGGTAGGTCACGGCCGTGGCCAGCGTGAGCCGATACACGCCGGCGGACACCCGCGCGCACGAGGTGAAGCCGAACTGGTTGATCAGGCTCCCGTCGGTGCCCTCCACGGCCGCTGCCGCCCGCACCGCGTGCTTGCTGGTGAGGGTGCCGGTGATCGTGGCGTTGCCGGTGATGCTCGCATCGCCGGTCAGCGTCAGGCCGGTCAGGATCGGCGCGGTCGTCCACGCCGTGGCATAGTCCGTCGCGCTCGCCTTCGTCAGGATCGCGTTGGTCGCGCCGCCGGCCGGGACGCCGACGCCCACGCCGCCGACCGTGACCCAGGCGCCGTCGACCTTCGCCTTGAGGGTCGTCATCCCTCGATCGCTCCCACGATGCCGGCCTGCCCGACCGGGACCGTGAACGTCATCGTCCCGTACCAGGTGACGGCCCCCGACACCGAATGAATCCACTCCAGCCAGGTGAGGACATGGCGCCCGAGGCCCGGCGTACCCCGGTAGAGCGCGCGCGGCCCGGCGACCTGCCCCGACGCGACCTGCAGGCCCTGGTAGGTCTGCGCGCTGTTCGCGGTCGTGCTGTCGACGCCGATGCCCACGGCACAGACGACATTGACGGTCACCGAGCAGAGGCCGCAGGCCTCGGCGTCCACGGGCACCTCGGCCAAGCCGACCACGTAGTCCAGTTGATTCGCGGCGCTCGCGCGGGCTTGCCGGACCGTGGTGGAGGTATACGCCCAGCTCGCCGTGGTCTCGGTCGCGTTGCGGAGCACCCGGCGCACGCGGTGCTGCATGTTCCACACGTAGCGTCTCGCCGCAGAGTCCTCGGTGGTCGTCGTGCCGGTCGTGTAGATCGTCCCGACATAGCGCCGGGTCGGCGCGCCGGTCTTGACGTAGATGCCGTCCTGCACCGCCAGCGCCGTCGCCCGCGTGGTGTCGTTCGTCCACACCACCAATTCCAGCGTGAGCGTCCCGGCGTTGTCGTAGAGGAAGACATCGTACGGCTTGCCGCTCGTGAGGCCGGAGAGCGCGAGGCTCCGCTCCGTCAGGGTCGCATACGCCCACGCGGTCCCGGAGTAGAGCGCGACCTGGTTGCCCCGGTACGGCGTGAAGTAGAGCGTGCTCTGCGCCGTGCGATCCGTCGTGGAGACGGGCACGCCGCTCTCGGTCGTCAATCGCCCCTCGCACGTGCTCGCGAGCACCGCCCCGCCGCCCCCGCCGGCCGGTGCGGGCTCATCGGAATCGACCCACAGCTCGATGGCCGGGTCGACGGGCTCGGCGGGCCCGATGTGGACCTCGTCGGCGCCCTCGCCCCCACCACCACCGGCAGGCGGATCGATCCAGCCGGTGTCGTAGTTCGTGGCCGAGTTCTTGGCCAGGACCTGGCCGGTCGTGCCGCCCGCGGCGACGCCGGGGCCCGGAGGGCCCGCCGCCCCGTTGGTGCCCGCCGGTCCCTGCGGCCCCGCCGGGCCCGTTGGTCCCGTCGGCAGCGTGGCCGGGTCGATGGTGAAGGGCTCGTACCACTGCGCCACGGTGCCGCGCAGACTCTGCTTGATCTTGAGCAGGGTGAAGCGGAGGCGCTCGAGTTCCCCGGCCAGCGAGGTGGCCAGGGACGGCGTGCCGGCGGGCGCGGGATCGGCCACCGTCTGCATCTGGGCCACGGTGGCGGAGTAGTCGTCCTGCACCTGCGGCACATCGGCATTGGCGGCCTGCTGCCGGTCGGCCTGATAGTTCGCCCCGGTCAGGAACTCGCCGTCGGGGCGCACCGGGGTGGGGGACCAGTTCGGCATGCCTAATGTCTCCGGCCGGCCGCGGCGAGCCGGCGCGCCAGAGCACTGAGCGGCCCGGGCGTCCCCAGACAGTTCTCCCCGAGCTGGAACAGGCCCAGCCGGGCGTGGCAGGTCGTGGTGAGATCCGGGTCCGACGGGCACACCGGGGCACAGGGAATGTTCATGAACGTGGCCCCGACGGGGATGTCCTCCACGGCCAAAGGCGTGACCCGGAGCACGGGGGACTCGGCGCCGACGAACACGCGCGGCGCCGAGTGCTGCTGCCGGCGCAGGGCCAGGGGGCCGAGCATCCGCGCCATGGTGACGACGGCCGGCTCGGGCGGGCACACCTGCTCACAGAGCACCGGCGTGAAGGGCGGCGGGCAGGGCGCCATCGGCACGCGCAGGTTCGGGGGCGGCGGCGGCGGCACCAGGTCCGGGCAGATGGTGCGTGGCGTGTAGAGCCCCGTCGGGTGATCGGCGCAGGTCCAGACGTCGCGCCCGGCGCTGTAGAGGATCGTGAGCCCGTTGGCGTAGAGCAGGTACACGGGCAGGGTGTAGGCGAAGGGCAGCGACCCGAGGTTGGTGTAGGTCTCCCCGCCGTTGGTGGTGTACCAGAGATTGGTCTTGGTGGTGTAGTCGGTGGGATCGCGCACCGAGACCAGCAGTTCCTCGCCGCCCCCGACATCGAACTGGGTGATGCCCACGAAGGCGTTGGCGGGGCCGCCGAAGGCCCCCGTCGTGATCGTGGTGAAGGATGCGCCCTGGTCGCACGACACCTTGCTGTCGGGCCCGAAGCTCCCGGTGCCGTGGGCGAAGGCCGCCATCCCGCGCGACTTCAGGCCGACCACGGTGAAGGGGAATTGCGTGAAGAACACGGAGGCCGTCCACGTGGCCCCCTGGTTGTCGGAGTAGTTCAGGATGTTTTGCCCGCCGATCATGAACCAGCGTTCGGGGGCGCCCGGCGGGGTGGGCGGGGTGATGGCCACGACCTGCGAGGGGCCATTGGCCACGCTCGGATCGCTGCTGGTGAAGGGATAGCTCCCGCGCATGTGGCGGACGAGCGACCACGCGAGACCGTCCGGAGAGACGAAGCAGTCGGTGCCGACGTCGGTGAACGAGCCGCCGGGGCCACCGGCCCCCACGTTCCAGCCGACGATGACGCGGGCGTCGCCCTCCCGGTCCACCCACGCGCATCCGGTGACGACGGCATCGCCGCCGGCCCCCGGGGCATCGCCGAAGTCCTGGGCCGGCCAGGCGTGGAGCGAGGCGACCTTGGTCCAGAGCGTGCCGGTGGTGGTGCGGACGATGAAGATCTCGCCCGCCGGGATCTGGCCCATGTTGAAGAAGGCCGCCCGGCCATTGGAGGCGATGACGGCGTGGAGCGCCCCGGCATGGACCCAGAGGGCCAGGGGCTGGCAGTGTAGATGGCCCGCGAACGCCACCTGGCCGTCCCAGACGACGGACCAGGTGATGCCGTCCGCGGTGCTCGCGATGCTGCCGAAGCGGGCCCGGGTGGGCCGCGGATAGCCCCCGACGACCTCGTTGCCCCGGTAGGCGACGTAGATCCGCCCGGCATAGCTCGCCCAGGTGCCGGTCGGCTCCTCCGAGGTGCGCGCGGGCAGAGCAAACCCGCGGCTGACCCAGTGTGCTGGCTCGAAGACAGGCATGGGGATCGGCCCCCGGCGGCGCGGGCCCGCCGGGCGCCTCGCGGGTCTCCTTACCCGGTCACTTCGTCGATCTCGACGGCGACCACCAGTTCCTCCTCGATCCGCACCGCGCCCGCACTGCACGCGGCGTAGACCTGGGTGGCGTCGTTCAGGTCGTGCCGCACGCTGACCGACGTGTACATGTCCATGGCCATCGACAGGCCGACGGCGTTCTTGTGGAAGAAGTAGTTCGTGCGCTTCGGCGTGGTGAACGGCAGGCGGTTACTCATGATCCACGTGAAGCCCATGAAGGTGCCCTGCAGGCGCCCGGACTGGATCGCCTTCAGGTCCACGAAATCGGAACTGGTCGCCTGCGTGGTCGCGAGCAGATCGGACAGGCCCGCGGCGGAGACCACGGCGAAGCGGTTCTCGAACGGCACGTCCTTGCTGTTCAGGAGCTGCACGGCGGCGTTGACCTTCGCGAACGTGAGGCCCGCGGTGCCGGCCTCGGCGATGATCTGCCCGGCGGGCAGCGAGACGGTGGACGTGGTGTCGTCGGCGGCGACCGAGGTGGCCGTGCCGCCGAGCGCGGTGATGATCAGGTCGTCGTAGAAGCGGTTGATCGAGTCCGCGTGGTTCTGCGCGTACTCGTTCTGCGGCGAGGCGATCATCTTCACCTCGTCGTGCCGGTCGAGGATGATCGCGCCGCCGCGGTCGGTCATCACGGCCCGGCGCCGCGAGTGGATGGGATCGAGGATGGTGGTCGCCGCGTGCCGGGTGGCGATGGCGGCGAGGTCACTGGGCCCGAGGCGGTCCCAGTTGTCGGTCTTGCCGGTGACGGTGCGGGAGCGCACCGCGGAGCGCAGCCGCGACTCGCGCTGGGCAACGAGGCGGTGCAACTCGGCGTGATACGCATGGACGAAGACGGCTGGGACGGTGTCGTAGGCAGCCATGGAGACCTCTCAACGGACTGCGGTGTTGCGCCATGGCGGCCGAGTGCCGGGGCATCCCGATCGGCCTCGCGTCCTGCGTCGCGGACGCTCCCTGCGGCGGGTCTCTCCCCGCCGTCGCCGGATCCCTCGCGGGAGTGCCCGGCCCTGTGCGGCTAGCTGCGTCGCACCATCCCGGGAATCGGCTTCCAGGCATCCGGCCCGGCCACGATCCCCTGGAGCTTCATCCACTCCTCCCACGTGCGCTCGTGCTGCGGATGCGCCCGGTTGTTCAGCGGATGCCCGGGATCCTTGATCGAGGCCTCGCGCATCGCCTCGATCTTGGCCTGGGCGGCGCCGATGTCGAGCGTGCCGCCCATCTCGTTGCCGGTGACGAAGCCGCGCTCGAGCAGGCCATCGGCCAGGCGCGAGAGGCCCGCGGCGAAGTGCGGATTGGCGGCCATCTCGATGATGGCGTTCTTCTCCGCGGAGGCCTGCGGGCCGAACACGTGGTCCAGGGCGGCAACGGCGCGCGCGCGGTGATGCTCCCACAGGGGGCCGGTGCGCGGCCCCCAGTGCTGCTCGAGGACGCGCATGGCTTCCTCGCGCTCCTCGTTCTCGCGCTGCGCCTGCTGGCCCCGCACGGTGTCATAGGTGGAATGCATGTACTCGTGAAACGTGTCGATCGCGGCCTGGAGCGCCTTCGGAGGGGCGTGGGCGGCGTGAAAGCGTTCCTTGAGGCGCGCGATCCAGCCCTCGTCCCAACTGAAGTCGGTCCCCTCCTTGGCCTTGGGGAGCGTCAGCTCGTACTTGTCGGGGGACTCGGGCAGCCCCATGCGCTTGCGATACGCGGCGTGCTGCTCGGCCGGCGCGTCGGGCGCGGGCGGGGTCTGCGGCGCGCCGATGCGCTTCTCGGCCTCGAGGTAGGCCTTGGCGAGCGCGCCGGGATCCTTGTAGCGCTCGAGCGACTTCTCCAGTTGGAGTTCGGGCGGGAGCGTGGCGCGCCAGTCGCTGCTGGACGCGACCGCACCGCTGGGCGCGCTCGTCTCCGGCGCCGCAGGCGCCGGGGCTACATCGGTGGCGACAGAACCGCCGTCATCCGCTGCCATGCGGGATCCTTCCGACGGCCGCCGTCACGCCGCGCAGGTGCGCGGGCTGCGGGCCGTCCTTGGTCATCAGCATCTGGGTGATGCGCATCAGGACCAGCGCGGCCGCGCCGCGCTCGGGCGGCGTCAGGCGCTGCACGTAGCGCGCGAGGTCGGCGAGCACTTCCTCGCCCCCGGGCGCCCGGAACACGCTGCGGTACTGCTCCATGATCGTCATCGCGGGGCGCCGCCATTCGCGCCCGGCGCCCCGCCGCCGGTGAGCCCGGCGAGCATCTCCTCGAGCCCGCCGCCCATGGTCTCCTGGCCGCTCTGCGGCATGCCCTGCGTCGCCTGCAGGAGCGGCGCGAGGTCGCCGCCGGCCTTGGCCGCGTTCTGCGCCATCGCCATCTTCTGTTCCATCTCCTGCTGCTGCGCGCGCTGCGCGCGGATCCCCTCGATCTCGGTCTGGTCGCGCAGGTAGTCGGCGGGCAGGCCCGCGACGTCGGCGAGATCGCGCGCCGCCGCATCGAAGTTCACGTTGTCCATCACGGCGGGCTCGAGCTGCGCCACCGGCGCCATGATGCGGAGGTACTCCTCGAACCCGGCCAGGCGCGTGGCCTTCTGGCTGCGCGCGAGCGGCCCCTCGTACTCCACATCGAGATTCGCGCCCGACAGTTCCGGCGGCGCGGGCTCGAGCTGCCGGTGGCGGAACATCATGTTGAAGACGCGATTGATCAGCGGCGTGAGGGCCTCGGATTCCAGGCGCGCGAGCGTGGGCGCGAGGAACTGCTGCATGAGTTCGAGACGGCGCTGCACCTCCGTCGCCGTCATCACGCGCTCGGTCTGCAGTTGCAGGTTGTCCCAGTAAAACGTGTTGCGGATCGCCTGCCGCAGCTCTTCGTTGAGGATCTTGCCGACGTCGAACTTCGCGCCGGACTCGAGCGGCACCCACGCCATGCGCGGATCGCCCTCGACCGTGTTCTGCGCGGCGGGCCGCAGATCGAGTTCCGCGATCACCGCATCGTGCGACACGAGGCCCGGCGGATTGAGCGCCTTGCCCGCGGCCTGGAGCGTGAGTTCGACCGCTTTGTTGAGCGTGCGAATGTCCGGCAAGGCGGTATGCCCCGGCCCCCGCCCATACACCTCGCCCGTGGTCTTCGACCAGCGCGCGACGATGCACGGAAACTCCTGGTAGCCGCCTTCCTGCAGCACGTGCTTCTCGCTCAATGCGAGGTACACGCTCATCCACGGCCAGTGGCGCGCATCCTTGCGCTCGAGATTGTCCACGCGCCGCGGGGCGATCACGTGCAGCACGATCTGCTCGGCATCCGGCTTTTCGGTGAGCAGATCGGCCCACGCCTCGGGCAGCGCGTCCGTCCCGAACTGCTGCGCGACCTGCCGCACCGACAGCCGCAACTCGCGAAAGACGGTGTCGACCTCGCCCTGCGCATTCTCGGCAATGCAGAAGGTGCCCGGCGCGAGTCCGTGGAACATGAACCCGAAGCGCCCCTGGCGTTCCACCGCTTCCATGAGCATGGCGCCGGTGCCGAACGCGCCGAGATCGAGGTACACCTCGCCGATCTCCGCATTGAAGTTGGACTGGCGCAGCGTCAGGTAGAGTTGCTCCTCCACCCCGTTCAGCCACGAGCGCACCGCCCACAGGCGGTTGATCTCCTCGTTGCGCGTCTTGATCGAGAACCATCGCACGCTCGGCGAGGTGAGCGCGCCCTGGATGCGCGCGGCGAGCAGTTCATTGGCGCGCACGGCGGTCGAGTCCCAGAGGTGCTCGGTCTGCTCCGCGCCCTGCACGGGCGGCGACTGGATCACGGCCTTCCGCGGAATCACGTAGTCCGCGATCTCCTGGTACACCGTGTCCACGTTCGCGCGGGCGGACTTGAGCGCCTGGTAGCGCGCCACGAGCCGCTCCGGGTCCGGGGCCTCGGACTCGCGCCCCGTGCCCGGCGGCAGGGGGACGATGTCAGGCATCGGCGGCCTCGAGGGAGCACCCGCGCCCGATCCCGCGCAACTGGATCACCCAGTCCTCGAGCGAGGACGCCTTGCAGCACCGCGACCAGCCGTAGAAGCCCCCGCCGATCACGTAGTCCATCGGGATCGGCATGCCGTCGTAGCGCGTCTCGTACTGCCGGCACACCGTCGCCTCCGGCTGCCCCACGCGCGTGCCCGGGCGCACCTCGAGGTAGCCGCAGCGCACCAGGCCCGACCCATCCGCCGCCTCGTACTGGCAGCAGAGCCCGCAGCGGTTACACACCCCCGTGAAGCGCGAGCGATACGCCATCACGCGCCCAGCGCGGGCTGCGCGCCCGTGTCCGTCTCGCCCAGCGGCGCCCCGCGCGCATCGGTCAAGAGCGTCTTGTTCCGCCCGCGCTTGCGCATCGCCTTCCGGCGCGCGTCCGCGGCGGCCCGCTCCGCATCCCCGGGCGCCGTCTCGGTCACCGGTGGGGGCGGGGCGGGGGGCGGCGGCGGCGATCCCCCTCCGAAGCTCATCCCTTAGCCCTTCACGGCGCCCGCGCGCTTCTTGTTCAAGGTCGCGTAGAACACTTCCTCCGCCTTCTTCTCGCCGTACTGCTCGACCATCGCGGCGTGCGCCTTCTCGGCGCCGCCTGTGCCCCCGTAGTACTTGTCGTACCGACTCAGCGGCATCGCCGGCCCACCCGGGCTCCCACGAGCAGGGCCGCGCCGAGCCCGAGCAGCCAGCCCGTGCCCGGGAGCGACACCTCGGCCAGCGGCTTGATCTCCGTCTGCTCGCGCCCCGTGAGGCGCACGCCCGGCCCCACGACCGCGTCGAACTGGAGCGTCATGCTGAACAGACTCGGGTCTGCCACCGCGAACGGCCCGCCGGTATGCGAGAAGCTCTGCGGGTTCTGCGTCGGGATGAAGCTGAACGTGTCGAGCAGCGTGCCGGG
>Ga0075429_100005298_pt1 | contig 11098 bp, 13 predicted proteins | sample RhiMetdeltSRZDD3_FD_75295 | JGI IMG/M metagenome (GOLD analysis project Ga0075429, IMG submission 75295) | Populus rhizosphere microbial communities from Tennessee, USA - Rhizosphere MetaG P. deltoides SRZDD3 | ecosystem: Host-associated > Plants > Roots > Rhizosphere > Soil | place: USA...
TGCCGCCATATCTCGCGCGCGTTTGCCCTCCGCTCCCCCTCCGCGGCATCCTTCAAACCCCGCCCCGCGCGATCCAGCCGGCGGAAGTCTGGTCGGGCGCTGGCGCCTGCTCCGAGCTGATCCCACGCTCGAATTTGCGGCCGGTGTGCGCATGGAGTTTCTTCCAAACGGACAGCTGCTCTACACAATCCCCGTCGAAGACGACGAGATGGTGGTCGAGCTTATCTATCGGGTCGAGGGAAACACGCTGCGGACCGACAACCCGCTCGCGCCACACGCGACTGCCACGCATTACGAGCTCGGACCAGGCGACGTCCTCATCCTGAACTTCGCAGGCCCGCGGGCGTGGTTTGTCCGCGAACTGTAGGCCTCAGGTCTTAGCTCTTCGGCCATAACAAGCAGGTTAAGAGCTAAGAGCTAAGCGCTACGGACTCTCGTTATGCCCCAACCTCCCAACCCACACGGCCGCCTCGAAGCCATCTGGCGCAAGCGCGCGCATCGTGGTCCCATGGATCCGCTTAACGAGGCGACACTGGAACCCGGCCGGGGCATAACGGGAGATGCGAATGCAGGAGGGCGCAGACAAGTCACTATCATCGAACGCGAGCGCTGGGACGCTCACATGGCGGCGCTCGACGCCAAGCTCGATCCCTCGACAAGGCGCGCGAACCTGATGGTGAGTGGTTTCCCGCTCGCAAATACGCGCGGTCGCATGCTGCGCATTGGGCGCTCGCGGATCCGCATCTTCGGCGAGACGAAGCCGTGCGAGCAGATGGAGGAGGCCCTTCCGGGCCTCCGCCGCACGATGTACGACAATTGGGGTGGCGGTGCGTTTGGTGAGGTGATCGAGGGCGGTGTGATCACCATCGGCGACGAGGTCGCGTGGGATGACGGTCCACCCGACGGCCAGGCTTAACGAGCGCAAGGATGCCGATCTTCAATAAGTCGATCATCAGCACCGAGTGCGACGAATGCCGCCGGTTGTTCGCCATCTCATCGGGCGGCGTCTGCGAGAATTGCCGGCGGATCCTGTGCACGGAGCATCTGCACGGGAGTGTCGCGCGTCGTGTGGCGATCGCATTCGGCGCGCAGATGCTTTGCGTGCGATGTCGCTTGGGCCTCCCGATCCCACCCAAGAAATGACGGAGCGGCTTTACTACAGCGACGCGTATTGCGCTCAATTCGTCGCTCGCGTGGTGGAAGTAGTCCAAGGCGACAAACGTCGAGTGTATCTCGACCGCACGGCTTTTTATCCGACGTCCGGGGGGCAGCCGCACGATGTCGGAACGCTGGGCGGCGCGACTGTCGTCGACGTCATCGACGAAGGCGATCGCATCGCACACGTCGTTGACGGCAGCATTACGGACGATTCCGTCAGCGGTGAAATCGATTGGATGCGCCGCTTCGATAACATGCAGCAGCACACGGGACAGCACGTGCTGTCCGCGCTCTTCGCCGATTCGTTAGGTGCGCAAACTCTGAGCGTGCACTTCGGCGCGCAGAGCTGCACGCTCGACTTGAGCCTCGAGCGGCTCACGAACGAAGAGCTGGCGGCCATCGAGCGCCGAGCGAATGAAGTCGTTTGGGAAAATCGTCCAGTGCGCGTGAGCTTCGAGGACGCGGCGAGCGCCGCTGGACTGCGCAAGACGTCCGATCGCGCTGGTGAGCTCAGAGTCGTCAGCATCGAGGGCCTCGATCGCAGCGCATGCGGCGGCACGCACGTTCGCGGCACGAGCGAAATCGGACTGGTGTTATTGCGCAGAACGGAACGCGTGAAGAAAGCGCTGCGCGTGGAGTTTCTCTGCGGCGGTCGCGCGCTGACGCAGGCGCGCGCGGATTTCGCGCAGTTGTCGCGCATGGCGCAGAGCGCGTCCACGTCGGTCGAGGACCTGGCGGCGGTCTTCGATTCCCAGATGACGGCGCTGCGCGACGCCGAATCGGCGCGACGACGTCTCGCGGAAACGCTGGACCAGTACCGCGCACGGGAGCTGCACGACGCGACGCCGGCCGACGCGTTAGGCGTTCATCGATCAGTGCAGCGCTGCGATCACGGCACGTCGCTCGAAGATGTGCGGGGCCTCGCTCTGGCGTTCTCGACGCTGCCGCGCGCGGTGTTTGTTGCGGCGACCGAAAGTCCGGCCGCGCTTCTCATCGCCGCATCGGACGACTCCGGCGTGAACGCCGGCGAGCTGCTTCGAGCGGCGATCATACCACTCGGCGGTAGAGGCGGTGGCTCAGCGCGCCTCGCGCAAGGAACTGTGCCCAGTGGCGCGGCACTAGCTACAGCTCTTAGCTCCCTATCCCCTGCGGCGCCTAGCCCGGCTGCATAGCTTTCGCACGTGCCAGACTACCTCGATCGCAGACCTAACGAGTACTACCCCGTCGCTGCGCGGCCGTCGTTCACGGTCGTGGCCGACGACCAGGTGGAGCCGCATCGCGGTGCCTTGGCGCTCATGTCCAGCGTCAAGCGGCGCGGCGTCTGGACCCTGGCAAAGCGCTTTCGCATCGCGGCGGTCATGGCTGAAGCAAAGATCGATCTGCGCGAGGCTCGCATTTCGTCGCACAGCGAAATCGAGGTGTTTGCATTCTGGGCGTCCATCGAGATCATCGTGCCGCCTGGAATCCGGGTTGATGTCCAGGACAGCGCCCTGATGGGCGAGGTCAATTGGGAGTCGACTGACAGTCAGAACCTCCCGTACGACGCGCCATCCGTGTTGGTCCGAGGGAGCGTGATCATGAGCTCCATCGAGGTCAAAGTGCGCTACCTGGGGGAGACGGATCGTGAGGCAAAGCGGCGATTGAAGGCTGCGAGGGGCTAAGCCGGCGTCGGCGGCAACACTTTCCCGGCTAGCTCTCGACAGCTGTCTGCCTTAGGTTCGCCGTTAGACAGGAGGCTGGCGAATGACAGAGCTCAGTGCCTGGCTGGACGGCGCCGCCGCGCGGGTGTTCGCGGTGTGCGCGACCCTATTCGTGTTCCTCAACGTGGGCGCCGTGACGCTCCTCGTTATGAAGCGGGACCGCGGCATCGTGAATCGGTGGACCGCACGCTGGCTAGCAGTGAACTTCGCGCTGCTCGGTGCTGGCCTGGGAATGCCACTGGCCGCCAAGGTCGTACATGTCACCGTCGACGCGTTCTCGGCGTCGCGCACGCTGACCAATCCGCAGGCCCGAGAGGCTGACGCCGAGCCGCAGCCTAACAGGCGGTAGCCTAACGGGTTCGTCACCGCAAAGATCAAAAGCGGGGAACGGATAACGAAGATAAGACGCAAATAAACGCAGATACTGCTTTTGGTTGACGAATCGCAGTGTCTGCGTTTTTTGCGTCTGTTTCTGGTCTGATCTGTGCTGCCGCTTTGGCCGCTTGCGCGGTGAGCCTTGATCGCGTGTTAGATGATGGGTCGCGGCCGCGGCGGGCGACGCCGATCGTGGCGATCTTCGCGGCGATCGCGGATGTCCTCGGCGCGGTCGCGACGGTCTTCACGTCTGTCGCGGACATCTTCACGGCGATCGCGACGATCTTCGCGCCGATCACGCACATCTTCGAGGCGATCGCGCAGCCCGCCGTTGTGTCTCGCGTCGCGGATATCTTCGCGCCGATCTCTGACATCTTCTCGGCGATCTAACACGTCTTCGCGCCGGTCGCGACGATTTTCCCGACGGTCGCGCACGTCCTCGCGACGGTCGCGCACATCTTCGATGCGATCACGCACGCGACGCCTGGTTGGCTGACCATTGGCCGGTAGGGCGACTGCGACTACGAGTATCGCCGCGCCAATGGAAAGGAACAGTTTGGTTGACATGGTTCACTCCGTTCTTCGCTTTCGCAGTATGGGCGCCTGAAGGCGGCGCGTTCATGAGGGTCTGACGCTCGCTGCCCTTCCCCGTTAAGGCCGCCCCAGTGCCTATTTCGCGAGGGGCAAGATTTGCCGCCCGAGCGTGTGAGAGGCGGTTGCTCAACGGGAGAGCGAGCAGGCGACTGCACTCGGCAAGCCTAACAAGTACTCCAGCAGTTACCGAGGTGAAAAACAGGACATGACGGCGCGAAAATCGGCGCGCAAATCCGTGAAAAAGTCCATGCGCAAGCGCGCGAAGAAATCGCTGCGCGACCGCATGACGAAGCGCGTGAGCAAAACGGCGCGAACGGCAAAACGCACGGTGGCTAAGGCAACTAAACGCTTACAAGCCGCCGGGAAGAAGGCCGCCGATGTTGGAGAGGCGGCCGTCCGCAGAGCGACAGGCAAAGGTTGGCACGAATGGTTCGAGCAGCTCGACCGTGCTGGCGCGAAGGCGATGGATCATCGTGCTATCGTCGCAGTGCTGAGCAAGGTGCGTGGACTGCCGGGCTGGTGGCAGCAAATGATCACTGTCGCCTACGAGCGCGCGCGCGGCCTGCGACGGAAACACGAAACAACGAGTGGGTTCACGGCGAACGCGTCAAAAACAGTTCAGGCACCGCTGGCCAACTTGTATGACGCCTGGGTGGATCAAGAAAAGCTGCGAGCCTGGTTAGGCGTGCCTCCGCCCGAAGTTCGCAAGGCGAACCCACAACGTTCGCTGCGACTCACTTGGCACGACGGATCCTGGGTCAGCGTCGGCTTTTACGCCAAGGGGAATGGCAAGTCGCAGGTCGCGCTCGGCCACGAGCGTCTGCCTAACGCGCGAGCCGTGGTGCAGTACAAGAAGTTCTGGAAGGACGCGCTCGGCCGGCTGGAGGCCGCGCTCCAACAACAGTAACCTCGAGGTTCGTGATGAGACGGTTTGCTTTGCTCGCGTCGTGCGCGCTTCTTTGCGGCGCCGCTTCATTGGCCCGTGCGCAGTCTGCCGAAGAGCAGGAAGTGCTCAAGCCCATTCGCCGCCTATTCGACGGAATGCGAAAGGCGGACAGTGCGATGGTTCGTTCGGCGTTTCATCCCGACGTGTCCTTCATGTCTACGGGCGTTCGCGATGGCCAGCCTGTCGTGCGCAAAGAGGCGCTGGACGGATTTGTAAAAATGGTTGGAACGCCACGCCCCGAGATAATCGACGAACGCGTATGGAATGAGAAAGTACTCGTCGACGGACCGCTCGCTTCTGTGTGGATGGACTATGCGCTGTTCATCGGACCGCGCTTCAGTCATTGCGGTGTTGATGCCTTTCAACTCGCGAAGATCTCCGATGGCTGGAAGATCATCGCGATAGCCGACACCAGACGCACGGAAGGTTGCAAACAAGGACCTAACTAAAGCTGACAGCCGTCAGCTGTCGGCCGATGGCTGTCAGCTAGTACTCGGCCTCGTTAGGATTTGTCCAGCAGGTGCTGCGCCGCGAGCATATGCGCCTGGAACGCTGGCGCGACCTTCACGACGAACGCCTTGAGCTCGGCGTTTTGAATTGCCGGCAGGAAGGTGCTCGTCACGGCATCGATGACAGCCTTGTGGTACGCCACCTCGTACTCGAGAAAGGCCTTATCGAACGCGGCGCCGCTCAGGCCGTTCAGCTTCTTGAGCGTCGCTTCGTAGTTTTTGAGCAGGGCGAAGTCCTTTCCCACGGGAGTCGGCGTCACGCCGAGCTTCGCGGCCAACTCACGGCCCTGCGTGCGCACGGCCTCGTGATCACGCGCGAGCATCTCGCCTAACGACTTCACTTCATCTCGCGATGCCTTCTTCGCGGCGAGCGATCCGGTGGACATGTCCCACGTGTTAGCAGCGTCGAAGATGCCGACAATCGCGGCATCGTCGATGGCGGGCTTGGCGGCCTGCGCCTGCAACGTGAAGGGAATCGCGAGAGCAGCAAGCCTAACGGCGCGCATTGCGAACATCGAAACTACCTCCTGAAGTCGGTGATTGCGGGCCGAGCGCCCGCGTGGTGCGTATTGCTGATCGCGAACTTGGCAGCAGCAACGTAATAAGTCAAGTAATAGCTGGACATATTGGACATGTGTTAGATTCGGGCCGTGTCAGCGTTGCCCACTTCCATTCCCCCGCTCCCCGCCGCCCGAGTCTCAGTGCTCGATTCCGTCCGGCGCGGACGGCAAACCGTGAACGCCTTGGCAGAGGCGCTCGGGATCACTGACAACGCCGTGCGCCTCCAGCTGGTCGCGCTCGAGCGCGATGGCCTACTCCGAAGGCGCGGTGTGCGACACTCCGGAAGGGCGGGCCAACCCGCCGCCGAATATGAGCTTACAGAGCTTGGTGAAAGCGCCTTGTCGCGCGCCTATCAACCCGTGCTCACGAGGCTCGTCGCCGCCCTCGGCGACCGCGTCGATGCCCGGACGCTACGCGCTGTGTTCGCCGACGCTGGGCGGCGGCTCTCCCACGACGCTAATTCGGCGGCCAGCGGCTCCCTCACCCAGAGAGCCAAGGCATGCGCGGAGCTGCTCGAGTCGCTCGGAGGCAGCGCAACCATTGAAGGGACGCGAACTCGCCAGGTCGTTGTGGGTGCCGCCTGCCCTCTAGCCGCGGCAGTCCGCGCAGAACCAATGTCGTGCGCGATCGTAGAATCGCTGCTCGCGGAGCATGCCGGCGTGAAGGCGCAGCAGCGCTGCCAGCACGGCGACCAGCCACGCTGCCGGTTCGAGCTGAGTTTAGCCTGACTCAACGGGCTTAAATCGGCTCGGCGGGCGAACGAAGAAGCAATCCCGCGCGTAGCCACTCAGATGCATTTCAAGCTTAGACATTTACTGCTCCTCGGATCGCTAGCTACGCCCGTCGTTGGCGTGAGCCAAGCGACCGATACGCTGCGCCTGTCTCTGTCAGACGCAATCACCCGTGCCCTTCGCGAGAGCGACGAGATCAAGCTCGCGAGCGCTGCTGTCGACGTCACTGAAGCTGCGGTAACCGTTTCACGTGCCGCCGGGCTGCCAGTGCTCCGTTTCAGCGGTAATTACACACAAGTGGAGCGCAACGCCCGGGCAACAATCGTCGGACAGATCTTCGGGCAGAATTACAACTACACGACGAACTTCAACTTGTCGCAGCCGGTCTTTCAGGGCGGTCGTATCATCGCGGGGGCGCGCGCCGCCGGCGATGTACGACGAGCGGCGCGCTATGGTCTCGCTGACCTACGGGCGATTATCTCGATCAACATTCAGGCGGCCTATCTGTTAGTGCTCCTCAATCGGCATCTGGCCGAGATTCAAGAAAGCAACATGAAGCTGGCCGAAGACCGGCTCGCGTTAGTGCAGCGGCTGGAGGCAGCCGGTCGAGCTGCGCGCTACGATGTTTTGCGGGCGCGTGTCGAGAAAACGAATCTGGAGCCCGGCCTCATAGAGGCGCGCAACAATGTGCAGCTGGCCCTTATAGAGTTAGGACGCTTCCTAAACGTCCCGACCACGCGAACGCTCGTCCTAACGAGTGAGCTTGACACCGCGGCAGTCCGCAACGTTGCTCGCGCAATCGCCGCCGATAGCTCGCGCCCACCCGTCCGAGCATCGCTGCGTGCTGCGGAGAGCATGCTGGACGCGCGACATGAAGGAGTACGCATCGCCCGTGCTGATTTTCTGCCGACGATCAACGCCTTCTTCCAGACCGGCTATACAGCCCTGCCGACAACGTCCGGATTCCCGACCGTGTGGGGCCGTACGTCGGAGGCAGCATGTCCGGCTGGCTCGCCGGCCGGACGCGTCTGTCAGAACAACGGCTGGTATCCCGATCGCTCGTTAGGTGTGCAGGTCACGTGGTTCCTCTTCGACGGACTGCGAGCGAAGGGGAACATGAACCTCGCTCAGGCGCAGGAGCGTGTCGCGCGCACGCAACTCGAGCAGGAGCGTGAGACCGTCTTCACCGAACAGGCGCGCGCTCTCGCCGAGTACTCTCGTGCCGAGGCGACCTACGACGCTCAGCGGCAGAACGCGGAGGAGGCGGAGGAAGCATTTCGCATCGCCTCCCTGCGGTTCGAGCGCGGGCTTGGGACGCAGCTCGAAGTGACGGACGCCCAGCTCGCCCTTTTGACCGCCAGATCTAACGCGGCCCGGGGGACTGTGGACTATTATCTGGCGGCGGCCGAGCTCGCGCGGGCTCGTGGCGCTCAAGTACCGCTCCCGCCGACCAGAGAAATCTCTCGCTAATCAACTAGTGCTCTTTTCACGGATTCTCACAGCGCTCGCACTGGGCGCCCTAACGACAGTCATCGGTTGCAGCCGCTCCGGCGAAGCTGCCAATGCCGCTACAAGCGGTGCGGCAGGTAAGGGGAAGGCTGACTCCAGCAAAGGCGGAGCGACAGCCGGCGCTCCAGGGGCTCCCGGCGGGCGTCGGCCGACCGTCATTGGTCTAGGGCCTAACGACGTTCTCGTCGTCGCCCGCGGAATGATCGAGTCGGCGACGCCGATCAATGGCGATCTCAGACCGATCGAGGAGATCGTCGTTCGCGCGCGCGTTGAAGGAGACATCATCGGCGTCTACGCGCGTGAAGGTCAGCGCGTCGCGCGCGGCGAAGTCTTAGCGCGCTTCGACAACACGACGCAGGAGAGCGATCGTATTTCGGCAGCAGCGGATCGTGACGCGGCTGAGTCCGACGTCAAGAATGCGCAGTGGAACTACGATCAGTCGCAGGAGCTGTTCAAAGCCGGTGCGATTCCGGAGCGCGATTTGCGCTCGGCGGAGCAAACGCTCGCCGTCGCCAAAGCCCGACTCGCCGCAGCCGAAGCGCGACTCAAGGCTGCGAGTCAAACCGACGCAGACACTCGCGTCCTCGCGCCGACAACCGGCGTGGTGTCTTTGCGCAGCGTGGATGCCGGCGAGCACGTCTCGCGTGGCTCGTCACTCTTTACGGTCGTGCGCAACGACATCCTGGAGCTCGAGGCGGCGGTGCCTGCCCGACTTTCCGAGAACGTCAGAGCGGGGCAGGTCGTCCGATTTGCCGCGGCTGGTCGTCAACTCGAGGGCCGAGTCGCGCGCGTCAGCCCGACGATCAATCCGGCCAATCGATCGGTGACGATCTACATCCAGGTGCCTAACAGTGACGGCACGCTGAAAGGAAACACGTTCGCGACTGGGCGAGTGATCGGACGCACCGTGAAGGACGCGCTTGTGATTCCAACAGCCGCGCTGCGGCAATCGCAGCAAACGTCTGCCACGTTCGTCTACCGTATTGCGGACGACGTCGTCGAGCACGCGATTGTCACGCTCGGCGTCGTGGACGAAGCGTTAGGTGTCGCCGAAATCGCGCAAGGCCTGCAGCCCGGCGATCGCATCATTATCGGCAACATCGGTGCGCTCGGCGCAGGGATGCGCGTCAGCATCATCTCAGCCGAACGAGGGCGCAGTCGCGGGATGACCGCTGCCGCGGACAGCAACGCTGCGAAGAAGCGGCCGTTGCAACCACTACCTAAGCGTTAGGCGCATGTTTCTCTCCGACGTTTCGATCAAGCGCCCGGTCTTCGCCACCATGATGATGGTGGCGCTCGTCGTTCTGGGCATCGTGTCGTACAGGCGATTGGCCATCGACGAGTACCCGGATATCACGTATCCGGTCGTCATGGTACAGACGGCGTACCCCGGAGCGTCTCCGGAGGTGATGGAGCGCGATGTCTCGCGCCCCATCGAAGAGTCGCTCAACACTGTGCAGGGTGTTCGCGAGCTCACCTCGACGTCGTTCGAGGGCAATTCGATGGTTCGTGTGATGCTGCACCTGGGCGTCAATCCCATGGAAGCGCAGCAAGACGTCATCTCCAAAGTGGCGCGCGTGCGGCGCGGGCTTCCACCCGACGCGGACGACCCCATCGTCATCCGCTACGATCCTAACGAGCGCGCGATCATGTCGATCGCGATTCAGAGCGCTGAGCGCTCCATCCGCGACCTCACCGATTTGGCGGAGCAGATCGTCGCCAAACGTGTGGAGGCGATCCCCGGCGTAGGCGGCGTCCAGGTCATCGGTGGGACGCCGCGTCAGATCCGCGTCACGCTGGACCACGACGCGATGGTCGCGTACGGCGTGAGCCCCACGCAAGTCTCCGCGGCGCTCGCGCGCGAGAACCAGGAAGTCCCGGCGGGACGCGTCTGGCGCGGCGAGCAGGAAAAACTCGTGCGCGTGACTGGACGCATCACCGATCCACTGGCGTTCGCCGACGTTGTCGTGTCGGTTCGAAACGGCGTGCCAGTCAAAGTGCGCGACCTGGGCCGCGTCATCGACGGCGCCGCTGAGCCGCGCTCGGCGGCGTACATGAATCAAACGCGCGCCGTATCGATCGAAGTGCAGAAGGTCTCAGGCTCGAACACCGTCGAAGTCGCGGACGCCGTTAGGAACGTCACATTGGAGATGGGCCGTACGCTGCCGCCAGATATCAGCCTGACGGTGATCCGCGACGATTCGGTCAAGATTCGCCATTCGCTCTCCGACGTGCAGCTCACGATCATGCTCGGCGCCGTGCTCACGATCATGATCATTTACTTGTTCTTGAATTCGTGGCGTTCAACGGTAATCACGGGCCTTACGTTGCCCGTCTCGATCATCTCGGCGTTCTTTATCATGTGGGTGTTCAACTTCACGTTGAACACGATGACGCTGCTGGCCCTCTCGCTGGCGATCGGGCTCCTGATCGATGACGCCATCGTCGTACGCGAGAACATCGTTAGGCACCTGGAGATGGGCAAAGACCACGACCAGGCGGCGCGAGAGGGAACGAATGAGATCGGTCTCGCCGTCGTCTCGACCTCGCTTGCCGTGGTGGCGGTCTTCTTCCCCGTCGCGTTCATGGGCGGCCAGATCGGCAAGATCTTCTTCCAGTTCGGCGTGACGGTCGCCTTCGCGGTTCTCGTGTCGCTCTTCGTCTCGTTTACGCTGGACCCGATGCTCTCGAGTAAGTGGTATGATCCGGAAGTCGAGCACGGTGGCCATGAAGCGACGCGCAGGAAGACACGCAATCCGATCCGCCGCTTTGCATTTGCGTTCAACGACGCGTTCGACCGCACCGCCGAACGGTACAGGCGTTGGCTCAGCTGGGCGCTCGCGCGGCGCTGGTGGATGGTCGGAGCCGCCGCTGCGTCGATCGCTACGTCGTTTGCGCTGGCCGGATTGTTAGGCTTCACCTGGGTCCCCGACTTCGACAGCGGCGAGTTCGACGTGAGCTACCGCGTTCCACCCGGCTCGCGCATCGACTACACGCTCGCCAAAGGCCACGAGA
>Ga0075429_100005300_pt1 | contig 11097 bp, 10 predicted proteins | sample RhiMetdeltSRZDD3_FD_75295 | JGI IMG/M metagenome (GOLD analysis project Ga0075429, IMG submission 75295) | Populus rhizosphere microbial communities from Tennessee, USA - Rhizosphere MetaG P. deltoides SRZDD3 | ecosystem: Host-associated > Plants > Roots > Rhizosphere > Soil | place: USA...
CGAGCAGCGCGTGTGGGCTTGGAAGGACGAACTCCCGCGCCGAAGCCTTGCCTGGTATGGCAACTTCGTCGCGGGCCGTGGCTCGTTCCTGTCACCGTCACTGCTCCAGTGGCTCTACCCAGCGACCGGTGGGACCGACGGCCACGCGGACCTCGACCTGTCGCCAGCCGCCCACGAGATTGCGACCGCGCTCACCATCGGCCCCCTGCCGAGTGCGACCCTTCGAACGGTGATCGGCGACCGCGGCCGCTACCAGCGTGCCGTGGTCGAGCTGCAACGCCAATTGCTGGTCACCACCGCCGGCGTGCAGGAACAGGCCTCCGGATGGCCGTCCGCCCTCGTCGATCTGACCTGTCGAAGGTTCGACGTCGGCGGAGGACGGGATCACCTGGCCGCTGCGGAGCTGTTTGTCGGCGTGGTGCTCGACGCCTCCGCCCGCGACCTGGCCCGGGCGTTCCGATGGCCGCTGGGGAAGGCACGCGGGCACCTCGACGCCCTCGCTGCCTCGGCTCGGGCAGTGCGAACCGGCGACCACTATCTGGCTCCCGCGATCGCTGACCAGTTCCGCTAGGTGGCGGGAGTGGAAGACGGTTCGATGCGCTCGAACGCGATCCCCGCGCTAGGGCAGCACGGCGCTCGCAATAGCCGGCGACGCCGGATAGCGTCGTCGGCGTGCGCATCGTGGTGAAGCCCGCGACGGCAGCCCGGTTCGACGACGTCGCGACCATGCTCGGGCCCAAGAACCCCGCCTCGTCCGTGTGCTGGTGCCTCAGCCATCGGCTCGACTCGAAGACCAACCGACAGCTCGCCGGACCCGCACGCGGCCAGTACGTCAAGAAACTCTGCGCCCGCAAGATCGCGCCCGGTGTGCTGGCCTACCACAACGACGACGTCGTCGGCTGGGCCGCCGTCGCACCCCGCGCCGAACTCCCCTTCGCCCGGTCCACCAAGATCCCGCACCTCGACCAGCTGCCGGTCTGGTCGGTGTGGTGCATCCGCGTCCGCCCCGGCCACCGCGGCAACGGCATCTCACACGCCCTGCTCGACGGCGCCGTGGCGTACGCGCGCGCACACCACGCACCGGCGATCGAGGGCTACCCGGTGGACAACAACCGACACAAGGTCGACACCACGATGGCCTACGTCGGCACCCGCGCACTGTTCGAAGCGGCCGGCTTCACCAAGGCAGCCGACACCGACTCCGTCTCCGGCGGGTTCCCCCGCGTACTCATGCGGCTGGACCTGCGCTAGCCGGCACCAAGCCCCATCCGCGGTGCCGTGCACCGTGGTTGTGGTGCCGGCGCACCACTCTGAGGATGCGCGCAAGGGCAGGTCCCCGGCGGCATTGGTCCCACGCAAATTCCGATCATGGCGCCACAATGTGTTCGTGCGCCCCATGAGGGAGAGTTCCGCGCGCCCCGCGCCGCGGCCGCTCTGGAGGCGCCTGCTCAAGCCCGTGGGCGTGATCGCTGCGCTGGTGGTTGTCTTCGGGTGGCTGCTGCCGCAGTTCATCGACTACGAGCAAGTCTGGCAGGCATTGTCCGAGCTTGACGCGCTGGAGGTCGTGGTCCTGGCCTGGCTCGGACTGATACGTGTTCCCACCGAGGCGCTGATGTATCGGGCGTTCCTGCCTCACCTTGGCCTGTGGCACGGTAGCAAGGCGTACCTCTCATCGAACCTCGCAGGCCAAGTACTCCCGCCGCCGAGCGCGAGTGTCGTCCAGTACGGCTACTTCCGCGACGCAGACTATGGGCCGGACGCCGCCGGCCTCGCGGCTGTCGGGTCGTTCCTCTTCCCGACCCTTGGCCGCCTACTCCTCCCCGTTGTTGCGCTGGTGTTGCTGCTCCTCACCGGTGAGGTCAACGGCTCGATCCTGCTCGTGGGCGGGGTCTCGCTGGTGGTTACGGCCATTGCGGGGATCGCCGGTTACGTCTTCTTGCGCAGCGAACGCTCGGCGCGCTGGCTCGGAGCCAAGACGCAACGACCGCTTTCCTGGATCCTGGTGAAGGGCACGCGCGAGCCGATCGAAGACGGTGCCGGAAAGGCAGTCGATCTGCGTGCGCAAGCGCTCGCGGTACTACGCGCCGGCTGGGCGCTGGGGTCGATTGGCGTTGCGACCAACCTGTTGGTCACCTACGTGATCCTGCTCGCATCGCTCCGCTTCGTCGGTATCTCGAGCGCTGAGCTCTCCGCCCCCGATGCGTTCGCCGCCTTTGCGATCGCCTTCTGGGCGGGAGCGGTTCTCCCGATCACAGGAAGCGGTCTGGGAGTCGTAGACGGCGTCCTGATTGCCATGCTCGTCGAGCTGAGCGCCGCCTCCGACGACGCACTTGTGGCCGCAGCGCTCCTCTGGCGCGTCTTCTACTCCGTCCTGACCCTGCCACTCGGCGCAATCACGTTGAGCCGCTTCCGCGCCTGACGCTCGGCGGGTCAGGTGTCCGGCGAGTGTTAGGTGCGCCGTATGTGGCGCTTGAGCCGTCGGGGCCACCGCACGACGACTGTTGGGATGAGGCAGACGTGGTGGTGGGTGGCGCCGCGGTAGTAGCCGATCCACCAACAGCGCCAGTCGAAGTAGATCTTCATAGCGCCTGGGTCTCGGTGCGGAAGTGCCGGTCGGGCGGAAGTCTGTTCATCACGTTGGCAGGGAGATCGGCGGGTGACCGGCGGTCAGGGCGGACGCTGCCCGGGTCCCGATGTCGGTCGATTGGGTTCTGGGGAGGGTAAGGCACTCGACCGATCAGCAACAGCCCCCGCCACCTGGTACACCGGCCGAGGGCGCATCGGCGTTACGTGCCGGGCATGGCAGGATGATGCCGCCGTGTGAGTGACAGCGAGTGCGCCAGCCGGCCCGGCTCGGGCCTGGCCATTGCTCCGCTCCGGAGTGTGGAGCGGTGAGCGCCTCCCGCGGGTCCACTGCACAGAGCTGGTCTTGGTCAATGGCAATTCCTCGGAGGTTTGCAGGAGGCCTGCTCTGACTGCGCTCGCCTGGGGCCCCACTGCGTCGACGCGCGGTACGCATGTCGTACGTCGGTTGGCGGACCTCCGTCGAGCAGTTCATTGACACCGCCAGGCCAAAGACGTTGCTATAGGCAACATTGCCGGCGAGCCGCCCCGTTCTCCCAGCGAACGGAGCGGCTCGACGTCAACGCGCGTGGATTGTCGATCAATGCGCGATTACCGATGTGCGGTGATGGTGAATTCCTGCCAATAGGGCAAGACGCCCGTTCGGCTCTCAGGGTCAGAGCCGTCGGTCCAGACGCGGAGCATGTGGGTGCCAGCCGAATCGGGGCTGTAGCGAAGCAGGTAGTTGCCGCGAGCGTCGGCCATGACGGTGTCGGTGACCTTGGTCCACGTTCCGTCCTGCCAGCGCTCCAGCCAGACGGGCATGGCGCCCGGCACGACCTTCCCGGTGACCTTCACCCGCTGCTGCACAGCTGGCGTGGGGTCGTTCACCTTGGCGCTTACGAGGGCATGGACCTGGACCCCGGAGAAGCTGGAACTGCGGCGCCAGGTGTCATCCCCCGCGAACAGCGCACTTCCGGCCGCAAAGCTGTCGAAGGCCTGCACCGTAGCGGTATATGCGCCCTCGTTGTTGGTGGTCACCGACGCCGGGGACAGATCGGGCGATCCCCGCAGCACTGACAGGGTGCGATTCGGCAGCGGCCGCCAGCCGGTGGCGTCCGTCCAGCCCTCGAGCACACCGGACACGGTGACCGACTCACCGTAGCCGACGTACTGGTCCGGCGAGGTTGACCGGATCTGAGTCAGATCGACGACTCGAACCAGGTACGGCGCCACCGGTGGAAAGGTCTCGGTGTGGCTGCCACCACCAGTGATGTAGTCGATGACGGTGAATGACGACAGGTACCACTCCCCCGACCCTGTACCGAGCGGCAATACGAAGCCGCTACCGTCACCGACCGGCAGCTCCTCAGTACCGTCGACCCTGGTAAGCGTGCCGTAGGTCGGGCAACCCGCGCCCGGTTCGATCGTTCCGGCTAAGTAGTCGGCACCGGCCGTGTTCTGGAAGGCGACCACATCGGCGATGGTCGGGAACGGGCATGCCGGATCCGCGGCATTAGCGGTAGTTCCGGCACCGATGGCGGCGACGGCTGTGAGTAGCGAGGCGGCTAGGAGCCGCACGGTGAACGACGAACGGGTCAATATGACCTCCGGGTTTGGAATGTACTTACCTTGATGCACACCCGCCGCCACAAGTTGCGATCTCCAGCGCCCCACTTCCTAAACAGCCACACGACACCGGTCCAGAGCCCCGCGGACATCACCCGCCGCACCACCTGACCGGCATGCGCGGGCGCCTGCTGCATCCCGCTGATCGACAAAGACAAAGTGCAAGATCTGAGCGGGTCGGCCGCACCCATGCAGAACTTTCTTTGCAGAAATCGTTCTGCAAGCGTACGGTGGCGTCGTGAGCCGTCCCGACAAGCAGGTCCGCACAGGCGAAGAACTCAAGGCGCTTACCCACCCGCTCCGAGTGCGGATGCTCGGCGCGTTGCGCGAGGACGGGCCGGCAACGGCGACCGAACTGGCTCGCCGGTTCAAGACCGACACCGGCGCCACGAGCTATCACCTGCGAAAGCTCGCGCAGTACGGGTTCGTCGAGGAGGTTGCCTCGAGCGGGCACCCAAGGGCGCGCCGCTGGCGAGCCGTGCATGCGACGACGAGCTGGAACAACTCCGAGATTACGGCCACGAGCGAAGGCCGTACTGCGGCCGACTGGTTGCGCAGGCAGCAGGCCGGGATCCTCTTGTCCGACGTGAAGGCCTTCGAGCAGGCACAGGCGACGTTGCCTGTGGAGTGGGTCGCAGCGGCCGGGATCGGTGACCTGCTGGTGAATCTGACGCCGGCATCGGTGGGTGAGCTGTGGGAGCGGTTCTACTCGCACCTTGAGGAGCTGAGGGCGAAAGACGCCGGGAGCGTCGATGCCCGCAAGGTCTCCATCGTGGTCAGCGCCTTCCCGCGGGTCGGCGAGCGATCGTGACCGGCCGAGCGGCGGCTCGTCGCTATGCGCAGATCAGTTTCCTCACCTGGCTCCCCACCGGCCTCTACATCCCGGTTCTGGTTCTCCTGCTGCTGGACACAGGGGTGAGCTTGGCGACAGTCGCGGCGTTGGGTGTCGCGTACTCCGCCACGATCATGGTGCTCGAACTGCCCACTGGCGGTCTGGCCGATGTCGTTGGCCGTCGTCCGGTGATCGTCGCGTCTGCGGCGACAAGCCTTGTCGCTCTGCTGTTGCTCGGCCTGACCGAATCCGTCCTGCTACTTGTTACCTCGAGCATCCTGCGCGGTGTCGGGCGGGCGCTGGGGAGCGGTCCCATCGAGGCCTGGTTCGTGGACACCGTCAATGCGCGACCCGACGTGTCCGATGCCGAGCTGACCCGTGGCTTGTCGCTGGGGCTGATGGCTTCTTCAGTGGCGCTGGCGGTGGGGACGGTGGCTGGTGCGCTGATTCCGCTCGCTCTGCACACCAGCCTCGCGGTGCCCGTTCTGATCGCCGCCGCATGCGATGCCGCGCGGCTGGTCGTAACGCTGTTCGCGATGCCCGAGCCGAAGTACGCGGCGACATCCTTGCGCAGCGTGCTGACCGGGGTTCCTGCTGCGATCGGGACCGGATTGCGACTCGGCGTGCGTAGCACCTCGCTGATCCGCATCCTGGTGGCCGCGGCCGGGATGGGAATCGCGCTGGCCGTCATCGAGTTGCTGACTCCGGCTTGGATGAGTGTGTTGGCAGGCTCAGCCGATCGGGGAGTGCTTGCATACGGAATCGTGGCGGCGGTCGGGTTCGCCGCCAATGCGCTGGGCAGCGGACTGAGCATGCCGCTGATGCGTAGAATCGGCTCGGCCCGGGCGGTCTGCCTGGTGGGGTTATCGGTGAGCGTGCTGTCACTGGCCTGTCTGGCTGGCGCGACTGCTCTGGGTGGCATCTGGGGAGTCGTCGCAGCGGGCGGCGCCTACCTGCTGATGTTCGTAGGTCTGGGGGTCGCCGGAGGCCCGCTGGCGCAACTCCTGCACAGCCAGGTCACGGCGGCCGAGCGGGCAACCGTCGTATCCATCCAGTCGCTGATCCTGCAGCTTGCGGGAGCCGTGGGTGCGGTCGCACTAGGGCGACTCGCGGTCTCGACCAGCATGGCGGTGGCATTCGGAGTCACGGCCGCCATGCTGGCGGTACCTGGCTGGTTGCTGGTCGCAGCGACAGCGCCGAGCCAACCCGAGCCCGAGCCGACCCGAGCCAGCTGAACCAGGCCGGGGCTAGCCCCAAAGACGTCCTATTATCGCATTCCCTTCGAATCGGAAGTCGCCGCAAGTGCGAACGACGTTCGAGGCTGGTGCACGGCAAGCTCCTGGCGGTTTTCGCCAGCACCGCCGACTACCAGCCCTTGATGCGGCGGTATGGCAGAGGTTGACCGTCTGGATCCGCCGACAGGAAATGCCTCCAGAGCACGGCGTCGACGGCCAGCAGGAATACCTGCTCGGCGCGCCTATCCAGGCTGGGCGTCGCTTCTCCGTAGCTGCTTGACCGCCTCTCGCGCAAATGAAGCCGCCTTTGGATGCCCGGAGTCGATGGCCAGCTGGTAGGCCCGCTCCGCCCCGGCGATGTCGCCGCGACCCTCACGGAGCACCCCGAGGTTGACCGCCGCCTTCGGGGCCATGTCGGCATGACCGCAGTCGATCGCCAGTGGAAGACACACTCCGCCCCGGCATAGTCCTCCAGACCGTGACGGAGCACCCCGAGGTTGACCGCCGCCTGCGGGGCCTGGTCGGCGTGCCCGGAGTCGATCGCCAGCTGATGGGCCCGCTCTGCCCCGGCGTCGTCGCCCCGATCCTCACGGAGAACCCCGAGGTTGAACGCCGCCTTTGGCGCCCGGTCGCCGTGCCCGGAATCGATCGCCAGCTGATAGGCCCGCTCCGCTCCGGCGGGGTCGCCCCGATCGTGCTTGTCCGACTTCGTCACAGCAGCCCCCAACCCAACGGCGCCACGCACTTCGCGCCATTCTTCATATACGGTACAGATCATCGCCCCAAAATGACCGTGCTGCCAATGCCAACAAATCGCGTAACGATAGACATCTACTCGGTCGCGCGCTTTGAGCTTGACGTGGTGTTCTCGACTCTTTCGGTCCGGAATCGACGACCTGTGAGCCACTGTCAAGTCCATCATCCGCCGATCGGAATGACGCGATCGTGTTGATGCAGGAGCACCACTAGCGCAGGCCCGCCCCGAGGGTGAGAGGTGAGACGGCAACCCTTTCCGGCTCCGGCTATGCAGCCAAGGAGGGGAGGGCAGTGCATGGTTCGGGCAAGGCATCGGAACGCTGATTGTGGAGAGCCGTTACGAAGCGTTGGAGGCTGAGATCAGCGCACCGTCGGAGTTGTTGCTCTGGCGATCATCACATCTTGCCTCGATGGCGCCCTGACATCTTCAGAGCACAGCCGGTCGTCGTCCGTGACGACTCTCCGCTCATGGCCACGGCCTCGCAAGCTGCCGGACTCTGCCCGAGCACCACCATGTCGGGATGCATGCGGACCGTTCTTGATGCGGTTGCGCAGTGCGCACGTCTAGGCTGCATGAGCATGGCAGGGATTGTGCTGCGTGTCCGGCTCACAAACGGCGATCGCTTGGACGTCGCGTATGACGAACCCTCCGCGGCAGATGAGGCCGAGGTCATCGACAAGGTCGTTTCGACGCTTGCGGACGAGGACGGGGTTCTTCGGTGCAGGCATGGTGGGCGGCTCATGGTGTTGTTTGCGCGTGGTGTAGCCGCAGTCGAGGTCGGGCCGCGCGGCGCGGTCTTGTAATCCAGGAGCCACTCGGGGTGAGGCGGTCGGGCACGCCCAGCCGTAGAGGACGCCGGGTGGCGGGAGCGCAACTGCACTCGGGGCAGTCCCGGTCCTCCCGGACACGGGTGCCGCCCGTTCAGCCGGCTGCGGTCAGGCGACCAGATCGGCGCTGACCTGCCAGAGCCGTGCTGCGACGGTCTCGTCGTAGCTGCGCTTGGAGGATCGCTTGGCTCTGCTGTTGGCAAAGTAGCGGCCGGTGACGTGCTCGAGATCGGGAGCGGAAGCCACGTGGATCGACGTGCCGGCGCCTTCGGCCGGGGCCTTCATGAAGGGCCGCAGGAACGGCAAGAGCACTCGTTGGACGGCTCGTGGGTCCTCAGCCCCGAATGACGTGCTCACTATCCCGGGATGCAACGCGTTGGCGGTGACACCGCCGGCCCGCAGCCTCCTCGCCAGCTCGTACGTGAACAAGACATTGGCGAGCTTGGACTGGTTGTAGGCCCGGGAGCCGGAGTAGGACCGTTCACCCTGCAGGTCGTCGAAGTCGATTCGCCCCATGGCCTGCGCGTTGGACGCGACCGTGACCACGCGAGCCGGGGCACTGTGCTCCAACCTGTCCAGGAGCAGGTTCGTGAGCAGGAACGCCGCGAGGTGGTTGACCGCGAACGTGCGCTCCAGCCCGTCGGCGGTGACGTGGCGGGTGTTCCAGTATCCCCCGACGTTGTTCACCAGCACATCGACCCGAGGCAGGCTCCGAAGGACCTCGTCGGCGAGCCGCCGCACCTCTGACTGGCAGGACAGGTCCGCGACGTACACGTCCACCTGCTCGGCGCCGGCGGCGCGGATCTCGTCCGCCGCGCTCTCGGTGCGTGCGCGGTCCCGGCCTGTGATGGCGACATGCGCGCCCAGCCCGGCCAGCCCCTGGGCGGTCGCCCTCCCGATGCCTCTACTGCCACCGGTCACCAGCACCGTCTTGCCGGCCATGAGCCTGCTGTGGATCTTGTCCATGCTGGTGCTCCCTTCGAGGTAGGCGAGGGCCCTGCTGGCGTCCATTCCTCAGCGACAGCTGAACGCCTCCGGACGACTCCTAGAGGACGGGGAGGACCCGCCGCCAGCCCTCGGAGACGAGGGTCGGGCGCATGCCGACCGATAGGTACAGGGCGAGCGCAGGGGTCGGGTTGTTCGTGTCGACGTCCAGAATCGTGCCTGCCCGGCCGGCGGCAGCGTCGAGGGCGAAGGTGTCGCGCAGCAGGAACGTCGCCAGACCGCGGCCCCGGCACTCCTCCACTACGCCGAGCGTGCCGATGTGGCCGCAGTTGTCGGTCTCGACGTACGCGTCGCTGCACTCGCGGATCGCGACCGCCCGCCCGTCGACCTCGAGCACGGTGAACTGGGACCAGTCGAAGGTCGACTGCGCCTCGCGCGCCCCGACCCACTCGTCGTGCGGGCGGGCGACGAAGCCGAACTGGTCGCGGAAGCACTCGATGATGACCTCGTGAGCGGCCCAGCGGGTGGCGTCATCGAACGCGCCGCGGCGCACCACCACGCCCGCGGGCACCTGCGCAGCGGCGACCGGCCCGGTGTGGTCGATCCGCATCCGGTGGTACGTCGTCGCGGCGGTGAAGTCGTGGTCGGCCAACAGCGCGCGCAGCGGCTCGTCGGCTCGGTAAACGTCGGCGTCGACGGTGACTTGGGTGTGGCCGCGCTCGCGTCCCATCTCCCGGGCGCGGTGCATCGTCTGCTCGAACAGCCAGCCAGCGACCGCCGGCGTCTGCGACCACACCTGGATACCGACCACCTGACGGTCGCCCTTGCCGAACGCCGTCCCGTACCCGACCGGCAGCCCGCCGGTGAGCACTAGCCAGCCGTCGGTGCTGCGGTCGAAGCCAGGCTCGACAATGCGTTCGGCAACCCCGTCCACCGTGCTATCCGCGGACCCGATCACCGCAGTGTTGTAGGCCGCAAGCATCTCGAACAATGCCTCGGCATCACCGGGCTCAGGAGGACGAACAGCGTGGTCTTCCGGCAGTACTACGGCGGTCCTCATGACTCATCGTGCGCCTGCGTGCGATAGAGCGGAAGGGCCCAACCCCCGGCCGTCCGTACCGATCTGTCGCTCGTCACCAGGCGCCACTCCCGCTCGAGTTCATTGTCCGCCTCACTGTCGTCTACGCCGCCGCAATACCTTCTTCGACCCTTGAAGTGCACGTTCTGCAGGATTGGACCTGCCGCGACAACTGCGGCAGGTCCAGCAGTTCTACCAGCGATGGGCGACGTCGACGACGATCCGGCTACCGGAGCCTGGGCCAGGGAGGATGAAGATCCGGTAGGGCAGACGGGCGCGGAGTCCGAGTCCGAAGACGTTGGCTCCCTCGAGGGTGCCGGCACTCGCGACCTGCCGGAGTGTGCGGTAACCGGCCACGTTCGCCAGTTCTCGTTCGTCGCCAGGCTGGAACGCCCAATGATTGCCGTAGTCGAACTCGTTGACGCCGATGGTGATCTCCAGCTTTGCGGCACCACGGATCGGGACGAGATGGCCCGCCCCGGTGTGGAAGACGTTCGAGACGTAGCGCGCGGTGTAGCCGGGCGGGTTGCCCACGATGTCGAAGACGACGCGGTCGAAGCAGCTGTGGCGACCGGTTCGGACCGACTTCAAGGTGGAGCTGCTTTTCCAGGTATTTGCCTTGGGCAATGAACCCCATCCGGTCGGGCATGTAATGCTGGAGGTCGCGGTGGTGTTGGTGCCGGCAACCGCCGGGACAGCGACCGCTCCCGCCGGTACTGCGGTGACTGCGAGAACTGCGAGCGCGGTGCGGATCGGTCGGCGGATATGGACAGAACAGATGGTGTGAAACGACTTCACGGTGCCCCCTTAGACACCTGGTAGATGCGCGGGGGGAGATCAAAGTTATCGATCGGCGTGGCATTCCAGTCGTCGTGTGGGGCATGGGGAGACGTGGGTCTGGAACTGCCGCGGGAGGCGGCAGGTCCAGGGTGGGGTTACCAGCGGTGGGCGACGTCGACCACGATGCGGCTGGTGGTGCCTTGGCCGGTGAGGGTGAAGACGCGGAACGGTAGGCGGGCGCGGACGCCGAGCCCGATCGTGGTCTCACCTTCGAAGCTGCCCGCATCCGCGACCTGCCGGAAGGTCTGGTAGCCGCGCACGTTCGTCAGTTCGTTGTGGTTCGCCGGGTTGTAAGTGCTGCGGCCGGCATCGTCGTACGAAGGCACCGAGAGGATGATCTCCAGCTTGGCGCCGCCGCGCAGCGGCACGATCTCGCCCTGTCCCACGGTGGA
>Ga0075429_100005301_pt1 | contig 11095 bp, 4 predicted proteins | sample RhiMetdeltSRZDD3_FD_75295 | JGI IMG/M metagenome (GOLD analysis project Ga0075429, IMG submission 75295) | Populus rhizosphere microbial communities from Tennessee, USA - Rhizosphere MetaG P. deltoides SRZDD3 | ecosystem: Host-associated > Plants > Roots > Rhizosphere > Soil | place: USA...
GAGCGGGTGTAACTAGAATGGTGTGCGTTGGGGGAATTGCATCAAGAACTAAAAGAAGCGCTGCGCATTGCTCCGTAATCGAAGCGTCACAAAGAATAACCAGCACCTCGGCTTCATTCTCCCGCCGCCAGCCTCGATGACCCTGGGCGATGGCGCGTCGCTTCCGCCCGACAGTCGTCTTCCATGACGATCGCTGTCCAGGGCACGACTCCAGACACTTTCGAGATCAAGAGCGCCACGCTGCCGCTCATCGCCCTGGTGCTGAAGTCGGCGGACCTGGATGCATTGGCGCGCGAGCTCGAGGCACGCTTCGGCGACATCCCGGATTTCTTCGATCACGACGCCCTGGTGGTGGATCTGTCGCGCCTCGAGTCGCAGGCGCAGGGGGGCGAGGGTCAGGCGGTCGACTTCCCGGGGCTGCTCGAGCTGCTCTGGAAGTACCGGCTGGCGCCCGTGGCGGTGCACGGGGCAAGGAAGGAGCTCGCGGCGGTCGCGAGGGCCGCCGGCCTTTTTCCGGCGCCGGATGCGCGCATCGGCACTGCGGCGCCGCCTGGCGCTTCCAATGCAGAAACCCCCGACCACAACATTCGGGGGCAGGCCCCCGACCACAACATTCGGGGGCAGGCTGCTGTGCATGTTCCGGCACCGACCGGGGCGCTGGTGATCGACAAGCCGCTGCGCTCCGGCCAGCAGGTCTACGCGCGGGGCCGCGACCTGGTGATGCTCGCCATGGTGAACCCGGGCGCGGAGGTGATCGCGGACGGGCACATCCACGTGTATGCGCCGCTGCGCGGCCGGGCCATCGCGGGCGCACGCGGGAATGTCGATGCGCGGATCTTCACGCTCGGCATGGAGCCGGAGCTGATTTCCATCGCCGGGCTGTATCGGACCGGCGAGACGCCGCAGCTCGCGGCGGTACGGGGCAAGCCGACGCAGGTGCGGCTGGTATCGGATGCCGAGGGAAACCGGCTGGTGTTCGATCCGCTCAAGTAACGACAACTCCTTCGAAAGGAGAGGCAATGGCAGCAAGAACCGTTGTGGTGACTTCCGGTAAAGGCGGAGTGGGCAAGACGACCACCAGCGCCAGCTTCGCGAGCGGGCTCGCGCTGCGCGGGCACAAGACCGCGGTGATCGACTTCGACGTGGGCCTGCGGAACCTCGACCTCATCATGGGCTGCGAGCGCCGCGTGGTGTACGACCTGGTCAACGTCATCAACGGCGAGGCGAACCTTCACCAGGCGCTCATCAAGGACAAGCACTGCGAGAACCTCTCGGTGCTGGCCGCCTCCCAGACCCGGGACAAGGAGGCGCTGACGAAGGACGGCGTGGAGAAGGTGCTCGGCGGGCTCTCGGAGCTGGGCTTCGAGTACATCGTCTGCGATTCGCCCGCCGGCATCGAGACCGGCGCCATGATGGCGATGCACTTCGCCGACGAGGCGCTCGTCGTCACCAACCCCGAGGTGTCCTCGGTGCGCGACTCGGACCGGATCCTCGGGATGCTCGCGAGCAAGACGAAGCGCGCCATCGAGGGCGGCGAGCCGGTCAAGGAGCACCTGCTGATCACCCGCTACAACACCCAGCGGGTGCACCAGGGCGAGATGCTGTCGCTCGACGACATCCAGGACATCCTGCGGATCAAGCTGCTCGGCGTGATCCCCGAGTCCGAGTCGGTGCTGCAATCGTCCAACCAGGGCGTGCCGGCGGTGCACATGAAAGGGGCGGACGTGTCGGAAGCCTACAAGGACACGGTCGACCGCTTCCTCGGGGAAGAGAAGCCGCTGCGCTTCGTGAACGGCTACAAACCAGGCTTCTTCAAGCGTCTTTTCGGGGGAAATTAAGACGAAATGGGCTCATTCCTTTCTTTTCTGCTCGGCCAAAGGAAGACCAGCGCCAAGGTCGCCAAGGAGCGGCTGCAGATCATCCTGGCGCACGAGCGCACCGGCCGCAGGCGCCATCCCGGCTACCTCACGTCGCTGCAGCGCGAGCTGGTGGACGTCGTCTGCAAGTACATCAAGATCGATCCGAAGGACATCAAGGTGAATGTCGAGCGCCAGCAGAACCTCGACGTGCTGGAGGTGAAGATCGAGCTGCCGGAGGCCCGGTAGCGCGCAGGACCGAATCACCGATACGAGCATCACCCCGCGGATAGGTCCATAATGGCCTGCCCTTAGGTCGATTTCACACGGGCGGGTTCGACGTCAAACCCGCGTGGTTCAGGTTCGCCTCGCAGCATTCCCGCAGGAAAGGTCGAATTGATATTCACTCTGCTCCCCTTCGGGGGGGCGTCGCAGGCCATCCCGTGGAATAGCGAAGCATCCATCCGCGAGGAGCTCTTCAGTGCCGAGCGACTCGAGCAGCACGCCGAAAGCCTGGCGGCGGCCCAAACCGTCGCCGCGGGATCGACGAACGGGCGATCGCTCGCCGTCCGGCTGAAGGAAAACGAGTCGGTCCTGCTCCGGTCGTATCGCGCCATTGCACGCGCGGTCGGCGAGGCGCGGGCCATTACGCCGGCCGCCGAGTGGCTGCTCGACAACTACCACCTCGTCGAAGAGCAGATCCGCGAGATCCGCGACGACCTGCCGCCGGGCTACTACCGCCAGCTGCCGAAGCTCGCCGGCGGGCCGCTCGCCGGCTATCCGCGCGTCTTCGGCATCGCCTGGGCCTTTGTCGCGCATACCGACAGCCGCTTCGATCCCGAGATGCTGCGCCGGTTCGTGCGCGCCTACCAGCGCGTTCAGCCGCTGACGATCGGCGAGCTGTGGGCCGTCGCGATCACCCTGCGCGTGGCCCTGGTGGAGAACCTGCGGCGCGCGGCGATGCGCATCCGGGTGAGCCGGGACGCGCGCGAGGAAGCCGACAGCCTGGCCGACCGGCTGCTGGGCGTGAACGGGCGCCCCGCCGAGGCGGTCGCGGTGGTCCTCCGCGGTCGCGAAGAGGCGCCCTTGAGCGGACCCTTCGCCGTGCAGCTCGTGCAACGCCTGCGCGACCAGGATCCGAAGGTCACGCCGGCGCTGCGCTGGCTGGAGGAGCGCCTCGCGGCGCAGGGCGCGAGCGCCGACGAGATCGTGTACGACGAGCACCAGAGGCAGGGTGCGACCAACGTGACGGTGCGCAACGTCATCACCAGCATGCGCCTGATCTCCGACGTCGACTGGCCGCAGCTCGTCGAAAGCGTGAGCCTCATCGACGACACGCTGCGGCCTGCGAGCCGCTTCGCCGAGATGGATTTTGCGACGCGCAACCTCTATCGCAGCGCGATCGAAGAGCTCGCGCGCGGCTCGAAGCTGACGGAGCTCGAGATCGCCCACGCGGCACTGGCGGCAATGCCGGGAGGTGAAAAAAAGGATCCGGGCTATCACCTGATCGCCGGCGGGCGGCGCTCGTTCGAAAAGAAGATCGGATTTCGCGCGCCCCTGCGCACCTGGCCCAGCCGCTTCAACGCAGCGATCGGCCTCGGCGGCTATATCGGCGCGGTCGCCGCGGTGGCCGCGGTGGTCCTCGCCTTGCCGGTGTATCTGCTGAACGAACAACATATCAGCTTCGTCTGGCTGGCAGGGCTCGCGGCGCTCGGGCTGATCCCGGCGCTCGACGCCGCCATGGCGCTCGTGAACCGCGCCGTCACGCGAGAGGTGGGGGCAACGATCCTGCCGGGCCTCGCGCTGCGCGAGGGCGTGCCCGCGGAGCTGCGCACGCTGCTCGCCGTGCCGATCCTGCTCTCGACGCCGGAGGCGCTCGAAGAGCAGATCGAGCGCCTGGAAATCCACTACCTCGCGAGCCCGGAAGGCGAGCTGCACTTCGCGCTGCTCTCGGACTGGACCGACGCCGACGATGAGAGCATCGAGGGCGACGAGGCGCTCGTCGAGGCGGCGGCCGCGGGCATCGCGCGGCTGAACCGGCGCCACGGGCCGGCCCCCGGCGGCGAGCGCTTCCTCCTGCTGCATCGCCGCCGCGTGTGGAACGAGGGGCAGCGGCGCTGGATCGGCTGGGAGCGCAAGCGCGGCAAGCTCCACGAGCTCAACCGTCTGCTGCGCGGCGCGGCCGATACGACTTTCATCAAGCCCGCGGTGCCGGCCGGCGTGCGCTACGTCATCACGCTCGACGCCGACACGCGCATGCCGCGCGAAACGGCGCGCCGCCTGATCGGCAAGATGGCGCATCCGCTCAACCGGCCGCGGCTCGACGCCGGCACCCGGCGCGTGGTCGAAGGCTACGGCGTGCTGCAGCCGCGCGTGACGCCTTCGCTGCCGGTCGGCCGCGAGGGCTCGCTCTTCCAGCGCATCTTCTCCAGCACGAGCGGCATCGATCCTTACGCGGCAGCGGTGTCGGACGTCTACCAGGATCTTCTCGGCGAAGGCTCCTTCACCGGCAAGGGCATCTACGACGTGGATGCCTTCGAGGCCGCGCTCGAGGGCCGCGTGCGCGAGGGCACGCTCCTCAGCCACGATCTTTTCGAAGGAACCTTCGCCCGCGCCGGCCTCGCCTCCGATATCGAGGTGGTCGAGGAATTCCCGTCGCGCTACGACGTGGCCGCGGCGCGCCAGCACCGCTGGACGCGCGGCGACTGGCAGCTGCTGCCGTGGATTCTCGGCCCCAGGAGCGAGCTGCCGCCGCTCGGCCGCTGGAAGATGCTGGACAACCTGCGCCGGTCGCTGTCGGCGCCGGCGAGCCTGGCGGCCCTCGTGGCCGGATGGATGCTGCCGCTGCAGGCCGCGCTCGTCTGGACCGGCTTCGTGGTGTCGACGATCGCGCTTTCCACGCTGCTCCCGGTGCTCGCCGCGATCGTGCCGCGGCGCGCGCGCATCACGCTGCGCAGCCACCTGCGCGCGCTCGCGGCCGACGTCCGGCTGGCGCTCTTCCTCACCGGATTGCAGGTCGCGTTCCTCGCGCACCAGGCCTGGCTGATGGCCGACGCGATCGCAAGAACGCTCTATCGCCTGCTCGTCAGCCGCCGGCATCTGCTCGACTGGGTCACGGCGGGCCAGGCGTCGGTCAGCCGCCGGCTCGACCTCCTGGGGTTCTACCGGCACATGAGCGGTGCTGTCATCCTCGCTGTTTTCACGGTAGTTGTTGTTTGGTGGAAGGCGATTGATGCGTGGCCGGCGGCGTTGCCGTTCATCCTCGCCTGGATCGCCTCGCCGGCGATCGCCCGCGGGGCGAGCCTGTCGCCGCGCGTCGCGGGGCGCGTGCCGGTAACGCCCGCCGACGCCCGCGCGCTGCGCCGGGTCGCGCGCCGCACCTGGCGCTTCTTCGAGACCTTCGTGACGGCGAGCGACCACTGGCTGCCGCCCGACAACTTCCAGGAGGACCCCAAGCCGGTCGTGGCCCACCGCACTTCGCCCACCAATCTCGGCCTCTACCTCCTTTCCGCGGTCAGCGCGCGCGACTTCGGATGGGCGGGGACCACCGACACGCTCGAGCGGCTGGAAGCGACGCTCGCGACGATGGAGAGGCTCGCCCGCTTCCGCGGCCACTTCTACAACTGGTACGACACGCGCGATCTGCGGCCGCTCGACCCCCAATACGTCTCCTCGGTGGATAGCGGCAACCTGGCCGGACACCTGATCGCGCTGGCCAATGCCTGCCGCGAGTGGATCGGCGCTCCCCTGGCCGGTGCCGAGTGCGTCGCCGGCATCGAAGACGCGCTCGATCTCACCCGCGAAGCCCTGCGCGCGCTTCCCGGCGACCGGCGCACGCAGACGATCGCGCGCGAGCAGCTCGACGCAGCGCTCGACGCGCTCGACGACGCGCTCGGCCAGGGCCTCGCCGAGGCCACCCCCCACGCCGCGACGATGGTCGACATCGCGCGGGCGCTCGCGGGCGAGCGCGAAGACGAGGCCGGCGCGGAGATGCTCTTCTGGGCCGAGGCGACGCAGCGCTCGATCGAGAGCCACCGCCGCGACCTCGCGCCGCCTGAAAACGACAGGCTCGAGACCCTAGAAGAAAAAGCGCGCGCGCTGGCCGGCGAGATGGACTTCGGCTTCCTCCTCGACCGCGAGCGCCGGCTGCTCTCGATCGGCTATCGCGTGGCCGACGGGCAGCTCGACCCGAGCTGCTACGACCTGCTCGCCTCGGAGGCGCGCCTCGCGAGCTTCGTGGCGATCGCCAAGGGCGACGTCGCCTCGCGGCACTGGTTCCGCCTCGGGCGCGCCGTCACCCCGATCGGCCACGGCGCGGCGCTCATCTCCTGGTCGGGATCGATGTTCGAGTACCTGATGCCCTCGCTCGTCATGCGCGCGCCGGCCGGGAGCCTGCTCGAGCAGACCAGCCGCCTGGTGGTGCGCCGGCAGATCGCCTACGGCGCCGAGCTCGACGTGCCCTGGGGCGTGTCGGAGTCGGCGTACAACGTGCGCGACCTCGAGCTCACCTACCAGTATTCGAACTTCGGCATTCCGGGCCTGGGCCTGAAGCGCGGGCTGGGCGAGAACGCCGTCATCGCGCCTTATGCCACAGCGCTCGCGGCGATGGTCGACCCGGGCGCCGCGGCGCGCAATTTCGTGCGGCTTACGGCCGCCGGCGCGCTGGGCCGCTACGGCTTCTACGAGGCGCTCGACTACACGCCGGCGCGCCTGCCCGAGGGAAAGAAGGTCGCGATGGTGCGCGCCTTCATGGCGCACCACCAGGGCATGAGCGTGGTCGCCATCGCCAACGCACTGCTCGACGGCAGGATGCGGGCGCGGTTTCACGCCGAGCCGATCGTGCAGGCGACCGATCTCCTCCTGCAGGAGCGCACGCCGCGCGACGTCGCGGTGGCGCATCCCAGGGCGGAGGAAGTGAAGACCGCCGCTGCGGTGCACGACCTCGAGCTTCCCGCGGTGCGGCGCCTCCGCTCGCCGCACGACGCCACGCCGCAGGCGCACCTGCTGTCGAACGGCCGCTACACGGTGATGCTGACCGCCGCCGGCTCCGGGTACAGCCGCTTGGGCGATGTCGCGATCACGCGCTGGCGCGAAGACGCCACCCGCGACGACTGGGGCAGCTACGTCTTCCTGCGCGACGTGCAAAGCGGCGCGATGTGGTCCGCCGGCTACCAGCCGAGCGGCGTCGAGCCCCAGCGCTACGACGTGATGTTCACCGAAGACCGCGCCGAGCTGGTGCGCCAGGACGGCACGCTGACCACGATCCTCGATGTGATGGTCTCGCCGGCGGACAACGCCGAGGTGCGCCGCGTGTCGGTCGCGAACGGGGGCAACCGGGCGCGCGAGATCGACCTCACCTCCTACGCCGAGCTGGCGCTCGCGCCGCCGGCGGCCGACGCGGCGCACCCGGCCTTCTCCAAGCTGTTCGTGCAGACCGAATATCTCGCCAAGCAAGGCGTCCTGCTCGCGACGCGGCGGCGCCGCTCGAGCGGCGAGCCCGAGACCTGGGCCGCGCATCTCGCCGTGGTCGAAGGCGAGAGCGTGGGCGAGGCCGAGATCGAGACCGACCGCGCCCGCTTCCTCGGCCGCGGCCGCGAGGTGCGCACGCCGATGGCGGTGGTCGACGGCCTGCCGCTCTCCAATACGGTAGGCGCGGTGCTCGATCCGGTTTTCGCGCTGCGACGCCGCCTGCGGATCGCGCCGGGCCGCACCGCGCGCATCGCCTTCTGGACGCTCGTCGCCTCCTCACGAAGCGAGGTGCTGGATCTCGTAGACAAGCACCTCGACGCGAACGCCTTCGAGCGCGCGGCGACGCTGGCGTGGACCCAGGCGCAGGTGCAGCTCGCCCACCTGGGCGTCGAGCCGGAGCAGGCGAGCCTGTTCCAGCGTCTCGCCGGCCATGCGCTCTACGCCGACCCGTCGCTGCGGCCCTCGCCCGACGCCCTCCGGCGCGGTGGCGGCGGCCCGCAGGCGCTCTGGGCCCAGGGCATCTCGGGCGACCTGCCGATCGTGCTCGCGCGCATCGACGCCGTCGAGGACATCGCCATCGTGCGCCAGCTCTTGCGCGCCCACGAGTACTGGCGCATGAAGCAGCTCGCGGTCGATCTCGTGATCCTGAACGAGCGCGCGTCGTCCTACATCCAGGACCTCCAGGTCGCGCTCGAGACGCAGGTGCGCACCAGCCAGTCGCGGCCGCAGCTCGGAGCGGAGCTCGCGCGGGGCTCGGTGTTCGTGCTGCGCTCCGATCTCATCTCGATGGAGACGCGAGGCCTGCTTCAGTCCATGGCCCGGGCGGTGCTCGTCGGGCGCCGCGGAACGCTCGCCGAGCAGCTCGAGCGGCTCGAGGTAGAAGCGGCTGCGCCGCCGCCCCGGCGCGCGCCGAACCAGGAACCCGCGCCGGGCCTCGCGATGCAGCCGAAGCTCGAATTCTTCAACGGGCTCGGAGGATTTGCCGCGGACGGGCGTGAGTACGTGACGGTACTCGCCAGGCGCTGGTTGCCGGCCCCGTGGACCAACGTCATCGCCAATGCCGCGTTCGGCTTTCAGGTCGGCGTCGAAGGCAGCGGCTACACCTGGTCGCTCGGCAGCCGCGAGAACCAGCTCACGCCCTGGTCGAACGACCCCGTGACCGACCGGCCGGGCGAGGTGATCTATGTGCGCGACGAGGCGAGCGGCGAGCTCTGGGGTCCGACCGCGCTGCCGATCCGCGACGAGACGGCGTCCTACGTCGCCACGCACGGCCAGGGATACAGCCGGTTCGAGCACGCCTCGCACGGAATCGCGCTCGAGCTGGTTCAGTACGTGCCGCTCGCGGATCCCATCAAGATCTCGCGCCTGACCCTGCGCAATACATCGCACGAGGCGCGGCAGCTTTCGGTCACCGCCTACGTCGAGTGGGTGCTCGGCCCTTCACGCACCGCCTCGGCGCTCTCGATCGTGACCGAGATCGATCCGCAGACCGGCGCGCTGCTGGCGCGCAACCCCTGGAACCTCGCGTTCGGCTCGCGGGTCGCCTTCGCGGATCTCGGTGGACAGCAGACCGCCTGGACCGGCGACCGGCGCGAATTCCTTGGCCGCAACGGCACGCTCGACAGCCCGGCCGCACTCGCCGAAGACGCGCCGCCGCTCTCCAGGCGCACCGGCGCCGGCCTCGATGCCTGCGGCGCGCTGCAGGCGCCGGTCGAGCTCGAGCCCGGCGGCACGGCCGAGATCGTGTTCTTCCTCGGCCAGGCCGCGAGCGGGGCCGAAGCGCAAGCCCTCATCGAGCGCTACCGCGCGGCGGACCTGGATGCGGTCCTGGAGGAGGTGACTGATTTCTGGGACGACGTGCTCGGCACGATCCAGGTGAAGACGCCCGAGCGCTCGATGGACGTGATGCTCAATCGCTGGCTGCTCTACCAGACGCTCGCCTGCCGCGTGTGGGCGCGCTCGGCGTTCTACCAGGCGAGCGGCGCCTACGGCTTTCGCGACCAGCTCCAGGACGGCATGGCGCTCGCCCTGTCGCGCCCGGCGCTGACGCGCGAGCACCTCCTGCGCGCCGCGGCGCGCCAGTTCGTCGAGGGCGATGTCCAGCACTGGTGGCTGCCGCCCTCCGGCCAGGGCGTGCGCACGCGAATTTCAGATGATCGCGTCTGGCTCGCCTTCGCCGCCGCGCACTACGTATCGACCTCGGGCGATCTCGCGGTGCTCGACGAGCCCGTCACGTTCCTCGAAGGCCAGGCGCTCGCCGCCGGCGAGCACGACGCCTACTTCCAGCCGATGACCGCGGAAGAGCGCGCCCCGCTCTACGAGCACTGCGCTCGCGCGCTCGACCAGAGCCTCGCCGTGGGCGCGCACGGCCTGCCGCTGATGGGCACCGGCGACTGGAACGACGGCATGAACCGCGTCGGCGAGCACGGCAAAGGCGAGAGCGTCTGGCTCGGCTGGTTCCTGCACGCGACCCTCACCGCCTTCGCGCCGCTCGCGAAAGCGCGCGGCGAGGACGCGCGCGCGGAGAAATGGCTGTCGCATGCCGCCGCACTGCAAGCCTCGCTGGAGCGCGACGGCTGGGACGGCGACTGGTACCGCCGCGGCTACTTCGACGACGGCACCCCGCTCGGCGCCTCCGCGGGCGACGAATGCCGCATCGACTCCATCGCCCAGTCCTGGGCCGTGATCTCCGGCGCCGCCGATCCGGCGCGCGCGCGGCGCGCCATGGCCGCGGTGGAGGAGCACCTCATCCGCCCCGCCGACGGGCTCGCCCTCCTCTTCACCCCGCCCTTCGAGCGCACCCCGCTCGACCCCGGCTACATCAAGGGCTACCCGCCCGGCATCCGTGAAAACGGCGGCCAGTACACCCACGCCGCCGCCTGGTCCGTAATCGCCCTCGCCGCCCTCGGCCAGGGCGACCAGGCCGCCGCCCTCTTCTCCCTATTGAATCCCATCAACCACGCCAGCACCCGCACGGATGTGCAGCGCTACAAAGTCGAGCCCTACGTCGTCGCCGCCGACATCTACTCCGTCCCCCCCAATGTGGGCCGCGGCGGCTGGACCTGGTACACCGGCTCCTCCGGCTGGCTCTACCGCGCCGGCATCGAATCCATCCTCGGCTTGCGCCTCGCGGGCACCACCCTCCTTCTCGACCCCGTCATCCCCGCCTCCTGGCCGCGCTTCGAGCTCGCCTACAAACACCGCTCCGCCCGCTACCACATCACCGTCGAAAACCCGCAGCGCGTCAGCCGCGGCGTCTCAAGCGCCACCCTAGACGGCACCGCACTTCCGAGCGGCCCGGCCCGCGTCCCTCTCGCAGATGACGGCGCAACACACATCGTGCGCGTAATCCTCGGTTAAGCGGCAAATAAACGAGCTCGGGCTATTGCAGTGAGTTCGCGCGAGCTATTGTCCCGGCACGCGTGAAGTTGAACCTCACCAGCATGATCCGCTGCTCTTCCGAATCCGTCGGCGCAAACGTCCACTTCTTGGATGCCTGGATGGCGAGCCGCTCGAAATAGCGGCTCGGACCGGGATCGTCCGCGGTGGCGGCGAGAACCGTACCCTCCCTGTCGACGATCACCCGCACCGACACTCTGACTGTGCCGCGGATAGTTTTCTGGGCGCTTCGCGGGACGTCTGGGATCACTTCGCTGATGGGTGATGGTGGTGCCGACGCTTGGGACTGAGACTCCGAGCTTGGCGCCCCCTCGGTAACAGCGGGCGTAGAAGTCGGCTCGGTCCTGAACACACTGATGCCAACCCAGCTC
>Ga0075429_100005304_pt1 | contig 11094 bp, 10 predicted proteins | sample RhiMetdeltSRZDD3_FD_75295 | JGI IMG/M metagenome (GOLD analysis project Ga0075429, IMG submission 75295) | Populus rhizosphere microbial communities from Tennessee, USA - Rhizosphere MetaG P. deltoides SRZDD3 | ecosystem: Host-associated > Plants > Roots > Rhizosphere > Soil | place: USA...
GCGGGCGGGCGGCTCTCGGGCGGACTGAAGGGACTGGCGTGGTGCTGACGACAACTCGCCGGCAGGTGCTGGCATTTCGACTACGCCGACAACACTTGGCGCGGAGGCTGGGTGAGGCGCGGATGACCGAAGCGGTTGCGGCCTGCAGCGTGCGCAACAGCCCGCCTGGCTCGGCCCAAGCGGCGCTGCTGGCCAGGGTCAACGGCATCTCGGAGGACCGGGTGTCCGCGGCGTTGTCGGACAAGACTCTCGTCGAGGTACACGGCCCGCGCATGGCAGCCGCGCTGGTGCCACGGGAGGACCTTGCCGTCTTCACAGTCGGCGGCATCGACGCCGACGACGCGTCGCTGCGCGCGACGATCGGCGAGTTCACCTGCAAACGAATGGCCGATTCGGGTATCGGGCCGAGCGAAGCGCTGACCCGGGTGGTCGACGCCGCGCACGCCGAACTGGCCGGCGGTGCGCGGGCCAGGGGCGAGCTGAGCGCGGCCATCACGGCCCGGCTGCCCGAGGCGATGTCGTTGTGGTGCGAGCGTTGCGGCTCCCGGCACGTCGACGAGAGCCTGTTCCTGCTGCCCGGTGCCGTCGGCGTCTATTGCATCGCACCGCGCTCCGCTCGGGAGGTCTGGTACATCCGGATCGACGAGTGGTTGGGAGCCGAGGCTCCCACGGTCGGATCGGCCGCCGCGCTGGACGCCGGCCGGGACCTGCTCCGGCGGTTTCTCCGCTGCTACGGGCCCGCGACGCCGAACGACTTCGCCGACTGGACCAGAACCGGAGTCGCCGCCGCCCGGAGACGGTTCACCGAGCTGGCCGCCGACCTGCAAGAGGTGAGCTTCGACGGTGCGACGGGTTCGATTCTGAGTACCGACATCGACGTGTTGAAGCGGGCTCAGCCGCCGGCCGGGGCGCGCCTGCTCCCCCCGAACGACCCATACGTGCTCGGCCGCGACCGGGCCACCCTGGTGCCCGACCCGGCACAGCGCAAGGCGGTCTGGCCGCCGGTTGCGGCGCCCGGCACACTCGTCGTCGACGGCGAGGTCGTCGCCACCTGGCGAGCTCAGAAGAAGAGCAAAACGCTGCGGGTACAGGTCACGTTCTTCCAGCGCCCGATGGCCAGGGCGGCATCCCTGATCGAGGACGAAGCGCAACTCCTCGCGGTCCTCCGAGGCTGCCACACCGCGGAGGTCACGCTCGGCTGACCCGGGACGGTCAGTCGTTGGGCGGCTGCAGTCCAGCGAGCGTAACGGCGACGAGGCGATGTACTTCCGCTTTCGATGTCGCGCCACGAGCCGCGGTGAGCGCGTGCAGGCAGAAGCTAGCCAGTTCGGCCGGGGCCATGTCGTCGCGGACGGCTCCGGCGGCGATACCGTCGCTGATCAGGCCGGTGAGCATGCCGTGCAGGTGGTGTTCGGCGGCGGCGATCTGGTCGCTCCGGTGCAGGAGTGCGGTCAGTTCGGTGTCGCGGTGTCCTTGCGACTGATGAGCGATGTCGGCGTACGTCCGCAGGACGGCTTCCAGGCGGAGATTGGGGTCGGAATGCCGCTCGGCGACTGTAGCGAGCTGACCGAGGTGGGCGTGAATTTGCCGCTCGTGCCACGCGTGCAGGATGGCTTCGACGTCTGGGAAGTACTTGTACAGGGTGGCTCGTCCGATGCCGGTCTGTTCGGCGATCTGCGACATCGTCACCCCGAGCAACCCGTGCTCGTCCACGAGGACGGCGGTGGTGGACATGATCGCCTCGCGAACCTGCTGGCGGTGCGCGTCGATCGTGTCGTTCCACAGCTTTGGCACATGCCTCGCTGGGTGAAGGTCGGCGTTGCCGTCACAGTGATCATCGTGGCGCTGTTCGTCGTACTGCTGCTGGTCGGCAACGGTCACGGTCCTGGGCGACACATGACATGGGGATGAGGCCGGCGTGGAGCCGGCTCGTGCTGACGGGCCACATCATGACTTCGGTGGGCTGGCTGGGCGCGGTCTTGGTCTTTCTCGCACTCGGCATCACCGCCGTCGGCAGCCGCGACACCGGCACAGTGCGCGCGGTCTACCTGGTGCTGGAACCGGCGGGCTGGGCGGCGCTCGTACCGCTTGCCGTGGCGTCACTGGTGACGGGGTTGATCCAATCACTGGGTACCGCATGGGGACTGGTGCGTCACTACTGGGTGATCTTCAAGCTGGTCATCAACATCGGCGCCGTCGGGGTGCTGCTGCTATACATGCAGACGCTAACTGCACTGGCCAACATCGCCGCCAGCACAACACTCACCGCCGACGGTGAGGCGATGTTGCGAAGCCCGTCGGTAACACTGCATTCGGCCCTCGCCGTGATACTGCTCGTTGTCGCGACCGTCCTGGCTGTCTACAAGCCGCGCGGCATGACCTCGTACGGCCGCCGCCAGCACGGCGATCAGGGCCACAGTGGACGGGCGGTCTCCCACAGACTCTCGAACTGTTCGAGGTAGTCGGCGTAGAAGTGGCCGTCTCGTCGGGCGTGTAGGCAGAACACCGGGTGGTCCCGGAGCCATTCGGTGGCATAGATCTCTACGTAGATGCGACCGTGTGGCGTGTCGGGGTCCAAAATGGACAGTGCTATCGGCGGCAGGCCCGGCACCAGCCGTACCTCGAGCTCGCCTTGTGCGTATTGCTTTTTGAGTGCCTGGGTCTGCGCGATGGTTACCTCGAGGCGTTGCTCGAAGTAATGTTCCGTCCCGACCGGGAGCCGAAGTCCGGCCTGGCTGATGCCGAGACCCTTCGGGTCGAGGATGATCACTCGCACGCGCGCACCCACCTTGAGCCGGCGGGCGATCTCTGCGCCGTTGCGTTCGAGCATCCTGCTCAGTGTCACGCCGAGGAGTCGTATGTCGGTCGCTCGCGAGAGCTGATCGGCGAAGTCCGCCATGCTGCGGAGGAAGAACAGATCCGCCGGTACGCCACCGTTGTGGTGCAGGCTCAGCTTGCTCGACAGTTCGACCAGTATCGACCGAAGTTCACTCAGCTCACGGCGGTGACCGACGGCGCCAAACGCCAGCAGTGACAGTCCACCGAGCACGGCGCCGAGGACGACCTCGAGGCTGACCAAGCCCAGGATCCGCAGCACACCGACCGCGACCGAGGTGAGCACCGCGATCCAGAATTCGGGACCCTGGCCCCTCCCCAGACTGGCCAACCAACCACGCCGCTGGTTGCTGTCGTTCGCCGTCATCGCGCACCTGCCAGTATCGGTCGCGGCATGCCGCCGCTCTCTAACGATCGTTCAGGCGCCCGGATCAACCTAGGATGAGCCACGACCTCATTTGTGTCTAGTGGGCGACTGTCGACATCATCAAATGGCGCAAATCGATGCCCGTAGCGCAACATGTTGACGTTGAGTCGGGCCTATCGGACGCCGCTACCCCGTTCCAGGTCGTGCCGTTGACAGAAATCATCAGCAGGGCAAGGCTGACGCACGTGGGCACCCGCGGGTTGGCCCCGCGACGTTGGTGGTCGCCGCAGGAGGGACTGGCAGGTCCGACGCGGCGCGTGGCGGACGTGCTCCGCGCCAACGGTCCGCAGACGAGGTCGGAGCTGGCCCACCTGACTCACCTCTCCCGGGTCACGGTGCTCAACGCACTGGCCGAACTCGATGCGCATGGCCTGCTCCGCAAGGAGGTCGTGGCCCGCCAGACGCCCTCCGCGCGCGGTCGGTCCGCCGAAGCCGTGGGACTCAGCCGCCGGGCCGGGCTCGTAGCCGGTATCGAGATCGGCCGACAGCGCGTCTGTGTCGTCGCGCAGGAGATCGGCAGCGACGAACACCGCGTGGGCAAACAACGCCTCGGCGACCCCAACGCCGATCCGCAGCACGCGTTCGATGTCGCGGCGCGCTTGCTCGAGGACGCCCTCGCCGCGCTCGGTGGCGATCGTCGCTCACTCGTCTGCGCCTGTGTCGGAATCTCCGCACCGGTGACGTTCGACGAGCAGATCGGCTCGCAGATTCTCGGCGAGAAGTGGAACCGCGACCACCCCATCGAGGCGTTGCGTCAGTGGCTGGACTGTCCGGTACTGCTGGACAACGACGCCAACCTCGGCGCCCTCGCCGAGTACACCATCGGCGTGATAGGTCAGTCTCGCCGTGGCGGCGCCCATGTGCGGTGCATGCTCTACGTCAAGGCCGCCACCGGCATCGGCGGAGGAATCATCATCAACGGTGAGGTCTTCCGGGGCGCCAGCGGTACAGCCGGCGAGATCGGACACATCACGCTCGATCCGAGTGGCGACCCGTGCCGATGCGGCAACCGCGGCTGTGTCGAGCTCATCGCGGGCGGAGGAGAGTTGCTCAGGCTGGCCCAGAAGGCCCACCCGACGATGAAGGACCTCTCCGAGCTGGTAAAGCTGGCAAACGCTAAGGACAGCGTCTGCAGGCGGCTCATCGCCGATGCCGGACGCCAGATCGGCACCGCGCTCGGCGCTGTCGTCGGCCTCTACAACCCAGACGCCATCGTCATCGGCGGAACGCTGGCCGAAGCCGGCGAACTCCTCGTCGAGAAGATCCGCTCCGCGCTCGAAGACGCCGTGATGCCGGCGGCGCTCGGTGCGGTACGCGAGATCGTCAAAGGAACATTGGGGATCGAAGCATCCGCGCGAGGAGGCGTGATGCGGCTCCGCCGTACCGCGGACCTCCCGCTATGACCCACTTTCCAACTCAGTCAGACCTGCCGCCGCTGCCATTGTTGGCTGGTGCCGCCGTTGCAGGTCCACTGCACGAGCTGGGCGCCGTCGGTGGTGGACGCGCCGGCGACGTCCAGGCATTTGTTGCTGTGCCGGACGATGAGGTTTACGTACCCGCCGCCGGCATCCTGGAGGCGCCACTGTTGGTTGGTACCACCGTGGCAGGCCCATTGGACCACCCGTACCCCGTCGGCCGTGGCACTGGTACCGCCGAAAACGTCCAGACACTTGCCACTGTGGACGCTGACGACCGTGAAGTAGCCGCCGCCGGCATCGGCGAACCGCCAGCGCTGGTTGGTCTGCCCGTTGGCCGTCCACTGCACGATATTGGCGCCATCGGCGGTAGACGCGTTGAACACGTCCGCGAGCTTGCCGCTGTGCCGGGCGACGAGGTTGTACGTCGCCGGTGGCGGGACCGTCGTCAGTGGGGTCAGCCGGTAGAGACCAGCGCCGTGGGCCGGTAGCGCACGAGTGAGTGTGCCCGTGGCCGTGCCCAGGTTGGCGCCGGACCACAGGTCAGTGACCGTGGCCGAGCCGATGCCCAGATCCGCCAGGCTGGCCGATACATTGGCGGTCCCGCCGGACCGGTTGAACAGGGCCACGTAGCGATCGGTCGAGTTGGGTACATCGGCCGCCCAAACCTGGAACGTGCCGCCGACGAGCTGCCGATTGTTGGTGCTTGCCTGGTCCACCGCCAGCACCGCGGCGTTGGTCATCAGCGCCAGCTCAGCGGCCCGGTTCTCGGTCAGGTTGCCACCCCACATCAGCGGCGACCGAGTGATGCACCACAGCGTCATCAGAGTGCGCTGCTCGTCCGGTGTGAGGTTGGAGTACCGCGGTGGACCGTTGGGACCTTGCTTGGACAGCCGGCCGATCGGGATCATGTCCGGATCCGGCCAGGCGCCCGGAGCCCGGTGTGGATTCCAGTCGCGCAGTACGGTGAACTCCGCGTCCACGGTCGGCCAGTTGTCCCACAGGTCGTTCACGACACGCCACATGTGGGCGTTGGCCCGCACGTGGGACGCGGCCGACAACGGTGTCGGTCCCGGGGAGAGGCTCAGCACCATCGGCCGGCCGCTATGTTGGATCGCCAGCCGATAACCGTCCACTTCGGACTGTCGGTACGTGGGGGCGGCGATGTCGTCGACCTTGACGTAGTCCACGCCCCAGCCAGCCAGCAGGGCGAACACCGAATCCAGGTAAGCCTGGGCGCAGGGGTTGGACATGTTCAGGCCCCACATGAGGTTCAGCCAGGCCGCGGTCGTACCGTTGTTGATCTGGTTGGCGCGGCAGCTCGTGCCGAGAATCGGCACATTGTCGGCCACGGCCTGCCGCGGGATACCGCGCATCAGATGCACACCGAACTTCAGGCCCTGGGCATGGACATAGTCAGCCAGCGGCCGGAACCCGTTGCTACCGGCCGCCGACGGGAACCGGACTGTGTCCGGCAGCAGCCGGCCGTTGCCGTCCATCCGCAGCCGCGGGTTGAGGTTCGCGTCCTGGTTCGGACTGCCCGTGCCGCTGCCCGGGTAGTACCACGCCCAGTCGATGATGATGTACTGCCAACCGAACGAACGCAGGTTGTCGCGCATGTAGTCGGTGTTGGCCCGTACCTGCGCCTCGGTGACGTTCCAGTTGTACGAGTCGTAGCTGTTCCATCCCATCGGCGGGGTCGGCGCCACGCCGTTGTCCCAGGCCCGTGCCGGCTCCTCCGACCCGGCCACGAGCACAACCGGAGCCGCGGCGAGCACCAACGCCACGACGACCATCCGGGCAGCAGCCATTCCACGCCTACGACGCATGGCCGGCCTCCAACTATCGTCAGTAGTCGATGCCCGGCTGTCCGGATGTTAGCGTTCACAAGCCTCCGGGCGCAAGGGCTCCCATGTTATCCACAGTGGACAGTGCGAGCTCACGGCGCAGGTCGCCGAGACCAGGGACGCTCGCGAGGGCGTAGCGTGTCGTCATGACGAACCCACAGGTTCCCACCCTGATCCGTCGTACCATCGCCACCCTCGCCGTCGCCGGCGCCGCGGCGGCTGCGGCTCTGGTGCCGGCCGGACCCGCGCTGGCCGACCCGGACAATGCAAACACGCTGCACATCGTGCTGGACTGCGGTTCGCTAGGCACCGTCGACGCGGTCTTCGAGCTGTCGTCCGCCGACGCGTTCCATGTGGTCGGGATGTCGTCGAACTTCCTCTGGAAGTCACTGGACTTTGTGACGCCGGACGGCCAGACCGGCCGCATCGAGCGGGGTGTGCAGGGCCACGGCCACCCACTGGTCACCTGCACCTACACGGGCGCGGTCAGCGGCAACCGGTATACGGCGACCGGATTCTTCACTCCGTAGTCCCGGGTCCCCGTCCATCTGTGGCGGACCGCTCTTGTTCCATGCCACTAACGTCGGTGCGGTGAAGGGAAAGGTGCTGCGTCACCGCCACCGCAGGACCCTCACTTCCTCGAGCGCATGCGGCTGGACTGGGCGCGGTTCATCGTGCGGCTCGACCATCCCGACATCGTCGATGTCTACGATCTCGACGTCGGCCCCGAGGCCGGCCTGTTCGTGATCATGGAGTATGTACAGAGTGGGTCGCTGAGCGCGGTACTGGCCCGGGAGGGACGGCTCACCCCGGCCCGCACCATGGACCTCGTGTCCCGGATCGCCGACGCCCTGCAGGCCGTGCACGACATCGGAGTCGTCCACCGCGAACTGGGACCCGACCGGGTACTCATCCGTCCGGACGGGACGGTCGCGCTGTCCGTCTTCGGGTTGGCGCACTGTTACGGGTTGATGCGCCCCGGCAACGTGCCGCCGGTCAGCGCGCTGCGTCACGCCTCGCCCGAGCAGCTCATGGGGGAAACACCCAGCAGGCTTTCGGACATCTACTCCCTAGGCGTGATCGCATACCACTGCCTGACCGGGCACACCCCGTTCGACGGCGAAAATCCGTTCGAGGTCGCGTACCGCACCGTCACCGACGAGCCGCCACCGCTGCCGACCAATTTGCCGAAGCCGGTTCGCTCCATTGTGGAGCATGCGATGGCCAAGAAGCCGGGCGACCGCTGGCACACCGCTGCCGCGTTCGCCGCCGCGGCCCGTGAAATCCGCGGCATCCCGAGGGCCGGCTAACGATCAACCGTCCAACCCGGTTACCAGCTGACCCCCAGCCGGAAGCCGGCGTTGGTCGGGCTACCGTTAGGCGCGTAGCAGCGGACCACCATGATCAACGTGGTGCTGCTCGGGTACCAGTTGCCGACGTGGCAGTACGACGCGGTGTTGCCGATCGCGGTGGCGACGACCTGTCCCCGCGGGCTGCCCATCTCCTGCGCGGGAACGTTGTAGACGCCGGTACCGGATTGGGTGACGCCGGCGGAGGTCTGGGTGTAGTCGCCGAAGCGGTTGTCGGTACGGCCGATGATGCTGCCCTCGGCGCTGAAGCTGACCACGAACCTCGCGTCGTACAGGGTTCCGGGCGCGTCCGTACACAGGACTTCGTGGATGCCCGCCCCGGCGTACGGCTTGGAGACCTTGCACCGGAATGTTGACGCGCCGTACGTGGTGACCTGAATCGTGTTCGGCTCGTTCTGCTCGTCGTAGGACGCCGGCAGGAACACGCGGTACTTGCCGGCGCTGATCCGCTCGATCCACGGCTCGCGACCGGTGGAGTCGTACCGGTAGGTCACGTTGGCGTTGTGCTTCCCGGTGGCCGAGGCCTGGTCGGACCACAGGTAGCTGAAGTGCGCCGTGCTCTGGTGGCCGACCGCGAAGTTCGCGACGAACTGCGTGTCCGCGGGCGCGGTGTTGCTGGCGTAGCAGGCCACGTTGACCTTCTCGTCGGCCCCCGAGGCCCCCCAGTTGACCACGTTGCACCAGTTCGAGGTGCTCCCGTACGCCTGGACGTGCGCGACGCCGCCGCTGGTGCCCAGACCGGCGTAGGTGATCGTGTACCGGCCGGTGCTGGTGTGGGCGATCGAGATGCCGCCGCCGGTCGAGTTGTACCAGTAACTACCGGTCGCTGTATAGTCCGCCGACGCGTTGGGGTTCCACACGAAAGCGGCCTTGCTGGCGATGGCCGAGTGGGTCACCGGGCCGAGGCCGCCGCCGCTGCTCGACGACGACGTCGTAGCCGGCGCACTCGGGCTCGCACCAGGCGAATGCGACGGCGTAACCGAAGCGGACGCCGAGGCCGAAGGGGTCACCCCGTCGGATCGGCCGCCGAAGCCCGCCTGATCCGGGCGACCCTTGTTGTTGTTGGAGCAGCCGGCCGCCATCGCCAACGCGGTAAACAGCACAGCGGCTGACACGACTCGCCGACGCATGTCGAATCTCCCTCACGATCACTGCCGTGGGCGCCATGGTCGCCGTCCGGCGCCCGCCCGGCGATCCTGTGTCGGATTGCCGTCAACCGCCCGGGTTCTCGAGATCTGGTGCGGCGCTTGGTATACCGCACCACCACACCGTCGCAGAGTCGGCTTTCCGACTGCTGGGCGGGTATTCGACGACGCCTTTTCGGGTCTCGCGGCTCAATCATGTGGCATGAGCCGAATCGTCACGCTCGCGAGTTTCCCCGGCGTATCTCGCGAGGACGACATCACCGTCGTCCGAGGCAACGCCTCGAATCCCGCGGCCATCGAGTTCACGCTCGCGACCGCGCCGGCCGTCAGCTCGTGGAAGGGATTGAGGCTCGTCTCGCCCGACGGCGCCGTCGTGAACCACGTGGAAACGTACGACTCCAACCACGGGCCGACGGCCGTCATGACGCTACCGTCGAACCAGGCCGGCACGGTCCGGCTCCGCCTGCTGAAGGCCAAGCTGTTCGGCATCCACACCGGCCGGTATGAGCTCGAACTCAACGGTGAAACGGGCAAGCGCCTGGATCTGCAGTGGACGCGCGACAAGCACTCCGGTGGACGGTTTCTAGGCTTCGTCCAGGACCTGGGGGCGGGCATCGCCGACGCCACGCATGTGGTGGCACAGGCCATCGAGGACTTCGTCGGAGCGGTGGCCGAGGCCATCGCAGACGCGGTCGAGACCGTCGGCAACCTCATCGGGGACGGCCTCGACGCGCTGGCCGGCCTTCTGCGCCGCATCCCCGGCATCGGTATCGTCCTGTACGGCATCTTCCATTGGCTCGCCGGCATAGTCTCGGCCGGGTTCGACTTCGTCGGCGCCGTCATCAAGGCCGGCCTCAACCTGCTCGCGGACTTCGTCGCGGGCGGCTTGCGGGTCGTCCTCGGCGGGCTCGGCGGCCTCATGGCGTGGGACGGACACGTCTTCGTCAGAGGCGCCAAGGATTTCCTGTCCGGGCTCGTGGGCGCATTCCTGTCGACCGCGCTCAAGGGATTCGCGGCCACGCAGAGCCTGTTCGGCTTGCAGTGGAAGAAGCGAGCTCTGACCAAGACGGAGCGGGAACTGCTGTACAAGGTGTTCCGCCGCTCGCTGTCGTATTACAACGTCAGGGTGGTGCTGGGTTTCGGCGGTGTGTTCAGCATCAACGAGCGCGCGGTGACGATCGGAAACACCATCTACCTCAAGGGCTACGACCCGGCCACCCGGCCCGACGTGCTCGTCCACGAGTTCGCGCACGTGTGGCAGTACCAGCACGCGGGCAGTCGCTACATCTCTGAAGCCGCCGGCGCGCAGGCGTTCGTCTTCAACGCGTACGGCTGGCGTACCGAGCTGACGCGGGGAGACCGCCGCTGGACAGAGTTCAACCGCGAGGCGCAGGCCGCGTTCATCGAGGAGGTCTGGACCGGCGGCCAGGAGACACCGACCGGCCCTGTCGGCAACGGCGGGTTCTACACAGATCACCCGGTCGGGCCGGACACGCTCTTCACCGACACGAGTACAGGAGACGATCACACGTTCCTCGCGCGCGAGAGCGTGCATACGCTGCGCAACCCGTGGACCTGGCGGATCTCGACGCTCATCGACCGGATCTAAAGGTCGGTGCCCCCGCGACCAATGCCCTCTGTACGCGGGAGTATGTCCGACGACGCGCCGTTCGAGCCGTGACGCGATAAGCTGCCCAATCACCAAGCTTGGTTGAGCTACCTCCGAGGTGACCGTCCGCGATGCATTTCGAGCAATCCATCGACATCGACGCCCAGCAGCAACGCGTGTGGGAGGTGCTCAGCGACGTCGAGGCGTGGCCGCAGCGTATCGAGACTGTCGACCTCGTCGAGCTACTCACACCCGCTCCCATGGGTGAAGGTAGCCGCGTGCGTCTCAAGCAACCCAAGCTGCCCGAGGGCACCTGGGAGGTCACCGTCTGGGATGCGCCGTCCTACTTCGAGTTTCGCCAGAAGTCCGGCGGCGTTACCAGTGTCGCGGGTCATCGTGTCGAGGCGCTGGAAGAAGGCCGCTCCCGCCTGACCCTGACGCTGGAT
>Ga0075429_100005309_pt1 | contig 11090 bp, 5 predicted proteins | sample RhiMetdeltSRZDD3_FD_75295 | JGI IMG/M metagenome (GOLD analysis project Ga0075429, IMG submission 75295) | Populus rhizosphere microbial communities from Tennessee, USA - Rhizosphere MetaG P. deltoides SRZDD3 | ecosystem: Host-associated > Plants > Roots > Rhizosphere > Soil | place: USA...
CAAGCCCGGAGCAGTTCCGGGGCGAACGCGTCACGCCCTGCTCGGACGTCTTCTCGCTCGGCGTCCTCTTCTACGAGCTCCTCGCCGGAGTCCGTCCCTTCGGCGACGCGACCACCCCCCCCGCACGGCTCGAGGCGGCGATCCTCTCGAATCAGCCCGTGCCGCCGAGCCGCGCGGGGGCCACGGGGGGCTCGCCGCCGACGGGCGCCGATGGCAAACGACGCGCGAAGACCGGAGATGCGCGGCGGCGGCTCGAGCCCGACCTCGACGCCATCTGCCTCAAGGCGCTGCGGCGCGACCCCACCGAGCGCTATCCGACGGCCGGGGCGTTCGCCGCCGACCTCCGCAGCTTCCTCGAAGGTCGGCCGGTCGCCGCGCGCCGCGATGACCGCCGTCACCGCCTCCGCCGGTGGGGGCGCCGCCGCGCCCTGCCGGTCGCCGCCGCATTGGTCGCCGTCGCCGCTCTCGTCGCATGGACGCTGGCGCGGTGGCCGCCCGAGGCGCGGCGACACCGTTCCGATCCGACGGCTGCCACCGCTTGGCCGAAGGACTACCTGATCCGCCCGGGCGACCCCAAGCGCGTCGACGCGCTCGAGCACGCCTTCGCGGCAAGCCCCGACAGCGTGGAGACCGGTGCCGACCTCGCCCTCGCGCTGAGCGCCGCCGGCCGTGCCGACGAGGCTGCGCTGGTCCTCGTCCGTCTTCGGCAGATCCCGGGGCACGACCAGGATCCGATCACCGACTACGTCGACGGCTGGCTCGCCTCCCGCCACGACGAGCGCCAGCGCGCGCTCGTGCTCTACACGCGCGCCCTCGGCAGCGCGCGCGCGACGGGACACGAGGGCTTGGCGGCGCAGATCCTCCAGGCCCGCGGAACGAATCTCGGCTATCTCGGCAGGATGGACGAGGCCCGCGCCGACCAGGAGGCGGCGCGCGCCACCTTCGCAAGGCTGCGCCTGTGGAGCGACCTCGGCAGCGCGCTCAACGACCTCTCCAACATCGCGCGCCGGGAAGGCGACCTGGCGCGGGGCGAACGGCTCCTCCTCGCCGCCTGGCACGCCGACTCGTTCGTCTCCGGATCGGCGGACGACCAGCGCCTCAGCCTCGTCACCCACAGCCTGGGAAGCATCGCCACGGAGCGCGGACGCCCCGACCTGGGGGCGGCGAGGCTCGCCGAGGCAGTCGCCCTGCGCCGCAAGGAGGGACAGCGCGTGCGTCTGGGCCGTGCCCTCAACGACCTCGCCACGGCGCTCTGGAACGCCGGCCGGCCCACCGAAGCCCAAGCCGCGATCGACGAGGCGATCGCCGTCAAGCGCGAGGCGGCGACCGCTTCGAGCCTCGCCTTCAGCCTCTTCGTGCGCGCCACCTTCGATGTCGAGCGCGGCGAGCTCGCCCGAGTCGCGGCCGCCGAGCGCGAGATCCGCGCCGCGGCCTCCTCGGCGGGCGACCGCGTGTCGCTCTCCTTCGCCGAGACGTTGGCGGCGCTCGTCGCGGCCGGCGCCGATCGCGGAGGCGAGGCATCGAAACACTTCGTTGAGGCGCGCCGGCTCACGATCGCGGCCGACAACGCGGAGTTCGCCGCCGACCTCGACCTGCTGCGGGCCGCGACCGCGCTGCGCGCCGGTGACCTCGACACGGCCGGGTCGGCGGCCACGAGCGCCGCCGCGGCATTTCGCACCGCCGGCGACAAGGGCGTCGTCTTCACGGCCGAGACGCTGCTCGCGCGCGTCGACGCTCGGCGCGGCAACGTCGAAGAGGCGCGGCGCCGGCTGGAAGCGGTCCCGGCCCTCTCGCCGCGCGACATCGCGCCCGATCGCCGGCCCGACGTCGAGCAGCGGCTCGGTTTCCTTGCCGCGCAGGCCGAGCTGGCGCTCGCCGAGGGGCGGCTCGGGGACGCGCGGCGCGACCTCACGAGAGCGCTCGACGTCGCCCGATCGGCGGAGCGGAGGCTCGCCGCGCTCGACCTCGAACGGCTGCTGGCGGAGACGGCGCGCCGCGCGACCTCGGAAGGAGCTCCGGGATGAGCGGCGACCCTCGGCTGCCCGGGCTCTTCGCGGAGGCGGCCGAGCTGCCCGCCGGCGAGCGCGTGGCCTGGCTCGACCTCCTGCGCGCGCGAGAGCCCGATCTGGCGGCGGACCTGGACGCGCTGCTCGCCGCCTCCGCGGGGGACGGCGGCATGCTCGACGCGCCGCCCGCGCTCCTCGACGATCTGGGGGACGGAGCCGCGCAGGAGGAGGCGGGAACCCTACAGCGCGTCGGTCCCTACCGCATCCTCCGCGAGGTGGGCCGCGGCGGCATGGGCCGCGTCTTCCTCGCCGAAGAGGAGGGCGAGCACTTCCGTCGCAGGGTCGCGCTCAAGGTGCTCGAGAGCGGTCATCTCGGCGCCGAGGCCGAGCGCCGCTTCCGCGACGAGGTGCGCATCCTCGCCTCCCTCGAGCACCCGGGCATCGCCCGTTTCCTCGACGGCGGCCGCGCACCGGAAGGGACCTGGTTCCTCGCCCTCGAATTCGTCGAGGGCGTCGGTCTGCTCGACCACGCGCGGACGCACTCGCTGCGGATCGACGAGCGGGTGCGCCTCGTCCTCGCGGTGCTCGATGCCGTGTCCCACGCGCACGAGCGTCTGGTCGTCCACCGCGACCTCAAACCGGCGAACATCCTCGTCGGCGCCGACGGCAGCCCGCGGCTGCTCGACTTCGGCATCGCCAAGCTCATCGACCCCGAGAGCGGCGACGACGGCACCGTGACGCGCACCGAGCTGCGCGCCTTGACGCCCGCCTATGCGAGCCCCGAGCAGTTCCGCGGCGAGCGGGCGACGATCGCCTCCGACGTCTACTCGCTCGGGGTGATCCTCTACGAGCTGCTCGCCGGCGTTCGCCCGTACCGCACGTCGTCGACGTCGCGCGCCGCGCTCGAGCGGGCGGTGCTCGACGAGGACCCGGAGCCGCCGTCGACCGCCGCGCGGCGCACCGACACCACGCGCGAGGGGGGCGCCGGGACGCAGCCGCGGGGCCCGCGTCTCGGTCCCGACCTCGACGCCATCTGCCTCAAGGCGCTCCGCAAGCAGCCGGCGGAGCGGTACCCGTCGGCGGCCGCGCTCGCCGAGGACCTGCGCCGCTACCTCGCCGGCGAACCCGTCGCGGCCCGACGCGGCGGACGCCGCTACCGGCTTGCGAGGCTCCTGCGACGACACCGCCCGCGGCTCGCGACGGGCGGGGCCCTCGCCCTCGCCGCCGCCGCCCTCCTCTGGGCGGCCCTCCACCGCTCCGGACCGCACGCCTCGCCGGACGCGCCGGTCCCGGCGGCGACCCTGCCGGCGACGACACTCGCAGGGCAGCCGTTCCCGGCCACGCGCGAGAGCTCGGCGTCCGTCGAAGATCTCCAGCGCCGCTTCGCCGCCGAACCCTCGAGCGTCGCCGCCGGCGCCGAGCTCGTCCGGGCCCTGGTGCGCGACAACCGCGCCCAGGAAGCGGCGGTCGTCATCGGCCGCTTGCGCCAGATCCCCGGCGCCACCGGCGACCCGATCGTCGACTACCTGGAGGCGATGGTCGCCACCAACCTCGACGAGCCGCAGCGCGCCCTGGCTCTCAACACCCGCGCCCTCGCGACGGCGGAAGCCACCGGCCGGCGCGAGCTCCTCGGCCGCCTCCACGGGGCGCTGGGGCGGAACCTCTCCGACCTCGGCCGGAGGGAGGAAGCGCGCGCCGAGCTCCAGAAGGCCCTGGTCGCGGCGGACGCCAGCGGCGATCTCGACACCACGGTCCGCACGCTCAACGACCTCGCCATCGAAGAGCTCACGCGCGGACGGTTCGCGGAGGGGGAACGTCTGCTGCTCGAGGCGCTCGCGGCGAGCCGCAAGCTCGGGGACGAGCGGCGCACGGGCGCCGCGCTGCACAACCTGGGAGGCCTCGCGATGCAGCGCGGGCGTGCCGACGTCGGGGTCGCACGCTACCGCGAGGCGGCCGAGATCTTCGCCCGCCTGCCGTCGCCGCGCCGCGAGGCGATCTCGCTCGGCGATCTCTCGCACGCGCTGCACACGCTGGGCCGCGCCGACGAAGCGAAGGAGCCTCTCGAGAGGGCGATCGCACGCCTGCGCGAGGTGGGCGACGACACCTCGCTCGCCTACACCCTTTGCTACCGCGCCGGCGCCGCGCTCGACGCCGGGGAGCTCGCCGGCGTCGAGGCCGATGCGCAGGCGGTCGAGGTGGCGGCCCGGGCGAGCGGCAGCCAGACCGACCTCGGGCTCGCCCAGGTGCTGCGCGGCCGGCTCGCGGCGGCGCGCGGCGACGTCGCCACCGGTCGTCGCCAGCTCGCCGGCGCGCGGCGCATCTTCGGCGAGGCCGGCGAGGTCGACCTGGCCGCCGAGGCCGGGCTCGCCGCCGCCCAGCTCGAGCTGGCAGCGGGTCGCGGCGACGAGGCCGCCCGACTCGCGAAGGAGAGCGCGGCGAGCTACGCCGAGGGCACCGACACCGACATCGCCTTCGGTACCGCGCTGCTCCTCGCGCGTGCCGACGTCGCCGCAGGACGCGTCGACGAGGCTCGCCGGCGGCTCGCCGCGCTCGGGCCCGACGCGGCGCGCCGGCCGAACGTGACGCTCCGGCTCCAGCTGCTCGCGGCGCGGGCGGAGATCGCGCGCGCCGCGCGCCACCCTGCCGACGCGCGGCGCGACCTCGAGACGGCCGTCGCGCTCGCTCGAGTCTCGGGGCGCCGGCTCGCGGAGCTCGACCTCCGGCTGCTCCTCGCCGAGGTGCAGCGCGACGAAGGGCGCGTGGCCGACGCGCTCGCCACCGCGCGGGCGGTGCGGGACGACGCCGCGCGCCGCGGGCTCGCCGGGCTCGAGCGGCGCGCGAGGGAGGTCGAGGACGCGAGGAGCCCCTGAGGCGCCGCGTGGCATGATCCGCGGCCGATGAGCACCCTTTCGAGTGGGTTCCTTCGGAGGGCCGCCGCGGCCCTGCAGCGCGGCGTCGACTCGGGCCTCCACCCGGGCGCGCAGCTCCACGTCTCGCGCCACGGCGAGACGGTCGCCGAGCTCGCCCTCGGCGAGGCGCGGCCCGGCGTGCCGATGGCGGCCGACACGCTGCTGCTCTGGCTCTCGTCGAGCAAGCCGGTGGCGGCGGTGGCCATCGGTCAGCTCTGGGAGCGCGGCCTCCTCGGTCTCGACGACCCGATCGCGAAGCACGTCCCGGAGTTCGCGCAGAACGGCAAGGAGCGCGTCACGGTTCGCCACGCGCTCACGCACACCGCGGGGTTCCGCTTGCCGCAGGTGGGCTGGCCCGCGGTGCCGTGGGAGGAGTCGATCGCCCGCGTCTGCGCGGCGCGGCTCGAGCCCCGCTGGGCGCCCGGCGAGAAGGCGGGCTACCACATGGCGTCGTCGTGGTTCGCGCTCGGCGAGGTGATCCGCCGCGTCGACGGCCGCCCGTTCCCGGACTACGTGCGTGAGGAGATCTTCCTGCCGCTCGCCATGGACGACTGCTGGATCGGGATGCCAGCCGACCGACACCACGCCTACCTCGAGGCGCAACGGCTCGCCTCGCTCTGGAGCACCGAAGGTCCGCGGCCGCGACTCCATCCTTGGGACGAGGAGCTGCACGTCACCCGCTGCTCGCCGGGGGGCAACGGCTGGGGCCCGATGCGCCAGCTCGCGCGTCTCTACGAGGCGCTCCTCGCCGGCGGCGCGCTCGACGGGCGCCGCGTGCTCCTGCCGCAGACCGTCGAGGCGATCGCCGCGCGCCACCGCGTGGGCATGCTCGACCACACCTTCCGCCGGGTGATGGACTGGGGCCTCGGCGTCATCCCCAACAGCCTCCCCGGCCTGCGCGAGACGCGCGATGCGCTACGCGCGACAGAAGACCCGCCGCGGACGGCAGACGAGGGGGCCCCGCCCGCGCCCGCCGACGATCTCGAGCTCCCCTACCACTACGGCCCGTACGCCTCGCGGCGCGCGTACGGGCACAGCGGCTACCGCTCGTCCACCGCATTCGCCGACCCCGAACACGACCTCGTGGTCGCCCTCGCCGTTACCGGCACCCCCTCCGACGCCGCGCACGGGGCGCGGTTCGGCGAGGTGTTGGCGGCGATCTACGAAGACCTCGGGCTCGGCGGCGGCTGAGCGGCCGAGGAGCCGGGCTCAGTCGTTGTCGCGAACGCCGCGCCGGAGCTGGGTCTGGAGGCGTGGCTCGACGCCCCCGCGCCGCTCGCGGCGCGAGTTCTCGCGCGGGGCGGGCGCCGGCGGCTCGTCGCTGCTGGGCCTCGCATCGAAGGCGATCGTCTCGGCCGGCGCTGCCGCCACCGTGCCCATGAGCGCCTCGGCCCAGACCTCGTCGACGCTCTTGGCGAGGACGATCTTCATCTGGTCGCGCACGTCCTCGGGCAGGTCGCTCAGGTCTTTCTTGTTGCCGAACGGCAACACGACGGTCTTGATGCGGGCTCGGTGCGCGGCGAGCACCTTCTCCTTGACGCCGCCCACCGACAACACGCGCCCACGCAGCGTGAGCTCGCCGCTCATCGCCACGTCGTGACGCACGGGCCGCCCCGAGAGCAGCGACGCGAGGCAGGTGGCGACCGCCACGCCCGCCGAGGGGCCGTCTTTGGGGATGGCGCCGGCCGGGAAGTGGATGTGCACGTCGTGGGTGGCGAAAGCGCTGTCGGGGATCTCGAGGTCGCGGGCGCGCGAACGCACGTACGAATACGCCGTCTGCACCGACTCGCGCATGACGTCGCCCAGGTGGCCGGTGATCTCCACCTTGCCATTGCCCGACATCTGCGCTGCCTCGATGAAGAGGATCTCGCCGCCCGCCCCGGTCCACGCGAGGCCGGTGGCGAGCCCCAGCTCGGGGCTGCGAGCCGCGAACTCCTGCTCGTACATCACCGGGCCGAGGAACTTCTCGACGTCGTCTTCGTCGAGGCGCATGCGCCGCGGCAGCTCGCCGGCGGCGCGGGCACGCGCCACCTTGCGGCAGATCGCCGCGACGCGCCGCTGCAGGCTCCGCACCCCCGATTCGGACGTGTAGCCGCGGATGATCTTCGATAGCGCCGCCGTCGTCGGCTGCACCGACCCCGCCGCGAGCCCGTGCTCGGCGAGACTCTCGGGGAGGACGTGCCGCCGGGCGATCTCGATCTTCTCGTCTTCGGTGTAGCCGGCGAGCGCGAGGATCTCGAGGCGGTCACGCAGCGGCCCGGGGATGGTGTCGAGCCGGTTGGCGGTGGCGATGAAAAGCGTCTCGGAGAGGTCGAAGGGCACGCCGAGGTAGCGGTCGAGGAAGGCCTCGTTCTGCTCGGGGTCGAGCACCTCGAGAAGCGCCGCCGCCGGGTCGCCGCGGTAGTTGCTGTCGAGCTTGTCGATCTCGTCGAGGAGGATCACCGGGTTCTTCGAGCCGACGCGCTGGTAGGCGGCGATCAGCTTGCCCGGCATCGCGCCGACGTAGGTCTTGCGGTGCCCGCGGATCTCGCTCTCGTCGTTGACGCCGCCGAGCGGCAGCGGGATGAAGCGGCGCCCGAGCGCCTCGGCGATCGAGCGCGCGAGCGACGTCTTGCCGGTGCCCGGCGGCCCGACCAGGCAGAGGATCGGGCCTGCCAGGTTGCCCTTGAGCTTGGCGACGGCGAGGTACTCGAGGATGCGCTGCTTGACCTCGGCGACCGCGTGGTGGTTGCGGTCGAGGACGCGCTCCACCTTGGTGAGCGAGAGGCTGTCGCGCGAGCGGTCCATCCAGGGCAGCCCGAACACCGTCTCGAAGTAGCTGTGGAGCACCGGGTATTCGGCCGACTGCTCGGAGAGCACCGCCAGGCGGCTGCACTCGTTGCGCAGGACGCGCTTGCTCTCGTCGTCGACCGGCAGGTGCTCGATCTTCTCCCGGAACTGCTCGGCCTCGCGCTCCGGGCCGCGGTCGTCGCCGAGAGTGGCGCGGATGATGCGGAGCTGCTCGCGGAGCAGGTACTCGCGCTTCTTCTCCTCGATCTCGGTCTTCACCTTCTGCTGGATGTCGCGGTCGACGGCGACGCGCGCCATCTCCTGGTCGACGAGGTCGACGAGGAGCTGCAGGCGCTCGCTCGGGTTGACCGCCTCGACGAGGCGCTGCTTCTCCTCCACCGGCACGTTGAGGTAGGTGGCGAGCAGGTCCGAGAAGATGTCGGGCCCCGCTTCGACGTTCATGCGCAGGAGCTCGACCGTCTCGCGGTTGTAGCGGTCGTCGGCGCCGGCGAGCGACTCGAAGGCGTCGAGCGCCTTCGAGATCAACACGTCGAGCTCGAGGCGCGGCGGCAGGCGGCGTGCCGGCGGGCGCTTCACGCGGCCGACGAAATACGGCTCGGTCTGCAGCAGCGCCGCGAGCTGCACGCGCTCGCGACCGTGGAGGAAGAGTTGCTGCCGGTCCTCGCCGAGGCGCAGCACCTGCACCACCTCGGCGAGCACGCCGACGGAGGCGAAGTCGGCGAGCGTGTCGGGCTCCGACTCGCCGCTCTTGGCGGCGAAGATGGCGACCGCGCTCGTTCCCGGCGGCAGCGCGTCCACCAGGCGGAGGCTGCGGTCGGTGGCCACCTGGAGCCCGATGACCCCCGACGGGAAGAGCACCGCCGAGCGCAGGACGAGGATGGGCAGCGACTCCGGTAGCGGAGGGAATCGCTGCTCTGCGGCGGCGGTGGTGTCGTCCATTGGCGCCCTGGGTGTTAGCGGATTGTTTCACAGGCTCCGAACGCCGTCCGTGAAGCGGGGGACACTCCCCTCGCGGGCTGAGGAACACTCCTCTGATCGCGTCTCCTTCTTCGCGTCCCCCCAGCTTGGCCTACGGACTGGCTGTGGCCACCGGATCTATGCTCGGCGCCGTGCGATCGACCCTGGCGTCCGCCTGCGCCCTCGTTGCTGCCGTGGCGTTCCAGCACGCCGCGAGGGCGACCGCGTCGCCCTGGAGCGATCACGGCACGGTCGCCGTCCGGCTCGTGGCCGGCCTCCCCGCCGGCGACGAGGCGCGGCTCGGCCTCCACTTCCGGCTGGCGCCCGGGTGGCACGTCTACTGGAAGCACCCGGGCGACGCCGGCGCGCCCCCCGAGGTCGCCGTGGCGGCGGCGGCGGGCGTGGTGGCGCCGGCGGCGCGACTGCTCTTCCCTGCCCCGACCCGCTTCCGGCTGCCCGGCGGCCTCGAGGCGCTCGGCTACGAGGGCGAGGTGCTCTACCCGCTGCGGCTCGCCGGCCCGGCCCCCCCACGCCTGGCGGTCGGGGTCGACTACGTCGCCTGCGCCGTCGAGTGCATTCCGTACCACGACGATCTCGAGGTCGACCTTCCCGCCGTCCCGCCGGCCGACGCCGACGAGGCGCTGCTCCGCGCGTGGGAGGGGCGCCTGCCGCTCACCCCAGCGGCCGCTCGCGTGACGCCGACGGCGAGGTACGTCATCGATCCCGAGCCCGGCCTCGTGCTCACCCTCGCCGGGCTGCCCGCGGGTGCCATGCCCGAGCTGTTCCTCGAGCCCACCCCCGGCGCGAGCTTCGGAGCGGCAGAGACGACGGTCGAAGACGGGAGCGCGCGCTTCCGGGTGCCGGTGCGAGCCGACGTCGTGGGCAAGCCGCCCGACGCCCTGCGCGTCGCCTGGACCGTGACCGGCCTGCCGACCGCCGAGGGGCCGCGGGCGGTGGCGGCGGTCGCCGAGCTGGCGACGGGGGGAACGGCGAGCTCCGCGGCCGCGGCCGGCATCGCCCACGCGGGCGGCGCAGTGCGTGCCGGCGCGTCGCCGCGTGACTGGATCTCCGCGCTTCTCCTCGGAGCCCTCCTCGCGCTCAATCCGGCCGGGCTCGCGGTGCTGCTCCTGCCCCTCGTGCGATCTGTCGCCCCGGACGATCCCGCAGGCCAGCGCGCCCGCTGGCGCGCGCCTGCGTTCGCCGCGCTCGGGATGGCGGCGGCGCTGGCGGCGATCGGCCTCGTCGGCCGCACCGCGGGCATCGCGGCACCGCTCGCCGAGCCTGCCCTCCTCGCCGCGCTGGCGCTTCCGGCCCTGGCGCTGGCGCTCGCGCTCTGGCTCTCGCCGCCGTCGCGGCTGCCGGCGATGACGGCCCTCGCGGCGGGCTCCGCGCTCCTCGCGCTCCCCTGGCTGCCGCTCGCCGGGTGGACGGCAACGCCGCCCTTGGCGACGGCGAGCGCGCTCGTGGTCGGGTTCGCGGTCCCGTCCGCCCTCGCGAGCTCACTGCCCGGCCGTGCGCGGATCACGAGCCAAGACGCGACGCGCGCCCTCGGTTTCCTCGCCGCCGGCGCCCTCGTCTGGGGCGCCTTCCGGCTCGGACCGATCCTGCCGACGGTCCAGGTCGCCGCGGTCGAGATCTCGTGGCTCACCATCGCCCTCTGCGCCCGGGAGGCGTCCACCGCGACCGGGGCGCGTCGGATCGCCTGGCTCCTCGCCGCGCTCGCCGCCGGTGCGGGCGGCGTCTGGCTCGCCGGCACGCCGGCTATTCTCTAGACCGACTGCACAACCCGGGAGGTCCCACGATGCGCCACCACGCACACCGCCTCACCCTCGCGCTGGCCGTAGCCTTCCTCCTGCCCGCCTGCTCCCGAGCCGGGGCCGAGACCCCCGTCGGCGCGCTCGCCCCCGACTTCTCCCTCCCCGACCTCGAGGGGAAGCTGCATCGCCTCGCCGACTACCGAGGGCGCGTCGTGGTGCTCGAGTGGATCAACCCCAACTGCCCCTTCTCGCGCCGCCACGCGGAGGAGGGGACGATGACGCGCACGGCCACCGCGCACTCGAACGTCGTCTGGCTGGCGGTCAACAGCACGGCGAAAGGTCACCGCGACTTCCTCTCCTCCGAGCAGCACGCGAAATACGACAAGGACCACGGCATCAACTATCCGGTGCTCTCCGACAGCGACGGCAAGGTCGGCCACGCCTACGGCGCTTCGACGACGCCACACATGTTCGTCATCGACGAAGAGGGCAAGGTCGTCTACCGCGGCGCCATCGACGACGACCCGTACGGCCGCGGCAAGAAGCGCCAGAACTACGTCGACGCCGCCCTCACCGCACACGCCGCCGGCAAGCCCGCCGACCCGGCGAGCACGACGTCGTACGGCTGCTCGGTGAAGTACAGCGGATAGTGCCGCGCGCGGGCGGGGACA
>Ga0075429_100005310_pt1 | contig 11085 bp, 12 predicted proteins | sample RhiMetdeltSRZDD3_FD_75295 | JGI IMG/M metagenome (GOLD analysis project Ga0075429, IMG submission 75295) | Populus rhizosphere microbial communities from Tennessee, USA - Rhizosphere MetaG P. deltoides SRZDD3 | ecosystem: Host-associated > Plants > Roots > Rhizosphere > Soil | place: USA...
GCTCGCGGCCCAGGTCCTGGAGCAGCTCGCGCTGGATGCGGCCGAGCTTGTTGATGACCTCGACCATGTGTACCGGGATGCGGATGGTGCGGGCCTGGTCGGCCATGGCGCGGGTGATGGCTTGGCGGATCCACCAGGTGGCGTAGGTGGAGAATTTGTAGCCCTTGGTGTAGTCGAATTTTTCGACGGCGCGGATGAGGCCGAGGTTGCCTTCCTGGATCAGGTCGAGGAAGGCCATGCCGCGGCCCGTGTACCGCTTCGCCAGCGAGACGACCAGCCGCAGGTTGGCTTCGAGCAGGTGGTTCTTCGCCCGCTCGCCGTCGCGCGAGATCCAGCTGAGGTCGCGCTGCATCTGGGTGACGAGGGCTTCCTCGTTCTCCTCGGCCGCGCGGATCCGCTCCGACGCGTAGAGGCCGGCCTCGATGCGCTTGGCCAGCTCGACCTCCTGCTCCGCGTTCAGCAGGGGAACCTTGCCGATCTGCTTGAGATAGGCGCGGACCGAGTCCGCCGACGCGGTCAGCTCGGCGTCGCGGCGTGCCTGCTTGAGCGCCTCCGACTCCTCGTCGTCCCAGTCGAAGTCGTCGTCCGCCGCCGCGTCGGCCTCGGCCGCCTCGGCCAGCTCCGCCGGCTCCTCGACGACCACGTCCTCGAGGTCGGCGACGAGCGCCTCGGCGTCGAGCTCGGTCAGGTCGGGTTCGTCCTCGCCGCCGGGGGCGGCGGCGGCGTCGGGCTTCGCCGCGGTCTCGGGCGCCGCCGCCTTCGCGGCCTTGGCGGCCTTCGCGGGCGCAGCCTTGGTCGCCTTGGCCGGCGCCGCCTTGGTCGCCTTGGCGGCCTTCTTGGCGGGCGCGGGCGCCTCCTCGGGCTCCGGCGCCGCCGCCTTCGCGCGGGTCGCCTTCGCCGGCGCGCCGTTCAGCGCCGCGCCGCTCGCCTTGGTCGCCTTCGCCGGCGCGGCCTTCGCGCGCGTGGCCTTCGCCACCGCCTTTTCCGCGGGGGTACCCGGTGAGCCGGCGTGCGCGCCGCCGTTGGCGGGCGCGGTCTTCGCGGGGTCGAGCGCGCTCGGCTCGGCCTCGGTGGCCGGCTGGGCCGGCACCTTGGTACGGGCGGTGCGCGGGGTCCGGCCGGCCGAGCCGTTCTCCTCGCCGGTGGCCTTCTTCGCAGTCGCGGCCGTCGCGGCGCTATCCGCCGCGGGCTTCGCGCCCGTCTTCTTCACTGCCGTCGCCGCCTTCGCCGTTGTCGCTCTGGATGCCGGCGTCGCCGACCGGGCCGCCGCTACCCGCCGCCGCGTCGGCGCCGAACCGTCCATCATCACCGTCACCCCCGCCTCAGCGAGCGCCCGGAGGATCCGCTTGATCTGGTCGGCCGTCATGTCCGAGGCCTCGACGGTCTCGGAAACCTGCGCGGACGTCAGCTGCCCTCCGGCGTCTGCGGCTTGCGCGAGGAGACTTTCGGTGACCCCGCGGACATCGGCGCCGAGGTGGCGGACTTCAGTCACGAACGACCTTCCCGTGGCGATTGGGTGCGGTGTGCCCTCGCGTCCAGACGGCGGGTGGGCCGCCGGGAACATCGGGCCGATGGTTGTCTTGTTGGCCCGCGCCCTGGCACGGTACGCGGGCAGGCGTGAATTGTAGCGCCGTATCCACCGATGATCCGGTCTCGCGCGCCGTACTCGTACAGTACGACGGCGCGGGCAGGATGGGCTGGTGACGACGACGGACCGCCCGGAGGCGGTGGAGCTGCTGCGCATTGCCATCGTAGCCGCCCGCAGCGGGGCAAAAACCGCGCGTGCCATGCGGGGCGAGGGCGTCGCCGGCGTCAGTACGAAGTCGAGCCGTACGGACGTGGTCACCGCAGCCGATCGGGCCGTCGAGAGGCTGGTCGTGGCCCAGTTGCTCCAGGCCCGACCCGACGACACCGTGCTCGGCGAGGAGTACGGGTCGACCGGCGCCCCGGGCCGCGTCCGGTGGCTGCTCGACCCGATCGACGGCACGGTGAACTACCTGTACGGGCTGGCGCCGTACGCGGTCTCGCTCGCGGCCGAGGTCGCGGGGCAGGTCGTCTGCGGTGTCGTCCACGAGGTGACGACCGGTACGGAGTGGACGGCCACGTGCGGCGGAGGTGCGTACCGCGGCGGGCACCGGCTCACCGGCTCGGACGAGCGGGACCTCGCGCAGGCGCTCGTGGCGACCGGGTTCGGGTACGGGTCGGACCGCCGGGCCCACCAGGCCCGCGTGCTCGCCGGCCTCCTCCCGCGGGTCCGCGACATCCGGCGGTTCGGCTCCGCCGCGGTCGACCTGTGCCTCGCGGCCGACGGCGGCGTCGACGCGTACTACGAGAAGGGCCTGAACCCGTGGGACTACGCCGCCGGAGGGCTGGTCGCGAGCGAGGCCGGGCTGCTCGTCACGGGCCTCGCCGGCGCGCCGCCCGGCCCGGACCTCGTGCTCGCCGCGCCGCCGGCGCTCCACGGAGCCCTCCACGACCAGCTCGTCGCCCTGGATGCCGCGGGCGGGCCTTAGCGCGCGTTCGCGTCGCAGGTGCCCTTGGGCAGTACGGGGCTGCCGAGCGCGGCCAACGACTGCTTCACCTCGGTGATCGTGCCGAGCTGCTGGAACTTGGTACCGAGCACCACGTCGACCACGTCGTCCTTGCGGTTGATGTCGAACTCGGTGCCCGCCTCGGCGAGGAAGTACGCCCGGAGGATCCAGGCGGCCCCGACCGCGTTCGGCCCGTACCGCAGGACGGCGACGCCGTCGACCCGCTTTTTCTGCGGGTCGTTGGCCTGCTGGATCGTGGCCTTGTTGACGACCGTGAACTCGCGGTTCTCGAAGTTGAAGGCGACCTGCTCGGCCAGGCCCTGCCGGTCGGTGGCGTTGTACACGTTGATCTTGATGTTCTTCTCCTCCGGCAGCCGCAGGTCGGCCCGGACGAAGCCGGCCGGGCACCCCTGGCCGACGGTCGGCGCGGTCTGCGTGTCGCGGAGCAGCGCCATCGTCACGAAGATGATGGCGCACACGAACAGGACGCCCACGACGGCGAGCGCCCGGACCCTCGCGAAACTCATGCTGGTGGCTCCCCGTGCCGGTGGTGGCCGCCCCTCGGCCGGCTGGTCACAGTATTGCTGAGGTTAACCACGGGGCCAGCGAGATGACGGGAATCCCACCGGAACCCCCGGCGCGTTGAGCGTTCGTGCGAGATCGTTACCCCTACCTTTGTGTCGCCTGAGTCACAGTGGGAACAAACTTCTTGTCCTCGGGCGTACAACCATCGCGCGGGGGAGGTAAGGTACCGCGCTCGGCCGGGTAGTTTCGCACCCGTCGGGCACACACCGCCCCGCGGCGGGTACCGAACCAGCACCGTCCGGTGTTACACCCGGCGCACCACAGATACGAACACGGGAGTGTGACGACGACAATGGCCACCGACTACGACGCCCCGCGGCGCGACGAGGTCGAGCTTGGCGAGGACAGCCTTGAGGAGCTGAAGGCACGCCGGGTCGACTCCCAGTCGGCCAGCGTGGACGTGGACGAGATCGAGGTCGCGGAAACCTTCGAACTGCCCGGCGCCGACCTTGCCGACGAGGAGCTGACCGTCCGGGTCGTGCCGATGCAGGCCGACGAGTTCCGCTGCTCGCGCTGCTTCCTGGTCCATCACCGCAGCCAGCTCGCGTACGAGCGCAACGGCGAGCCGGTCTGCCGGGAATGCGCCTAGGCGGGAGGGGTCCGAGCCCATGAGGGGAGAGGGGGAGCGATGACGTCCAGCCCCGCCGCGGACGAACGCGGCCCCGACGAACCGACAACCCCTGACGCGGGCGACCAGCAGGGGGAGCGGCTGCCCGCCACGATCGCCGCGCTGACCGACGAGGACCTGGAGCCGGCGCAGCGGCGCAAGCTGCTCGGCCGGGTCGTGGCCGAGGTCCGCGCCCGCGGCGTCACCGACCTGTTCAAGCCGAAAGCGGCCCTGCGCTGGGTCGCCGACGCGCTCAACGACGTGGCGCCGCACATCCCCATCCGCAGCCTGGAGACGCTGCGCCGCCATCACGACGGGCTGGAGGGCGACGCCCTCGCCGAGCGGCTCGTCCGCAACGCCGCCCGGGCCACCGCCTCGGTCGGCGCGGCCAGCGGCGGGGTGGCCGCCATCGAGTGGGTCGCGACGCCGTCGCTGCTGTCCGCACCCGTCCTGCTCGCCGCCGAGACCGTCGCCGTGGTCGCGATCGAGGTCAAGCTCATCGGCGAGCTGCACGAGGTGTACGGCCGGCCGGTCACCGGTACGGGGTCCCAGCGTGCGGTCGCGCTGTTGCAGGCGTGGTCGCAGCGGCGGGGGATCAGCCCGTTGGCGCCCGGGGCCGGGATGGCGGCGGTGCTGGGTACGGCCGCCCGCAACGAGCTGCGCGACCGGCTGCTGCGGCGCTTCGGCCGGAACCTGACGACGCTCGGGCCGCTGCTCACCGGAGCGGCGGTGGCCGGCTGGCTGAACCGCCGGGCCACCCAGGCGCTCGGCCAGCACATCCGCGAGGACCTGCGTACGCCCGCGCAGCCCCAGATCACGTCGGGCTGACCGCCGCCCGGGCTTCCAGTACGGCCGCCGCCAGCTGCTCGGGATGCCGGCTGCTGATCACCCAGTACGGGGTCGGGTCGGCCGGGTCGTCGAGCACGAGCTGCACCGCCCCGCCGACCCACGGCCGCTGGATCACGAACGCGAGCGGGTGCGCCGCCGAGCCGAGGATCTGCCGGCGCCCGTCCGTGTCCAGAGGCACCGCGTCGGCCACGTACCGCACGGGGAGACGGGCGTCGTCGACCCGCAGCTCGTCGCCGGCCACGGTGATCCGGATCCGGCTCAGGTACCACAGCCCACCGGCCGTCAGCGGGAGCATCACCGCGTACGGGAGCCAGGCGCGCGTACCGCCCGCACCCAGGTGCACCTCGGCCGCCAGCAGCGTGGCCAGGCCCAGCAGGGCCACCGCCAGCCACCACGGGACGGCGAGGCGCTCCGCGTACCGCTCAACCACACGGCGAGGGTACGGCAGGATGGTGCGCATGGATCCGGTACCCGTGCCGTTGCGCCTGCTCGACCCCGACCTGCCCGTCCCCGCGTACGCCCATCCCGCCGACGCGGGTGCCGATCTGGTCGCCGCCGAGGACGTGGAGATCCCGCCGGGCGGTCGGGTCCTCGTACGCACCGGCGTGGCCGTCGCCCTGCCCGAGGGCTTCGTCGGGCTCGTACACCCGCGGTCGGGTCTCGCGAGCCGGTTGGGCGTCACCGTGCTGAACGCACCGGGTACGGTCGACGCCGGCTACCGCGGCGAGATCCTGGTGAACCTCGTGAACCACGATCGGGTGACCCCCGCGAAGATCTCCCGGGGTGACCGGATAGCCCAACTGGTCGTGCAGCGGGTGGAGCGGGCCTCGTTCCAGGTCGTCGAGGAGCTGCCCGGCTCGATCCGCGGCACCGGCGGGCACGGCTCCACGGGTGGCCACGCGCGACTCATCAAGGAGGCACGGTGATCTTCTCCCGACGCCGGGGTACGCCGGGCCGGCACGCCCGGTCGGGGGAGTCCCGGCCGGGTCCCCGGCACGCGGCCGGCCGGCACGAGTACGACCCGGACCGGCCCGACCACGAGGACGAGGACGACCGTCCCGTCGTGCGGGGTCCCGGGCCGTACGACATCTCGGAGGCACCCGACGGGGTCCAGCGCCTCGACCTGGGCAGCCTCCACATCCCCGCGATCGACGGGGTCGAGGTACGGGTGCAGGCGAGCCCGGAGGGCGTGATCCAGCAGGTGGTGCTCGTGAACGGGGACAACGCGCTGCAGCTCGGCGCGTTCGCGGCTCCGCGCACCGAGGGCATCTGGGACGAGATACGCGCCGAGATCCGCTCCTCGCTGCTCGATGACGGGGTGAAGGCGCAGGAGTCCGACGGGGAGTACGGGCCCGAGTTGCGCGCCCGCGTGCGTACCCCCGAGGGCCTGACCGATCTTCGGTTCATCGGCATCGACGGACCGCGCTGGATGGTCCGGGCGGTGTACCAGGGCCCCGCGGCGGTGCAGCCGGCGCTCGCCGGCCCGCTCGCGGAGTGCCTGGCCGGACTGGTCGTCGACCGGGGCACGGAGGCCATGCCGGTACGGGATGCGCTGCCGCTGCGGCTGCCGAAGGAGCTGGCCGACCAGGCGCCCGCGCAGCCGGCAGAGGAGCAGATTCCGGTCGATACCCCGCCCAACGGCAACGCGCCGACCCCACCGCGCCGCAGGCCCTCGCCCGGTACCCGCCGGACCTGATCCAGCCGCACCTCGAAGCCGGCTCGCGGCCGGCTGGCGGCCCATCGCCGGCCGGAGGCGGACGTTGCCTCCGCGGCGTACCCTGGACGGACGGCTTCCCGCCGGGTACGGCGGGTCGAGGAGGTCGAGACTGGTCATGGCGACCGACGAGCGTCAGTCGTCGCTGCGCAAGTTCTTCCGCCGGCTCACCGCCTCCGAGGAGGAGTTGGACGCGGAGGAGCTGCAGCGGGGCAGCGCCAGGTCCGGCTGTTCCCTCGCAGGCGAGGTCCACCGGGGCCAGATGGTAACTGTCACCGGACGGTTGCGTACGGTGGTGTACACGCCGCGCACGAACCTGCCGACGCTGGAGGCCGACCTGTACGACGGGAGCGATGTGGTCACGCTCGTGTGGCTGGGCCGGCGCCAGATTGCCGGCATCGAGCCGGGGCGGGCCATCCGCGCGCGCGGGCGCATCGCCGTACGTGACGACCGGAAGGTCATCTACAACCCGTTCTACGAGATCGAGCCGCCGCGCTAGCCATGACGACCGAGGATGCCGCCATGACCGACGAGACGCCCGCCCCTCCCACCACGCCTGCGCTCTCCGACTTCGCGGAGCTGCCCGACGCGCCGCCGGGTGAGGAGGAGGAGCTGCTCCCCACGTTCGCCGAGCAGGTGGCGGTGCAGCTCGGTGGCTGGCGGGGCCTGCTGGAGTCGAGCGTCCCGGTCATCGCGTTCGTCGCGGCCAACCTGCTGACGACGCTGAAGCCGGCGATCATCATCGCGGTGGCGGTCGCGGTGGGCATCGCGGTGGTCCGGCTGTTCCTGAAGCACTCCATCCGGCACGCGGTCAACGGCCTGTTCGGCGTCGGGCTCGGCGCCCTGATCGCGTGGAACACCGGTGAGGAGAAGGACTTCTACGCGCCCGGCATCCTGATCACCCTCGGGTACGCGATCGCGCTGCTGTGCTCGGTCTTCGTGCGCCAGCCCCTGGTCGGGTGGATCTACTCGATCGTCGCCGACGGCGGCAAGGCGCACTGGCGGGGTAACCAGCGGATGCTGCGCGCGTTCGCCTGGCTGACGATCGGCTGGGCGGCCGTGTACTTCGCCAAGGCGGGCCTGCAGTCCCTGCTCTACTGGCGGGACATGACGACCGCGCTGGGCGTGACCCGCATCGTGCTGGGCTTCCCGCCCTACGCGCTGCTGCTCGCCGGCACGATCTACGCCGTCCGCCGGCTCAACCGGGAGACGGCGACCACCGCCTGAGACCTGGCCGGCCCGGCGTGCGGCGTCGCCGCCGTCGCCGGCGATGTCTACAGTGGACTGCACGGCCGGTAGCCGGGTCGCTATATGTCCCAGCGGGGCATGCCGCCCGGGCTCCAGCCCAGCTCGGCGGAGATGGCCTCGGCGGTGCTGCGGGACAGGTCACCGAGGCGCTCGATGGACGGCTTCTCGGACCGGATCGGCCAGCCGATGCCGACCGCGCCGACGACCTCACCCAGCGCGTTGCGGATCGGGGCGCTCACCCCGGTCACGCTCGACCGGAGCTCACCCGTGCTGACCGACCAGCCGCGGCTGCGGGTCTGGGCCAGTTCGTCCTCGAACTCCTTGCGGCTCAGCGCCGGACTCTCCGCCTGCTCCGGCACCCGCTCGATGACCGCCCGCTGGTGGTCGGCCGGCAGGCAGATGAGGATGGCGCGGCCGGCGGACCCGCGCTCCAGCGGCGTCCACTCCTCCTCCGTCGGCCGCCAGGTGAGGCGCACCGCCTGCGGTGACTCGACCGCCTGCACCGAGATGTACTGCCCGCGCAGGGGGTCGTACGCGTTGAGCACGACCGTCTCCCCGCAGGTGTCGCGCAGCGCGGTGAGGTGCCCACGGGAGATCCGCAGGAGGTCGGAGGTGACGCCGACCATCGCGGCGAGCCGGATCAGCCCGGCCGCGCTCGAGTAGTTGCCGTCGTCGGAGACTTTGAGCAGACCCTCGGCCGTCATTTCCTGGAGAATCCGATGAATAGCGCTCTTCGAAATGCCGAGGTGCGCGGCGAGCGCCCGGACACCCCATTCGGGTTTCCGGCCGAATGCCTCCAGCACCAGCACCACCCGACGGGTCGGAGTGTCGGGCAGATCGGTGGACCGCTCCGCCGGCTGGCTCATTTCGTCGCTCACGATGTGCATCGTATCCGTGCCTGATGTCACCTACAAGGAGCGAAGGGGCGCTGACCTCGGCGTACGGGGAACCGCGGAAGAGTACCGGTTGTCCGGTGCGGCGCCCCGACGTCGAGCACGCGACCGACCACAATTGTGTGATCCCTACCGGTGAATTCGTTGTCGATTCGGCATTCGACGCGGGCGATAGCGCCCTCGATCACGGGACAGCCGTACACGCCGGCCGCCATTGCAGCCCGTCGAACTTGGAATGCCGCTGACCCCGAATTGGCCACTTGTCCAAAGAGTGGCCAGTTCGTGAACGTCACACCGTCACGGCGTGCGCTTGAGCCGGGCCGCGATCTCGGGGCCGAGCATCACCGAGCGGACGGACTCCTCGGCGTCGGCCGTGCAGACGAAGACCAGCTCGTCGCCGGCCTCCAGCGGATCGTCGGGCGTGGGGACGAGGACGCGCCGGCCGCGCACGATCGCGACGAGGGCGGCGTCCCGCGGCATCGGCACCTCACGGATCGGGTGCGCCACATAGGGCGCGACCGCGGGCAGGGTGATCTCCACGAGGTTGGCCTCGCCCTGCCGGAAGGTCATCAGCCGGACGAGGTCGCCGACCGTCACCGCCTCGTCGACGAGCGCGGCCATCAGGCGCGGCTTGCTGACCGCGACGTCGACGCCCCACTGGTCGGTGAAGAGCCACTCGTTCTCGGCGCGGTTGACCCGGGCTACGACGCGCGGGACGGCGAACTCGGTCTTCGCCAGCAGCGACAGCACGAGGTTGACCTTGTCGTCACCGGTGGCCGCGACGACGACGTCGCAGCCGGCGATGTCGGCCTCCTGGAGGCTGGTGATCTCACAGGCGTCGGCGAGGACCCACTCGGCGTCCGGTACGCGTTCGGGGCGTAGCATCGACGGCTGCCGCTCGATGAGCATCACCTGGTGGCCGTTGCCGATCAGCTCCTGGGCGATCGAGCGGCCCACGTTGCCGGCTCCGGCGATCGCGACTCGCATGCCGCCTCCCCCTCTCACGCGGTCGGCGCGGTGCTCGCGGCCTTGGTGACCGGGGCGACCATGTCGTCGGTCACGAGCATGTAGACCTGATCCCCATCCTGCAGCGCGGTCGAGGCCGTCGGGACCGTACCGAGGCCGAACCGGATGAGGAACGCCACGCGGGCCCCGGTGGCCTCCTCCAGCATCGCGATCGGGTGGCTGGCCCAATCGGGGTGGACGGGCAGCTCGATCATCGACACCGTGCTGGTCGGATCGCGCCAGATCTCCACGTGCCCTTCCGGGACGAGGTGGCGCATGATGCGGTCGGCCGTCCAGCGCACGGTCGCGACGGTGGGGATGCCGAGCCGTTCGTACACCTCGGCCCGCTTGCTGTCGTAGATGCGGGCCACGACCCGCTGGACGCCGAACGTCTCGCGGGCCAGCCGGGCCGAGATGATGTTGGAGTTGTCCCCGCTCGACACCGCCGCGAACGCGTCGGCCCGCTCGATGCCCGCCTCGACGAGTACCTCCCGGTCGAACCCGACGCCGGTGACCGTACGCCCCCGGAAGTCGGCCCCGAGGCGGCGGAACGCGTCGGCGTTCTGGTCGACCACGGCGATCGAGTGCCCAGTCGCCTCGAGGTTGGCCGCGAGTGTGGAGCCCACCCGACCACAACCCATGATCACGACATGCACGCTGGCCCTCCGGAGCGGGAACGGGTACGCGTCCACAGACCGTACCCCGAGCGCGCCACCCGCACCGGGGCGCCCCGCCGGCCGGCGGGGGGTGATCGGCGCCCGTACGCTTACCGGTTGTGGCCAGTCCCACCTCCCTGATCAAGCGGCTGCTGCTCGGCCGGCCGTTCCGGTCCGACCGGCTGCAGCACACGCTGCTGCCGAAGCGGATCGCGCTACCGGTCTTCGCGTCCGACGCGCTGTCCAGCGTGGCGTACGCCCCGGACGAGATCCTGCTGACGCTGTCGATCGCCGGTGCGGCCGCGTTCGTGTACGCGCCGTGGGTGGCCGTCGCGGTGGCGGTCGTCATGCTCACCGTGGTCGCGAGCTACCGGCAGAACGTGCACGCGTACCCGTCGGGCGGCGGCGACTACGAGGTGGCCACGGTCAACCTCGGCCCGAAGTTCGGTCTCGGGGTGGCCAGCGCGCTGCTCGTGGACTACGTACTGACCGTCGCGGTGTCCGTCTCGTCCGGCGTCGCGAACCTCGGCTCGGTCGTCCCGTACGTCGCGGAGCACAAGGTGGGGATCGCGGTCGCCGCCGTCGTCGTGCTCAGCGCGCTCAACCTGCGGGGCATCCGCGAGTCGGGCACCGCGTTCGCGATCCCGACGTACGGCTTCATGATCGTGATCATCGGCATGATCCTGACCGGCTTCGTGCGGATCTTCCTGCTCGGTGACGACCTGCAGGCCCCGAGTGCCGGACTGGAGATCAAGGCCGAGGAGTCGCACCTGACGAGCTTCGCGTTCGCCTTCCTGCTCCTCCGGGCGTTCTCGTCGGGCTGCGCGGCGCTCACCGGCGTCGAGGCCATCTCCAACGGCGTGCCCGCGTTCAAGAAGCCGAAGAGCCGCAACGCCGCGACCACCCTGCTGATGCTCGGCGTCCTCGCGATCACGATGCTGCTCGGGATCGTCGCGCTGGCCCGCAAGACCGGGCTCAAGTTCGTCGAGGACCCGGG
>Ga0075429_100005319_pt1 | contig 11080 bp, 10 predicted proteins | sample RhiMetdeltSRZDD3_FD_75295 | JGI IMG/M metagenome (GOLD analysis project Ga0075429, IMG submission 75295) | Populus rhizosphere microbial communities from Tennessee, USA - Rhizosphere MetaG P. deltoides SRZDD3 | ecosystem: Host-associated > Plants > Roots > Rhizosphere > Soil | place: USA...
GCCGACGCCATGTCACCCCACATGGTTGAATACCCCAGGAGAATTTCCGTTTTATTGCTCGTGCCAATCGGCAGTGCCTTGAAGGCTTCGGACTGGTCGTACAGAACGATCATGCGGGACCGCGCCATAATGTTGCCCTTGCGCGTGTTTGACATCTCCGGATCGTGTTCGATGAGCGGATCCACCATTTTCGTTATGTCAATGGTTTCATCACGCACCTTGAATTTGTCTATTACGAGCTGCGCATGCTCAAGCGAATCGGTCGAAGACGTGCGATAGGGCAGACGCAGTGCCAGCACATTTTCCGGGCCGAGTGCTTCTGCTGCGAGCGCACAGGAAAGAGCCGAATCCAAACCACCGGAAAGATTGACGATCGCATGCGTAAACCCAACCCGGGTCACCTCGCTCTTGATAAACCCTGTAAGAATTTGACGCGCAACATCTGTGTTAATGGTCAGATCTATCATTTTATTTCTGCAATATTCTCTGGAGTTCAGACACCGTCAGGTTTGTGCGTTCATCGCGCAGGAGCGGAAGCCTGGCGCGCGTGCGACGCAGTTGATTGAGATCCATCTGTACAAGAGTCAATGCTTCTTCAAAGTAAGGACCCCGTGCAAGCAATTCACCATTTGGGTCGTTGACGGTTGCCCCGCCCCAGAAGTGCAGGCCATCTTCATAGCCGACACGATTGCAGTGCACAACAAAGGAAGTGAACATGCTTGCATACGCCTGGTTGACACGCTCCACCCAGCGTGCGGATTCGAGTTTTTCACGGTCTGTCAGGCCGCGTCCGGGCGAGGCAGAGGAGAACAACATAATATCGGCGCCGTCGAGCCAGAGCAGATAGGGTGGTGAAGCGTGCCAGAAGTCCTCGCAGATCAGCAATCCAACGCGGCCAAAGCGCGTATCAAAGGCGCGCACCCGATCTCCCCAGGCAAAGAAGCGTCCCTCGTCAAACAGACCATAGGTTGGCAGGTAAACCTTGTGATGCACATGCAGAACACGGCCGCCGGAGAGGTACGTCGAGGCAATGAAGAAACGATGGCGATCATCCTCGTCGACGAAGCCGATCACAAGATCCAGATCTTCACTTGCTTTTAGCAGGTGTTTGAAGACTGGATCATCCTGTGTTGGCCTGTGCGCAACCGAAGCGACCAGGTCCTGGACAACATATCCGGTCAGGGAAAGTTCGGGGAAAACAACGAGATCCGCCTTTTGTTCTTTGGCTTGTTTGATGTAATTAAGATGCTTTTCGAGGTTGGATTCGACATCCCCAAGTTTTGTGGCGATTTGTGCTAAAGCTAGATTGAGGCGCATATATTAATCTTACCATTGACGCGTACTTCAATAAATCCCTGAAATTCACGAGAAGATGGAGACAAAGGGATGGCTTTCCGATTAAGAAAACCAGGATGGCAGACCATAGTCTGCCATCCTGGCTCAACACCAACACATACGCGGGTTCAGGCTTCCAGCAGTTTTTTCATTCCATTCAACACCGTTTCCCAATTCTTCTCGGAGTGGGACTTTTCCTCCTCCGAAGCATTGTTGTCCTGGGTGATCGTCACTTCTGTGCCGTCTTTCCCGTCTGAAAGAGTGTATGTAACCGTATGGTAGTTTTCCGGGCTGTCAGGAACACCTGAGAGGGGTGACCAATGTGTGCTCTGCAGCAATTTTTCCGGTTCAATCGCCAGGATCTCGCCTTTGTCTTCAAACGGCTTTCCCTCCCATTCGCCTTTATACGTGATCGGGCTGCCCACTTTCCAGTCGCTGATCACGTCTGTGTTAAACAAATATTGCTTGATGATTTCAGGGTTGATCAGCGCCTGCCAGACTTTTGATACCGGGGCATCGATCGTGGTGGTTGCTTTCGCTGTGTATCTTTTATTCATAGTCATTTCCTTATCCGCCAAAATACGCTTCATGAACATTTGGTTGAGTAGCTTTTGGAATGCAACTATCACAACGAGTTTCGCCTCTTGTTGTTATACGGCAGTTTCTGAGGCTTCTTATCGGAGAATAAAGAGAGCAGACGCCCGCTAGCAAAAACACGCTTCTAGAAGCGTGTTTTTGCTAGCGGGGAGGGAGGGATTCGAACCCTCGGTGGACACGAGGCCCACAACGGTTTTCGAGACCGTCCCATTCAACCACTCTGGCACCTCCCCAGCGAGGTGTCACATGTCAGCGGATGCGTGTCACGTGATTTGGATGGCGGCGAGATTATAACTTAAATTTCCTCGCTCGAATGCAGTTCGGGGTAATACACTTCGCGCATGTTCTGTTCCAGTAACTTCTGGCTGAGGGCCATCGCAGGCATTTCTTCACCATGCACCAGAAATACTTTTTTCACAGTCTCCTTGACGTTCACGGCGTACTTCGTCAGCAGGTCCTGTCCGGCATGACCAGACAAGCCGCCGATCGTAGCAACCTCTGCATTGACCGTGTAAGGCTCGCCAAAGATCTTGACCTGTTTCTCTCGATCCGCCAGGCGGCGTCCCAGGGTGTGCGGCGCCTGCCAGGAGACAATGCAGACTGTGTTCAAGGGGTTTTCGATATTATTCTTCAGGTGATGCAAAATCCGTCCCGTTTCCGCCATTCCAGAGGCAGAAATTATGATCATCGGGTCCTTGCGCAGATTCAATGCCTTGGATTCTTCCACCGACTGGACATAGGTCAGCATCTTGAAGTCCAGGGCAGGGTGACGTGCCTGCTGCACGAACCAGCGAGTTTCGTCATCGAAGACCTCCGGATGTTTGGTAAACACATTTGAGGCATTCACGGCCAGGGGACTATCGACAAACACCGGAACCGCAGGCACATCCCGGGCAAACATCATCAGGTTCAGATGGTAGACCAACTCCTGGGTACGGCCCACAGCAAAGGCCGGGATGATTACCTTGCCGCCGCGCCGGACGGTGCGGGAGACGATTTCCTGAAACTCGTCAAATGCCTGGGAAGGGTCGTTGTGAGGCTTGTCGCCATACGTACATTCCATCAGCAAATAATCAACATCAACGGGGAGCACCGGATCACGCAGCAGAGGCAATTTATAACGACCGATATCGCCAGAAAACCAAAAGCGGATCTTTCGACCCTTTTCCTCGATTTCCAGTGAAATCGCCGCTGAACCAAGAATGTGGCCCGCTTCAATGAAACGAGCCACCACACCGGGCACGGGCTCAAAGGGTTGGCTGTAATTCACACCGCGCAGCAGATTAGCAGCCCTTTGTGCATCTGCCTCCGTATACAGCGGCTCGATCCGTTCTTCGCCGCGTGCAAGGCGCTTCCGATTCACAAACTCCGCGTCCGATTCCTGGATGCGGCCCGAGTCTGCCATCATGATGGTCGCCAGATCCACCGTCGCAGGGACCGCATAAATCGGTCCTTCATACCCATTCTTGACGAGATTGGGCAGGTTGCCGCAATGATCAATGTGCGCATGAGAGAGGATCACCGCATCCACGCTGCGCGGGTCATAGGCAAAGTTCAAGTTCCGGATATAGGTCTCTGACCTCCTGCCCTGATACAAACCGCAATCCAGAAGGAGGCGGTGCCCATTGATCTCCAGCAGGTGTTGGCTCCCCGTTACGGTATGGGCCGCGCCGTGAAAATTGATCTGCATTATGAGGCTCCCACGAGACGATAGATCTGCTCACCGTATTTGCTGAAACGCGTCGGTGAGTCGCGCATGATGGATTCCAGCTCCTGCAGGCTTTTGGGCGGATTTTCTGCAAGCGTATTCAAATAGGTTTTCGGCAGGACAATATCTGACTCCACTCTTAAGTCCTGTGCTACTTTCTTTCTCCAGTTCTTGAGCCGTTCCAATCGCTTGAGCGTCCGATCATTGGGACGTTTGGCCTGCTCACGTTCCACAAGCGGCGCCACCGTCCCGCGCTTGACCGCTTCCAGGATCTCACCGCCCCACAAACGGATCTGCTTGGGGCTCAGTCCCAGCCCGCCCAGATCGACATCCTTTTCCGGCAGGTTGCGGGCGATATCCAGCAGCAGGGCATCGGAAATGACTTTGAACACCGGGCGATTCATCCGCTCCGCGATGCGGTCCCGTGAAACGCATAGCTCGCTCAAAACCGTTAGCTCGCGCGGCGAAATGTCCTTGCGGGTGCTGAAGCGCCTCCAGGACGTCCCATTGACCCTCTCCTTCGGGATATCCGCCTTGCAGGCCCGCGCAAAATCCTCGAACGCGATGGAAAGGCGATCCTGCTCTCTTAGCTCAGCTTCCAGCACATCTCGCAGGTCGAACAAAAAATGCGTATCCAGACGGGCATAATCGAGCTGGGCGGGTGTCAAGGGTCTCACAGCCCAGTCAGCCTTCTGGTGCCGTTTGTCCATTTCGAACTGGAACTTCTCTGCCAGCAGGTTATCCAGCCCGACAAATTGATACCCCAGAACACGGGCTGCGTGCATGGTATCGAACAGGTTTGCAAACTGAAATGCGAAATCACGCCTGAGGCAGATCAGGTCATACTCTGCTGCGTGGAAGATCTTTTCGATCGTCGGGTTGTTGAAGATGGGGCCGAGGGCGCTCAGGTCATGCAGCGCCAGGGGATCCACGACATAATCCCGGGTCGGCGTTGTAAATTGAACCAGGCAGACCTGCTCGCGATAGGCATGTAAACTGTTTGACTCTGTATCGACTGCCAGACGAGGCTGCGCAGTCAGGTCCCCCAACATTTGATGAAATGTATCTGGTTTATCCACCCAGACTGGTGGAGGAAGGATTTGATTCGTCATTGGCGGTCATTATATCGCACGTGCCGCCTGTCCCAGTATTTGTTCAACCTTTTCAATTGTCCTGTGAGCCACAATATAAATCCTGGATTCCTTCCCTGCACAGCACTCTGGGAAGATGGCATTTATTTATTTTCCAGGTAACGTTTTCTCCATCACGAGTCCATCTTCGCCGTCGTTATAGTAGCGCTTCCAAATATCGACGGAGCGGTAGCCTTCCTGTTCATAGAGCGAGATGGCAGGCTCGTTGGACATCCGCACGGTAAGTCGCATGCGCGGCAGCCTTGTCTTTTCTTCACAGGCCCGCAGCAGGGCACGCCCGATGCCACGCCGCTGGTAGCGTGGATCCACACCGATAGTGGCAACCCAGTTGACACCTTCGGAAGAGCGCGGATCCCCGGCGACAAAGCCGATCAGCTCACCGTTCTCTACGGCCTTTAATCGAATAACATCGGGCCAGGTAAGCACGGCGATCAGATCCAACAGGGGCCATGCATCCTTTTCGAAGCAAGCATGCTCCAGCCGGCGCAGCGCTCCCAGGTCACGAATGCTTGCAGGTTGAAGTTCCATTGCAAGAAATTGTATCAATAAAAAAGTAGAAAGTGGAATTGCCACTTTCTACTTTTTGTTTGTTATTTCCTTCCCGACTTACTTCTTGCCATCTCCACCCAGAAAGTTGCTCAACATACTGGTGAATTCCATGGGGAATATATACTTCGTGGATGGGCTTCCCCCGATGGTCTTAAGGGTCTCGAAGTATTGCAGTGTCATAGTCTTCTGATCCACAGTCTTGGCGGCGTTGAAGATCGCTTCGAGCGCCTGAGCAAAGCCCTCCGCTTTCAGGAGCTGGGATTGGCGTTCACCCTCTGCTTGAAGGATGGTTGACTGCTTCTGGCCTTCCGCCTTGAGGATGGCCGATTGCTTCTCGCCCTCAGCAACATTGATCGCGGCTTCGCGCGTACCAGTGGATTCGGTCACGACCGCGCGCCGGATACGCTCGGCAGACATCTGGCGGTTCATGGCATCCTGAACTTCACGCGGCGGGATGATCTCGCGGATTTCCACGTTGGTCACTTTGACGCCCCAACGTTCCGTCACTTCATCCAGGCGGGTGCGCAACATGTTGTTGATATGTTCGCGCTCTGAAAGGACATCGTCGAGCGGGATCCCACCGATGACCGCGCGCAGCGTTGTCGCGGCGATACCAGCCGCAGCCGACTCAAAGTTGCCTACCTGCAACACCGATTCTGCCGGATCGAGAACCTTGTAGTACCAGAGGAAGTCGATCGAGATCGGCGCGTTGTCCTTCGTGATCGACGTCTGATGTGGCACCTCACGGACCTGCTCGCGGAGGTCGACCTTCACGGCCCGATCGATCACCGGCACAAGCAGAACGATTCCTGGACCGCGCGGCCCAATACTGCGTCCTAACCGGAAGACCACCAGGCGCTGGTATTCGGGCACGATGCGAATGGCATTGGCCAGGAAGATGAAGGCAAGGATCGCAATCACGCCAATGACACATGCGATTCCGCCACCGAAAAAATTATTCATAGCGAGCTCCTTTTTTGTGAAGTGATATCAGCCGTTTTTCTCGACGATCAAAATAAATCCTTCGCGTCGCAGGACACGAATAGAACTGCCAGCCGGGATTGGATTCTCGCTGCGGGCAGACCACAACTCTCCCGCGACCAACACACTGCCTTCCTCATTGATTTTTGTCCGCGCTTCCCCGAGCTGACCCACCAGGCCCGCCAGATCATGGGCAGGTTTCGCGCTGGTCGCTTCTACCGATTTGCGGACCGCGATCCACAAAAAGCCGGCCACGAGGCCCGAAGCAAGGATGGCGACAAAGGGGTTCACGATCTCCTGATCTGCCGTGCGCGGGAACATGAAGACCGACCCGACAATCAGCAGGAGGATCGACAACGCAAGGTAAAGCTCGCGCCTGGGTTTCTGGATGGCATATACAAAAGGAACAATGCTGAGACCCAGAAGGAGCAATGCCCACCAGTTGAACGAGAGGTTGTAAATCGCATATCCCGCCAGTGCGATGCAGAAGAACGCTCCAATCTCAAATAACCCCGTCCCCGGACTGGCAAGTGACAACATCGCCAGCAGGACGCCCCCAAGCAGGATGAGATAGGCAATGTTGGGGTCAAGTAGGAAGTCCATAATTCCTCCAGTTCATTATACAACAAGACAACTTGCTGGTTCCATCTCTATTTACGAAGTTCGTCATGCCAAAGTTGTGAAGGGGAGAGCATGCCAAGGCTTTATAATTGGCGCGACATTGACCCCTGCGTCATGCTTGAGGCGTGACACCTCCCCCAAATCCGATGTGCAAGGTTGAATGTTCATCCACTATTTGGCTGTCGGATTTGCGGGAGAGAAGGGGGATGAGGAGCATCTGTGAACTTTCAAAAAATCTGTGTACTGGGGTTGGGATATATCGGACTTCCCACTGCCTCGATCTTTGCCAGGCAGGGGCTCAAGGTCGTTGGCGTGGATACTAATCCATATGTAATCGAAACATTGCGGAAGGGCGAGATTCATATTCATGAACCCGGCTTGAGAGCTGTGGTCGAGTCCGCACTTTCTTCAGGAAATCTGTCCGTCTCTTTTCAGCCAGAAGAAGCAGACGCATTCTTGATCGCCGTCCCGACCCCGTTCTATCACGACAGGCACGGTGAATATGAGGGCCGGACGTACAGGCTGGCAGACATGCGCGCGGTGACATCTGCAACGGAAGCCATCCTGCCACATCTGCGCCAGGGAAATCTCGTGATTCTGGAGTCGACGTCCCCCCCGCGCACAACCGTCGATCTGGTCCGGCCGATCCTGGAAAGATCGGGCTTGAAGGCCGGCGTAGACTTTTATCTCTGCTATTCCCCGGAACGGGTTTTGCCGGGGCAAATCCTGCGGGAGCTGGTTGAGAACGCGCGCGTGGTTGGCGGTATAACTCCCGAGTCGGCTGAGGCAGGTTGTGCTCTCTATGCCACGTTTGTAAAGGGAGAGATCATTGCCACGGATGCGACCACAGCCGAAATGGTGAAGCTTATGGAGAATACTACCCGCGATGTGAATATTGCAATTGCCAACGAGTTCGCGCGCCTGGCCGAAAAGTCCGGGGTGGATGTCTGGGAAGCGATCAGCCTTGCCAATCGCCACCCCCGCATTCATATTCTCAATCCGGGACCGGGTGTTGGCGGTCACTGCATCAGTGTCGATCCATGGTTCTTTGTGGAAACGGCTCCGGAGCTAACCCCTCTCATTTACCATGCGCGCCAGGTGAACGATGAGCAGCCCCACTTCGTCGTCGAGAAGGTCAGGCAGGCACTGGGATCGCTGAAGGACAAAAAGATCGCCGCTCTCGGTCTGGCTTACAAGCCTGATGTGGATGATCTGCGCGAAAGCCCTGCTGTGGAAGTTGTCCATTTACTACAGCAGGAGGGGGCCCAGGTACAAGCCTGGGAACCTTTCAAACCAGAGGCAAACCTGCAGGGAATCAATATGGCCACCAATCTCGCTTCTGCCATCCAGGACGCGGACGCGCTCGTGCTGCTCGTGAAGCATACCGAATTCTGCGACATGAACCCGGTCGAAATTAAAACGAAGACAGCTGCACGGATCGTAGTCGATTGTGTGAACGGCTGGGATCATGATGCATGGAAAGATGCCGGTTTCAGAGTGTTTTGTCTCGGTGTCTATCAATAACCCTCGGCATCTGTATTCATCATGGCCCTTAAAGTCCTCTCCGTTTTCGGAACGCGGCCCGAAGCGATCAAAATAGCGCCGATTGTGAGATTGTTGCAGGAAACTCCTGGAATTGAGGCGCGCGTCTGTGTCACAGCCCAACACCGCCAAATGCTCGACCAGGTTCTGGAACTCTTCCAAATCAAACCAGATTATGACCTGGACTTGATGCGTGACAATCAATCGCTGGCTGCAATCAGCGCCTCTATTTTCACGCACCTGGATCCCATTTTGGCGCAATTTCAACCAGACTGGGTGCTCGTGGTAGGTGATACTACGACAGTGGTCACAACCTCACAACTCGCTTACTATCGTCGCATTAAGTTAGGACATGTGGAGGCAGGGTTACGGACGCACAACAAATGGCACCCTTTCCCGGAAGAACTCAACCGGCGCATTGCAACGGTCATTGCTGATTTGCATTTTGCCCCTACGGAATGGTCCAAGGGGAACTTATTACGCGAGGGCGTTGAGGAAAAAGACATCCTGGTCACGGGCAACTCTGTCATTGACGCGTTGCACTTCGTCGCACGACAACCAGAGCCGCAACAGATTACAGAACTGCTTGAGAGATTAGCTATACGCGGACCAGCGGCCAGACGCCTCATTCTGGTTACCGCCCATCGACGCGAGAATATTGGGCAGCCACTGGAGAATATTTGTTATGCGCTCAAAGAACTCGCGTCACGCGGCGACGTCGAAATCGTTGATCCGGTGCATCTCAACCCAAATGTGCAGGAACCCTTCAATCGCATCTTGAAAGGCACACCGCACGTCACGTTATTGCCGCCCCTCGACTATTTGCCGATGGTGCATCTGATGAAACATGCCAAGTTGATCCTCACCGACTCCGGCGGACTACAGGAGGAGGCGCCGTCGCTGGGCATCCCGGTTCTTGTCCTGCGAGAAACCACCGAGCGCCCGGAAGGGATCGACGCCGGGACGCTCAAACTTGTCGGCACGGAGATCGACCGGATCCTCCGTGAAGCGAATGGTCTCCTGGACGATCCGATCGCGCACGCTGAAATGGCAAAGGCAGCAAACCCATACGGCGATGGTCACGCGGCAGAACGGGCCGTTCAAGCCCTCCTAGATAGAGCTGCGTAGTCACGCAGCAACTATCCAAACTGGAAGGTGGAGCGCATCTGCCTCTGTGTATAATGAATCCGATGAAAGCGATTCGGCAACTCGCTGCACTTTTCTTGTTTCTGACAGTCCTTGCGTGGAAACCCGGGTCCGCCATCGCACAATCAGAAACGGTACAATTTTTTCCGGAGACCGGTCACTATGTGAAGGGGAACTTACTCCACTTTTACCAAAGCTCACCAAACCCTCGTCTTGTCTTCGGCTATCCCCTTACTGAGGAAATTACATCAAAGGATGGCAAGACTGTCCAATATTTTCAACGTGCACGCTTTGAATTGAGAAAGGATCTGCCTGAAGCGCAGCGTGTGCAGCTCACACCGCTGGGTCAGGTTTTATACCAACGCTCCGACCAATTGAGGCTCGAGAATACATCAGGATGCGATCCCTTTCCCACAGGCTATTCGGTCTGCCTGGCATTTCTTGACTTTTTCAAAGCCAACGGCGGTGTGGCACAGTTTGGCAACCCGATCTCGCCGTTCGAATTTCATGAGAGTCTGATCGTGCAATATTTTGAGAAAGCCCGCTTCGAGTGGCGCGCCGACCGGACGGAGGGGCAGCGGGTTGTCCTCACAGACCTGGGGCGTCGCCTGTTTGATCAGCTGGGGGAAGACCCGGCTCTCCTCAAGCCGGTCAGCCCGGTGGATGCCACGATCAATCCCATCCTGTCCATCAAAGCTCATGCCTTTGTGGCGAAGCCCTTGACCGGTTCGACAGGTCAGCAAACCGTTTTTGTGATCGTCCAGAGCCAGACCCTGCAGGCCGTGTCAAATGCCACAGGCAAGGCCACCGTCCATTGGCCGGATGGCCGAATGGAGGAATATTTTTTTGCGACGAACCGTGCAGGGCTGGGCACGGTCACAATGAATTTTGCAGATCAGAAGCAGGGGGAACTGGTGCCGATCGACATCATTGTTGTTTACCAGGGATTGGGAAGCACAACACGGACGTCATTCAGAATCTGGTTTTAAAACAGGGAGTCCAAAGTATCAAGACTTTGGGTGCATACGTCAACGACGGGAGTCGTTGACTCCTCATAACTCTCCCCAATCAAATACGGGACCTTCCTTACAAGCCAGCTTCCATTCGGAATTCAGCGTTACAGCGCATACGCCGCATTCTGCGATTCCCCCACAGGGGACCGGCGTACGGATAAGGACTTGGGCGCCCATCGCAACCGCCAACTGATTGCGTCTTCCCAGTTGTTCTCTCAACGAACCCAGGTTCTCACGGGCAAGATCAAAAGCAACGTAATCAGCCCACTCGAGGATATCAGATAGAGTCGAGAGTGGCTGCACTTCCACATCATCAGCTAAAGTCTCCGGGGCAGATTCACAGACTAGCACCACGGCTGCGTCCTGTTTCAACGCCTGCCAGATCAGACCCCGCAGATGCCCGGGGGCGTCATCGAATGCCACCAGCCCCACCCTGC
>Ga0075429_100005323_pt1 | contig 11078 bp, 7 predicted proteins | sample RhiMetdeltSRZDD3_FD_75295 | JGI IMG/M metagenome (GOLD analysis project Ga0075429, IMG submission 75295) | Populus rhizosphere microbial communities from Tennessee, USA - Rhizosphere MetaG P. deltoides SRZDD3 | ecosystem: Host-associated > Plants > Roots > Rhizosphere > Soil | place: USA...
TGCCGACGATGCCTTCCTCCGAAACACGTCGTCGTGGCCGACTGATCTGAACGACGGTGTAGCCGGTCCTCTTGGCGACTTCCGCGCCAGACATGCCCTCTGCCATCAGGAGCACGGCACGAGACCGACGGCTCAATCCCGCCGGCGTCGATGGTGTACGAACGAACGTCTCCAGCTCCTTCCGGTCTTCGGCTGAACGCTGAAAGTCACGCGGAGTCCTCGCCACGGCTTGACAAGATGCCATCAAGAACCTTGTTTTGGAGGATCGCGGCCACGGCGCTGCGGGGGTCACCACTGTCCAAGGTGGACTTCGAACTGTTCCGCGGCTTTTGAGTCGTGCTGACTGTATCGGACCCACCTGATGCCAGCTTGTACAAACCGCGACCGGACTGTTCGACTTTGCCTGCCTTTTTTAGCCGTGCCAGCATACCGCTGACGGTTGGGACCGCCACGTTGGCGGCACGCGCGATGTCTTTCATCCGCTGTGGGGTGGTGCGAAGTACGGCGAGAAGTTGGTCTTGGCCAACCCCACGAGGACCACGCCTATCCTTGGCTGCTGACGTCCTGCGTCGAGTGGGGCCATCATTCTCAGCTGCCAATTCCTCCAGCACCTGGATCTGAGCTTCAAGCTTGGCGATCTGTTGCCGCTTTTGTGCAATGAGTCCTTGCAAAGCCATTCTCTGATCCTCCTGACCGTGGCGTCCAAAGCGGTGCCTCAGCCGACGCTGTTGCCGCTGATTCTTCCGTGGTCCGGCGTTTGTGCTGCGTGCGCTGAAAACGCATAGCTCCTAGTGGCCGCGGTATTACAGCGCGTACTGAAAGCTCCTCGTGCTGAAGTTCCTCAAGCACCGCAACCTGTTTAAGAAGTTGAGCTATGCGAGCACGTTTTTGTGCGATTAGGTGCCCAAGTTGCAATAGACCCCCTCTCACAGTGCATATCAACTATGCGCGACGTGAGACTACGTAACTATCGGTATGATGTCAAGCGAATCTTTACCGACAACCGAGGCCTGGGTGCGTCGGGTCACTTTGGACGTTCGTCAACCTGCGACGAGCTGGAATCCGGCGGCCCGGACATCTCTTGCCACGAGTCCGCTTTACGGGAACGGTTCAGATCGACAAGAAAGCCAAGGCCTTGTAATCGGGCCCAGAACCGCTGGCCGGAGTCTGGTGCCAGGCCACGCGCAGTTGTCCATTCGATGACGCCATCGATGTCCGATCCTTGTTGATCCAGGAGCTGCAGAAGAGCCGCAAATGTCCCCTCGACTATTCCATGCGAACCTCGCACAATGTCTGCAACGAGGACGCGATCGCTCCCGTCATCCATGTAGCGGCAAACGACAAATGGACTCAGCATAACCCGCTTCTCTCCGTCGTTTCTAGCGTGCTGGGCTTCAATGTGCTGGGATCCATAGCGAAGTTTGGGCCTATCCATGGACGGTGGCACAACGTGACGATCGACGAGCGTTCGCGCAAACGTCTCCACGTCTTCCTCTGGCGAATGATGTACTTGTGACTCCCATGTGTTTCTTTCGTCGCGAGAGACCAGAACGCCACACCGCAGGCCGGCGGACGACTTGAATAGGCCGAGTTGCCAGTGTCCTTCGAGATGCCGATATGCGATTCGCGTCGCAACAATATCTTCAGCAGTTGCGTAAAGGTAGGGGTCCTTCAAACCCGCATCGGCCGACTCTGCAACGGCTGTGACAAGTCGCAAGGCGCCGAGCCGATCCATCCCCTGATTCGCACCAGTCACTGAGCAGACTATCGAACCAGTGATGTCTCGATGGCTCATGCAGATATCCAGAACATCGTCGCGCCAGCGATGCGCGACGAGGCCATTCTCCTCAAGGTGACCAAATAGAGGCTGACCTGGTGACACGACAAAGGGCTCGATGTTGATGCGAAGCTTCGGATATTCGCGGCGTAACTCCGCCAAGGCGGCAACAGTCGCCACAAAGCGCTCACGCGTGTCGCCGGGAAACCCCGGTATCACACCCGCAACCACCGCCGAGACGCCCGCGTCAAGCAGCGCGGAAATCGCCCGAAGGTTGTCCGACCGTGTGCGACGCTTGTTCATGGCGTGGAGTGTTTCGTCGGAAAGGGACTCGATGCCCAGGAACACGTACTCGCAGCCTGCGCGCTTTATGAGGGCCGCTGTGGCGCGATCCATGTTCGCGCGCATGAACCCGCCCCATTTCAGGCCGATCCCGGAGTCCAAAAACCCCTCTGCCAGCCCGACAAGGCGCTCCTTTACTCCATTGAGTAGCGAGTCCGAGAACCACACGGCGTCGATCTGGTATCGTTGTACGAGTTCCGTCGCTTGCTCGACAACGCGACCGACTGTATCGGTCCTAAACCTGCGCCAGAACACCCACTCGCTACAGAACGTGCATTTGTCGGTGCATCCGCGCGACATCTCCAGGGGTAGCAATCGCAGAGGCAACCCATGATTTTGATACTGCATGATTGGCATTCTGGAGAAGTCGGGGGATGACTTTGTCGGGAGGGGCATGAGCGGGCGCTCCCCTCCGATCAGGTCCGTCCCGTTGCTGCCAAGTTGCAGAGCGCCTTCCACAGTACCCGGACTTCCCGACGTTCTCCGACATTGATCAAATAGCCTCCGGAGCGTCTCTTCGCCCTCGCCCAAAACGACTGCATCGGCAAGCATGCTCCGGAGCGCAAGCGCTGCCGAGTTCCTGCTCTCGGTGACCTGAGGGCCACCTAACACGATGTACGGTGGCCGTGCGCGCCTCTTGAGAATCGATGCAGCCATGAGCGTGGTCGCAAGATTGGACGTCCAGCAGGAAAAGCCGACGAACTGCAGGTTGGGCATCTGTTCGAATGCGACTTCAAGCATCGTCTGAGTGTCGCGAAGGTACTTGTGCAGGTGCCGCGGACCGATACCGCGCTCTAGCGCGAAGCTCTCGAGCCGAGTCGCATCCATCTCGAAGCGAACGCGCCGCTCCCAGGCAGACAGGATGCTAAGAACGATGGGCAAGTCCGGGACATCAAGCACGTACGTCTCACCATAGACACCAACAGGGCGGTACGTCGGTGCATATGCATACGAGGCCCACAGTCGTAGGTCTACAAAGTCGAAGTCATCTATGCCACAGGAGTGGAGGTGCCCTAAGAGAGACGCAGCACCGAGCGGAGCCGAACTCATTGTATATGGCGGTGTTATGAACAAGACATTCGTTAGCCGAGCAGAATGTTCCGCCACGCGTCACCTCCAGAGCGAAAGACACACCATCGTCAGGTCTGCGCCTGCCGGCATTCGTCATCGTCGGGTCAACTTCTTCCACCACGTCGATCCGATGTGACCAGGAGCGCGGCGCAAAAAGTCCGGCCAAGTGATCCACCAGAAGTTGACGGCTGCAGACAATGCACGAGTCTCAACATAGTGTGGCCAGCCTGCTGGTAGAAACAGTGTCTCGCCCGGCTCCAATAGGAAGTCGATGGGAGTCGCCTGTGAATAGAGCGGAAAGCGCTGGACATCGGGACTCCCAACATCGACAGGACTCCAATGGGAATGCCGCAGACGCGAGGGCAAGTAGAGAAGGGTCTGCTGCGCTCGAGGAAAAATGACCCAACGCTTGGAACCAAACAATTGGACATTCAGGTTTGGAAAATAGTCGAAGTGGAGCGATGAAGTGCACCCCGCTGATCCAAGCCACAACAACGCGGTATGGCCGGACCAACGCCGGAGGAGTTCGGAGTAGTACGGGAACGGACGCAAGTCGTCGAGTAGTGAAGGAGACAGCGCAGACACGGGTTGCTGTGTCACATAGTGACGTCCACTCTCGGACTCCATCACAGAGAAGAAGTCACGCATCCGCATGCGATTGATGGACACGTGGCGCAGCACATACTCCGATTCGCCACCGCGTGATTCGGGCAGTGTTTCGACTCGCACTGGCGCGTCTGAGAGCGTGTCCCTAAGCCAGGCGGCGGTCCACCGCGTACTGGCAGGCCAATGGCGCACAGCATCGACAAAAATGGCCGGACGATCCGCGCCGAGGTACCTCCGCTTGAACTCAGCGGGGCTTGGAGCTGACACCCTCTCGATGGTTGCTATCATGCGAATTCCGAGCCTACGACATCACAGGCCGAATGTCACGCCGATTCTGCCTCTTTCGACGGGATGACACTACTACTGGTGGCGTTAACAATCCATGTGGCCCAACGCGCAGCGGGAGCCAGTCTTGTGGTGCCGTCGATCTGGGCACCTGTGCGGAGGAGACCTGAAGGTCGCTTCGGCGAAGAGCGCGGGGGGCCGGCGACGAGTTGAGTGGGCTTTCACATTCGCGAAGAAGGCCGCCTACGACCTTGTCGGTGTGCGAACGCTCTGCGGTGACGCCCCGGTCCCGCCGCGGTTGCTGCCCATCGCGCCACTGCGGGGCTCGAAGGTACCTCGCTAGTATTCCGTAATATAAATGACGTCACTATACGTCATGGCATCTTGTCAGGGCCGTGGCGAGTACTCCGCGTGACTCTCAGCTGTCAGCCGAAGACTGGAAGGAAGCTGGAGAAGTCCGTACGCCATCTACGCCGGCGTGATTGGCCCGTCGGTCTCGTGCGGTGCTCCTGATGGCAGATGGCATGTCTGCTGCGGCAGTCGCCAAGAGGACCGGCTACCCCATCGTTCAGATCAGTCGGCTACGACGACGTGTTTGGAGGAAGAGTACAGTTGCCCCCGCTAAACCGGACACCCTAGGCGCTCAGGTTAGGCCGCCGGAACTGTCGCGATGACTTCATGCGCAGTCCTTTTTGCGGCGCCCACTCGTTGTACTCCTCGAACCATGCCGGCAGCTGCTCGGGACCATCTTGACATCCGGCAGATCCGACAGGTAGCCGTAGTCGCGCTTGAACGTCTTGACGAAGGCCTCGCTCATGCCGTTGCTCTGCGGGCTGTAGGACGACGGAATTCAGGATCGCAGACAGTGGTCGGCTGTACTTGGCCGCCATCCTGGATCTTTACTCGCGGTTCGTCGTGGGCTGGGCGCTCAGCGCGGTGAACGACCGTCACCTAACGATAAAGGCGCTCCAGATGGTGCTGACGCGCCACTGTCCAGAAGCAGGCCTCGTTCATCATTCCGATCAGGGGTGTACGTACGCAAGCAGTGACTACCAGGCTGTGTTGGCGGCGCACGGCATCACCTGCGGCATGAGCCGTCGCGGCACAACTCCTACGACAACGCCGTGAGCGAGAGCTTCTTGTCTACCGTCAAGAGCGAGCTCGGCGACGGGTTCGACAGCCACGGCCAGGCCAAGATGGACTTGTTCGACTACATCGAGGTGTTCTATAACCAGCGTCGTCGCCACTCGACACTAGGTCAAATCAGTCCGGCAGAGTTCGAGCGTAGAGACGGCGTAATCAACTCGTCCACGGAAGCGGGTCAAGCCCAGAGTTTGCTCTAGCGAGCAAAGACGATCATCCTTACCAAGCGGCGCATTAGAGCCATTCTTCCGAACCAGAACTGTGGCCGCTTGCGCAAGGCATAGCATGCAGCGGCGCGCGTCCGCGAAACCTCTCCTCGGTTAGCATGGCGCACGGCATTGAGGTACTGGACACAAGCCTCAATGCTCCGACGGACACCGCGCCCGTGGGCTTGTTCAAGCGCACGCAACGCCCACGCCACCAGCCTGCTTGCGTCGATAGCGGCTAGATGTTTGTACCCCTGCTCCCTGTACTCAACTGCAGCTTGTGCCAAGAGAAACGGCTCTTCCACGAGCTCGGGGTCACATGCAAGTGCGAACCGAAGTTGCTCGCCGGCCATCGCATGGTTCCCTTGTCCAAAATGCCAAAACATTCGATACAGCGCGGCTTGCGCTCGCGCTTTGAGGATCGACGGCGGCGACACAATCTCATAAGCCCCATCTCTACGCCCCATTCGCCGCCTCAGGCCAACGAGGTCTCCTGGCGCAAGAGTCTTCCGATGCGCCCACACCTTCTGGGCCGATACTTGCTTCGGTGACAGGGTACCAAGGTAGATTTGACTATCCGAAAGCACAAAGCCGCCAAGGTACCTATAGGCGAGTAGCGATAATATCGCTTGATCATGTCGGTGTGCTACACTACTAGCCGCAATACTTTTCTCGTTCATGGCTACGCGCAATGCCTCTGCGATCAGCTTCGCACAGTGGCCGACGCGATCGAACCCCATGACCGTTCCCGCAATCGTAGCCTTGCCGTAGCGAAACGTCGAGTCTACGCCACACCCGGTGCATGCCTCATCCGAAGCCTCCCAATCGAGCATTTCATAATTTGTAGTAAAAAAGTATCCAAGCTTGGCAATTGCTTCAAACGTCTCATCCAACGGTTGCAGTACTACGACGGCAGCATCCATCCATAGGACTTGTCGCGCCGGTGCATCGTTAAGGCACCATAGTTTCCAGGTATAGTGCTCACGCCAGTGGCCGCAAAACTCTGGTACGGCGCGTACCTCGATCGCGACGTCGCGCAGGGCAGCCAACGTCACAGCGTCAAGTCCGATGTCATATACAAGTACCTCCGGATGCGAGGGCCAATTTGAATCGAGCGAACCTAGCAGCGCCAGAAGTGCCGGTCCATATGCAGCAGACGCTGCAGTGATTATCAGCCGCTCTCGACCTTCCATTTCATTCCTTCTTTGGAAAGCGCACTTTGGCCCGCACATACTCAGCCAGTGCCTCGGCTAAGCCGCGCGATTGTCGACGCCGACGGCATGGGCAATGGAACACGATCTCCGGCCTCCGCGGTCCTACAACTTGCGCATCGACATTTGTTCCCAGGCCAACACCAATATTCCGATCACGTGCCTGTACTCATGTACTCCCACCCAACCGCGATAGAACTCGACGCTGGCGACTCGCCGACTCGGCTCCGTCTCCCGCACAAGGTCTATCGCGATATTATGAAATTCGGCACGCATTTCCAGCCGATCAAGATCGTCCCATACGATCGTACACTGCCGCTCGTCCAGAAGCTTATTTTCTTTCCAGGCGAGGTACTCGGTACGCAGTCCTTCGGGTGAATGAAGGGCGTCCGAGAATATCAGGTTGAACCTGTGTCCACGTAGTTGCTGCCACAGTAGTTCGTCGTTGACATCCCCGGCCAAATACAGCACTTGACTGCCGGAAGCTTTTACCCTGTAGCGCCGGAGGTATGACATCCGCTTACGCCGAGACTTCGGCCCCGGTACCCATCTGATCTCACCCTCGCAAGTCATTTCCCGCTCTAGGATCGGGTGAATGTCTTCGAGGTCAATACCAACAAACAGACCCTGGTTCACATTCGCAATCATCTGAACCAGATTCTTTCCGACAGACACACCAACCTCCAGATAGCGGAGATCTTCCTCAAGTGCGCGACCAATCGTTACGAGAAGATCACTATAGGTCGGTTCAGATCCGACGGGTCGGTCTAGCACAGGCAGTAGTGCGGGCGGTATCCCATAGTTATAGACGGAGGCTTTCAATGCGTCCATGTCTAACCAACTGTCGATGCGATCCAAGACGCTGCGATTGGCCCTAATCGCGTCCTTAAGCATTTCCGGCTGGAGCCTAAATCGCGTGTACGGGACCACCGATTCACCCGAGTACCATTCCAGCGCGAAGCGCAGTCGTCGGACAACTGAAAGCCGCGCCAACGCTCCAATCACGCGCCGTGCGAGACCATTGCCCAGCACGTCCTGCCGATTCGTCACGGTTCCCAACGCGCCCGTGAGACCGCGGTCTTGAGGTGCCGCGACGCGCCGGCCAACTTCGCTCATGGACGTGGCCCAGTCAGAACACGTACGACTTGCGAGCAAACGTCATGTCGCTTAAGCCGTCCGGACGTGGAATGAAGTCGTTTGGCAGCAGCGTCGGCGTGCCACCAGATGCAGCGGGCAGTCCGAAGTACGCGCTCATGACGCTCAGACGCATCTGCGCACCGGGCAACAGCTCCGCGTCGACTAGTAGACCACTGGCCAACGGGGATGCGTACCTTAGATTCCAACGGAACTGATCATGTTCCCCCACTTGTCGTGGCGCCGATACCACAATGCCATCGACTGCGATCCTCACGAGCCCTCTTGTCTCGCGCCAATCCAGCCACAGCTGCGCGGCCGCCGCACCGGTGCGCACGCGCACGCGAAGCCGCCGTTCACCACTAACAGTGCCCTCCCCGACCACCTCGGCTTCTGGCATCCAGACAGGCAGCACCTCTGCGGGACCGCTCCACAGCTCTCGCCGCCCGTCAAAGTATTCCGAATGGATGCGTCGCACGGCGGCCGGTCCGAGATACTGCGCCGTTACCGGATTCGGAGTGCGCTCGGTACTCAGCCACATTGCGCGGTTGTCATTTCCATCTGCAAGATAGGACAACGAAGCATGCTTCGGTGTCTCCCGGCCAAAATCGCCTTGTACACAGGCCTTCGCATGGATAGACAGCGCAACTGTTGCGCCTGCAATAGTGACACCTCGCCCGTACTTCGTCAGTATCCACAGCTGTGGGGAGACCGCGCCGGTGACAAGTGCAGTTGCTGCCGCAATAAGCGGGGCGCCATCCAGGTGCAGTGCGACAGCAATGAGATACAGCACTGGCGCAGCGATAACCGCTATCACTGCGCCGCACAGGCTGAACACCGCCCACTGCACATATATCGATGCACGCATCAATGTCGCATGCGCCGTTAGCGCAACTAGCGACGCCCCTACTACCACCGCAGGCAGGTACGACGCACCGCGCACATAGATGCTTGCTCCTAATAGTACAAGGAGCCATAGCCACACATTTGCCACTAACATCTCGACACCTGTTATTCCCCACGATCGATGGGCCACCACGTCATACGCAACGAATACGACCAACAGCGTCCAGCACACCATTGCCGCCGTGTACGATCCACTTGCATACCACGCAAATGGATCCGTCAGAACAATTACCCTCAGCACTAGCATGGCCAACGCAAATGACGCCACGATGAGCCCGATGTGTAGTCCAATGCTCAACACGGCACCTCTAATGCTCACAGCGCGTTGCGTGATCCTCCAGACAGACAACGTGAGCACCCACGCTCCTAGCAACACCGCAATCCCATGCGACCAGCTCGCGGGATAGCGTACAATTGCTCTGCCAAGCACATCAAAGAATATGAGCTCTTCAGATTCCGACGATAGCGACTGGACGCGACCGAACCATCGCGTTAGCGCCAACGCGTACGAACCTTTTTGCGACAGCGTTCCACGATCCACTGCCTCAACGCGATCGAGCATCGTGTGGTACCGCTGCGGGCTCCCGATGTTTGCGAAGTTGAGGCCAGCGAAACCTGCTCGCCTAAAGGTAGTGAAGCTCGTATTGTTCGGCATCCGATAATACACTTCGGAATATAGAGAGCTTAGCGAATGCGACGGAGAGATGGTTGCGACCGCGTCAAGCATCGCCGTATTTACCTTATTGGCTTCAAACATTAGTACTGGCCCGCTGCTGCCCCTGGCGTCAAAGTTGAGCACGACTTTAATGCGGCGTGCCCATCGATGCTCTTCAACGAACGCCTTCGCGCCGTGTGAGCCTGCCTCTTCCGCGTCATCGAATAGGACAATTATGTCTCGTTTTAGCGTCTCGCGGCTAATAGCTCGTACGACCTCCAGCAATACTGCAACCGATGATGCATTGTCACTCGCGCCGGTCGTGTACGGCGTGCTGTCGTAGTGTGCCGAGAGTAAAATCGCCTCGTCAGACGACGTCCCTTTCACTCGCGCCAGAAGATTCCGTACGCGCGTCATCTGCGCCTCTCCCGCTGGCCCATTGCCTACGCGGACGCTCTCCTGGACGTCAACGTCAATACCGTAGCCCTCTAGAGTACGGCGGATATACTCGCCGGCGCTCGCGTGGCCTTCCGAACCGATGGCCCGCGGTGCGGTGGCGATGCGCTCGATGTGCTCGATGACTCGGTCGCTCGAAAACACACCCGCCTCTTGGTCGACTGTCGAGACCCGCGGTATCTGGAACCAAACGGCTACGAGCGCGACCATGCCAACGCTGCAAACAGGCAGGGCGGTACCAAGAGACCGTAAACGCTTACTACCGGCTAGCGTGGAGGGACCGGACCAAAGCTTACTCGCCGCCGATGCAGTGCCATTGCGGCGATCGTCGCCAGCATCCATGGGTGCATTCTGCGCCATACCTACCCCCCTTTCGTCTTGGCACCAACACCTAAGCCGACGATGCGCAGTTCTCCACGTACGGCCTTCAGCACGGCACTTTCGGCGGTCTGCAGAAAGAAGTGGCCTCCGCTGAACATGGTCCGTTCGACCGGACCCGAAGTATTGTGGCGCCACGCGTCTAGGTCCGCTTCCGTAACATCCGCGTCGGTCGTTCCGCCGAAGACCGCAATCGGGCATTCGAGTCTGACGGACACCCTCTGCCGATAAGTCTCGCAAACCGCAAGGTCTGCTCGCACTATGGGCAGGACCACGCTCAGCAGCTGCTGATCACCGAGTACCACGGCGGGCGTCCCGTTCAATCGTTGGAGTTCCTGAACCAACTCGTTGTCTGGCAAGTCGTGTACGGGCTTCTCGCGGCGCGCGATCTGAGGCGCTCGACAGCCCGATACCATAACTTTCTGTGGACCCTCTCCGCCATCCATAAGTGCACACGCAAGCTCGAACGCGACCAACGCTCCCATGCTGTGACCGAACAACGCGAAGTTGCCTCGACACACTGGTGCTAACCGCTTACGCAGCACATCGACCAACGCGTCCATTCGATCGATGAGTGGCTCAGCGGCAAACGTCCCGTGCCCCGGTAGTTCGACTGGGTACACCTCCACCGCACTCATATCCAACAGTCGATGCCAATTCCGATAGATTCTCGCGGAGCCTCCTGCGTAGGGGAAGCACAGGAGCGTCGTTTTGCCACTCGACGCCCCTGTGCGCAGTTTCCAGTCCGCGTGGGTCATGCCCACGCGGACTCCCGACGACGCTTGAGACCTCTCATCGTGACTCACTCCCTCATCGCTGTCTTTGCCATTCGCTTGCGCAGACTGAGGGGGCGCATGTCGGTCCACACCAGCTTGATGTGCGCCAGGCATTCAGCCTTCGTGCCCCTC
>Ga0075429_100005327_pt1 | contig 11075 bp, 11 predicted proteins | sample RhiMetdeltSRZDD3_FD_75295 | JGI IMG/M metagenome (GOLD analysis project Ga0075429, IMG submission 75295) | Populus rhizosphere microbial communities from Tennessee, USA - Rhizosphere MetaG P. deltoides SRZDD3 | ecosystem: Host-associated > Plants > Roots > Rhizosphere > Soil | place: USA...
GTCGACCTCATCGGCTCATGCCCTCCCTTCGTTCAGCCGCTGGTTGATCCGGGCCACCTCCGCCACCCACCGCTGGCGCTCGTGGTGGTCCAGCTCCATGACCTCCCGGCGGGGCCAGTGGAAGTGGAAAGCCAGGTACGCTACCTCCTCGTGCAGCCGGTCCGAGGGGTAGCGCGTCATTCCCCCAGGCCGGCCGTCTCCACTTCGAACTCTCCCTCGCAGTGGGGGCAGCGCACCTGCAGCCGGCTGTGCCCGTTCTGGTTGACGCGCTGGTAGAAGTCCTGCAGATAGCCCAGGTCACCGGCGTACAGGCTCTCGACCGCGTGCGTGTTGACGTGCTCCAGGTCGCCGAGCCGGGTGATCACGCGCGCGAGCAGGATGATCACCAGGTAGCCGGGGTTGGCGCGGACCCGCGGGTCCTTGAGCGGCTCGATCTCGTCGGCTGCGGTCGCCAGCCGCATCGCGCCGTCCCGGTGCAGGGAGCCGTCCGGGCCGACCAGGCCATGGGGCAGGGTGAACGGGAACTCCGTCACGGGCGCCGCGGGCGCCGCGGTCAGCTCCACTGGTCGACCTCGACGCGCTCGCAGGCGAGGATGAGCTGCTCGACCGCCACCTCGTCGCTGGTGGCGTTGAAGCTTGGGCCGGTCCACTGCCGTGGCCAGCACTCGAACAGGTTCCAGGTGATCTTGGGCGTGCCGGTGTCGTCCAGCAGCGTGATGGAGATGTCGTGGCGATCGATGTTGCCCTTCATCGCCTTCTCACGCCACTCCCACAGTTTGCTGTCGGCGGTGATGCCGCGGCTGAGGGTGATGTCGGAGTGGGTGACAAGCCCCGGCAGCTTGCGCACGCTCAGGTTCCTGTCGGTGCCTTCGCGGTACTCGCCCGCGTTCTGGCTGTTCTCCAGGCCAGAGCACTCCCGGAAGCCCGCCCGCGTGATGCCGTCCAATTCGACCGAGAAGTTGTAACCGGCATAGGGATCGAGCCGGGTGGCCATGGTCGGACCTCCTCATGCAGTCGCTGAACCTGGTTGGATGCTGACGCCGCCGGCGCCGTGGATGATCCGGACGACGACGAACTCGGCCGGTGCCGCCAGGGCCAGGCCGACAAGAGTCACCACCACGCCCGCATCGACAACCTCGGGGGGGTTGGTCTCGCCGTCGCACTTGACGAAGAAGGCTTCATCCGGGCGGCGCCCCTTGAGGGCGCCACGCTCGAACAGCCCCTCCAGGTAGGCCGTCAACTCGCGCATGATGCGCACCCACAGACGGACGTCGTTGGGCTCGTGGACCAGCTCGGTCATGAACCGCTCCACCCAGCGGCCCATGGTCAGGAAGACTCGCCGGGCACCGACATGGCGCCAGGCCGGGTCGTCGCTGAGCGTGCGCGCCCCCCACACCCGGATGCCGCGGCCGGGCAGCGCCCGCAGGCAGTTCACCCCCTGGGCATAGAGGCGCCCGACCGCGTCCTCGGTAAGGTTGTCCCGCAAGTCCAGCACGCCTTCGACGGCCTCGTTGGCCGGGGCCTTGTGGGCGCCGGCCCGCTGGTCGCTGCGGGCGTAGGCACCCGCCAGATGCCCGCAGGGCGGCACGTACCGCGGTGGCCCCTCGCGCCCGGCCACCCACAGCCACGGGTGGTACAGCGCGCCATCCTCGCCGCCGGTCAGCGCCGCCCGCTGCCGCTCGACCAGGCCCGTGTCACTGGTCAGCACGGCGTCGAGGATGGCGAAGCGGCCACCCGCACGCCGACAGTCGGCGAGGACCTCCACCTGCAGGGCGGCGACGGCGTCCACGCCCTCCGGCGTCGGGCTGGCCCCACGCATGACGTCCGGCGCGCACACCAGGTCCACCGCGTCCAGGCCGTCCAGGGCCGCCAACCCGGCCCGCAGCTCCTCCAGGGGCGACCCACCTTCCTGGAGGCGGACGACGTAGCAGAGGACGCCGTCGTTCTCGAAGAAGCCGCGCACGGCGTGGGCCAGGTAGCCGTCGGCCGTTGGCCGCCCGATGAGCGCCTCGAACTGGGGCCACAGCGTCAGCCGCAGCGGCACGTTCGTCGGCCGCTCCGGCAGGTCGACCGAGTCCCCGACCGGCTCCTCGACCGGCTCCTGATCGGCATAACCCAGGAACACGGGCACGCCGGTCAGCAGGGCCGGTGGCGGCGGCGGGAACACGTCCTGCCGGTAGACCCCCGGCGCCTGGTAGTCGACCATCGCTGCTGAGGCCATCGCGGGCTACTGCGCCGGGCCGGCCCACTGGCTGAGCCGGAAGATGACGAACTCCGCCGGCTTGACCACCGCCACCCCGATCTCGGCGACCACCTGGCCGAGGTCGCGCACCTCCTGTGGGTTGGTGGTCTCGTCGCAGCGGACGTAGTACGCCTGCTCCGGGGCCGTGCCGAGCAGTGCGCCCGAGGCCCACACGCCGTTGAGGAAGGAGCTGACGTTGCGCCGGATCTTGGACCACAGCTCCGGCGCGTTGGGCTCGTGGACCACCCACTGCGTGCCCTCGTCGATCGACTCGCGCAGGAAGTTGACCAGCCGGCGCACGTTGACGTAGGTCCACTCGGGGTCGCCCTGCGGGTCCGAGGCCAGGCTGCGCGCCCCGTACACCTTGACGGTGCCGCCGAAGGTGCGGATGCAGTTCACGCCGCGCGGGTTGAGGCTGCCCTGCAGGATCTTGCTGACCGGGTAGCGAACGCCCAGGGCGCCCACCACGACCTCGTTGGCGGGCGCCTTGTGGACGCCGCGCTCGGCGTCGCTGCGGGCGTAGATGCCGGCCAGGTGGCCGCTGGGCGGCACCGTCACGCGGGCGCCGGCCTCGCCTAGCGGGTCGGCCGCCTCGATCCAGGGGAAGTAGAACGCGCCGTAGCCCTTGGGGTTGGCGGCGGGGCGCCAGATGCCGGAGTCGTCGGCCGAGATGACCAGGTTGTCGTCGGGGATGTCGCGGGCCGAGTCCAGGATCGCGACCCGGTCCTCCATCCGCTCGCAGTGGGCCACCAGGGCCGCCTGGGCGGCGTTGAGCGCCGCCGCCGCCACGTTGGGCGGCAGGGGCGCGGCGACGATGGCGATCTCGTCGATGCTCTCGAACTGCTGCAGCGCCCGCTCCAGGTCGTCGCCCGGCGCGGCGATCCTGGTGACCCAGCAGCGGGTTCCGCCGTTGTTGAAGAAGCCGTAGACGGCGTGCGCCAGGTACTGGTTGGCGTCCTGGAGGTCGCCGAACTTCTGGGTGAACTCCGTCCAGCTGTTGACCGGCTGCGGGCTGAGGGCGGCGGCCTGCTGGTAGGCCTCGCCGGTGGGCCTGGCGGGCATGCCCGTCCGCTTCGCGGGGTCCCAGGCGCGGGTGATGTTGGCCGACACGCCGATGAACCCGGCCGTGCTGGTCCCCACGCCGGCGATCGGCTTGACCGCCGAGGGCACTTCCTCCACGTAGACGCCGGGTGCCAGGTACTCGGGCATAGTCGTCGCTCCTTGTCGAGGCCCTGCACGGGGTCGCGGTCAGCTCACTCCTGGCCCACCCCGTGCCTGATCGTGACCTTGGTGATGACCTTGTCGGTAACCTCCGGCCCGACCTCGGCCGGCTCGAAGATGTCGACGCTGACGGTGACCGCATAGTGCAGGGTGGCCTTGGGCTTGCCGCCCATGGCCTGCCAGAACTCGCCCAGGCTGTGCAGCTGGGCCTCGGCGATGATCCTGGCGGGCATCGGCGGGTCCTGGCCGACCAGTTCGCCGCGCAGGTAGGCCGCGGGGATCTTGGGATGGCCCAACAGCACCTTCATGACCTCGCCCAGCAGGCGATGCTCGTCCTGCGCCGGGTCGGGGGCTGCCTCGCTGGGCCAGGCCGTGATCAGGTAGGAGCAGTCCACCCGCACCGGGGGCCGCTTGCGGGTGACCATCCCGTCGGCCCGTCGCTCCAGCTCCCACTGGCTGGGGCGCAGGCCGGTGTTCTCGCGCACGTCGTAGAGGAAGAAGGCGACCGCGGGCAGGCTGACGCCGGACGGCGGGAACTGGTCGTCGGGTGCCGCGAAGCTCACCGCGACGTTCTGCACTGCCAGCTCGGCGTCGAGCAGCGCCGCCAGGGTCGCGTCCAGGTCCTGGAACATGGTGGATTCCCCCGGAAGGCGGCTGCTTGTCTGTCCGGTGGCAATAGACCAGGCGGGAGTCGTCTGAGCGTCTGCGAGCCCGTCTGTGGGCGTGTCTTACCGACTCCCGAATGCTTGTGCCGGGCGAGGCATCAGGTGCTCCCCTGCGTGGTGCACGCTCAATCTTCACCTTCGACTAAGCTTGTGATTTAACCCGGTGGAGTCGTTTGCGCTGGTCAGGTTGCCTGTCGATGCTGGGTTGGGTCAGGCTGCGCGGCCATGCCGAAGTCAACCTTCCCCCTCGCGCGGCTCGGTGCGTTCCGGGCTGAGCTGCACGCCTGCTTCCCCCGCCGCGCCGATGCGCTGTTCGAACGCGGCGATGCGCTGCTGTGCGCCCAGGCGGTCCCGTCGCTGCCGCACCTGAGCCTTGAACCCGTCCAGCGCGGCTGGGGCAGCGTCTACGCCGCCCTGGCCCGCGGTGAGGTCGATGCCGAGCGGCTGCGCGACCTGCTGGTGAGCGTGGTGCCGTCCGCCGACCCGCCGGTCTTCGCCGTGGACGTAACCACCTGGCCACGCTGCGACGCTGAATGCTCCCCTGAGCGTGGCTACTACTACCATCCCTCCCGTCACTCCGCGGGTCAGCCGATCGTCGCCGGCTGGGCCTTCCAGTGGATCGCGCAGGTCAGCTTCGACCGTGACTCTTGGACCGCCCCGGTGGATGCCCGCCGCTTGCACCCGTTGGAGGACACCGACCAGACCGCCACCGCGCAGATCCGGGCGCTGCTGGCACGGCTGCCCGCCAGCCAGGCCCTGCCGCTGTTTGTCTTCGATGGCGGCTACGACTCCGCTCAGCTGTCCCTCGACCTCGCGGACCTGCCCGTGGCGGTGCTGGTGCGGCTGCATTCGGACCGCTGCTTCTACGCTGACCCGCCACCAGCGGCGCGCTCACCCAAGGGCGGCCGGCCGCGTCGCCACGGCGCCAAGTTCGCGCTTGTCGACCCGGCCACCTGGCCGACCCCGACCGCCGCCCTGACCTGCCAGGACGACCAGTACGGCGCCGTGACCGTCAAGGCGTGGACGGGGCTGCACCCCAAGCAGCAGCGCCACCCCGGCCACGGCAGCCGTGGGCCCCGGCCGATCGTGCGCGGCACGATCCTCCGCGTCCAGGTCGAGCGGGTCCCCACCAAGACGCGTCCGCCGAAGGTGCTGCGGTTGTGGTGGGCCGGCCCCGGCCCACTCGACCTGGACCTGGCCTGGCGGGCCTATGTCCGCCGGTTCGACCTGGAGCACACCGTCCGGTTCGCCAAGCAGACCATGGGCTGGACCACGCCACGGCCGCGCCATCCCGAGCAGGCGGAGCGGTGGACCTGGCTGATGCTGGCCGGCTACACCCAGCTGCGCCTGGCCCGCCAGATCGCCACCGACGCGCGGCTGCCATGGGAACGGCCTCGACCGCGGCCACGGCTGTCACCCTATCGGGTGCGCCGCGGGTTTCCCCAGCTTCTGGTCCGGCTCGACTCACCGGTTGCTGCGCCGAAACCGTCGGGATGCCCACCGGGCCGGCCCAGAGGTCGCTGCTCGGGGCCCGCGACCCGCTACCCGGCAGTCAAGAAGCCCCCTAAGAAGCCCCCGAAGAAGGCGGTCAAGCCCGCGAAGACCGCCTGACCGGCTCGGTCCACCCCTCACGCCCGCCGACCTCGGTCGACGGCCAACTCGCCACATCGCCGGGTTAAATCACAAGCTAAGGCGAACCTCCTCGGGGAACCGCCGGAGGGAAGAGGAAAGCCAGGCGTCTCCCGGCCGAGGCTTGCACCGCTCAGGTCGGTAGGCCGCCGAGATCTGTGGCGGTCAGCACCTTGCCCATCTTCTGGTACTCGCGGTGGGTCGCGCGCAGCAGGTGGGCCATGGTGACCACGCCGCCGTCGGCGGCGGCCAGAAAGGCGCTGGCGAGGGCGATGTTGCGGATGCTGCCGCCGGCCACCTCGATCTGCCGGGCGAGGAACTCCAGGTCCAGGTCGGGGTCGCGCGGGGTGGCGGCGGGCCAGATCTGCTCCCAGATGCGGCGGCGGTCGGCCACGTCCGGCAGGGGGAACTCCACGGTGACATGCAGGCGGCGCATGAACGCCTCGTCCAGGTTCTTGCGCAGGTTGGTGGCCAGGATGACCACGCCCTCGTATTCCTCCATCTTCTGCAACAGGTAGCTGATCTCGACGTTGGCGTAGCGGTCGTGGGCGTCGCGGACCTGGGTGCGCTTGCCGAACAGCGCGTCGGCCTCGTCGAAGAACAGGATGGCGTTGCTGGTCGTGGCTTCGTCGAAGATGCGGGCCAGGTTCTTCTCGGTCTCGCCGATGTACTTGCTGACCACGGTGGACAGGTCGATCTTGTACAGGTCGAGCCCCAGGGCGCCGGCCAGGACGTCGGCGGCCATGGTCTTGCCGGTGCCTGGTGGGCCAGCGAACAGGATGCCGAGCCCCTTGCCCATGGCCAGCTTGCGGTCGAAGCCCCAGGCGTCGTAGACCACGGCGTGGTACTGGACCTGGTGGTAGATCTCTTGCAGCTGCGCCATCTGGTCGTCGGGCAGCACGATGTCGTCCCAGGTGTAGTGAGGGGTGATCTTCTGGGCCAGCTCGGCCAGCTTGCGGTTGGAGTGCAGCCGGCAGGCGGCGTGGAGGTCGGCCTGGGTGACCTGGGGCGCGGTGGGGTCACGGGCGTGGGCGAGGTTACGGGCGGTGGCCGCGGCGTCACGGATCTGGCCGCCGCTGAGGCGGAACCGGTTGGCCAGGGCCGCCAGGTCCAGTGTCGGGTCCAGGGCGGCAGCGGCGTCCTCGGCCAGTGCGGCGCGCCACAGGCGCAGGCGCTCCTGGCATCCAGGCTGTGGGAACGCCAAACGCACGAAGGTGACGCGGCGCAGGGCGTCCACCGGCTCCCAGATGGCCGCGCCCGAGAGGAAGGTTGGCCCCGGGTGGGCTTCGAGGATGGGCAGCAAGGTCGCCAGGTTCGCGTCCTTCTCGTCGGCCAGCAGAGCGTCGAAGTCCTCCCAGAATAGGAGCGCCCCTTGCAGCCGGGCCTCACGGTCGATCAGCCGCGCCAGCGTCGCGAACTCCTCGAGGTTGCTCGCGGCCAGCCGTTTCCCGTCCACGACCAGCAGCGCGCCGCCCAGCGCCTGGCAGCAGGCCATCGCCGCGGTCTGCTTGCCGACGCCGTAGGGACCCTGGCAGTAGAGGATCAGGTCGGCGCCGTCGGTCCGGGCATGCTCGACGAGCTGGGACAGTTGCTGTCTGAATGCCTCCGGCAACACCAGCTCGTCCAGGCTGGCGGCGTGGCCGGTGACCCGCGCGTAGGGCTGCAGCCGGTCGTCCACGGCATTGTCATCGAGCAGGAAGCGGGCCACGCGTGGGTCCAACCGCAAGCTCCTGCTCAACAAGGACGCACAGCGCTGGTCGGGCTCCTCGCCCAGTTGCACCAGGTGGTACCGGAACAGCGGCGCGACAGGGGTGAAGCGCGCACGCGCGGCCATCTTGGTCTCCAGGTCCGCGCAGAGCAGGTTGAGAACCAACTCGACCGTCGGCTGCCGACGCGTCACATCGTCGTGCAGGTAGGCGTACAGGCGTTCGTAGCCCCGGTCCAGCTCGGGGGCCAGGCAGGCCAGGATGACGTCGACGTCGAGGGCGGTCAGGTCGAATAGGCGGGCCAGCTCGGCCAGCCGCAGCGGCACGCCCCGGCGAAGACTCTCCGCCGTGTGCTGGGCGAGGTCGGCCGCCAGCCGATCCAGCCTGGTCTGGAGGGCCTCCCTGAGCCCGGGTGGGAGCGGCACGGTAGCCCATGTCGGCGCGCCGATAGCCTTGTCGAGGAGCGCGTCTGCCTCGGCTTCGGGAATGTAGAAGGCCGCCAGCTCCTCCTCCGCGTCACCATGGCGTTGGCGCGCACGCCACACCTGCGCACGAAGCAGCAGGTCGAGGCGTTCCAGCGCGGCAAGGATCTGCTGCAGTGAGGTGCTGTAGTAGCCCATCAGCGCCACCCGCCCAACCATCGCCGCATTCTCCACCCCAGCGTCGGCCTGACCCCGAGTTGATACAGATAAGGGTTCAGGAACACACCGATGTCTCTCATCTTGTCGAAATGGTGGCATTCACCACTCGGCACGTGGGTGATCCTGGCGCGCCAGCCGACCCGGCCGCCCTCCTGGCGGTGCTCGGTCAGCCAGACCTTGACGATAAATGAGTGCGTGTCTGGCTGGATACAGCCCACATCGGTTTCCCCAAGCTGATCCATAGACAAGACCTACCGCGTTGCGTGCCGGCCGGCGCCGCGCGCTCATGGGCCGTGTACCATCCGCCGTACCGTCAGCGCGTCTCGCGCGTCGTCTGTTGATGCGTCTCCCGCCCCGTCCTTCGCACCCCGACTGATCGCCGCCAGCTCCTGCTGAACCTGATCCTGGAGTGCGGATAGGCTGGCCTGAATGTGGTCCAGCCGCGCGTGGAGATCGAGGAGCAGACCGCTGCCGGGCTCCTCGAGAGGGCGTCTTTCGACCGCCGTCTGCTGTGGGATTCCCTCCAGCCGTTCGGTGCGGACCTGATGGTACAGGGCAACCGTTTCGCGCGAAGGGTGGACATTGAAGTGCTTGGCCACGACCGCAGCGCAGCGCACGTATTGGCGGAGCGCGGTGGTGCGGTCACCGGCCCGGTAGTACAGGCGCATCAGTTGCCGATGGGTGGACTCCCGGGCCGGGTCATAGCGAAGAATGCATTGCCCGTAGCCCACTCCTTTCGCATACAACTGCCGTGCTTCGCAGTGGCCCATCAGTTGCTCAAGCATGGCCAGATAGGTGAGTTGCAGCCGATCACGCTCATAGATGCACCAATCCTGATACCAGGACTCGATCAGATCTCCTCGGTACAGGGCTACCGCCGCTTCCAGGATATCCGCTTGCGGGTCGGTCAAGTCACAGCCGGGAGTCTCACGACAGAGGCTGTACGCCTCCTCGAATGCCGCGACGTCGAGCCACCAGCCGGCTTTGGGATTGACGCGAACCCAGCCGGGATCGAGTGTGAGCAGCGCCTCGGCGTTCCCTTGTCCATGACCAGCTCGGCCTGCCAAGGTGGAGTGAAGCTGCCAGAGCGTCTGGCGAAGATACTTCTTGGAGATGGAATCCGAAGCCTCCGGCCACAACACGCCTCCTAGGCTTTCTCGGGTATGCCCCCGATTGCGATGCAAGAGCAGGTAACAAAGAAGTTCCAGCGCCTTGGCCGAAAGATCGGATCGCGGCTGTCCCCCCTGCTGAATGGAGATCGGACCGAACAGCCGGATCTCAAGTGCGTTCGTTGGCAATCTCGTCCCCCTTGTGCCTTGCACGGTCATGTTCTGCAGACCGCTGACTCGGGCGCCGCCCCACCAGCCACTGGCTCCCGTCCTGGGGACGGAGCGGCGGCGACGCGCGAGGCATTGAGCCCGACGCCGGTAGTCGTGGGCAAAACGTCCCGGTCCGCTGCGGCAGCAGCGGTAACGGGCGGGGGCGGACCGGCAGAGAGACCACGGACACTCCTCGGGGCTTACGGGCAGGGCCGCGGGTGGGGCAGGTTCCGGCTTTCAGCCGGTGGCCCACGCTCGGTGGTCGGCGCCCCAACCGCCGCCACAGGCGGACCCATCGCGTCCTCCCCTCCTCCCCGGAGCACGCATCACTGACGAGCAGCGCACCATCACCAAGATGGTTGCCTCGGCGGCAGCGGCCTTCGTCAACGTAAGTGGGCATTTCCCCTCAGTCAAGGTGATGTACGGACTAATATGGATAATCCGCCTGAGGTAGCACAGCCGGTCGGGGTCAGGGCCAGGACCTGTTCGACAAGGCCCGAGCCATGTTCAACCGGCGAGACGACGCCTAGCAGGCGGACGGTCGCCGCTACCGCGCCAGGCCTGCGCCACGGGACGGTCTCGGTCCGCATCGCCACTGGTCACCGGATGGCGATGCTTGCGTTCACACGACAGAGTCCACGGTTTATCAGTGGTCGAGGCCAGCAAGACTGTCAGCGTCCTCACCCGCTGCAACGGGACGACGACATGCCGATCTGCGCTCGACAGGAACGCCGCCTACCGGCGCCGACCGTGCCGCTGCTCGGTGCTGTTGCGGGCGTGGTCCTCTTGGCGGCCTGCACCGACGCAAACCCATCCCCTGTCTCCCGGCCGGGCACGACCACGCCGGCCCACTCGCGAGCGCCGACGAGCACGGCCGCCCGCGGGGTCGAGCTTGGCATCTTCGAGGTGAGTTGCCATACGGGCAAGGGGATGACGGCCTCGGGCATGCCTAGTTCTCGGGAGATCGTCTCGGTCGATCCTAGGGTGGTGCCGTTGGGAACGCAGCTGGTGATCGACAAGGTCGGCACTCGTGTGGCGGCCGACACCGGCGGGGATATCAAGGGTCGGCGGCTGGACATCTGGGAGCCGTCGGTGGCCGCCTGCACGCAGTTCGGTCGCAAGCAGCTCCGCGTCTGGGAGGCACCCTAGTCGGTCCGTCTCTGGTCCGTGGGATCAGGCGTACCGGGGGACAACCCCGGACCGTCACGGACACTGATCCAGCAGCTCAGGAGCTGTCTCGCCAGCTCCACAGACGGGTGTTCTGTCCCTTGCAACGACGAGGTCGGCTTGCCAGGGAGGCTCTGGTCGGCACGGCGAATCTGGCCGGGCTCGCCTCGTCCCTGCACCCGGTCCCTACCCCGGCTCCTCCGCCGGACGGTCCGACCAGGCTGCCCAAGGGTCTGGAGATCCGACGCCCGCTGCGCCGCTCCCGCCTTTCACTTGAGTCACTTGACGGCTTCGGCGAGCAGCGTGACCTGATCGAGCTCAGAGGAGCTCGGGATCAGGATCAGCTCGTCGCAGCCACTCTGCTCGAAGCGCAACATAGCTTTGCAGGGAACTACCCGCACATCAATGGCATGCAAGGGGTCAGGGGTTCAAATCCCCTCAGCTCCACCCCAGGTCAGAGGCCCTCTCCGCCGTCGACCGCCCGC
>Ga0075429_100005329_pt1 | contig 11072 bp, 10 predicted proteins | sample RhiMetdeltSRZDD3_FD_75295 | JGI IMG/M metagenome (GOLD analysis project Ga0075429, IMG submission 75295) | Populus rhizosphere microbial communities from Tennessee, USA - Rhizosphere MetaG P. deltoides SRZDD3 | ecosystem: Host-associated > Plants > Roots > Rhizosphere > Soil | place: USA...
ATGATGCTCGTGGGACTCATCATCCTGCTGGTGGGCGTCCTCACGCGCGACCCGAAATCGGAGCCCACGACGACAGCTCCGTCCCAGAAATGAGCATGGATTGCGCGCCGCGGGACATCGTGATCACCGGGCTCGGGGCGGTCTGCGCGCTCGGGGAGGACTGCGACGTGCTCTGGTCTGCGATCGCCGAGGGGCGTTCGGGGATCTCGACCATCCGCCGCTTTCCGACGGACGCCTTCGCGGTGCACACCGGCGCCGTCGTCGCGAGCGCTGCGTGCGAGGCCCCGTCGTCACGCACGCTCACCGGCCAGCTGTGCCACGACTTCGCGGTGCAAGCGGCGCGTGAGGCGCTGGCCGACGCGGGGCTTGCCGACTCAGGCATGGCCGCGATGCGCAGCAGCACGCGCCTGGCGCTGGTATTCGGCACCGGACTCACGGATCTGGCGCGCCCCCTTCATTCATTGGTGGAGGCAGTGGCGGACGCCATCGGTATCGACGGCGCGCGCCTAACGGTGTCCACGGCCTGCTCGTCCTCCACGGGCGCAATGGGATTTGGGCGCGACCTACTGGCGATGGATACCGCTGACGTCGTAGTCGCAGGTGGAGCGGATGTGCTCACGCCGGAGGTGTTCGCAGGCTTCCACGCGCTCGGGGTGTTGAGTCGGACACGTTGCGCGCCCTTCAGCACGCCGTCGGGCACGACGCTCGGTGAGGGGGCCGGTTTCGTCGTCCTCGAGCGCACCACGCACGCTCGGGCACGCGGGGCGCGCGTGCGCGCGATCTTCTCCGGCTACGGGCTCTCGGCCGATGCATGGCACGAGACGTCGCCTGACCCCAAGGGGGCAGGTATCGAGCGCGCGTTCCGGTCCGCACTCGCCGATGCAGACGCGGACGCCGCGACGGTCGGTTACGTCAACGCGCACGGCTCGGGCACCGAGGCCAACGATTCGGCGGAATGGCTCGGGATCAGCCGAGCGCTCGGCCCGCGCGCGGCGGAGGTTCCGGTGAGCTCGACGAAGGGGGCGCTCGGTCACGCGCAGGGGGCCGCCGGCGTGCTCGAGGCGATCGTCACCATCGCGGCAATGGAGCGCGACCTCGTTCCGCCTACGATGAACTTCGAGGCGCCGCGCCCGCACGGTCCACCCGATCCCGTGCCCGGCCCGATGCCGCGCCACTGGTCGTACACGCGCGCGGTCTCCGTGAACTCGGCGTTCGGCGGCGCGAACGCGGCCGTCGTTCTGTCGCGCGATGGCAGCGTTAGGCAGGCACGCGCTCGCCGGCCGGTCACGGTGCGAGGGCTTGGACTGCTCGGTGGCTTCGGGCAGGGCACCGAGGCGTTCCTGAGCGCACCGAACGGTGTGCAATGCGGCAACGGCCGCGTGCCTGCCTTCTCGATCGAGACGCTCGTCAGGGGTGCCGATCCGCGGGGGCTCGATCCCACGGCGCGCTATCTCACGGCCGCCGCAGCCCTCGCTCTACGGGATGCCGGTGTGGTTGTACGCGGAGCTCTGCGGGATCGCATCGGACTGCTCGTGGGTCAACGGCGCGCTTCGCCGACGAGCCTGAGCGCATTCGCGGACAGCATCTCGGCACGCGGGCTCTCGCAACTCTCGGCTACGGCGTTCGCGCGCATCGTGCTCAATGCAGCCGCGGGGGCATGTTCGAAGCTCCTTTCCCTCCGCGGTCCGCTCTCCGTCATCACGAGTGGACCAGGAAGCGGACTGGTCGCGGTGGCGCTGGCGGCCGAGCTTCTCGCGACTCGCGATGATGTTGCGCTCATGATTGCAGGCGGTGTCGACGAACGCTCGGCGGACGACGACGTGGAGCCGAGCGACGAGTCGCGCGCGGATGGTGCTGCGTGCCTGCTGCTCGGCGCCGAGGACGGTGAGCCTAACGCGGAGCCATCGGCCGTGAGCGGGCCGTCCGTGTACCTGGCCGGGTGGGGACTCGCTGCGGCGGGACAGCTCCCCGAGGCTCTTGCTCGCGCGGCGCCGAATGGCCTGCCGCACGGCGCACGCGTGTTCCGCGCCGACGATCCCACCACCGGCGCTGCCGGCGCGGTGTTCGCGCTCGCCGCGGCAGTGCTCGCGCTTCGTGACGGCTCGGCTCGTGCCGCGCTCGTCACCAGCGACTGCGGGCGCTCCCTCGCTGCGGCACTCCTTCTCACCAATTGACCGTCATATGACTTCTGCTCTCGAGGCACGCATCGATCACCGGGAGGCCGTGCTCGCGCGCATCCGCATGGTCCTCATCGAATCCCTCGGCGTGCGACGCACGCCCGATGAGATCGATCCCGACACCGCGCTCTTCGGCAGCGGCCTCGGACTTGATTCGATCGATGCCGTGGAGCTCGTCGTGCAACTGGATACGGACTTCAACGTGCAGCTGCCCAACGACGTGTTCGGCCGTGCCGAGATGCGCACGGTGAACGGGCTCGTCGACCTCGTGCTCGCGGCCCAGGCTGCGGAGATCGCCGATGCCACCGCTCGCTGACCCCGCCATCGCGATCCGTGAGTCGGTCGTGGTCACGCGCCTCGACCACGTCCACCTGCTGCGATTTCGTGGCGATGACGCGCGCACAGCGATCGACACACTGTGTGCAGGCATGGTTCGCGCGCGCGACGGACAGCTCCAGCACGTGCTGCTCCTCGATGAGGCGGCGCACTGCTTCGCGGACGCCTACCTCGTGGCGGATGATGAGGAGTACGACCTGCTCGTCGAAGGCCCCACCGCCGACGCGCTGCGCGCGCATCTGGCGCGCCACCTTTCGTCCGGGAGCGACGTCCAGATCGAGGACAGGACGATGACGCACGCGCTGCTCGGGCTGGATGGGCCGTACGCGTGGGAGCTGGTGAGCCGCGTTGCGGGCGCCGAAGCGATCGGGCTGCCGTACCTCACGTTCTTCCACGCGGACGATTGGACGTGCTACCGCGCGGGAAAGACGGGCGAGTTCGGGTATGGGCTGATCGTGCCGCGCGATGCACGCGACGCCCTCGAGACGCTCCTGCTCGAGAAGGGCGAGCCGCTTGGCGTCGCGCGTGGCACGCTCGACGCGCTCGACCAATGTGCGCTCGAGAACTTCTTCTTCAACGTGCGCCGCGAGGGTCGCGAGCCGGTCACGCCCATCGAGCTCCAGCTCCAGTGGCGGGTCTCCTACGACAAGGACGCCGTGGGGCTCGAGGCACTGCGACGGCATCGCGCCACGCCAGTCGCCACGCGCCTAACGAGCCTCATCGCCGATCGGACCGTGACCGTGGGCGCCGAGGTGCACCTGGACGGCGAGGTGGTCGGCCGGGTGGTGAACGCCGGCTGGTCCGCGACGCGCGGCGATTGTGTCGCGCTCGCGCTGCTGGACGTGCGGTGGGCCCACCCGGGGATCGAGACCTTCACCGTCTGGCACGGGGCGAGCGCCGTACCCGCGCGCTCTCTGACACCGCCCCTGCTCAACAATCGCAGCCTGTTCGTGAGTCCGCAGCTTCACGCGTATGCGACTCGTGCCGAGATTGCCATGCCCCCGCTCGCCCGCCAATGAGCATTCGGTTCGAGGGACGGCATGTCCTCGTCACCGGTGCGTCCCGAGGGTTGGGGCGCGCGGTCGCGATAGCGTTCGCGCGAGAGGGGGCCCGCGTCGGCGTCGGCTATCGCGCGCAGGAAGCCGACGCGACACAAACGCTCGCGATGGTGGAGGCCGCCGGGGGTCGCGGCGAGGCGGTCCGCTTCGACGTGCGTGACAGCGCCGAGACGAACGGCGCTATCAGCGGTTTCGCGCGTGGCGGCGGACTGGATGTGCTCGTGAACAACGCTGCCGTGCTCCGCGACCAGCTCTTCGCGATGATGGCACCGTCCGAGTGGGAGGAGGTCATCGCCGCCAACCTGACGGGAACCTTTCACTGCTGCCGCGCGGCGATACCGTTCATGCTGCGGCAGCGCCGTGGCGCGATCGTGAACATCGCGTCGGTCGCTGGTCGTCGGGCGAGCCCGGGGCAGGCGAACTACGCGGCCGCGAAAGGCGGTGTGCTCTCGCTGACGATGACGCTCGCGGCCGAGCTCGCGCCGCGCGGCGTGCGGGTGAATGCGGTAGTGCCTGGGGTGCTTGCGACCGGCATGGGTGAGCGACTCGACCGTCGCATCGCCGAGCAGCGCCGAGCGATGATCCCACTGGGGCGCTTCGGGGAAGGGGATGAGGTGGCACGCGCGGTGGTGTTTCTCGCGTCCGACGACTCCAGCTATGTGGTCGGTCAGAGCCTCGTGGTCGACGGAGGACTCTCGCTGTGAGTCTCGCGTTCCTGTTTCCCGGGCAGGGAGTGGATCTCGCCGCGGTCGCGGGTGAGTGGCATGCGTGCTCGTCGGCCGCTCGAGGGCTGCTCGACGTTGCCGCGCGGCAAGTGGGCATCCCGACAGCGCGTCTCCTTCACGGGTGCGGCCACGCGCTGCGCGACACCGCGGCGTACCAGCCCGTCCTCGCCGCCATCAGTATCGGCGCTCTGCTCGAGCTGACGGCGCGTGGCGTGCGGGCCGATCGCGTCGCCGGACACTCGCTCGGTGAGCTGGCCGCTCTCGTCGCCGCGGGGGCGATGCGTCCCGATTGCGCCGTGGCTCTCGCCGCCACGCGAGGGCGCGCGATGGCTCGGGCGGCCGAGCAGAACCCCGGCGGGATGCTCGCGGTGAGCGCGCGCTCGCGAGCGGAAGCCGAGGAGGCGGTGACACATGCACGCGCGCACGGCCGCGTGGAGATCGCCGCGCACAACGCGCCCGACGAGTGGGTGTTGGCGGGTGAGTGGCCGGCATTGCGCGCCGTCCCACCGCGCTTCGCGCCCGCACCGCTTGCGACAGGCGGGGCATGGCATTCGGCGGCGATGGCAGGCGCGGTGAGGGTGTATCGCGAGGCGTTAGGCGGCTCGATCGCGGGCCCGCCGCGCCTTCCATTCGTGTGCAATCGAACGGGGCGGCTCGTGCGCGTGGAAGACGACCTCACGGAGCTGCTCGCCGCTCAACTCACACACCCCGTGGAGTGGACAACGGCGATGGCGACCCTTGCCGCACTCGGGACGCGCACCGTCATCACCGTCGGGCCGGGGAAGCAGCTGCGCGGCCTGGCCCGCCGCAATCTGGGGCGAGAGATCCAGGTGCTCGGTGTGGACTCACCGGCGGATCTCGCCACACTGGTGGAGGCACTGGCCGCATGAGCCGAGTCACGAGAGTACGCGCGGGCGCGCTGCAGCTCGGCTCCAATGTCGTGGAGCTGCTCCTTCCTCAGCGACGCCCCATGCTGATGGTGGATCGTGTCGAAGCGTTCGACGCAGGCCCGCCTGCCACGCTGCACGCGTCCCGGCACATCAGTGCCAACGAGATCTTCTTCGAGGGCCACTTCCCCGGGATGCATCTCTGGCCGGGGTGCCTGACGATCGAGGGGATGGGCCAGACGAGCGCGCTGCTCATTGCCGTCCTGGCCGTGCGCGATGGCCTCGCCGCCGCCGGCGAAGATCCGGATCGGGGGCTCGACGAGCTGCGCAATCTCGATCTCGGCTTTCGCATGCATCCGGGCTACCGTGCGGACGACGCGGCGCGCTTCCTGGCGGCGTTCCGTGCGCGCGACGATGGCTCGGTGGCCGCGGGCGCGGTGGTGGATGTCAAGCTCGTCGCGCCTGTCTTCGCCGGTCAGCGGCTCGACTACCGGGCGACGCTGGCCCGCAACCTGGGCGACATGATGCGGTTCGATGTCGAGGCGTCGATCGGTGACAAGACCGTCGCGGCTGGCACGATGACCGGCGTCAGAATGCGACGTCCGATGCCTCCGCCACCCGCCCGGTCATGAGGCAAGCGGTGCTCGTGCTGGCGTTTCGCACGTTAGGCACGGCTGCTGCCGTCGGTGCCGCGTCAGGCTGCCACCCGTCCGCGACGTGGCGCGCGATGTCGCCGGACCACCGCACCATGGTCACGGTGTCGTCACGCGGAGGGCGAAGCTGCGTCGTGGTGGCGTCGCGGCCGGATGGCTGCTTCGATGGGTTGGCCGTCCGCACGCTCGCGTTCGACGCGACCGGCGCTCACGTGGCCTACGCGGCGCGCGTCGGCGCGCGGTGGGCCGTGGTGCGGGATGGCCGCGCGGGCGCGCTCTGGGACGGCGTCGGCGCGCCGGTGCTCTCGCGCGACGGGTCACGGCTGGCATATCCGGCGTTCGCGAACGACCGCTGGCGCGTCGTCGTGGACGACGTCGCGGGCGACGCGTTCGACGCCATTCTCTCCGGCACGCTTGCGTTCGATCCGACCGGGCGACGCGTCATGTATGCCGCATCGCGCGGCGACAGTGTGCACGTGGTCGTCGACGGGGTGACGTCGCCCGCCTGGAGTGGCGTCGGCCGACTGACCTTCGATGGCGAGGGTACACACTTCGCCCATGCGGCGCGTAAGGGACGGCGATGGCACGTGGTCGTCGACGGCCGACCAGGTCCCGAGCACGACGAGATCGGGGATGTCGTGCTCGACTCGGCATCGCCGTCGCGAGCGGACCCCGGTTCCCGTGTGCAGCTGGCCTACGCCGCCCGTGACAGCGGCCGGTGGCGCGTGGTCGCCGACGGGATCGCGAGCGCCCCGTTCGACGCCGTCCGCGCGCTCGGCCGTCCGCCTAACGGTGAAGCGATCGCGTTCGTGGCGCGCCTCGACAAGCGGGAGGCGGTGGTCCGCGGAGGTCGCATCGATCGCTGGCACGACGCCGTGGAGCCGCCGGCGTTCTCGCTCGATGGGCGATGGGGGTATGTCGCGCACGACGGTGACTCGGTGTCGGTGATGCTCGACGGCCGCGTGGCCGCACGCGCCCCGTGGGCCACCGACCTCGCCTTCGGGCGGGGTGCGCGGCAGGCCTATGTGACAACCGATGGCGACCGGATGGTCGTGGTCGACGAGGTGGCGCGACACGCGTTCGACCTCGTGGTGACCGGCACGCTTCAGTTCGTGGGCGACGGGACGGCGTGGGCCTGCCTCGCTGGCGATCGAGCGAGGCGGGAGCTGTTCGTGGTCGTGGACGGCGTGCGAGTGGGACGGCCATTCGACTGGTCGGAGATCGTGCGACGAATGCACGACACCGACGGGGCTGCGCTCGTACGCGGGTGGGTCGCGGCCGAAGCAGCGCGCGCGATGAGCACGGCCCGCGGAGTGAATCGCTGACGGGATCACCGTGGTAGTGGTGCGGCCTCCAGCGGTCGCGAAAATAAGGCATTTGCCCGATGCGACATCTGCCGCCTTAGTCCCAGTTTGCCCTGGCCAGTCCGCCGCAGACGCAACGACCAGGGAGAGGAGAATGACGATATCAGAGCACGCCCTTGCGATCAGTCGTCGTACGATCGGGTCGTACGAGAGTTACGCGAGGGACTACGACGCTCTCGTGAGCCCAATTCCTCCACCCGACGTCGAAAGCGCGCTTCGGCGCCTGGCGACGCTCGCCGGACCTGGCGGCCGAATTCTCGAGGTTGGTTCCGGGCCGGGACGCGATGCCGATTTCCTCGAAACTCTCGGAGTACAGGTCCGGCGAACCGACGCTACTCGCGCGTTCCTGGCACTGCAGGCCGAGCGTGGCAAGCGGGGAGAGCTCCTCAACCTGCTCACCGATGATCTCGGCGGGCCATACGACGCGGTTCTCGCGATGTGCGTTCTCATCCACATCGATCGCTCGCACATCGACCTCGTGCTCGGCAAGATCGCCACGGCGTTGCGCCCTGCCGGCTCGTTCCTGATGTCGGTGCGAGAGGGCACCGGCGAGTCGACCGGCGACTACCACACGACGTACTGGCGCCGCAAGGACTTCGTCGCACGCCTCGAGCGCGCGGGGCTCCGTGTGGTCTGGCAGGACCGGAACCTCGACAGCGACGGGGATCCGTGGCTGACCTTCCTTGCCGTCGCAGGGCAGTGAGCCGCCGCGGATGGATTCTGTTCGCCCTGCTGAGCATCGCGTGGGGCATCCCGTATCTCCTGATCAAGATCGCAGTCGCCGAAGTGCCCGTGCCGGTCCTCGTCTTCGCGAGAGTGACGCTCGGCGCGGCGATCCTTCTTCCATTGGCGCTTCGTCGCGGGCAGCTCCCGCGGCTGGCAGGGCACTGGGGACCGCTGGCGGCCTTCGCGGCGCTGGAGTTCGTCATCCCCTGGGGACTGTTGTCGCACGCAGAGATTCGCCTGAGCAGCTCGACGGCTGGCCTGCTCATGGCCGCCATCCCGATCCTGACGGTGGTCATCACGCGGCTCGGTGGCCACCACGAGCACCTCGGAGGTCGGCGTCTGCTTGGCCTCGCCGCTGGATTCGCGGGAGTGTTCGTCCTCGCGGCGCCGGACCTGAGTGGCGACGCGGTGTCGGTCGCCGAAGTCCTCCTCGCTGCGGTGTGCTATGCCGCCGCTGCAGTGCTCGCCGGACGGCGGCTGAGCGATGTACCGGCGTTACCGATGACGGCCGCCTGCCTTGCGATGGCCAGCCTGGTGTACCTGCTGCCAGCGGTTGCCGCCTGGCCCGCTACGCTGCCTTCCCCGAATGCGCTCGCCGCTCTCGCCGGTCTGGCGTTCGTGTGCACGGCGCTCGCCTTCGTGTGGTTCTTCGCGCTCATCCGCGAGGTCGGTGTGACGCGCGCGGTGGTCATCACCTACATCAATCCCGCCGTCGCCATCGCGGCCGGAGCGATCGTCCTTTCCGAGCCGATCACTCCGCTCACTCTCAGCGGGTTCGCCCTCATCCTCGGCGGCTCCGTGCTCGCGACTGTGCGGCCTAACGAGCGGGCAACCGCCGGCCAAGGCGATGTCGCGCGCCGGGTCGCGTGAGTCCGGGCGCCCCGACGGCGCGCCGGTCTCGGGAGGCGAGCGGATCGTGCGAGCCAACGGCGTCGACCTCTGCGTCGAGACGTTCGGCGACGCAGGCGACGAGGCAGTTCTGTTGATCCATGGGGCGTGCGCGTCGATGCTGTGGTGGGAGCGCGAGCTCTGCGAGGCGATTGCTTCCCATCGTCGATTCGTGATCCGCTTCGACAACCGCGACACGGGGCGCTCCACGTACTATCCGCCGGGCGCGCCAGCGTACTCGCTCTCGGACATGGCGAGGGACGCAATCGGAATTCTGGATGCGCTCGACGTGCCCAGCGCGCACGTCGTGGGTCGCTCCATGGCCGGCGGGATCGCACTGATGCTCGGGGTGGATCATTCCGAGCGGGTGAAGTCACTCACCTTCCTCACCACGACGCCGGGCGGCGACGACCTGCCGCCGATGTCCGATGAGCTCCTGGCCGAGACAACCCGGCAGCCGAACTTGTCGGACTCGGAGCAGCTGGTCGATTACATCGTGAGTGTTCTGCGCGCGTATTCCGGAGGGTCCCCCTACTTCGACGAGCCCGCCACTCGCGCACTGGCACACCAGGACGTCGCGCGGACCCTCAACATGGCATCGGCGCTCCAGAATCATTTCGCGATCGAGATCGACGGGCCGGCTTCGGGCGGATTCGGAGACATCGTCGCACCGACCCTGGTGGTGCACGGCGAACGGGATCCAGTGTTCCCGCTCGCGCACGGCGAGGCTCTACGTGACGCCGTGCCCGGATCCGAGCTGCTCGTGTTGCCGGAGGCGGGACACGAGCTGCCGAGAGCCTTGTGGCAGCGCTTCATCTCCGCCATGCTGCGGCTAAGTCCGTGACACGTGGTTGTCCAGGACCGTGCGAGGACTTTTCCGGCGTGGTGTGACGTCCCGCCGGGTCTGCACGCCCATCGGGCATCTCCCGGAATCCGTCGCATGCCTAACGCGAAGACACCCGTCAGCCCCATTCTCGCTGGCCGTGATGACGAGCTGCGACGGCTCGAGGGCGCCCTCGATGAGGCCACGGCAGGCGGAACGCAGCGCACAGTGCTGGTCGGTGCCGAGGCTGGCGGCGGCAAGTCTCGCCTCGTCCACGAGCTCGGTACGCGCGTGAGCGCGCGTGCCCTCGTGCTGGGCGGACGCTGTGTTCCCCAGTCCGAGTCGGGGCTGCCGTTCGCCCCCATTACCGCCGCACTGCGCGAGCAGGTGCGCCTGCGCGGCGCTCCCGCCGTTGCGGCGCTTGCCGGAGCGGGCGCCGAGGGCGAGCTCGCTCGCCTGCTTCCGGAATTCGGCGCGCCACCCGCCGGCGGCGATCCCGACCTGTCGCGCGGTCGGCTGTTCGAAGTCGTGCGCGCGCTTCTGGAGGGACTGGCCCGGAGCCAACCGACAGTGCTGGTGATCGAGGACGCGCACTGGGCGGATGGTGCGACGCGTGACCTCCTGAGCTTTCTCGCCGTGAACTTGCCGCGATCGCGCCTGCTCCTGATCGTGACGTTTCGAACGGATGAGCTGCACCGCACGCACGCGCTGCGGCCAGTGCTCGCGGAGCTCTCACGGCTCGACACGGTCACGGAGGTGCGGTTGGAGCGCCTATCGCGGCGAGATGTCGCGACACAAGTGGAAGGGATCCTCGGTCGGTCGCCGTCGATTGCGGTCCTGAACGCGGTCTACGCTCGGGGTGGCGGGGTGCCGTTGTTCACGGAAGCGCTGCTCGACTCGAACGGTGAGGTGCGAACCGATCTGCCTGGCTCCTTGCGCGACTTGCTCCTCCGCGTGACCAAGGAGCTGCCGCCACGAACGGAGCTTCTTCTTCGGTCGATGGCGGCCTGGGGCGATCGCATCGGGCACGAGCTGCTATCTCGCGTCACGAAGATTCACGACCCCGAGCTGAGCGCGATCGTCCGCCCCGCGGTTGCGGGGAACGTGCTCGTACCGGCGGCGGCCGGTTATGCCTTCCGGCACTCGCTGATACGTGAGGCCGTGTACGACGATCTGCTTCCCGGGGAGGCGGCGCGCATTCACCGGGCGTATGCCGAGGTCCTCGAGGAGGCGCCGGGGCTCGCTCCCGAAACGTGGATTGCCATCGCGCTCGCGCATCACTGGCACTCGGCGGGCGAACGCCGGAGCGCACTGCGCGCGGCGTGGCACGGAGCCGAAGAGGCCGCGGGCCGCCTTGCCTACACCGAGCAGCTGGAGATGCTGGAGCTCGTGCTCGACCTCTGGCCCGACGTGGCGGACGCCGCCGAATGCGTCC
>Ga0075429_100005331_pt1 | contig 11065 bp, 10 predicted proteins | sample RhiMetdeltSRZDD3_FD_75295 | JGI IMG/M metagenome (GOLD analysis project Ga0075429, IMG submission 75295) | Populus rhizosphere microbial communities from Tennessee, USA - Rhizosphere MetaG P. deltoides SRZDD3 | ecosystem: Host-associated > Plants > Roots > Rhizosphere > Soil | place: USA...
ACCTCTTCCACCGCGGCGCCGAATGCGGCCCGCACCTTGTACTCCTCGAGTTTCGCAATACCGGCCGCGGTCACGCCGCCGGGCGACGTCACGGCGCGGCGCAGCGACACAGCATCACGCTGCCGCAGCAGCGCGGCCGTGCCCGCCATCGTCGTGAGCGCGAGCCGGGAGGCCTGGCGCGCATCGAGGCCTTCCCGGACGCCCGCGTCCGTGAGGGCCTCCGCCACCAGGGCGAAGAAGGCCGGCCCGCAGCCCGAGATGGCGGTGGCCGCGTCCATCAGCCGCTCCTCGACCTGGATCACGTCGCCGAGCAGGCCGAAGAGGTCGAGCAGGCTGCGCGTCGTGCCGGCGTCGATCGACGATCCCGGCGTGTAGCAGAAGGTCCCTGCCCTCACCTCGGCCGCGACGTTGGGCATGAAGCGCAGCACGGGCGTTCCCGGGCCGAACGCCTCCTCCACCGCGGCAGTGCTCGTCGCGCCCAGGATGGAGACCACGGGCAGGCCGCGGTCGTGGACTGTGACGCGCGTCTCCTCGGCGACCGCTCCCAGCGCGGCCGGCTTGGTGGCGAGGACGAGCACGTCGGCGGTCTCCGCCAGGTCGCGGTTGGACCCGGTGGTGCGCGCTCCCGCGCGATCGGCCAGCGCCCTCGCGCGGTCGGCGTCGATGTCGCTGAGGACGATGGAATCCGGGCCGGTCTCGGAAGAGGACCAGCCAAGCGCAAGGGCCGCGGCCATGTTGCCGGCTCCGACGAGCCCTACGACCACGCCACTAGCTCTGGTTGAAGAAGCCCTTCTCCAGCAGCCGGGCCCGCTCTTCGGCGGAGACCTCGACGTTGCGAGGCGTCAGCAGGAACACCTTGTCGGCGATCCGCTGCATGCCGCCGTCGAGCGCGTAGGTGAGCCCGCTCGCGAAGTCGATCAGACGCTTGGAGAGGTCGGTGTCCGCGCCCTGGAGGTTGAGGATCACCGGGACGGAGTCCTTGAACTTGTCGGCGATCTGCTGGGCGTCGTTGAAGTTCTTGGGCACCACCAGGTGGACGCGGACCTGGTCGCCGGCGCGTCCGTTGCCGACCGGGCGCAGGACCCTCGTCTGGGTGCCGCCGGAAGCCGAGTCGTCGGCGAAGATGTCGTCGATCTCGTCGCGCCGCCGCGGGGCTACGCGGCGTACCTGCTCCCGCGTGCGATAGCGCTCCTCGAGCTCGGCCTCGGGCTCGAATCCTTCCTCGAGCTCGTCGTCGGCGTAGCGCTCGTCCTGAGCGAGGCCGAAATAGAGAAGCGCGCGATGCCAGGTGTCTTTGAGTGCCATGGTGAATCGGACCTCACGGTCTTATGTAGACCGCAGTTCGCCCGGATGGGGCGGAATCCTGCCGTTTCCGGCAGAAAGTATGTCACTCCTATAGATATCGAGACGGCTTCGCCGTCACCTCGGTCAGGAGAGTCCGCCTCACGGCGGCCTCCTCATGAATAGAGGACACCTCCCAGCCGCACGATCGTGGCTCCCTCCTCGACGGCGACCTCGTAGTCCTGGCTGGTGCCCATCGAAAGCGCCGCAAAATCGTGCCGCGGGCCCCAGGCGCCGCGCAGCCGCTCGGCCAGCTCGCGCAGGCGCGCGAAATAGGGCCGCGCCTCCTCCGGGCGCTCGGCGAACGGGGGCATCGTCATCAGGCCCGCGAACACCACCCGCTCGCCGCGTGACGCACGCTCGACGAAGGCGTCCACCTCGTCGCCGGGGACTCCGTACTTGCTCTCCTCCCCCGCGACGTTCACCTCCAGCAGCACACGCGCCGCCGCCGCGGCATGGCGCTCGATCTGGTCCACGACCGAATCGCTCTCCACCGAGTGGATCAGCCGCACGCGCGGCAGGACCTGCTTCGTCTTGCGGCTCTGGAGATGGCCGATGAAGTCCCACGTGAACGCGTCGCCCCACCGCTCCTGCTTTGCGATCAGGGACTGCGCCGTGTTCTCGCCGACGAGCTGCACGCCGGCCTCGGCCAGCGCGCCCATCAGATCGAGCGGCACGTACTTGGTGGCGGCCAGGATCTCGACGCCCGCCGGGTCGCGGCCGCTGCGTGCGCATGCTGCTTCGATCCGGCCGCCGGCCTCGGCGAGCCGCTCGCGCACCCGCGCGTGGTCGACCTGCTCTAGGAGCCGAGCCAAGCGAGCGCTCCCTGCCTGCCCGTGACGCCGCCGTCGCGGCGGTGGGAGAAGAACAGCTCCTCGTTGCAGCTCACGCAGATCCCGCAGGCGGCGGAATCCTCCACGCCGGCACGCCGCAGCTCGTCCGCCACGCACGCGGCGAGGTCGAGCATCCTCCCCTCCGCCTCATGCCCGCGTGCGGCCAGCTGCTCGAGCACCTCCGGGCCGACCTCGTAGCAGCACGGCCCGATGCCGGGCCCGATCACCGCGGCCACCGGGCCGTCGCCCAGCGCGGTCACCTGCTCGACGGCCCGCGGCACGATGCCCGCGGCCACCCCGCGCCAGCCGCAGTGAACCGCCGCGACGGCGCCTCGCGCCGCCAGGACGACAGGCACGCAATCTGCGACCAGGACGAGCGGGGTCACGGCGGCGGCCGTCGTCACCTGCGCATCGGCGCGCTCCAGCTGCCCGCGCGAGCGCGGCCGGTCCTGCACCTGCACGGTGGCGCCGTGCACCTGCTGCCCCATCGCGAGCGAGCCCGGGTGCCGGCCGATGCCGCGCGCGAGCAGGTCGCGGTTGCGCTGGACGCGCCCCTGGTCGTCAGCGGTGAGGATCCCGAGGTTGAGCGACCTGAACGGTCCTTCGCTCGTGCCCCCGGTGCGGGTGCTGAACGCGGCCTTGGCGGGGCCCACCGCGGCCTCGATCCAGGTCAGCTCCCCGGCCGCCTGCCACTCGAACGGAGCGGACACGCGGGGCAGCGCGGCGATCCTGCTCACGTGACCGCCAGGTTGAGTCCCTCGATCGGGGTGCGCTGCGCGTACTCGAAGTGCGCGCGCCGATCCGAGACGAGCTCACCCGCCTCGCGCCACTCGGTGAAGGGGCCCGAGCGCTCGAATACCTGCACGCGCAAGTCGGCCACCTCCGTGTTGTAGCAGTAGGCCAGGTCCCCGTCGGGGTCGTGATAGGTGACGCCGACGAGGTCCTCGGCGCGCGCGGTCACCGCGCACTCGAGCTTGCGTCGCAGGGTGCGCGCCTCGAAGGTCCAGCCCCACGTGCCGAAGTCGCTCGGGTTGCGCTGCACTGCCAGCGGGCTGGTCGACATCAGGTCCGTGCCGTGCACGCGGGCGACCACCGGCGTGTTGGGCCCCAGCTCGCGGCCGAGGCGCGGCACGAAGACGCTCACGCCGTCGATGAAGCTCCCGCCGTTGGCCGTGTCGCCGAAGTCGCTGCAGTGCACCCAGGCCCAGCGCGTGGCGTGCTTCGAGCCCCACAGGTGCGCCTGGCCCCCCTGCGCCCGTGCGATGTCGATCCGGCGGCCGTCCCAGGACACCATGCCGGAGACCTCCACGTCGGGGTGCGGGAGGAACAGGATCGTCTTCGCGATCCCTGCGCGGCGCAGGAACGGGTGCACGTGCCCGTAGGCCGGGAGCGCCGGCTGCCAGCGCAGGTCCCACTCGCACCGGCGGCCGTCCTGCTCGAGGGCGCCGCGCATGCCGGTGTCGCTCAGCACGGCGTCCCCGATCCGCAGCTCGAACGGGTCCGTGCGCGCATTCAGCTCGGAGACGGGGAAGCTGACCTTCCGGCCGATGTTTGCGGAGGGATCCGCCGGGTCCATGGCCATGAACCAGAGCGAGCACGTCGCCTCCTCCCCGGTCTCGGGGAGCGGCGCCACCATCGTGTAGCGGATCCACAGGCCGACTCCCGACACCGGGTCCGTGACGGTGACGTAATAGACCTCGTAGTGGCCGGGCTCGCCGTTCCACTGCAGCGCGTTCCACCGCTCGGGCACGGCTGCGATCCTACGGCACCATGAGCGAGCACGAGATCCCTCGCGGCGATGCGTCGCAGATCGACGAGCTGCGCCCCTTGTCGCTCGCCCTGCGCGAGAACCACGGCTCGGTCACGCCCGAATGGGGACCCCTGCGCCCTCCCGAGGACAGCTGGACCCGGCGGCGCAAGGACTACGACCGAAAGCCGCTCGGCTGACGGGTTACCGGCCGAGCAGCCTCAGAGCGGTCGAAAGCTCCTCGTCGCGGCCGTTGACGAACCCGTCGAGCTTCAGCGCCAGCGTCTCCTTCAACACGGCGCCGATCCGCGGCGACTCGGGCACTCCCGCAGCGCGAAGGTCGTCGCCGGTGATCTCGAGCCGCACGCCGCGGACCTGCCCGAGATAGGAGTGCAGGCGCTCGGCGACCCGCTGCGGGTCCGCGGCGCGCACGATCGCCATCACGAGCACTTCGAGCGGCTGTCCCTCCAGCAGCCCGTGCACTTCGGACGGAGGGGGCGGCTCCGCGCCGGCCAGGCGGCCGGCGATCTGCGGCGCGAGAGTCACTGCGGCCGCCACCACGTCCTGGTCGCGGCGCCGGATCTTGAGGCGGTCGAGCCATTCGTACACCTCGTGGCCCGCCATCCCTGCGCACAGGCAGGCGAGCCGGACCAGCGGCTTGCGCGCCGCCGCGAGCGGGCCTTGCATGACCTCCTCGCACTGCTTCACACAGGTTGCCGCCCCGCGCGCGTCGACCAGCGAGTGCAGGGCGCGATCGAGGCCGAGCTCGGCCATGCGGTCGAGTGCCGCGTACACGTGCGGCTCGGCCAGCAGGTCGAGCAGCTCGTCGCGCAGGCGCGCGGAGGACAGGTCACCGACCAGGCGCATGTCGATGCAACCGCGCGCCAGCGAGAGCGTGTGCGCGTCCATGCGGAAGCCCAGCCGGGCCTCGTAGCGGATCGCGCGCAGCAGGCGCGTCGGGTCCTCGACGAAGCTCAGGTTGTGCAGCACGCGCACCGTGCCGCGCCGCAGGTCCCTGAAGCCCCCGAAGAAGTCATACGTGGCGCCGAGGTCGTCCGGGCGCAGGGACGTGGCCATCGCGTTGATCGTGAAGTCCCGCCGCGCGAGGTCATGGCGCAGCGTCGAGCGCTCGACCTCCGGCAGCGCCCCGGGCGCGCCGTAGAACTCGGTGCGCGCCGTGGCGAGGTCGACCCGGATCTCGTGTCCTTCCGAGTCGGACGCCTTGACGACCGCGGTCTGGAACTTCTCGTGCGGGTGGCAGCGTCCGTTCAGGGCGCGGGCGAGGTCCCGGGCGAGCGCGATCGCATCCCCCTCGACCATCACGTCGAGGTCGAGGCTCTGCTCGCCCAGCAGTACGTCGCGGACGGCGCCGCCCACGAGGTACACCCCTTCGTAGGAGGCGGCCACGGCCGAGATGGCGGGCAGGACCGCCTGGAGCCGCTCGATCTCGTGAAATCGCTCCCGGACCGCGGCGGTCGCCTCGGCGTCGGGAACGGGGCGCTCGACGCTCACCGGCTCATGGAGGGCGCGCAGCAGGTCGCCGCGCGTCACGATCCCGTTCGCCTCGGCCAGCGACACCCGGTCGGCCGCACGGTACGGGCCGTCCGCGACCACGACCAGCCGCCCGGCGCGCCCGCTTGCGAGGACCTCGCGCAGCTCGCCCAAGGTCGCGTCGCCGCCGATCACGTCGACGCCGCTGCTCATCACGCCTTTCACGGGCGCGTGGCTGAGCCCGTGGCGCACCGCCCGGTCGAGGTCCTCGCGGGAGACCACCCCGGTGAGGTCGCCGTTCTCGGACACCTGAATCCCGCTCAGGCCGAGGCGCTGGCACTCGACGAGCGTGGCCGCGATCCGCTCGCTGCTTGCGACCGTGTGCACCGGGCGCGACATCACCTCGCGCGCCCGCAGCGGCTCCTGGGCGACGCGCTCGATCTCCGCCAGCACGCGCTCGAGCGCCGCGTCCGGATCGCCGTCGTGCACGATCGCCGATGCGGCCTGCGCGTGTCCCCCACCGCCGAGCGGCGCAAGCGCGTCGTCCACGGCCAGCGAGGTGGTGCGCGAGCGTGCGACCACGAGCACCCGTCCCTCCATCTCGATGCACAGCACGACCGCATCCCAGTCGACCGCGTCACCGACGCGCGAGACGAGTGCGGAAGCGTCTTCCACGTAGCCGTCGGCATGTGTGACCGCGGTGACGATGCGCAGCCCAGCCACCTGCCGCTCGCCGCGCGCCGCCATCAGCCGCCGCAGGAGGTCGCGCTGCTCGTGCGCGAGCGGGCTGCGCAGGTAGCGGGCCAGCTGCTGCTGGTTGGCACCGAGCCGCACGCAGGCGGCCAGCGCCTCGATGTCGCGGTGCGTCGTGGAAGGGAACGTCAGAGAGCCCGTGTCCTCATGGATGCCGAGCGCGAACGCGGTGGCGTGCATCGGCGTGATCCGCGCCTCGTGCTCGAGCAGCAGCTTCACCATCCCGGTGACCAGCGCACCGTCGTCGCCGACCAGTGCCGTCCCGCGCGCGAGGCGCGCCTCGGCGTGGTGGTCGAACGCGACGACCTCGACACCGTCGCGCCGCGCCAGCTCGGCGAGGTCGCCGAGCCGCTCGGGGTCGGTCACCTCCACCAGGACGAGGCGCCGCACGCTGTCGCGGTCCACTGCCGCCGGCCCCACGGTCGGGATCTGGTCCGCGTGCAGGTTGTAGAACTCGCGCACGTTGCGGTTCACGCCGCCGTGCATGCAGATCTGCGCTCCCGGATACAACAGCTGCGCGGCCAGCGCCCCCGCGAAGGCGTCGAAGTCCGCGTTGGGATGCGTGAGGATCAGCGTCTCGACTGCGACGGTCGCGGTCATACGCCGATTCTAGGTCCGCGGGCTGTCCACCTCCGGGCCCTTCCTGGCAACGATGACGTCCTGCCGGCCCAGCCGCGGGTGGTCCTTGGTGGCCCAGTCGCCGCGAATGAGCTCGACTATCTCCAGGTCGAGCCGCTCGAAGAGCGATCGCACGTGGCTCTCGCGGTAGGCAACGGTGTCCTCGGGGAACTTGAGGTCCGCCAGGCGGTGGTCCCCGAAGTCGTGCAATGGCTGCTGGGGGTTCTGCCCGGCATCGAGCTGTCCCAGCGTCTCGTCTGTCAGCAGGAAGAAACTCGCCATGACGCGGCCGTCCTGCTTCAGCACCCTCGCGATCTCGGACAGGTAGCGGTCGAATCCCTCCGGCAACATGTGGGTGAACACCGAGATGAGCACGACGAAGTCGAATTCCTCGTCGCCGTAGGGAAACGTGTAGTCCTCGGACTGCGTCTCCGCATCCGGGGCCTCCCGCGTGGTCATGACGTCGGCGTGCGTGAACCGGAAGTTCGGGTAGCGAGGAGTGATCGCGTGCGAGCACCACTCGATTCCCTCCCGGAACACGTCGAAGCCCTCGTACCTTCCTTCCGGCGAGAGGTATTGCGTGAGCGCGACCGCGAGCCGTCCCAGGCCGCAGCCGGGATCGAGGATGTGATGACCGGGTTGCAGCCCGAAATGCCTGAGTGTGGCGACGCCCGCGATCCCCGTCTCGAAGAAGCTGTCGGCCGTGTGCCTGTAACGGTCGAGCAGGTCGTCCGGGGGACGCAGCTCCTCCAGCGCTCCGCGCTGGCTCATCAGCTCCCGATGGGTTGCGATGAGGTTCTTGCTGACGACGCCCACGACGCCGCCTGCGTCGACGACCGGCAGGCTTCCGACTTGTTCCCGTTCGAGGAGTGCCTGTGCTTCGGGCAGTGGGTCGTCCGGGCCGATCGCGACCCCGGTCCTGCATACGTCTGCCGCGGTCAGCGAGTTCTGCGACCCGCGGCTCAAGGCGGCCTCGGCCTCCCGCCACAGGAGGACGCCCTTGAAGCTTCCGTCCGCGTCCGTCACCGCCATCGTGCGCAGGCCATGGAGCTTCATCTCCTCCACCGATTCGTTCAGGGGTTGGCGCGCGTCGAGTGAGATCCGTGTAGCGGACATCACGTCGCGGACTGTCGGCGCTGTGCTCGTCATGGCGGGCCGGACGATATCCGACCCCCGGCCGCTAGCTGATCGTGCGTGGTTCGTGCCGGGCCGGCAGCGGCCAGGCACGGCGGCGCCACCTGAATGAAGGTGCGAACAGGCGCACTGCAACCCATGCGCCGAGCACCAGCATCGCGGGAACGTACTGCGTGGCGAGCGCAGCGGCGGAGACCAACGATACGACCGGCATGCCGCGCCGCGTGAGCCCCTCCCATGCCACCAGTGACAACAGGAACGGGGCATACAGGTACGTGTCGGTCCCGGGTTCGAGGGCGGCGCGCAGCAGGAGCAGCAACCCGACCAGCGCCAGCACGTCGTCGGGGGTGCGCCGCCGCGAGGACCACCAGAGCGCTGTCAGCGGCACGGATGCGAGCACGGGCCAGACGGTGTCGCCACCTTGCAGCGGAAGCATGAAGGGCAGCGCGACGGCGGCTGCCATCGCCAGCAGACGGACGCGGCGCGTGCGCGCTGCTGCGAGGACCGGCAGGATCGCGATCGCGGCCCACTGCGCGGTCGCCAGCGCGAGCCCCAGCAGCGCGGCGCCCAGCAGCGTCCGGCGACGGCGGGCAGCCAGGACGGCGCCGACGCACAGCGCACCGGCCAGCAGCTCCTCCCCATGGCCGAGCCGGACGGCATCCCACGCGAACGGGTTCGCCACGCAGAGGGCGGCGGCGGCGATGCAGCTCGTCTTCGCCTGGCCCCTGAGTCGCATGAGGTGGGCGATTGCGAGTCCCAGGAGCCCGCTTGCAGTCAAGCCCGCGATCGTGCTCATGGACCGCGTATCGGCACGGCTCGACATGCTCCTGAAGCCCGGTGGACCGCTCCCGGCCTGCGGTAGGCTCAACCCGCGTCAACGCGAGGAAGGAGACCCCAGATGGCAGTAGAGGTGGGCTCAGAGGCCCCTGACTTCACCCTCCGCAACGAGAACGGCGAGGAGGTCTCGCTTTCGTCGCTGCGCGGCCGCAACGTCGTGCTGATCTTCTTCCCGGCCGCGTTCAGCGGCATCTGCACCAAGGAGCTGCACACGACGACGGACCTGGCCGAGCGCTACGACGCCGCCGGCGCCGACGTGTACGGCGTCTCCGTCGACAGCCCGTATGCGCTGAAGGCGTGGAAGCGCGATGAGAACCTGCAGGCGGGCTTCCTGTCGGACTTCCATCCGAAGGGTGCGGTCGCCGAGGCTTACGACGCGTACATCCCCGAGGCCGGCGTCGCCACTCGCGCGACGTACGTGATCGACAAGGACGGCAAGGTCGCGCACAAGATCGTGAACCATCCCGGCGAGCAGCGCGACCAGGACGCGATCCTCGAGGCGCTGGCCGCCTGCCCGGTCTAGCCCTCCGCGACCCGCCGGCTGACACGGATGGCGGAGGTCGAGATCACCCGGTTGGACACGGTCGCTGATGCGGGCGGGGAGCTGCTCGGGAGCGCGGTCCAGCCGCCCGTCTCGTCGTCGCCGTTCAGCCTCAAGCTCGCTGGCTGGGCGCTCGGGCCGCAGGGCCCCCCGCGCGGGATCAGGATCGTCGCCGCAGAGCCGCTCGGCGAGGGTCGCACCCTGCGGCGCGTGATCACCACGACGGCGCCCAACGCTCCACGCCCCGACGTGGCGGAGCGGTTTCCCGACCTCAAGGGCGCGAGGGCCTGCGGGTTCGTGACGTCTTGCTCGCTGGTCGGGCTCCCGCGGGAGTTCAACCTGCGCGTGGAGGCCCGGTTCGAGGGCGCGCCCCGGGTGGCGATTGCCCGCATCGAGGGCCGGCGCCCTCCGCTGCGGTCGGGCTATCAGCCGCGATTCCAGCCGATCCTGCTGAAGACGCTCGGCCGGGCAGGGTCCACCTGGATGACCCAAGTGGTCGGGGCACACCCGCAGGCCGTCGCGTACCGGCCCTTCGACTTCGAGCCGCGGCTGCTGGACTACTGGCTGGAGATCGTGCGCGTCCTCTCTCAACCGCACGCGTACGCGCAGACCATCGACCCCGACGTCCGCGAGCGTGCCTGGTGGGAGGGCCGCGCGCGCTGGCACGGCCCTCTGTCACTTGCGAGTGAGCCGGCGGTCGAGCGGTGGGTCGAGACGGAGTCGATCGAGGAGCTTGCCGCGTTCGCGCAGATGCGGGTCGACGCCTTCTACGGCAAGGTCGCCGAATCACAGGAGAAGCCGGCGGCGACCCGGTTCATCGAGCGCGTGCACGAGTGGCACGAAGAGATCCTCGCGCACGAGCTGTACGAGCGGGCCCGCACGATCTTCCTGGTGCGCGACATGCGCGACCTGCTGGCCTCGCGGTTGGCCTTCAACCGCAAGACGGGCGAGCCTATGTTCGGATACGACCGCGCGGACAGCCCGGAGCACTACGTCCACGGCTGGATGCGAGGCGAGGTGGACGAGTGGATGGAGTCGTGGCGTCAGGCCAAGGACCCGTTCCTGGTGCGCTACGAGGACCTGATGCTGCGCCCGGAGGACACGCTGCGCGAGGTGTTCGCACACGCCGAGCTGGACTCGAGTGCGGACGCTGTCGCCGCGACGCTCGACCTCGCCCGGGCGCGGAGGCCCGAGCGCCAGGCACGTCACATGACGTCGGCCGGCGACGCCGGCTCCATCGGGCGCTGGCGCGACGACCTGTCGCCGGAATTGCAGGAGGCCTGCAGGGAGGCCTTCGGCGAGGCGCTCGCAGCGCTCGGCTACGAAGCGGGCTAGCCGCCCGAGCGGAAGCGGTAGACGGGGCCGTCGAGCGAGGTCGCATACACGCGGGCGCGCGCGTCCTCGCCGAACGAGCTCAGGGACGCCACGCGCAGGCCGAGACCCCGGTCGTCGGTGACCCGGCCGCCCTGGATGCGGAAGCTGCGCAGGCGCCCGGTGCAGAAGTCGCCGTACAGGTACCGCCCCGCCAGGTCGGGAACGGCCGCGTCGCGGGCCACCACGCCGCCGGTGACGGAGCACTCGCCGCCCGACCGGTCGTACTGCAGCGCGGGCCCCACCGCGCCCGGGCAGTTGCGCGAGTCGTCGTAGCGGCTGCGGCCCTCGAAGCAGCTCCATCCGAAGTTGCGCCCGCGCGCGTCGCCCCGGGACGCGAAGTCGATCTCCTCGAGCTCGTTCTGGCCCACGTCGCCGATGTAGAGGTCGCCCGTGCGC
>Ga0075429_100005333_pt1 | contig 11065 bp, 8 predicted proteins | sample RhiMetdeltSRZDD3_FD_75295 | JGI IMG/M metagenome (GOLD analysis project Ga0075429, IMG submission 75295) | Populus rhizosphere microbial communities from Tennessee, USA - Rhizosphere MetaG P. deltoides SRZDD3 | ecosystem: Host-associated > Plants > Roots > Rhizosphere > Soil | place: USA...
CGTGAAGCGAACCGGCAGCTCGTTCAGGCGTTCAATCAGAACGAGAAGCTCGTAAATGCGCTGTACGAAGCGCGCGAGCAGATCACCGCGCTCAAGGAAGAGGTCGATAAGCTCTGCGCCCCGCCCTCGACCTACGGCGTCTACCTCGCCGCCAACGAGGACAATACCGTCACCATCCTGTCCCAGGGCCGCAAGGTGAAGGTCAACCTGCACCCCTCCATCAAGGCCGACACCCTCAAGCCCGGCCAGGAGCTCATCCTCAACGAAGGCCTCAACGTCATCGAGGCCGCTGCCTATGAGATCCAGGGCGAGGTCGTCATCCTCAAGGAGCAGCTCGATGCCGAGCGCGCCCTCGTCACCCTGCGCGCCGACGAGGAAAAAGTCGGCATCATCGCCGAACCCCTGCGCACCCTGCGCCTCAAGACCGGCGATCACCTCCTCCTCGACGCCAAGAGCGGCTATCTCCTCGAGAAGCTCCCCAAGAGCGAGGTCGAGGATCTCACGCTCGAGGAAGTCCCCGATATCGGCTACGACTCGATCGGCGGCCTCGGCGATCAGATCGAGGCCATCAAGGACGCCGTCGAGCTGCCCTACCTCTATGCCGACTACTACAAGGAGCACAAGCTCACCCCGCCCAAGGGCGTGCTCCTCTACGGCCCTCCCGGCTGCGGCAAGACCATGATCGCCAAGGCCGTCGCCAACAACCTCGCCGAGAAGATCTCCGAAAAGCGCGGCGAGAAGATCAAGGGCTTCTTCCTCAACATCAAGGGCCCCGAGCTCCTCAACAAGTACGTCGGAGAAACCGAGCGAAAGATTCGAGAGATTTTCATCAAGGCCAAAGAGAAAGCCGCCGAGGACGTCCCGGTCATCGTCTTCTTCGACGAGATGGACGCCCTCTTCCGCACCCGCGGCACCGGTATCTCCTCCGACGTCGAGACCACCATCGTGCCCCAGCTCCTCGCCGAGATCGACGGCGTCGAGGGCCTCAAGAACGTCATCGTCATCGGCGCCTCCAATCGCCAGGACCTCATCGACCCGGCCATCCTCCGGCCGGGCCGCCTCGACGTGAAGATCAAGATCGAGCGCCCCGACCGCGGCTCGGCCGCCGACATCTTCGCCAAGTACCTCACCGCCGACATCCCCTTCGCCGAGTCCGAGACGCGGGGCACCGACGTGCCCAGCGCGATCACCTCCATGATCGCCACCACCGTCGAGGCCATGTACGCGCTCTCCGAGGAAAACCGCTTCCTCGAGGTCACCTACGCCAACGGCGACAAGGAAGTCCTCTACTTCAAGGACTTCTCCTCCGGCGCCATGATCGAGTCCGTCGTCCGCCGCGCCAAGAAGCTCGCCCTCAAGCGCTACATCGGCGGCGGCCAGAAGGGCATCATGGTCGACGACCTCCTCAGCGCCGTCCGCGAGGAGTTCAAGGAAAACGAGGATCTTCCCAACACCACCAACCCCGACGACTGGGCCAAGATCGCCGGCAAGAAGGGCGAGCGCATCGTCTACGTCAAGCCGCTTATGGGCGAGACGAAGGAAAAGCTTCGGAGCGTCGAGCGCGTCGTCAACACGGGCCAGTATCTGTAAGGAAGCGAGGGACGCCGCGCGCGTCCCTTACCGATCAGTTGGCAATGGGGGGCCTCGAACGCCGCCCCCCATTTCCCCCCCGGGTGCCCTCGTGACCGGGGGGCGGTCTTTCTAGGGGACGGCATGGCGATCCCGAAAGTCATGGGCATCGAGACCGAGTACGGGATCACGGTCAGGAATCAGCCCGATTTCAATCCGATCCTCTCCTCGCTCCTGCTGATCAACTCGTACGAGACCTTCCGGTCCTCGCGCGTGCGCTGGGACTACGAGGCCGAGAGCCCGCTGCGCGACGCGCGCGGATTCGAGTACATGGAGGAGAAGGAAGGCACCTCGAAGGAAGAGTCGCGGCTCATCAACCTGATCCTGTCCAACGGCGCGCGCTTCTACGTCGACCACGCGCATCCCGAGTACTCGAGCCCCGAGACGACGAATCCGAGAGATCTTGTGATCTGGGATCGAGCGGGCGAAAGAATTCTCAATCTCTCTCGACAGAGAGCCGAAGCCGTGTCGCCGCCCGAGCAGCGCATTTTGATATACAAGAACAACACCGATAGCAAGGGCAACTCGTACGGCACCCACGAGAACTACCTGATGGACCGGCGGGTGCCATTCGCGCGGATCGTGCAGCACATGATGCCGTTCTTCGTGAGCCGGCAGATCTTCACCGGCGCGGGCAAGGTCGGCGCCGAGAACAATGCCGACCCGTGCGACTACCAGATCTCGCAGCGCGCCGATTTTCTCGAGACCGAGGTCGGGCTGGAGACCATGCACTCCCGTCCGATCATCAACACGCGCGACGAGCCGCACGCCGATCCGGAGAAGTACCGTCGGCTCCATGTGATCGTCGGCGACGCCAACATGAGCGAGGTCTCGACCTATCTGAAGGTTGGCACGATGGCGATCGTGCTGAGCATGGTCGAGGACGACTTCATCGAGCGCGATCTCTCCGTGGACGGCCCGGTGGGCGCCTTCCGCGTGGTCTCGCGCGACCTGCGCTGCCGGGAGACGTTCCGCCTCAAGGACGGGCGCAGCATCACCGCCGTCGATCTGCAGCGCGAGTTCCTGGCGATGGCCCACAAGTACTATCGCGACCACGAGGCCGAGCCGTGGGTGCGCGACGTGCTCGCCCGGTGGGAGTCGACGCTCGACCGTCTGGCCGAGGACCCGATGCAGCTCAGCCGCGAGCTCGACTGGGTGATCAAGCGCCAGCTCATCGAGAACTATATGGCCAAGCACGACCTCGAGTGGAACGACTCCCGGGTCCAGATGATCGATCTGCAGTATCACGACATCCGCCCGGGCCGCGGCCTCTACTACAAGCTCGAGGAATCGGAGGCGGTCGAGCGCATGGTGACCGACGACGAGATCTCGAAGGCGATCTACGACCCGCCCAAGGACACGCGCGCGTACTTCCGGGGCATGTGCCTGCAGCGCTACGCCGAAGAGATCGTCTCGGCCAGCTGGGACTCCGTCATCTTCGATCTCAAGGAAGGCCCGCTCAAGAAGATCTTCATGCTGGAGCCCCTGCGCGGCACCGAGGCGCACGTGCGCCAGCTCCTGACCGAGTCGCCGACGGCCGCGGATCTCCTGCGCAACATCTCGCGCGCCTCCGGGATGTGACGATGGACGAGGGACACTGGCGCTCGCTGTTCAACGACTATTCGAACTCGAGCTTCGTGGAGCTGCTCCGCCGCGAGTCTCCGCACCTGGTGCCGGGCTTGGGCCCGAGGCCGACCTCCGAGGTCTTCGAGCCCGTGCACGGCACGACCGTGCTGTCGGTGCGCTACCGTGACGGCGTCATCATGGCGGGCGACCGCCAGGCGACGGCAGGCTATCAGGTGGCGAGCCGCCGCATCGAGAAGATCTTCAAGTCGGACGAGCTCTCGGGCGTGGGAATCGCCGGCGCCGCTGGCCCCGCCATGGAGATGGCCAAGCTCTTCCAGACCGAGCTCGAGCATTACGAGAAGGTCGAGGGCGAGAACCTCTCGCTCGAGGGCAAGGCCAATCGCCTGAGCCAGATGATCCGCATGAACCTGCCGGCGGCGATGCAGGGGCTGGTGGTGGTGCCGATCTTCGCCGGCTTCGACGAGAAGGCGGGCACCGGCCGCCTGTTCAAGTACGACATCACCGGCGGCCGCTACGAGGAAACCAACTTCGACGCGCAGGGCTCGGGCTCGAAGGACGCGCGCGACTCGCTGAAAAAGCTCTGGAAGCGTGAGATGGGCCGCGACGAGGCGCTGCGCGTCTCGCTCGAGGCGCTCATCGACGCCGCCGACGAGGACGTCGGGACGGGCGGTCCGGACCTGGTGCGCGGCATCTTCCCGTCCGTGAAGACCATCACCCGGTCGGGCTTCGGGGACGTACCCGACGACGAGGTGAAGCGCGTCTGCGAGGCGATCCTGACCGAGCGCGCCCAGACCGGAAGCGGAGCCTGATCCATGCCGCTGCCCTACTACGTGAGCCCCGAGCAGATGATGAAGGACAAGGCGGAGTATGCCCGCAAGGGCATCTCGCGCGGCCGGTCCCTCGTCACCCTCGAGTACGGCGACGGCATCCTGCTGGTCGCCGAGAACCCCTCGACGCTCCTGCACAAGATCTCCGAGATCTACGACCGGATCGCGTTCGCGGGCGTCGGCAAGTACAACGAGTTCGAGAATCTCCGGATCGCCGGTATCCGCCACGCCGACGTCAAGGGCTACTCCTACAGCCGCGGCGACGTGACGTCCAAGGCGCTGGCCAACGCCTACTCGCAGGCGCTCGGCAACATCTTCACGCAGGACATCAAGCCGTTCGAGGTCGAGGTGCTGGTGGCCGAGGTGGGCGACGCCAACGGCATGAAGAGCGAGATGTACCACATCCTCTACGACGGCACGATCGAGGACGAGCGGAACTACGCGGCGATGGGCGGCCAGTCCGACGAGATCCGACGCTTCCTCAAGGAGCATTACAAGGAAGCCATGAGCCTCGGTGACGCCCTGCAGCTCGGCGTCCGCGCGCTCACGGTCACCCAGAACAAGACGCTCAGCGAGCGCGACCTCGAGGTCGCGGTCCTGGACCGGACCAAGGCGCGGCGGAAGTTCCGCCGGATCCCCATGGAGGCCCTCGGTCAACTCCTGGGCACGGCGAAGTAAGCCGTGTTAGTCTTGGGCAGGTGACAGGCCCATGAAGCGTCGGATCTTCGGCCTCGAGAACGAGTACGGTCTCACCTGCACCCTGAACGGCCAGCGCCGCCTGTCGCCCGACAACGTGGCGCGCTATCTCTTCGAGAAGGTCATCCCGGGCGCCCGCAACGCGAACGTGTTTCTCGAGAATGGGGCGCGGCTCTATCTCGACACCGGCTTCCACCCGGAGTACGCGACCCCGGAGTGCGACGATGTCGCCGAGCTGGTCGTCCACGACAAGGCCGGGGAGCGCATCGTCGAGGACCTCCTGCACCAGGCCGAGAAGCGGCTGCGGGAGGACGGGATCTCCGGCAACATCCTGCTCTTCAAGAACAACACCGACTCGGCCGGCAACTCCTACGGCTGTCACGAGAACTACCTGGTCTCGCGCGACGTGTCGTTCCAGCGCCTGGCCGAAGCGCTCATTCCGTTCTTCGTCACCCGGCAGATCTTCGCCGGCGCGGGCAAGGTGCTGCAGACGCCGCGGGGCTTCCACTACTGCCTGTCGCAGCGCGCGCAGCACATCTGCCAGGAGATCTCCGGCGCCACGACGTCATCGCGGTCGATCATCAACACGCGTGACGAGCCGCACGCCGACGCCGAGCGGTACCGGCGCCTGCACGTCATCGTGGGCGACTCGAACATGTCGGAGGTCGCGACCTATCTGAAGATCGGGACCACCGCGCTCGTCCTGGATATGATCGAAGACGGGTTCTTCGATCGCGATTACTCGCTGCAGTCGCCGGTGCAGGCCATCCGCGATATTTCTCATGATCCGACGCTGCGCGAGGCGATCAAGCTGAAGGACGGCCGCTCGATCACGGCGTTGCAGATGCAGCTCGAGTACCTCGAGTACGCCACGCGCTACGTCAACTCGATCAACGCCGACAACACCACCAAGGACGTCCTCGCCCGCTGGACCGACGTCCTCACCAAGCTCGAGTCGGACCCGATGCAGCTCAGCCGCGAGCTCGACTGGGTCATCAAGCGGCAGCTCATCGACAACTTCATGAACCGCCACCGTCTCTCCTGGCGGGATCCCAAGGTGTCGCTGCTCGACCTGCAGTACCACGACATCCGTCCCGACAAGGGCGTCTACTACCGCCTGACCAACAACGACCACGTGGACCGGATCACCGACGACGACACCATCGAGCAGGCCAAGCACGTGCCGCCGCAGACCACCCGCGCGCGCCTGCGCGGCGAGTTCATCCGCCAGGCGAACCTGAAGGGCAAGGATTACCGCGTCGACTGGGTCTACCTGAAGCTCAACGACCCGGAGCGCGAGACCATCCTCTGCAAGGACCCGTTCCAGTCCCACGACGAGCGGGTCGAGCGCCTCATCCGCTCGTTCTAGCCCCTCGTTTCCGGTACTAGGGAGCGAGGCTACCCGAAGTCAATGCCCCACCGGGAGTGTGCCTCCACAAAGGTTGACTCCCTCCGATTGGGGGTGCTACGCCTGATAGAGCCAGGTGCACCCACACGCTCACCCGAGCGGTCTCATGGCGTAAGGAGTGCCCGATGTTCAGCAACTCGAAGACGCTCGAGACGAACGGCAAGCCGGGCTCCGTCCCGCTGCTCACGGTCGTCGGCGACCGCGCCCGCATGGAGGGCAAGTTCGACATCGCGGACTCGATCCAGGTCGAGTGCGAGGTCGGCGGCGAGATGACGGTGGGCGGCAAGCTCGTGATCGGCGAGAAGGGCAGCGTCAGCGCCAACGTCCAGACGGTGGACGCCGTCATCATGGGCAACTACTCGGGCAACATGATCGCGACCGGCAACGTCGAGATCACCGAGACAGGCCGGGTCACCGGCAACATCACGACCGACTCGCTCGTCATCTCGAAGGGCGGATTCTTCAACGGCAACGTCACGAAGATGAACGAAGCGTCCAACGGCCAGCGCCCCGTTTACATGGCCGACGACACCCGCGCCGCGTATCTGAGCGGCCCGAGGTAGAAAGGCCCGCGACCTATCGACATGCTCTTCAAAAAGAGCCCGCGCCCGACCAAGGGAAGCGATCTCACGGCCTTCATCGACGAGGGGTCGGAGATCGAGGGAAAGTACTCGTTCACCGGCACCGTCATGATCAACGGCAAGTTCCGCGGCGAGATCACCTCCACCGACAGCCTGATCATCGGTGACAAGGGCGTCGTCAGCGCCACCGTCCGCGCGGGCATCGTGCTGATCAACGGCGAGGTCATCGGCAACGTGTTCGCGTCCGAGCGCGTCGAGCTGCGCGGCGCCGCGAAGGTGCAGGGCGACGTCGAGTCGCCGGTGGTGGTGCTGGAGGAAGGCGTGCTCTTCGACGGCCACTGCAAGATGCGGAACGCGCGTTCCGGCGACGCCGCCGGCGAGGCCCGCGAGGGAACCGTCGTCGCCCTGAAGCGCTAGCCGCCGCGCCGGCGCGCTCCCCCGCTCACTCCAGCGGACCGATCACCCGCTCGACCGCGGCCACGATCGTGTCCGCCTCGCAGAGCGCCAGCGCGGCATCCAGATCGGCCTTGAGGTAGCGATCCGCGTCGAGCCGCGGGACCCGGGTGCGCACCGTGTCCCGCGCCGCCGCGCTCCCCCGCCCCGGCGCTAGCGGGGCCCGGAAATCGAGCGCCTGCGCCGCCAGCAGGGCCTCGATCGCCAGCACCTGCCGCGCCAGCCCCGCGGCTCGCCGGGCTTTCAGCGCCGAGCCCGCCGCCATCGAGTTGTAGTCCTCCTGCAGACCCGACGTCGGCACCGACTCCGCGCTGGCCGGCATGGCCAGCGTCCGGAGCTCGGCGGCCAGCGCTGCCGCCACGTACTGGGCGATCATGTAGCCGGAGTGGACGCCGCCGTGGGGCGAGAGAAACGGCGGCAGCGCCTCGTTCGTCAGCGGGTTCACGAGCCGGTCGATCCGCCGCTCGCTGATGCCGGCGAGCTGCGTGAGCCCCAGCGTGAGGGTGTCGAGCGCCAGCCCCAGCACCTCGCCGTGGAAGTTCCCGCCGCTCAGCACGGCGCCGTCCGCCGGGAACAGGAGCGGGTTGTCGGAGACCGAGGCGAGCTCGCGCTCGATCACCGAGCGCGCGAAGGTGACGGCCTCGCGCGCCGAGCCGTGCACCTGCGGCATGCAGCGCAGGCTGTAGGCGTCCTGCACGCGCGTGCAGTCGCGGTGCGACGCGATGATCGCGCTGTCCGCGGTGAGCCGTACCAGGTTTGCCGCTGCGGCGAGCTGGCCGGGATGGGGCCGGAGCGCATGAATGCGCGGATCGAACGCGGCATTCGAGCCCATCAGCGCCTCGAGCGACATGGCGCCGGCCACGTCGGCCAGCCGCGTCAGGCGGGCGGCGTCGAGCACGGTGAGCGCGCCGTGGCCGGCCATCAAGTGCGTGCCGTTGAGCAGCGCGAGCCCCTCCTTCGTCTCGAGGACGAGCGGGGCCACCCCCGCGCGCGCCAGCGCCTCTGCGGCGGGAACCCGGCGGTCCCCGGCTCCCGTGGATCCTTCGCCGAGCAGGCAGAGCGCGACGTGGGCGAGCGGCGCGAGGTCGCCGGAGGCGCCGACCGACCCCAGCTCGGGAACGACGGGATGGACCCTCCGGTTGAGGCAAGCCACGATCGTCTCGACCACGACCGGTCTCACCCCGGACGCGCCGCGCGCGAGCGATGCCGCGAGCAGGAGCATGATCGCGCGCACGTCCGGCTCCGCGAGCGGCGCGCCGACGCCCGCGGCGTGGCTCAGGACGAGGTTTCGCTGGAGGTCGGCGCGCTGGCCGGGCGGAATCACGACGTCCTTGAGCTTGCCGACCCCGGTGGTGATGCCATAGATCGGCTCCGAGCCCGCCGCCAGCCGATCGACGAAGGCGCGGCCCGCGTCGAGGGCCCGGCGCGCCGCCGGCCCCAGGGCCACAGACTCGCCGCGCCGGGCGACCGCCTCGACGGCTTCGAGCGCGAGCGGCCCACCGTCTAGATCGACCATTGCCGCGTCAGCTCGCGGACCCGCGCCAGGAGCTGTCCCTCGTCGATCGTGGAAAGGCGGCCTCCGTCGACAACGCGGCGCCCGTGCACCCAGACGTCCGTGACCGCGCGGGGCGACATCGCGTAGACGACCGACTTCAGGAGATCGCTCGGCGGGTGCAGTGAGGCGTCGTCGAGACTCACCGCGACCAGATCGGCGAGCCGGCCCGGCCCGATCACGCCCGCGTCGAGCCCCATGATTTCCGCGCCCGACCGGGTGCCGAGGTCGAACACGGTCGCCGCATCGACCGCGGCGCCGTCGAGGAGCCGCACCCGCTGGAGCAGGGACGTCATTCGCATCTCCTCGAAGATCGACAGGCGGTTGTTGGTGCAGCCGCCGTCGGTGCCGAGCCCCACCCGCACCCCCGCCCGCATGAGCTCGGGCACGCGCGTGATCCCGTCGCCCAGGAACATGTTGGAGCTCGGGCAGTACGCGAGCGCGGCGCGCCGGGCCCCCATCAGCTCGACCTCCGCGTCGTCGAGCCACACGCAGTGCACGCCGATCGTCCGCGGGCCCAGCACGCCGAGGCGATCGAGATAGCGCATGGGCGTGGCGCCGTGCTCGGAGAGGGTGCGCTCACCCTCGTAGCGGCCCTCGGCCACGTGAATGTGAAACCGCGTGGCGTTCGACTCGGCGATCTCCCACCCCGCCCGGATCATCGCGGGGGACGCGCCGTGCGGGCTGTGCGGTGCCGGCTGCACCAGCGTCGTCTCGTCGTTCCGGTGCGCCGCGATCAGCTCGCGCGTGCGGCGCGCCGCGTCCGCGACCGTCTCGCGGTAGCGCTTGGGCGCGCCATCCCAGTCGTACATGCCGCGCGCCAGGACGAGGCGGATCCCGATCGAGCGCGCGGCGTCGATCACGGCCTCGGCGTTGGCGTTGTCCTCATCTTGCAGATAGAAGAAGTCCACGCAGGTCGTGACGCCGCTCTGTAGCATCTCGGCGAACGCGAACGCGGCGCCGAGCGCGATCCCCTGACGGTCGAGCCGCTCCGAGAAGGGGTAGAGCACGCGATCGCGCCAGCCGGCGAAGTCGAGGTCATCGCCGAGGCCGCGCAGGAGCGACTGGAAGGTGTGACAGTGCGCGTTGATCGTCCCCGGCACCAGCGCCCGGCGGGCCAGCCGGACGTCGCCGGGTGCCTCGCGGTGAACCGGTTCGATCGATCTGATCCGGCCGCCGTCGAGCGACACCGCGCGGTCCGAGACCCAGCCCGCCTCGGTCAGGATCAGATCCGGGACGAGCCTCACGGCGTGATTCCCGGCAGATCGAGCCTGTGACGGCGCGCCGCCGCGACGGCCTCCGGGTAGCCCGCGTCGGCGTGCCGCATGATCCCGGTGCCGGGATCGGTCGTCAGCACCCGCTCGAGGCGCCGCGCCGCGTCCGGCGTGCCGTCGGCGACGACGACCATGCCGGCGTGGATCGAGTAGCCGATGCCGACGCCACCGCCATGGTGCACCGACACCCACGTGGCGCCCGACGCGGTGTTGAGGAGCGCGTTCAGGACCGGCCAGTCGGCGATCGCGTCCGAGCCGTCGCGCATCGATTCCGTCTCGCGATTGGGCGAGGCGACCGAGCCGGAGTCGAGGTGGTCCCGGCCGATGACGATGGGCGCCTTGACGGTCCCGCGCGCGACAAGATCGTTGAAGATCTTCCCGGCCTTCGCGCGGTCGCCGTAGCCGAGCCAGCAGATGCGCGCCGGCAGCCCCTGAAAGCTGACGCGCTCGCGCGCCAGCCGGAGCCAGCGCACCAGCGACTCGTTCTCGGGCATTGCCTCCATCAGCGCCCGATCGGTCGCGTAGATATCCTCGGGATCGCCCGAGAGCGCCACCCAGCGGAACGGGCCCATTCCCTCACAGAAGAGCGGCCGGATGAACGCAGGCACGAAGCCGGGATAGCTGAAATCGGAGACGCCGGCGTTCTCGGCTTCGCGCCGGAAGTTGTTGCCGTAGTCGAAGAGAATCGCGCCCGCGCGCTGGAACTCGAGCATCGCCCGCATCTGGGCGGCGATGGATTCGTAGGCGCGGGCGAGATATGTCTTCGGATCGCGGGCCCGCAGGGCGGCGGCGTCCGCCGGCGCGAGCCCCGCCGGCACGTAGCCGCCGATCACGTCGTGCGCGGCAGTCTGGTCGGTCACCACGTCGAATCGAACGCCGCGCCGGGCCAGCTCCGGGTGCACCTCGGCGGCATTGCCGTGGACGGCAATCGAAAGCGGCTCGCGGCGGGCCCGCGCCGAGTCCGCCCAGGCGAGCGCCTCGTCAAGCGAAGCGGCAACGCGGTCGACGTACCGGAGCCGGAGGCGTCGCTCGATGCGCTCGCGGTCGACCTCGACGAA
>Ga0075429_100005335_pt1 | contig 11061 bp, 12 predicted proteins | sample RhiMetdeltSRZDD3_FD_75295 | JGI IMG/M metagenome (GOLD analysis project Ga0075429, IMG submission 75295) | Populus rhizosphere microbial communities from Tennessee, USA - Rhizosphere MetaG P. deltoides SRZDD3 | ecosystem: Host-associated > Plants > Roots > Rhizosphere > Soil | place: USA...
CCGACGACCATCGCATGGAGTCGCTGCGCGGCAAGGGCGGCACCGCCAGTCTGAAAGTCTCCGAGGTGAAGGAGAAGATCCTGCCCGCGCTGGATGACGACTTCGCCAAGTCGCTCGGGCAGTTCGACACGCTGGAGGCCCTCCGCGCCGAGGTCCGCACGCAGCTCGAGGCCCGCCGCGAGGTCGACCAGCGCCGCGAGCTCGAGGACAAGCTGGTGGAGGGCGTGCTGAAGCGCCACGAGTTCACCGTGCCCGACGCCATGGTGATGCGACAGATCGCGCACCAGGTCGAACACGCGCGCGAGCGTCTGCGCCGGCAGGGCGTGGACCCCGACGGTGTGCAGTGGGACTACCAGAAGCTCATCGGCGAGCTCCGGCCGGGCGCCGAGCAGGCGGTGCGCCGCGCCCTCCTGCTGGAGGCCATCGCCGACAAGGAGGAGCTCACGGTGGCCGACGGCGACCTCGATGCCGAGGTCGACAAGATCGCCAGGGCCAGTCAGCGCCCCGCGCCCGCCGTCCGGCGTATGATGGAAAAGAGTGGTGATCTCGACTCGCTCCGCCACGGTCTGCGGGAGCGCAAGACGCTCGACTTCCTCATCCAGCACGCATCCATCCACGCGTAACACCACGTCCAGCATCGAACGAAGAAGGAGAACTCTGATGGCCTTGGTTCCGATGGTGATCGAGCAGACGCCGCGCGGCGAACGGGCGTTCGACATTTTTTCCCGTCTGCTCAAGGAGCGCATCATCTTCCTGCCCACCTTCATCGAGGACGAGCTGGCGAATCTGGTGATCGCGCAGATGCTCTTCCTCGAGGCCGAGGACCCGGACAAGGACATCTACCTCTACATCAACTCGCCGGGCGGGTCGGTCACGGCCGGCATGGCCATCTACGACACCATGCAGTACGTGAAGCCGGCCATCTCCACCATCTGCATGGGGCAGGCGGCCTCGATGGGTGCCCTCCTGCTGTGCGCCGGCGCCCGCGGCAAGCGGTTCGCGCTGCCGCACGCGCGCATCATGATCCACCAGCCGCTCGGCGGCGTGCAGGGGCAGGCCACGGACATCGACATCCAGGCCAAGGAGATTCTGCGCATGCGCGAGGAGCTCAATCGCATTCTCGTGCACCACACCGGCCAGGGCATGGACAAGATCGAGAAGGACACCGATCGGGACTTTTTCATGACGGCGGAGCAGGCCAAGGACTATAGAATCGTGGACGAAGTCATCTCCTCGAAACCCACGACGCGGGCAGTCAGCGAACAGGCCGCACTGGCGGCGCAGGTTCAGCGGTAAGGAGCGCGGCGAGCATGGCGGGTCGGACGCGCGAAGGCAACGGGACGCTGAAGTGCTCGTTCTGCGGCAAGAGCCAGAACGATGTGCGCAAGCTCATCGCCGGGCCCACCGTCTACATCTGCGACGAGTGCATCGAGCTTTGCAACGACATCATCGCCGAGGAATGGGAAGAGGAGAAGTCGCGGGAGATCCGCTCCCTTCCCAAGCCGGCCGAGATCAAGACGGTCCTCGATCAGTACGTGGTCGGTCAGGAGCGCGCCAAGAAGATCCTGTCGGTAGCCGTTCACAACCACTACAAGCGCATCGAGTCCGGCAATGACAATGGAGACGTCGAGCTGCAGAAGTCGAACATCCTGCTGATAGGCCCGACCGGCTCCGGGAAAACTCTGCTGGCTCAAACGCTCGCGAAAATGCTCCGCGTGCCCTTCACCATCGCGGATGCCACCACGCTGACCGAGGCCGGGTACGTCGGCGAGGACGTCGAGAACATCATCTTGCGGCTGCTGCAGGCGGCCGACTACGACGTCGAGCGCGCGGAGCGCGGCATCGTCTACATCGACGAGATCGACAAGATCGCGCGCAAGTCCGAGAATCCGTCGATCACGCGCGACGTGTCGGGCGAGGGCGTTCAGCAGGCGCTCCTCAAGATTCTCGAGGGAACCATCGCCAACGTTCCGCCCCAGGGCGGTCGCAAGCATCCCCACCAGGAGTTCATCCAGGTCGACACGTCGAACGTGCTGTTCATCTGCGGCGGCGCCTTCGTCGGCCTCGACAAGAACATCGAGTCGCGGGTGGGCCGCTCGGGCATGGGCTTCGGCGCCGAGATCAAGAGCCACCAGGATCGCCGCGTGGGGGATCTGCTGGCGATGATCCAGCCCGAGGATCTCCTGCGCTACGGTCTCATCCCCGAGTTCGTGGGCCGGCTGCCCGTCATCGCCACCCTGCACGACCTCGACGACGCCGCGCTCGTCCGTATCCTCAAGGAGCCGAAGAACGCGATCATCAAGCAGTACCAGAAGTACTTCGACCTCGAGAAAGTGCGTCTCAAGTTCACCGACGACGCGGTGGCCGCCATCGCGCGGGAGGCGCTCAAGCGCGGCACGGGCGCACGGGGTCTGCGCGCCATCCTGGAAGAGGTCATGCTCGAGATCATGTACGAGCTGCCGTCGATCCAGGGCCTCAAGGAGTGCATCATCACCCGCGAAGTGATCATGAATCACGAGCGGCCGGTGCTGGTCTCCGAGGCGCAGGAACAGTCCGCATAGCCTGAGCGCGCGCGGCACTCTGTTCGTCGTCGCCACGCCGATCGGCAACCTGGAAGACATCTCCGCCCGCGCGCTCCGCGTGCTCCGCGAGGTCGACGTCATCGCCTGCGAGGACACGCGCCGGACGCGCGGGCTGCTTGCCCACTTCGACATCCACACGCCGACCGTCAGCTACTACGAGCACAACAAGCTCGTCCGCGGGCCCCAGCTGCTGCGCCGCCTGGAGGCCGGGGACTCGGTGGCGCTGGTGACCGACGCTGGCACCCCCGGCATCTCGGATCCCGGCTTCATGCTCGTTCGTGACGCACGCGCCGCCGGCGCCGTCGTGGTCCCGGTGCCCGGGCCGTCCGCCGTGGTGGCCGCGCTCTCGGCTGCCGGCGTGCCGGGCGACCGCTTCGTCTTCGACGGCTTCCTGCCGGTGAAGCCGGGCCGCCGCCTCAACCGCCTGAAAGCCTTGCGGGACCTCGAGACCACGATCGTCGTCTACGAGTCGCCGCACCGGATCGTGGCTGCCCTGGAGGCCATCGCCGAGGTGTTCGGCGAGGTCGAGATCGTGGTCGCGCGGGAGCTGACGAAGCAGTTCGAGGAGATCGTGCGGGCGAGCCCGGCCGTGCACCTCGAGCGCCTGCGCACCACCCCGCCGCGCGGCGAGTTCGCCGTCGTGATTCCTATGTAATGGGGGGCCCCCGAGCAGGCCCCACATACCCCCCATCGCTCGTCGCGTCCCGGCGGAGCCGGGGCGTGCCTCGGAGCCGCGGCGCCCCTCGGCGGCGCCGCCCGTCGGGTGCCTGTCGGGCGCCTGTTATACTCTGCGCGTGCACGTCGCGAAGGCCCTGACCATCGCCGGGTCGGACTCCGGCGGCGGCGCAGGCATCCAGGCAGACCTCAAGACGTTTTCCGCGTTCGGGGTATTCGGGATGTCGGCGATCACCGCGGTGACGGCGCAGAACTCCGTCGGCGTGAGCGGCGTCTTCAATCTGCCGGCGGAGTTCGTGGCGCGGCAGATCGATGCCGTCCTCGGCGACTTCGGCGCCGACGCCGTCAAGCTCGGCATGCTGTCGACGGCGGAGATCGCGAGCACGGTGGCGGCGCGGCTACGCGCCCACGCCGTCGAGCGCGTGGTGCTCGATCCGGTGATGATCGCCAAGTCAGGTGACGCGCTGCTTCAGCCCGATGCGCGAGCCGCCCTCGTGCGCGAGGTGCTGCCGCTGGCATGGGTGCTGACGCCGAACCTGCACGAGGCGGCCGCCTTGGCCGGCGTCGCGGTGGAGTCCGAGGCGGACATGGAGACGGCGGCGCGCCGCATCCAGGCGCTCGGGCCGCGCCATGTGCTCGTCAAGGGCGGGCACCTGAAGGATTCCGCCACCGACATCCTGTGGGACGGCCGCACGTTCACGCGCTTCGCCGGCGAGCGCCTCGATTCCACCAACACCCACGGCACCGGCTGCACGTTCTCGGCCGCCATCGCGGCCGGCCTTGCGCGTGGGCGCGAGCTGCACGCGGCCATTCGCGAGGCGAAGGCCTACGTGACGGCGGCCATCCGGTCCGGCTTCGCCGCGGGGCGCGGGGTCGGGGCGCTGCGGCACTTCGTGAAGGAGTGGTGATGTTCCGACCCCGCGCCGCCGACGACAAGATGCCGTTCATGGAGCACCTCGGCGAGCTGCGCATCCGGATCATGCGCAGCCTCTACGCGCTGCTGGCCGGCCTCATCGTCGCCTTTCCCTTCAGCGAGCGCATCACGGACTTCCTGGCGCGACCGGTGACGAAGCTCGGCCACAAGCTCGTCTTCACGGCGCCGGCGGAGGCCTTCTGGGTGCAGATGAAGGTGGCGCTCATCACCGCCCTCTTCATTTCCTCCCCGGGGATCCTGTGGCAGGTGTGGGCCTTCATCGCGCCCGGCCTCCACGCGCACGAGCGGAAGTACGCGGCGCCCTTCGTCATCATCGGCTCGTTCATGTTCATCGCCGGCGGCGCCTTCGCGCTGCTCGTGGTGACGCCGTATGCCATCGCCTTCCTGCTCTCCTACGCCCGCGAGACATTGCAGCCGATGATCACGCTCGAGAACCACGTCGGCTTCATCCTCAAGTTCACGCTTGCCTTCGGCCTCGTGTTCGAGCTGCCGCTCATCCTGACCCTGCTCTCCCGCATGGGCGTGGTGACGCCGAAGACACTGGCGCGCAACCGGAAGTACGCGGTCCTCGGCGCGTTCATCACGGCGGCCATCTTGACGCCGACGCCCGACGCCTTCAACCAGTCATTGATGGCGGGACCGCTGATTCTCCTCTACGAGGTTGGCATCGTGTGCGCGCGCGTGTTCGGACGACGGCGGGCGGATGCGGTCGCGCAGGCGGAGGCGGGAGCGTCGAGCCCGTGATGGATTTCGCCACGCTCGACCTGCCCGAGCCGGTCATGCAGGGGATCCGGGAGGCGGGCTTCGTGACGGCCACGCCGATCCAGGAGGCGGCGCTGCCGCTGGCGCTGAAGGGCAAGGACGTGGCCGGCCAGTCGCAGACGGGCACCGGCAAGACGGCGGCGTTCCTCATCTCGGCCTTCACGCGCCTGCTCCGCGAGGAGCCCCGCCCGGGCCACGGCTCCGAGCCGCGCGTGCTGATCATCGCGCCCACGCGCGAGCTGGTGGTGCAGATCGAGTCCGACGCGCAGCTGCTCGGCAAGCACACGCCGTTCCGGATTCAGGCCGTCTACGGTGGCATCGACTACAACAAGCAGCGCGAGGCGCTGGCCGCCGGGTGCGACGTGCTGGTGGGGACACCCGGACGCCTGATCGACTACTTGAAGCAGCACATCTGGTCACCGCGCAAGGTCGAGGTCCTCGTCATCGACGAGGCGGACCGGATGTTCGACATGGGATTCATCGCCGACCTGCGCTTCATCCTGCGCCGGCTGCCGCCGCCGGAGCGCCGCCAGTCGTTCCTGTTCTCCGCCACGCTCTCGTTCCGCGTGCTCGAGCTGACGTGGGAGTTCATGAACAATCCCTCCCAGATCACCATCATGCCGCAGCAGAAGACGGCCGAGCGCGTCGAGCAGATGCTCTATCACGTGGGCCGGGAGGACAAGTTTCCCCTCTTGCTCGGGCTGCTGCGCCGGGAGGGCAGCGAGCGGATCCTCATCTTCTCCAACACGCGCGAGGAGGCGCGACGCCTCGAGGACCGCCTGATTCGCAACGGCTGGGACGCGCGCGCTCTCACGGGCGACGTCGACCAGAAGCGCCGCTTGCGCATCCTCGCCGACTTCAAGGATGGCCAGCTGCCGGTGCTGGTGGCGACCGACGTGGCCTCCCGCGGGCTGCACATCGAGGCGGTCACGCACGTCATCAACTGGGACCTGCCGCAGGACCCCGAGGACTACGTTCACCGCATCGGGCGCACCGCGCGCGCCGGCGCCGCCGGCCACGCCATCGGCCTGGTGGACGAGGCGAGTGCGCTGAATCTGGAGGCGATCGAGAAGTTCATCGGCCAGAAGATTCCCGTCGAGTGGGCCGAGGACGATCTGTTCGTGTCCGAGATCCGCCCGAGCGCGGAGGAGCGCCGACGCTTCTCCGACGAGCGGCGCGCGCGGCTCGACGCCCGCCGCGGCGCCGACCGCCGGCGCGGCGGTGGCCGCGAGCGCGGCCACGCCGAGCGCCCGCGCCATCACAACGCACCGGAGGCCCCGCGTCACGACGGGCCGCGACCCGAGAGCCCACCCGCCCCGCCCGCGGCGGGGGCGCCCGATGGCCGGCGACGTCGCCGGCGACGTCGACGCAGCGGGCCTCGCCCGGAGGGCACCGCATGAGGCAAATCGCCATCATCGACGACTGGGGCGGAATGATTCGGCCGCTGGCGCCGTGGCGCCGGCTCGAGGGACGGGCGACCATCCACGCGTTCGAGGACACGCTGGCCGACGAGCGCGCGCTCGCCACGCGCCTGGCGTCGTACGAGATCGTCGTCGCCACCCGCGAGCGCACCCGCTTCACGGCGGCGCTGATCGAGCGCCTGCCCGCGCTGAAACTGCTGGCGCTGGCCGGCCGCTGGACGGGACAGGTCGACCTGGCGGCGGCCGCCGCGCGCGGTGTCGTGGTGACCGAGACCGAGGGCTCGGCCGTGAACGCCTTCGAGCACACGGTGGCCCTCATGATGGCGCTCGTGCGCCGCGTGCCGCAGGAGGACCGCGCGATGCGCGCCGGGAAATGGCAGACGCCGCCGCTCGGCGTCGACATGGCCGGCAAGACGCTCGGAGTGATCGGCCTCGGCAAGATCGGCGGCAAGATGGCGGCGTTCGGCCGTCTGCTCGGCATGCGGGTGCTGGCCTCCGGCATCACCCTCACCAACGAGCGTGCGGCCGCCGCCGGCGCCACGCGCGTCGACCTCGAGACACTGCTGCGCGAGAGCGATGTGGTGACCGTGCACCTGCGGCTCTCGGACAAGTCGCGCGGCCTGATCACGGCGCGGCATCTCGGCCTCATGAAGCCGACGGCCTTTCTGGTCAACACCGCCCGCGGGCCCATCGTCGAGGAGGCGGCGCTGCTCGACGCCTTGCGTGGCCGTCGCATCGCCGGCGCCGCGCTCGACGTCTTCGACGTGGAGCCGTTGCCCGCGAGCCATCCGCTCCTCGCGCTGGCCAACGTGGTGCTCACCCCGCACCTCGGGTTCGTGACCGCGGAGGGCTATGCGGTCTTCTTCGGCCAGGCCGTCGAGGCCATCCTGGCCTTCATCGAGGGCAAGACGCCGCCGCGGGTGGTCGCGGGACGCTAGCGGCGTCCGGCCCAGGCTGCTAGACTTCGACCCATGCAACCCACCGCCCCCTTTGGTGACTTCAACAATGCGATCCTGGGCTTCCTGCACGCGCGCCCGCTCGAGCTGATCTTCGGCATTCCGGTGCTGCTGCTGCTCGTCATCTCGGCCATCATGCTGGCGGCCATGCTGCGTCAGTCGCGCTGATCCACCCCGCGTCCGTCGGCCGCTGACCCCGTCGGTGGCACATGCCTTGCGGTTTTCGCCCCACGCCGCTTCGCGGCGAAATTCACGCAAGGAGTCGCATCATGAAGAAGTTCGTGAGCGCGGTTGCCCTCGTGGCCGGCGTGGCGCTGGCCAGCGGTGCGGCCGCTCAGTCGTCGAGCACGTCCACGCCGTCTTCCACGGATCAGTCGTCATCCTCGACGGCGCCGGCGAGCCCCTCCGGCCAGTCGGCGCAATCCGGGGTGCTGGTGGATACGAGCTCGATCATCGGCGCCACCGTCCGTGCGCAGGGCAAGGATGTCGGCAAGGTCGAGCGTCTGATGCTGGATCCCAAGGACGGCCGCGTGCGCACGGTCGTGGTCCAGCAGGGCGGCACCCTCGGGATGGGCGGCAAGAGCGTCTCGATGCCGTGGGAATCCGTGAAGGTTGGACAGGATGGCGACAAGATCGTCGTCACCGCCGAGCAGCAGATGCTCGAGCAGGCGCCGGCCGCCAGCCCACGCACCGACTCGAAGTCGGACTCGTCGTCGAAGGACGACGCGAAGAAGTCCGACGCCAGGAAGTAAGCGCGTACGACAGCGGAGGTACCCGCCCGCGGGGTATCTCCGCTTGACACCGTCGTTCGCCGGCACCTAGACTCCGCGGCGACATGCGGACCGCACCGTGACGACCATTCGGTTCGCGCTCGAGGGCCCGGTGGCCCGTGTCACGCTCGATCGCCCGGCCGTGCTCAACGCCGGGGACGCCCAGTGGGTTCGCGATCTCAACGACGTCGTCGCCCGGCTCGAGCGCGCACCGGAGGCGCGCGTGGTGGTGATGACGGGGGCGGGTCGCGCCTTTTCCACCGGCGTCGATCTCGACGCGCTCGCCGGCGGTGCCTTCGGCCTGCCCGACTTCGTGGCGTGGGAGGACGCGATGACGGCGATCGAGCGCATGGACCGGCTCTTCATCGCCGCCGTCAACGGCCACTGCCTCGGCGGCGGCCTGCAGCTCGCCCTCGTGTGCGACTACCGCCTGGCCGCGGACACCGCGCAGCTGGGCCTGCCCGCCGTGAAGGAGTGCCTGATTCCGTCGATGGCGCTCTACCGGCTCCCGCGTCTCATCGGCGCCGCGCGCGCCCGCGAGCTGATCCTGCTCGGTGAGCCGATCGACGCGCGGACGGCCGAGCGTTATGGCCTCGTGAACCGCGTGGTGCCGGCCGCCGACTTCGAGGGCGCCCTCGAGGACACGGTGCAGAGGTTCCTCGCGCTGCCAGCGGCCAGCGCGCGCGCCGGCAAGCGGCTCATCGCCCGCGCGTTCGATCTGGGCTTCGACGCCTTTCGCCGCGAGATGCAGGAGCACTTCCAGACGTGTCTCGACTCCCACGAGCACCGGCACGCCATGGAGGCCATCCGGGCCCGGCGGCACCGGTAAAGGAGAACTGCCATGCCCGCGCGTGACCTCATCGTCGATCTCGTCGTCCGCTACGGCTTTCAGGTGCTCGGGGTCATCGTCATCCTGGCCGCAGGTATCGTCCTCGCGCGGTGGACCGGCCGCGTCGTGGAGCGCGGGCTCCTGCGCCAGGACATGGAGCCACCGATGCGGCAGCTGCTGATCCGCACGCTGCGCGTGGTCGTGATGCTGTTCGCGCTCGTGGTCGCGCTCGACAAGTTCGGGTTCCAGATCGCGCCGCTGGTGGCCGGCATCGGCGTGGCCGGCCTGGGCCTGGGCATCGCGCTCCAGGGTGTGCTCGGCAACCTCGTGGCCGGGCTGAACATCATCTTCACCAAGCCCTTCCGGGTCGGCGAGCACATCTCGGTGGCGGGCGTTCACGGCGACGTCACGGCCATCGAGCTCACCGCCACCACGCTCGTGCACGCCGACCGCTCGCGCGTCATCGTCCCCAACCGGAAGATCGTCGGTGAGATCCTGCACAACTTCGGGACCACGCGGCAGCTGAATCTTTCGGTGGCCGTCGCCAACCCCGGCGACGTGTCGGTCCTGCTGGCCGGGGTGCGACAGGTGGTCATGCTCAACCCGCGCGTGCTCAAGGATCCAATGCCGGTCATCGGTATCGTCCAGATCACCGACGGCGGCGTGAAGATCGCCGTCCAGCCGTGGGTCCGCGTGTCGGACGTCGGCGTCGCGGACGGCGAGCTCTACCAGGCTCTGCTCGAGCACCTCCGCGCCCGCGGCGTGAGCGGGGCGGCGATGCAGCTGCACGAGGTGCGGGTGGTGAACGGCGCTCGCGTCTAGAGACGGAAAGGATCGGACGATGACGCAGACGCTGCCGAAGCTGCCGACCTCGGTCGTGGGCAGCCACGGGCTGCCGGGATGGGTCTGGCTCGCGCGCGAGGCGATGGAGGCGGGCCGGCTCGGGGCCGTCGACCTGCGCGAGCTGATGGAGGACGCCACGCAGGTGGCGCTGCTCGATCAGGAGCGCGCCGGCATCGACGTGGTGTCGACCGGCGAGATGATGCGTGTGCGGTTCATCATCGGCTTCTACGACCGCATCCAGGGCATCAGGGCGCTGCCCCCGCCCCGCCGGCTCGGCCAGCCGCTCTGGGACACCAACACGCCGTTCGAGGTGACGGAAAAGCTCAGCGCGCCGCAGGGGCTCGGCATCGTGGAGGAGTTCAAGCTGGCGCGCGAGCTGACCGGCAAGCGCATCAAGGCCACCGTGCCCGGTCCGTACACGCTGCTGGTGCCGCTCAAGCTCGGCGGCGGCTACCGGACCAAGGACACGGTGCTCGCCGATCTGGTCGGCATCGTCAACGCGGAGTGCCGCGCGCTGGCGGCGGTGGGCGCGGATTTCATCCAGATCGACGAGCCCCATCACGGCATGTACCACGGCTCCGCCCACGATGTCTCCAGAGGCATCAATCGCGCGGTGGAGGGCGTGGACGCCAAGATCGCCGTCCACATCTGCTTCGGCAACCTCTACGGGCGGCCGTTCAGCGCCGTGCGCGACTACACGAACGTCTTTGCCACGCTGGACGAGCTGCACGCCTCGCAGATCGTCCTCGAGTTCGCCAATCGCGGCATGGACGAGCCGGCGCGCTGGACGGAGTTTCCGAAGGACAAGGAGCTCGGCGCCGGCGTGATCGACGTCAAGGCGTTCAAGGCGGAGTCAGCGGAGGAGGTGGCCGCGCGCATCCGCGCCTTCCTGCGGCACGTCGCGCCCGACAAGCTCTGGCTGAATCCGGATTGCGGGTTCTGGGAGACGCCGCGCGGCGTCGCGCGGCAGAAGCTCAACGCCCTGGTGGAGGGCGCGCGGATCGTCAGGAAAGAGCTCGCCTGACCTCGCCGAGCCGGGCGAAGGAGCCGAGGACCTTGGCGTGGTCGTTGGTGAAATGGCGGACGATCACGTCGGTGTAGCCCATCTCGGCGAGCGCCTGGAACTGGCCGACCACCTGCTCGACGTCCCCCGCCACCAGCGCGGCGGGGTCGAAGCCGCGATAGCCCTTGGTCACCGCCTGCGCCAGTGTCTCCGCGGCGTCGCTTTTGGACGCCCCGACATATACGTCGCGCCGGATGGCGATGGCCGTCGGCACGCGGCCGTGCGC
>Ga0075429_100005337_pt1 | contig 11060 bp, 10 predicted proteins | sample RhiMetdeltSRZDD3_FD_75295 | JGI IMG/M metagenome (GOLD analysis project Ga0075429, IMG submission 75295) | Populus rhizosphere microbial communities from Tennessee, USA - Rhizosphere MetaG P. deltoides SRZDD3 | ecosystem: Host-associated > Plants > Roots > Rhizosphere > Soil | place: USA...
CAGGCGGATCTGCTTTGCGAGGTAGATCAGGGTGACGACCACCGCCAGCGCTCCGACCATCTCGCCGATCGCTCCCCAGTCCTGCAGAGTCATGGGTTTTCTCCTCGAGGGTTCGCGGAAGTCTTTCGCGAACCCAACCCTGACTGCAAGGCGCAGTTGTGTACCCGATCGGGCCTGCGCGGCAGCGCGCCTCCTACCGTCAGTCGCTGCTGTCCGGTGTGAAGAGCATCGGACCAGGATCGATACGTCCGAAGATGCCGTCGAGGTCGTCGGTACTTGCGGCGAAGAACAGCGTGTTGCGCGGCTGATCGTTGCTGCCGTTGCCGAAGGTGATTCCCCACAGCCCCGGGGTCGCGATCGCCCTGCCGTCGGCATCGCTTACCGTGCCGATGAGCCGGCCGCTCTCGGGATCGTAGGCATTGATCCTGCCATCGCCGGAATTGGCGACGAGCAGTGCGTTGCCGAGGGAGCCGAAATCGGCAGGCGCAGCGGCAACACCCCACGGCGCATTCAACATGCCGCCGGGCGAGACGAGACGCTTGAGGAACCTGCCCTGGGTATCGAACACGTTGACGAGACCCTGGCCCGCGCCGGCGCCCGGAGCGCGGTTATCGGGCGGAACCTGGCGTGCGTAAGTAACGTAGATCCGTGTGGACCCGTCGGGTGCCTCGATCGCCTGAATTCCGAAGGGCGCGTAACCATCCGGTAGCGTCGGATCGCTGAAACGGCCCGCACGTGGCGCCAGCCTCCGGAAGGTCCCGTCGAACACGTCGATCCTGTTATTGTGGAAGTCGGTGACGAAAAGGACACTGTCCGTCCCATCAGTGGCTACCGTCACGCCCATGTAGACCGCACCGTCGTTGGTCGAATGCACGGTCACGGTGTCGGCAGAATCCACGCCGCGCGGCAAGGCCCCGATCATTCCACCCTTACCGGCAACGAGGAACCCGGCCGCGCGGGGCTTCCCAGCCGCGGTAATGATGAAATCGGCACTAGTGTTGGCGACAATTCCGGTCGGGTCGAACCTGTTTGCAGTCGTGCTCGCGGACTCACCGGATGCCCGGGATGGCGACTGCCGTTTGCCATTACCATCGTATTCGTTCGATCGCCCGCCGCCGACCACCCGCACTGTCGCGTCCAGACCGACAGAGATGCCCCGGGGATTCACCAGGCTCGAATCCGTGGTGAGTGCCGCACTGCCTGCAAACCCCGCCACCAGGAGCGTCTGTGTGAAGGCGCCCGCAGGGTCGACCGTGAGCGTGGCCATCGCCTGCTGGCTTTCACCGTACCCGCCTCCGGCGCAAGTCAGCGTGTAGGTGAGGGTGCCGGTCTCAGTCGGGGTCACGTCCTCGCTGCCGCCGGCGGACTTGGTGCCGCTCCAAGCACCGCCCGCCGTGCAGCTCGCGCCATTCGTGGTCCAGGTGAGCGTGGCGCTTTGTCCCAGGGTGATGGTCGTCGGCTCGACCGAAAGCGACAGGGTGGCCGGGGGGTTCGAGTCGCCGCCGCCGCCGTAGCCACCGCCCCCGCAGGCCGCCAGGAGGCCGACGGTCAGGCCCGGAAGAACGACGCGGAAAACCGCAAGATACGTTTTCATGCTGCTGCCTCCTCCGGCTGAGCAGCACCTGCGCAGCTCCGGCGTCCGTAGGTTCCCGGGACCAGCGAGAAAGTTCACATGGCGAGGCATCCAGCTCCGAACTATCCTTCGGGTGGTCGGGGCCGGGATCGGGTGGTTCGCCGTGGCGACGTCGTTGCACCCAGATGCGCAAGGTCTGGCGGCACAGGACCGCTGGATTACTTGGGCCGTGCTCGTCTCCCTGCTGCTGCACACGCCGCTGTTCCTGTCGTCGGGGATCTGGCGCCGCGGCCTGCTCGATGGGAACCCTGCGCCTCTGCTCCATGTGCGCATCGAGCCGTCGGAAGTCCGGGAGAACACCCAACCGGAGGGCGTACCCGTCGTCGTCGGGGAGTACGCCATCCCGTCTGCCCAGGCCGCGCCAGCACCTGCGATCGAGCCCAGCGATCTGCCGCTCGACACCATCGATGAAGACACCGGTGACACGGAATCAAGCCTCGAAGGCTGGGACGCCGTCCGGCCGGATGACCTATCGGGGCAGCTCGACTCGATGCTCGCCGAGGCGGGTCCGGACACCTTCGAGGAGAGTCCAATACCGGAGCTCGAGCCGTCGAGTGAGCCCGTGCAGCCGGCCGACGTTCTGGTCGCGGCGGTCGCCCCGGAGGAGGAAGTCCTGCTCACGCGCCGGCTTGCTCGCGAGGCTCGCGAGCTCCTCGATAGCAGCGCCCTGCAGAGCCATCTGACGTTCGACGACCGCCATCGCCAATTCGCGGCCGTCCTTACCCGCCAGCCTGCCGTCGACGACACAGCCATGGAGCGCGTCGCGGTCCAGGTCACGACAGAGCACCGCGGCGAGACGGTGCAGACGAGCATGCAGATGAAACGCCTGACTTTCTCGCATTTCACGCAGCTCGTCGATCGGTGGGACGACTCCGTCCTGCTGCACGACGACGAAATCGCCGGTCGATTTCACAGTAACTCCCAGATCCACCTGACATACGACCATAAGGTCGCACCGCGCCTCCTCGGAAAGGTGACCACGGCCCGCGGGATTCTCTTCAACGACCAGAAGGGTTGGCGATCACGACGAGAGATCTTTTCCGGCGGGCTCGAGACCCGCAGCGGCCGCATCAGGCTGCCGGACATTGCCTTGCCTGTCTCGCAGGAAAGCGCTGCCCCGGACTCCGACGTGCACTTGATCCGTGGCGATACGCTTATCGTTTTTCATCCGAACGGCGACTACGACTGCGTCGAACTCGCTTCGCGAGCCGAAGCTCGGCGGCCACTCGTACGGGGCCGGCCCACGTACATCATCGGCGCTGCCGGTACCGAATTGCGAGTCCGAGGTGTCGTCAACGGCAACGTCACTGTCTATTCGCCTGAGCGCATCGTCGTCCAGGACGACCTGACCTACGCAGATGGTCCGGGCAAGGATGCCGCTTATCTCGGCCTCGTCTCGGACGGGAATGTCGAGATCGACCGTGCCGAGGTGACCGGAGCCGGCGACCTTGTAATCCACGCCGCCGTGTACGCCCGCAAGCGCTTCATCGTTCGGAACGCCGGGGGGGGCGGCCGGGCAACGCTCTATATCTACGGAAGCCTCACCGCCGGTTCGCTCGCCAGGACCGAACCGCGTTACGCGACCCGCATCGAGTTCGACCCTCGCTTCGAGCGCGTGCGGCCGCCCGGCTTTCCTCAAACTGATCGCTACGAGATCGAGACGTGGGACGGGCGCTGGAGACTCGCGGAAGCGCCGTAGCTCCGCCATAGCTCCTGCGGGCTACGACCCCGGTGTAGGAAAAGTCCGGCTCCCGGTCGTAGGAATTCGCCCCGAACACCGGCTCCGTCCGTCGTCGGCCTACGTGACTTCACCGGCAGGCGTCATTGCGTCAGACGACGCCGCGCGAAGTGGCGGAATTCGACTACGGACTCCGGCCAGCCCGGCGCAGCAATCTATGAATCAAGCCGCGAAACGTGGCCGACGGAGACACGTCAAATGGACGATGACTGTGTTGTCACGCTGGAGATAGACGACGACGGCTGCGGACATTTGAAGTTCGAATTTCCTCCTGGCACGCCGGATATCGACGTCGCGTACTTCAATACGCTGGTGCTCCGCGAAGAGCTGGGCTCAATTGAACTCGTGGACCCTCTCACCGATGAGGTGGTGTATTTCCTCAGACCCGCGATGCTGCACTAGGGATGCGCCTTAGCTGGCGGTCGCAGAGGTCGAGCTGCGACCCCAGGAGACTCAGCTGGGCGAGGAGAGCATCGCGCTCAGCGGGTTGCAGCTGCAGCTTGGGATAGAGATGCACGACGTGTTGATAGACCCAGCGGGCCTCTACACACTCCTGCTCGATCGCAGTTGAATCTTGAGCTGTCAGTGCGTCGGCAAGCCGCAAAATGGCGAGGCTTACTTCCTCCATCGCGAAGCCATACGGCGTCAGCATGGCGTGTCATGTGACAGCGGGTCCATGTCCGCCATGGTGCGGGACACACGGGCACGATGCTGTCCGAAGATGCGCCGCCGGCCTGCCAGAAGAATCCGGCTCGCAGGGCTTGGCGTAAAAACTTGTCGCTTGGCGGGCTCTAGCTCTTCGGGCCCGGTCGGCAGCCCGCTCTAGCGGCTCAAGGTCACAGCAGCCGCTCAACCTCGCCCACCGCGACCTGGAGCATGTGGGTGAGCCGGCGCCGATCTTCCGGCGGCATATTCCGGAGGCGCCGATTGAAGCGCCACGTGCGGAAGCGATGGCGCATCATGTCGAAGCGTTCTCTAAACAAGCCCATGTTGACGCCACCCGACCTTCAACTGCGGGAAAACACCCCGCGATATGGTTACGCCCGGCCTCACCGACCTCTTACCTGGACTGGCGAGGCCGGGGTTCTGTGTCAGTTGGAGATGTCGCTCATGGACACGGGATAGCCGCCTTGATCGCGTTCGCATCCGCGGTCAATTGGGCCACTGGGACCGGCGGATCGGTCAGACCAGACAGTTGGGTCTTGAAGTCATTCAGCATGCTGCACGCCGACACTGTGTTGGACACCGCGAGGTACTGCTGCACCAGCGTGATCTTGTTCTTGAGACTCTGCCCCGGCCCAACGCCCGTCACCGCAGTGAGCAGAGCCGCGACCATTTGATCCACCGTGAGGGGCGCCGGTGTCACCGTCAGCGTCGCGCTGCCGCTGACAGCGCCGCTGGTCGCCGACACGGTGGCGCTGCCTACGCTGGCGGCGGTTGCCAGGCCGGTGTTGCTCACCGTCGCTACCGCGTCGTCGGACGAGTCCCAGGTCGCCTCCGCCGTGAGGTCCTGCGTCGAGGCGTCCGAGTAGAGGCCGGTCGCTGTGAACTGCTGCGTCAAGCCGTTCGCGATGCTGGGGGCCGTCGGTGTCACCTCAATCGACACCAGGGTCGCAGTCACCGTCAATGTCGTGTCGCCGGTCACTCCGCCGCTGATCGCAGACACGGTGGTTGTGCCGGCGCCGGCCGCAGTCGCGAGACCCTTCGAGTCGTCGGCGTTGCTCACCGTCGCCACCGCCTCATTGAACGAGGACCAGGTGACCTGCTCCGTGAGGTCCTGCGTCGAGGCGTCGGTGTAGACGCCGGTAGCCGTGAACTGCTGACTCGTACCGTCGGCGATGCTGGGGTCCGCCGGTGTCACCGCAATCGACACCAAGGTCGCGTCGGTCACCGTCAACGTCGTGACGCCAGTCACTCCGCCGCTGGTCGCCGACACCGTGGCGGTGCCGAGGGCGACCGCCGTCGCGAAACCCTTCGAGTCGTCCGCGTTGCTCACCGTCGCTATCTCGTCGTCGGACGAGTCCCAGGTGACCTCCGTCGTGAGGTCCTGCGTCGAGGCGTCCGTGTAGAGGCCGGTCGCCGTGAACTGCTGAGTCGTACCGTCGGCGATGCTGGCGTCCGCCGGTGTCACCGCAATCGACACCAGGGTCGCGTCGGTCACCGTCAGCGTCGTGTCGCCGCTGACGTCGCCGCTGGTCGCAGAGACGGTGGCGCTGCCGAGGCCGACCGCGGTCGCGAGACCCTTCGAGTCGTCCGCGTTGCTCACCGTCGCCACCGCCTCGTCGGACGAGAACCAGGTGACCTCGGTCGTCAGATCCTGCGTCGAGGCGTCCGTGTAGAGGCCGGTCGCTGTGAACTCCTGAGTCGTACCGTCGGCGATGCTCGCGTCCGCCGGTGTGACCTCAATCGACACCAGGGTCGCGTCGGTCACCGTCAGCGTCGTGTCGCCGGTCACCTCGCCGCTGATCGCCGACACGGTGGTGCTGCCGGCACCAACCGCGGTCGCGAGACCCTTCGAGTCGTCGGCGTTGCTCACCGTCGCCACCGCCTCGTCGGACGAGAACCAGGTGACCTCCATCGTAAGATCCTGCGTCGAGGCGTCCGTGTAGACGCCGGTCGCCGTGAACTCCTGAGTCGTACCATCGGCGGTGCTGGCGTCCGCCGGTGTGACCTCAATCGACACCAGGGTCGCGTCGGTCACCGTCAGCATCGTGTCGCCGGCCACCTCGCCGCTGGTCGCCGACACGGTGGTGCTGCCGACACCGGCCGCGGTCGCGAGGCCGTTCGAGTCGGCAGCGTTGCTCACCGTCGCCACCGCCTCGTTGGACGAGGCCCAGGTGACCTCCGTCGTGAGATTCTGTGTCGAGGCGTCCGTGTAGACGCCAGTCGCCGTGAACTGCTGCGTCAATCCGTTCACGATGCTGGCGTCCGTCGGTGTGACCTCAATCGACACCAGGGTCGCGTCGGTCACCGTCAGCGTCGTGTCGCCGGTCACTCCGCCGCTGGTCGCAGACACGGTGGTGCTGCCGGCACCGGCCGCGGTCGCGAGGCCCTTCGAGCCCGCGTCGTTGCTCACCGTCGCCACCGCCTCGTTGGACGAGGCCCAGGTGACCTCCGCCGTGAGGTCGTGCGTCGAGTCGTCCGTATAGATGCCGGTAGCCGTGAACTCCTGAGTCGTACCGTGGGCGATGCTGGGGTCCGTGGGTGACACCTCAATCGACACCAAGGTCGCATCGATCACGGTCAACACGGTGTCGCCGGTCACTCCGTCGCTGGTCGCCGACACGGTGGTGCTGCCGGCCTCGGCCGCGGTCGCCAAGCCATTCGAGCCGGCGGCGTCGCTCACTGTCGCCACCGCGGCGTTGGACGAGGCCCAGGTGACCTGCGTGGTGAGCTCCTGCGTCGAGTTGTCCGAGTAGAGACCGGTCGCCGTGAACTGCTGCGTCAAACCGCTCGCGATAGTGGGAGCCGCCGGTGACACCTCAATCGACACCAGGGTCGCATCGGTCACCGTCAATATCGTGTCGCCGCTGACGTCGCCGCTGGTCGCCGACACGGTCGCGCTGCCGACGCCGGTCGTAGTCGCCACGCCCTTCGAGCCGGCGGCGTTGCTCACCATCGCGACGCCGGGGTCGGACGATTCCCAAGTGGCCTGCGCCGTGAGGTCTTCCCTCGAGTTGTCGCTGTAAATACCCGTCGCAGTGAACTGCGCGGTCGTCCCGGCCGCAGCCTTTGTCAGGCTGGGTGTAATCTCGAGCGATTGCAGGGTCGGGACGTTGTCGGGTGGCGGTGTCGTCGCACCGCCACCGCCGCCCCCGCAACCAGCAAGTGAGCCTAGAAAGCCCAACACAATGACAGATGCTGCGTCCCGCACTGCCTTCCGGCTCATATGATGAAACACGTGCACTTCCTTAGCATTCGACCGATAGCGGCGAAGTATCCGCATTGCTGGCAAACCCGAGACGTGACTTGCATCGCACTAGCCCTCCGACGTCATGTGAAACGTTCCGCGGAAGTAGCGATCAGCCGGAAGCAACTGTTGCCAACGCCGGCGAGTGGGACCCGCCGCCACTTGCGGAAGGTCAGCAAAACCTCGAACGCGGTGGCGCGACGAGACGATGCGCAAATCGACACGCATCGCGGGGCCGCGAATTTGATTGCGCCTCGGGCCGGCGTGGATCACGACGGGCGGACGTGAGGCAGGAATATTTCACTCAACTTCGTAAGCAAGAAGCCCGGCGCGCAGCCGGGCTTCCTGTCGCCGTCCGCTTCGCCTACGTGGCTTTGCGTCGGCGCCGCTTGAGTATCAAGACTCGACGACTGGCTAGCCCTATTCGCTCTTGACCGGCGTGCTCGATGTCGCAACGACCTGCCACTTGCCACCCTTTCGCGACCACACGTGCAGGCTGTGGTGCGGGTCCTCACCCTTTGTGCCGTGCGTCATGACTGCCGTGTCAGCGTTGAGAAACGTCACCTTATAGTCAGTCGGCTCGTATTGGGTGCCGGCCGGTGCGGGCTTAGTGTCAGCAAGCTCAGCTTGTTTCCCTCTCACGCCGCCTTCAGTGACGGAGACGACGGTGTCGGCCAGGACCTTCGCTACGGCGTCGGTATCACCTTTCGTGCCAGCGGCACCCCAAGCTTTATCCTGCGCAATCAGGTCAGCCGTATCGTCCGCGCTGGCGGTTGCGCCGAATGCCGCCAATAGCGCGCCGGTCAAAACCACATATGGAATTCGCTGCATGAGATATCCCCCGGGACTGCGTCGACACTGTCAGTAGAAGCGGAATTGCTGCCGCCAGCGTCGCCAGCAGTTGTTGTTGGTAGGTAACTTAGGCCGAGACCATATAGTCCTTGCGGATGGAGTGCGTCAAGTTGGCTTGCACTTAGCGATGCGCGCCATCTCGCGCTACTCGATCAGTTTGTTCACCGAATCCGAGAAATTGCTCTCGATCCCCGCGCTGTTGTAGGCCTTTACTGCGAGCATCCGTTTCCGCGTCCTTCGCGGCCATGGCCGCAGACACCCGCTGCCTGGCGCAGCAACTGCGGTGCATGTCGCTTCCCCGTAGACCCAAGTTCTCTTTCGAGACGCAGTGTGCCCTGCGCTCCCGACGTTTTGTCCGCGAGCTGATGTAAGCAGAACTACTGGGAGATTGCCGATCAGCGGTCGCGACGTCTGAAATGAAAACGGCAGGTCAGGCGACCTGCTTGACTCGCTAAAAACAAGTCCTCGGGGCGTGGCCGGCGGCGGCGTCGCGTAAAGCCCAGGGCTGCGAGGGCGCAGCTCAGCATCGCGAGCGTGCTCGGTTCGGGCACGCTCGAAATAACCAGCGCTACTCCCGTGCCGGGCGTATACGAACCCAGACGAGTGAATGGCTCCGGCCAGCGACTATAGATAATCAGGCGCCCGGTATCCGGATAAAACAGAAATATGTTTGGATTCGTCTGAGGGTCAGTGAATCCCACAAGACCGAGGGTTGCACCTGGAATGTAGGTGATGACGTCAAAGAGATCACTCGCCTCAACAATCGTGGTCGTGGTCAGAAGGTCATCTACAACGAAGCTGAAGTCCGACGAAGGACCGGGGTGTGCCTGCGACGAGAAGGTGTAGAGAACAGCGGCCCTGGCGTGTGCGGCTGCGGTGAGAAGCAGCACTAATGTGACCAACGAGCGCAGAGTCTTGCTGCTCATCCCGGCCCTCGGTCATCTCGATTCGACACCCCGCACTTTGCCCCTCGCCGCCCTGAAGCGCAATTCACTTTGTGCGATTCGCGAACATGAAGGGCTGGCCACGCCACCGTTCGCCACAATCCGCGCCTTGCACGCACGATCAGGCGTCCGGCGACAACGTTATGTCCGGTCGGCATCGTGACCATGCGGCACCTCCGCCGTGCCGCGTGACCAAGCGCCAATATCTACTCAGCCTAATCAGTTTGTGTAAGGATTAGATCGGGCACAAAAAGAACGGCGCCCGCGTTTAGGGGCAAAATGCTAGCTAACGAAGCCGAGCGGTTAAAGCCGCCGCAGTGTGTCGCGTTTCGGACTATGGAGAGATGGGTCGTGATCCCGGTCATTGCGCGTATTGAATCGCGCGAAGGCGGGCGTCTCTATGGCTATTGGTTCAGCAGATTCACACCCGAAGGCGCCTTCAGAGAAGGGCCTGTCGACCATGTCGTCGATCTGGGAAGCGACGACGACGCTGGGACACTCATTGATCTAATACGTGGCGGCCGGGATCTGCCCGTCGAGTTCGTGCAGAGACTGCACGTGATCGACTAGCTAGAGCCGGTCGCCACGACCTGGATTGCAGCGCCGCGCCGCAAGCTCGGTCGGAGACTGCGGAATGAAGTTAATCTTGTTGACGTTTCTCCTGGTGATGATTGCCGTGGTGTCCGTGGGTGTAGCGCGTCGCCGACGGGAGCGCATTCCTACCGTGTCAGCAAACCTCTCCGGTACCGGAGCCACGCAGACAATACCGGTTTCGCGAATCAGACAAAGCCGGTCTTCCACCTCATTTTCGTAGAACAAGAGCCCGGCAAGTGGCCGGGCTCTCTGCCGCATTGAGCTTGAGGCTCAGTTCCTCTGCGCCTCGTCAGCCGAGACCAGCGGCTGCCAAGCTCACCGAGCCACGCTGAGGCTGCTTGTCGATGGAAGACGCGCGGAGCAGAATTCTGTCGGTGGCGGGGCTTGCTCAGCGACAAATGCAGAATCGTTCGTAGTGCTACCGGGCGGGGCATGTTCAAGTATCTACTGAAGATTGCTGTTGTCGCATGCATCGCGCTTTCTGCGGAATCCACTCGTGCCAGCGAACTGAGCCGGATCACGGGAATTCATCTCGATCAAACTCAGGGTACACTCGAGATTGAGCCACCCGATTTGGCGGTGATTCCTGAAGTCCTTCAGAACCTACCAGAAGATGTGCGCGAAGCATTACTTAACGCTACCGCGCCGCTGCTCGCGGCTGCCATACGAGAATCGCGGCAGCAAGCGATAGATCGAGGCGTGAGCCCGATTCCACCCCACATTCGCTCTACGCTCCAGCCTTACTTCCCAACGGCGATTCTCGACAAGGCTCGATGGACAACGGCAGGAGGAATCAGTCTCGATGGGGCACTTACAAGTTGGTTCAATATGGAGGGCGCCATAACGCTAGGTGAGGTCATCGCGTTCAGCGATGGCACGCAAGCTCAGCAGGATGTCGAAGTTTGGGCGCATGAGCTGACGCACGTAATTCAGTATGAACAGCTGGGCATCGAGACGTTTGCCTTCGAGTACTCGTACGACTTCACTGACCTGGAGAATCAGGCCAGAGACAACGCCAGCCGAACGATGGCCAGTATTGCCACTGCAGAAAATTGACAAGCTGAGGGTTGCGGGAATTGTTGCTTCGCCGGTAAGGAGCCGCGTTGCAGCTGCTGTCGGCGCCAGGTGAATGGCAGCTCGGGTCGCCGGCTCTCCGGCCGGCTGACATTGGTTACGCTTACCGCCTGCGCGAACTTGCTGGCGTAGGCCACGGGAATATCTGATGTTTCTTTGCAGAAACGGAACGGGCGTATGCTTCGCAAAAAACTGGAGGCTGGAGCGACGCGGTGGCCTCGACCATGATCGATGCCATTAGAGCTGGTCGCTCCCTGCCCGACCAATTAATCGAGCAATTGCCGGTCTGCTGGGGTCCTGAAGGCCCGTCATACC
>Ga0075429_100005344_pt1 | contig 11047 bp, 7 predicted proteins | sample RhiMetdeltSRZDD3_FD_75295 | JGI IMG/M metagenome (GOLD analysis project Ga0075429, IMG submission 75295) | Populus rhizosphere microbial communities from Tennessee, USA - Rhizosphere MetaG P. deltoides SRZDD3 | ecosystem: Host-associated > Plants > Roots > Rhizosphere > Soil | place: USA...
AGCGGGGTGCTGCTCCGCTTCGCCAGCTTCACGGCAATCAGCTCGACGTAGAGCTTGAGGACGATGAGGTCGGCCCCCACTTCGTCGTGGAGGTCGGCGGAGAGCTTCTGGCGCTCCCGGTCGTCGAGCCGGTTCAGGCGGGCCGACCGTTCCTCGCCGTATCCCGCGGCGAGAAGCCGCTGGGTGGCCGAGGTGAGTCGGACGACGGCACGAGCCTCCGTCCCGGCGCGGAGGTACGCGAGGCAGACCTCGAGGTAGAGGGACACGGCGGCGATCGCGTGATCCTCGGGTACGCCGGAGCGCATCAGCATCCGGGCGCGATGATCGACGGCGAGGCCATAGGCCTCGTCTGCGGCGTCGCGCCGAGCCTTCGTCGCCCCACCGCTCTGCGACAGGAGCCGGTAGCACCCGGCCAGGTCCATCCCCGCCAGTGCCTCGTATTCCTTGCGGCTCGGGCTGAGGCGACGCAGGAGAGGCTGCCAGGCCCGCTCGAGGCCCGTGGCCCGGTGAAGGCGCGCGAGCGCACGAAGCAGCGCGGGACGGATCCCCTTGAACAGCCGGCCTTCCGGAGGTCCGCCCCGAACCTGTTCCACCGGCGTATGCCGCCGCTCGGCACGCCGCCGAGGGCGGGGCGCGGAGGCCGCGCTGATCTTCAATGCGCGGCGCATGGAGTCCCTTTGCGTATCGCCAGCGCCAGGTTCGTGACGACAAGCGAGCCCGTGAGCCGCTCGATGACGCGCAATACCTCGCGGCACACGCTCTTGAGCACGCGATGGCGTGGGCTGAGCGCGGCGTGCCACACGTCCACGCGGCCCCATCCCGCTCGAACGGGCGAGAGCAGCACCGGGAGCGAGTCGCCCGCGCACGTGCCGAAACTCCGCAGGACCTCGCGTTCGGTCGCCCCGCGGATCCCTTGCCGCAGGAGGCCTTCCCAGGATTCACGGCCCAGGTCCCGCCGTGACACGTGGCGCGCGGCCCAGTGGGCGAGGCGGTCCGGCAGATAGTTGATGAGCGGAACGCCCGTGGTGTGACTCTCGAACGGGAAGAAGCGGTGCGGTGTCTGGTTCAGGAGGAGAACCCCGCCGTTCTTCACGTGGGCCCAGAGCTGCGGCATCAGGTTCTTCCGTTCCGCGGGCAAGAGGTGCTCGAAGACGGCGCTCAGGACGACCACATCGAACAGCCCCAGCCCCTCGGGCAACGTCGTGCCGACGGGCGAGAGGACGAAGGTCTGATTGGAATAACCGTAGAAGTCCTGGCGCCGCCGGGCGAGCCCAAGGAGGTCGGGCGACAGCTCCACGCCCACGATCTCCGATCGCGGGAACATGCGGGCGAGCACCATGGTCGAGGATCCCGACCCGCAGCCAAAGTCGAGGATCCGCTTCCCTTCGAGCTCGGCGGGCGCGACGTAGGGCAGGAAGTCGTTCTCGAAGTATCGCTGGATGGCCGCGGGATCCTGGTCGCGGGAGATCTCGTCGCAGACCCAGGCCGCGCCTTTGACGTCGAGGATCGACTGGATGAGATCCAACGGATACGAGGTGTCGCACCAGGCGCGCGTCGGGGGCGGACTGCCGGCGCGGAGCCGCGTGCTGACCCGCCGCGCGCCGCCGCCGCGCTCCTCGATCTCGACCCATCCATCGGCCTGTTGGAGGATCACGACACCGCTCCCTTGGACCAGGTCACTTCTTGAGAGCCGGCGAGGTAACTCACGAACGCCACGGCGGTGGCGCACGAGAGCATGCACACGACATACGGCACGGCCAGGCCCGGTATCCTCACCCGCCGCAGCATGTGGCCCAGAACCGCCGCCAGGTAGAACACGACCTGGGCCAGGAGGAAAAGGCGGAACACCGGCCGGTCGAGGAGGAGCAGGTTGGCGGTCAAGGCGCTCACGAGAAACGCCGGCGTGAGCAGGCGGAGCGCCTTGTGCGAGAGGGTCTGCAGCCAGAGCGGGTTCGTGAAGCCGAGAAGCCAATGCTCGCGGGCGAACAGCTGGAAGTTGCCGGCGATCGTGCGCACCTTGCGGGCGAACTCCCCCGCCGTCGAGACCGGCGCGAGGTCATAGGCGCGCGCCTGCGGCTCGAAGACGACCCGATGTCCACCGCGCACGATCCTCATCGGCACCAGGACATCGTCCAGGATCGTGTCGAACGGCATCGTTTCGAAGAGCTCGCGCCTCACGGCGTAGATGGCGCCGGTCACGCCCACCACCGAGCCCACGCGGCTCTCGTTGCGCCGGATGGCCTTCTCGCAGCGCCAGTAGAGGCCCAGGCCCCGGTCGAGCGCCCTGCCCTCGCCGTCGGTCAAGACCAGGTCACCGGTCACGGCTCCCACTTCCGGGTCGGCGAAGGGAGCGACCAGCGCACGGAGGGCGAGGGGATCGAAGCTCTGGCGCGCGTCGGCGAACACGACGATCTCGCCTTTGGCCACCGACACGAGCGCGTTCAGCACGGACGGCTTGCCGCGGCGGACGGCGAGCTCCACGACACGGACGCCGGCCCTTTCATGGGCCCGCGCCCGATCGGCAGTCGCATCGGTGCAGCCATCGAGACCGACGATGATCTCCAGAAGCCGCTTCGGATAGTCGAGGGCGAGGAGGTTTCGGAGGCGCGCGTCCATCCCGGCCGCCTCGTTGTGGGCGGCGATGAGAAGCGTGACGGACGGCTCCGCAGGCCCGGTACGGAACGGCCGCGGCCGGAGCGCCGCCCACGCGAACAGCAGGACGGGGTACCCCACGTTCGTGTATCCGAGCAGCAACACGCTGGCCCAGAAAACCACGAGGAACCCGCGCTGGTCCGGGAGCCGCGGGTTCCTGATAGAACCCTCGCGCAGCGCATCCTTCTTATTGGGAACGGCGGCCGCCACGTTTCCAAGCGCCGTTCCTAGAGTGTGAAAGTCCGCGCCCACGTCGGTGCCGTCGGTGGCCGCGCAGCGATAGGGGCTCGACTCCCGCAGGCGATAGTCGCCCCTGGCCCGATCGACGAAGCCCACGGCGTCCAAAGAGGCCGGGAAGAAGTTGTCCGTCGGATAGTGCTTCGCCTCGCCCCCGACGAAGACGTTGCCCCTGAACACACCGTCGGGAAAATAGGCCGCCTGCGTCGCGAGACCGAACGCCACGTCGGTTCCCACGATCCCCTGGGCGTTGTGCGGCGCGATGTTGTCGCGGTAGACGAAGCCGCGATTGGGCTCACCTTCGGCGGTGACGATGTCGCCCGCCTGGAACGCGGTGTTGTGCTCGATGACGACGTCCGCGGCGCCGCGCAGGATCTGGAACAGCCTCCCGCCGGCGCCCCCGCGCTCTCCTCCGATGTCTTCGAAAAGGTTGTTCCGAATGGCGATGCGCGCGGCCCGTCCGCTCTTGGCGTTGTCGTCCTGACCGAGGACGTTGATGCCCGCCGCCGCGTGGCGAACGATGTTGTTCAGGAACGCGACGTCCTCGACGACGGACCAGGGCGATCGGCCGTCCTGGTTGCGCACGGTCAGGACGATGGCAAAGCCGCGCTGGGAGCCGACCCAACTGTGCTCGAAGAGGTTCCCGGACACGAGCACGCGGCGCGCGTTCTTCAGCTCGAAGAGGTTCTTCACGGACCACGCCGTCCCCTCGTAGGCCGGATCCCCCGGCTTCCAGGCGAGCGGCTTGCGGAAGTGATTGCGAAGGATCTCGATGTCCGAGGGGACGAGGCCCTGGATCCTGGGATCGGCCCCGCCGAACATCACGTTCTCGCCCGCGGCCTCGAGAGTGTTGTTCTCGATCCGGTACGGCCCCGGCGCATTCCAGCCGGCAACCGCCTGGGAATCCGCTCCAACTTCCTTGAAGTCCGAGAACCAGGAGTCGACGATGGCCGTCTCCCGCGATCCGAGAGCGACTCCGCGGCGCGACCCCTTCACCGGGTCGCCGTGCACGTAGCAGCGATCGAGGACGAAATGGTGCGGCAGCTCGCCCAGCGACGATTCCCGCGCACCGAGGAGGATGAGGTTCTTGAGGAAGGCACCTGCGGTCGGCCGCACCTCGATCCCCACGAAGCGATAGTGGTGCGACGTCGCCTCCGCGCTGACGACCGCCCCCCAGCGCGCCTCGAGCTTCGGCATGAGAGGCGCGTCCGCCGGCCCCACCCGCACGCCCGGTGCAGGCAGGCGACCGCTGCTCGACCGCACGACGATCCAGGCGTTCCCGTCCTTGGGCGGCAGCGTGAACGGGCCGGTGAAGACGGCGCCGGCCTCCAGGACGATGTCGTCTCCGGGGCGCGCCGCCTCGAGAGCCGCCTGGAAGTCGCCGCCCGCCGCCAGGTGGAGAGTGCGTCCCGGACGATGCGGGTACGTGGTGTCGACCCGCGCGCTTGGTGGCCGCGGCGCCCCCGGTGCGAGGAGGACGGCGAGTAACAGGACGCCGAGGGGCGTCATGAGGTTCCGCCCCCGCGCTTGCGCCATCGGCCGAGCCTTTCGCGTGCCGCCGTGACCCAGCCGAACTTGACGTGGCACAGCGCGCGGCCGAGCAGACTGTCACGGAAGATGAAGAGCCAGTGATGGCGACGCACGGTGGCCGTCCACTCCAGCTTCCAGGGGAGATCGCAGCCGAGAAAGTCGAACTCCCGGAGGCCGCGAACGATGCTGTCCTTCAGCACCTCCTCCGTCAGGAGCTGGCCGGGGCTCAGCTCCTTGAACGCCTCGTCGTAGCTCGTCATCACGAGGGAGTAGACGCCGCAGCTGACGAGCCCGTAGTGGAAGGCGATCGGGCGGCCGTCGAGCCTCAAGACGAAGAGCGAGAGCTGATGCCGGAAGGTACCCGTGCGGAGAAGGTCGGAATGGAACCCGTGGACCGCCGGGCTCTGGCTGACGGCACTACCGCCTCGGCCCTTCCAACCGCTGCGTTCGAGAGCGAGGCATTCCTCCAGATGGCGCGGGAGCAGCGAGGCGCCCGCCACGCGCTCCACCGTGACCATGCCCTGCTCCTCGAGACGCTTCCTCCGGCGCCGCAGGTTGGCCTTGAATTTGGGGCGCAAGCCCAGCATCAGCTTGTTGTACGAGGACGGAAGCACGACGCGGGGACTGCGCTGTGCCTCCCACGCTCCCACCGGGAACCCGGCCGCTTGCGCGCAGCGGTAGAGCTGCCAAGCCTTGCCCCCATCGGGCACGTCGGCGATCTTGACGACGTCCCAGCTCCGGTCGGCGGCCAGGTGCGGCCAGAGCGCCGCCGCCGCCGCGTCGCCGTTCTCCGCGATGAGGTCGAACCGGAACGAGTGGACGTTGGTCGGCGACGCCAGTTGGCGCAGGTTGATCCCGCAGACCCGTCCCCGCTCGGCGACGAGCGGAAGGACCGCCGCGAGCCGCCCGTTCGCCTCCCGCGCGGTGAGGATCTTGAGCGGTGCTCCCGGCAGGAAGTTGTCCACGAAGCTGCGGATGTATTCGTGCCGATAGAACGGCTCGGGGCTCGTGGCCAGGACGAGCGTGTTCCATTCCCTCTCCATCGCCACGAGCGTCGCGCGGTCCGCGACCTCCCGGACATCGAGGATCGGCGACGGCGTGTTCACCCGGGAAGAGGGGATCGCGGACGAGAGAGCGGGCATGCTCATCGCGACACCATCGGCATCACCACCTGGCCCACGGTGGATGCCACCTTCTGCGACGGGAGCGGCTCCCTGCCGAGAACGTCACGGATCGCGGCCGCAACTTTGGCCAGCGTCTCGAGGGTCACGTCCTGGTGGCAGGGGACCTCCACCACGCTCGTCCGGAGCGTGGCGACCTCGGGGAACTCTGAGACGTCGCAGGCCGGGTGGCCCTCGCGCCAGAAGTCGACGGCCTCGATGCCGCGGGCCACGAGCTGCGCCATCACGCGCCGGTTGTCGTCGACGAGCAACGGGTAGCAGAGCGGAACGACGCCGTCGGGCAAGGTGTCGAACAGCGGCGGCGAGATGTCGCGCAGGCGCTCGAGAAGGAAGAGATAGTTGCGGCGGCGCCGGGCCACGATCCCGGGGACGTCCTGGACCCGCAGCAGGGCCTCGCTCACCCGGCTCATACCGAGAGTCACGTGATCGCGATTGAAGTGCTGCGTGCCCGTGAGGACCGGTGCGACCTTCGAGGCCGAGAGGGCCCGCTTGCCCGCGCCCAGGGCCAGTCGGCGCAGCAGCCGCCCCGGCCTCCCGCCTCGCAGGGCGACGTTTCGCAACATCGAGGACAGGAGCGCGCTGAGTGTAGACAGCCGCGGCGGCGGCGGCCGGGCGGGTTCCGCCGGCCGCGAGGCGTCGCTCTCCGGCCCGTTCCAGACGAGCACGCCGCCGTCCGGTACGGCCAGGACCTTGTAGAGGCAGAACACGGCCACGTCCCCCGTGACGCCGAGCGGAGTGTCCCCATCCGCGGAGAAGAGCGAGAGCGCGCAGTCCTCGATGAGCGGAAGCCCGTGTTTCTCCGCCAGCGCCTTCATCTCGCGCACCGGCCCCGGGAATCCGGCGAAATGCGTCAGGTAGAGAGCGCGTGTCTCGGGGCCGATCTTCCGCGCCACGTCCGCGAGGTCGACGTCCCATCGCGCACCGACGCGATAGAAGCGGACGATGGCACCGGCGTCCAGGAGCGCCTCGATCTCGACGCCGTGGTGGTAGGCGGGAACGAGCACGACCCCGCCTTCGAGCCCCAGCGCCTTCACGATGTGCCAGATCGCGTTGCGGGCGAAGTAGAAGTAGCGCGCGGAGGGTGCTCCGAACGGGTAGCGGGTGATGTCGGTGCCCCGCCGCAGCAGCATCTCCGGCTGTACGGTCGGGAACGCGGGCACGAACACGTCCGGTCTCATGTCTCTCATGCGGCGTCCGTACCCAGGAGCATCCGCTTCGCGGCGGGAACCCAGGCGAACTTGGCCTTCTGCAGGGCGCGGCCGACGGTCGTGTCGCGGAAGATGAAAAGCCAGTGGTGAGGACGGACACCGGTGCTCCACTCGTCCTTCCAATGCGCTTCGGTGCCGAGAAAGTCGTAGCCCCGGAGCCCGTGGGCGATGCCGTCCTGGATCGCCTCCTCCAACAAGACGAGGCCCGGGCTGCACCCCTTCAGCGTCTCGTCGTAGGCCAGCTTGGGGACGTAGTAGATCCCCCCGTACGTGAGGCCATAGTGAAAGGCGACGGGTTTGCCATCGACCCTCAGAAAGGAGAGCGACAGATAACCCTGGCTCGAGGCACTCTCGGCGAGGCGGGTGTAGAAGGCGCGCGTCGCCTCGTCCTGGGCGATCGCCGTCCCCTCTTCGCCCTTCCATCCGCTGCGTTCGAGAGCGAAACCCTCCTCCAGACGGTCTGCGAGCTGCGCCTTGTCGGTGACGCGTTCGAAGCTGAGCCGTCCCAGCCTCTCGAGCTGCCGGCGGCGGCGCCGGAGGTTCGCCCGGAACTGCGGGCTTTTGCCCGCGAGCAGCGCGTCGTAAGAGGAGGGAAAGGAGAGGTAGGGACTGCGCTGCGACTCCCAGGCGCCCACCGGAAGCGCGGCCTCTTGCGCGGCCTCGTAGATCTGCCACGCCTTCCCGCCTTCCGGCACGTCCAGAAGGCGCAGCACGTCCCACCCCGCCCCGCCGCCCCGCAGGTGGGTGAGGAAGGCGCGCCCCGCGGACGGCGGGTCCTCGGCGATCATGTCGAAGCGGCACGAGTGTGTGTTCGCGGCGGCCACCAGTTGCCGGGCGGGAAAGCCGCAGACGAAGCCGCGCTCCGCCAGGAGCGGGAGGGCGGCCACCAGCCTTCCGGTCGCGCCGCGTGCGGTGAGGATCTTGAGGGTGGCGTCCGGCGCGAAGCTGTCGATGAAGGCGCGGATGCACTCGTGCCGGCCGAAGGGCCCGACACCGGTGGCCTCCGCGAGCGTGTTCCATTCCTTCTCGAGCGCGAGGAACGCCGCCCGCGTGCTCAGCTCGAAGACGGTGACGGCGCTCGTCGTCATGCCGACACCCTCACCGCTGGCGCCGGCATTCCGTCCGCCGGCCGGAGCTTCGCCGCCTTCACGCGCAGCGCAATCTGCAGGCTCTCGTCCGCCTTTCGCGCCCAGGTCTCGTGGCGCATCGCATCGCTCCGCCTCCTACGCTCGTCGGGGTTGTCGTCCTGCAGCGCGCCTTCGCACGCCGCGACGAAAGCCGCGGGGCCGTCGACGAGACGGCACGACGCGGAAAAGCTCGCGGCTTCCGGAATGCCGGTGGCGACTACGGGAAGCCCCGCGCTCAGGTACTCGCGGAGCTTGATCGGGTTGATGCAGCGCGTCAGCTCGTTCGCCACGAACGGGCATACCGCGACGTCGAAGCCCTTCGCGTAGCTGGGAAGCTCGCGGTAAGGCCGGCGCCCGAGGAGATAGACGTTCGGGTACGCCTGCAGAGGGGTGACGTCGGCCACCGCGCGGCCGATCAGCACGATCGACCAGCCCGGCCGCCTCCCGGCCAGACGGGCCAGCAAGGCGATGTCGATCCAGCTCTCGATGAGGCCGAAGAAGCCGATGACGGGCCGAGGAAGATACTGCAGCTCGCTCGCCACCGGCGTGCTCGCGTCGAGAGCGGTCGCGAAATGGGCATGGTCGACGCCGTGGGAGGCGAGATGCGTTTCCGCGTTGAAGGCCGCCTTGCGTTCCCGCAGCGGCACGGACGTCGTCAACACGACGTCGACCTTCTCGCACAGCGCCCGCTCCATGGCCGCCACCGGCTCTCCACCGAGGTGCTCGAACCCGGACCACTCGTCGGTGCAGTAGAAGACGGACACGGACTCACCCATCACGCCCACGTACGCCGCCGTCGTGGGCAGGAACGTCCAGAGCTGGAAGTCGCGCATCCTCAGGCGTAGCCGCAAGAGCCTCACCGTGGCCCTGAGGATCCAGCGGTTCACCGCGGTCGCGGCGTCCGTGTAGGGGAATGGAAGAACGAGGGGGGTGTACACCCAGAGGTTGCGCGCCACCTCGGTCGGCCCCCGCAGGAAGGCGATCAGCTTGCGCCCGATCTTGCGCAGGTCCCTCCCGCTTCCGAAGTTGGGCCGGCGTGCGCAGATCGAGTTCAGCCAGAGCACCCGGTTGTCGGCGCTGAGGGCCTTCATCACGTGGTTGCAGCTCGTCGGATCCTCGTCCCAATCCTTGGCGAAACAGATGATGTTCTCGCTGGACATGTCATATCCCTTCAGGCCGCCTGCATCACGGTAGCGGCGCTCTCGCGTTCGACGAAGACCCGGTGCCAGATCTCGAGGTTGATGAGCAGCCAGAGGCGCTCGCCGTGATCGGCGACGCCCGCGCGGTGCTCGGCGGCCAGACGCGCCAGCTCCTTCTGCTCGAAGAGTCCGCGTCCCACGGCCCGCGACGACAGGACGAGCTCGCGGACCACCGGCCAGAACGGCCCTCGGAGCCATCGCCCGACGGGCACAGGGAATCCCATCTTGGGCCGCGTGAGGATCTCGTTCGGGACCAGTCCCGATAGCGCCTCACGCAGGATGGCCTTCGTCGTCATCCCGCGAAGCTTCAGCCCTGCCGGCAGCGCGGCGACGTGCTCGACGAGCCCATGATCCAGGAAAGGAACGCGGCTCTCGATCCCCGCCGCCATGCTCATCTGGTCCTGCTTCATGAGCAGCCGGACGAGGTACGTCTGGAGGTCGGCGCGGCTCATCCGATCGAGAGGAGAGCCCGCCGCCTCGTCGTAGCACCGCATCTCCTCGCCGTGAGGGTCGGCGCCCAGGCGCCGTAGATCCGAAGACAGGAGCCGTTCGCGCTGCCGTTCGCCGAAGACCGAGAAGTTCTCGCAGAACTGCGAGCGCGGCCCCGGGGCCAGCCCGAGGAAGCTGCGTTCGACGTACCGGCGGACGGCGCGTGGCAGCCGCGGCACCAGCCGCCGCACCACGCCGCGCGCGGCCTCGGGAACGAGCGAGCCATAGGTGCGCCCGAGCCGCTCGTTCCACGCGGTGACGCGGTAGCGGTTGTAGCCGAGGAAGAGCTCGTCGGCCCCCTCGCCGGTGAGGACCACCTTCACGTGATCGCGCGCCAGCCGCGAGAGGAAGTAGAGCGGCACGCTCGAGGGAAAGGCGATGGGCTCGTCCTCGTGCCAGACGAGGCGCGGCAGCTCGCGGAAGAACTCCTCGGGTGAGACGACGATCTCCCGATGAAGGGCCCCCGCCGACCGCGCCGCGCTCCGAGCGTAGCGAAGCTCGTCAGCTTCCCGCTCCGCGAAACCCACCGCGAACGTGCGGACCGGTTCCTCGAGCAGCGGAGCCATGAGGGCCAGGAGGCCGCTCGAGTCGATTCCGCCGGACAAGAACAGGCCCAGCGGCACATCGCTCATCAGGTGGCTCGCGACGGCCTCGCGCAGCCGGACGCGGAGGTCCGCGGCCTGCTCTTTGAAGGTCGCACCCGTGTCGGGGGCGACCGCAGGGATCGACCAGTAGCGCCGCTCGTGAATCCCGGCCGCCCGGGTCCACGTGAGCGTCCGCCCGGGCTCGAGCCTCTTGACGCCGCTGAACAGCGTCGAGGCACCGGACACGAACCGGGTCGCGAGGTACTCCGGCAGGACTGGACCGTTCAACTCCGCTCTCACCCCCGCGGCGAGGAGCGCCTTGATCTCGGAGGCGAAGAGCAGCTCGCGTTCTGTCACCGCGTAGTAGAGGGGCTTGATCCCCAACCGGTCGCGCGCGAGGAGCAAGCGCTGCTTCTTCTCGTCCCAGATCGCGAAGGCGAACATCCCCGAGAGATGCTCGACACAGCGCTCCCCTTCCTCTTCGTACAGGTGCAGGATCGTCTCGGTGTCGCTCCGCGTCTTGTAACGGTGGCCGCGCGCTTCGAGGCCGGGACGCAGGGCGGCGTGGTTGTAGATCTCGCCGTTGAAGGTGATCCACACCGTCCCGTCTTCGTTCGACATGGGCTGGTGCCCCCCGGCCACGTCCACGATGGCGAGGCGGCGATGGCCGAGGCCGACGGGCCCGGAGATGTGGAGCCCGGCCCCGTCCGGCCCGCGGTGCGCGAGAACGTCCCGCATCCGCGCCAGGCGAGCCTCGTTCACCGGCTCGGCGGACGAGGCGTGAACGATACCGACGATGCCGCACATGGCTTATCTCTTGATCCCCGCGAAAATCAGTTG
>Ga0075429_100005345_pt1 | contig 11046 bp, 9 predicted proteins | sample RhiMetdeltSRZDD3_FD_75295 | JGI IMG/M metagenome (GOLD analysis project Ga0075429, IMG submission 75295) | Populus rhizosphere microbial communities from Tennessee, USA - Rhizosphere MetaG P. deltoides SRZDD3 | ecosystem: Host-associated > Plants > Roots > Rhizosphere > Soil | place: USA...
CAGCAGACGGTCGTCGGCATCGAGGTCGGGCAGTTCGGCGCAGGTGACGAGCGCGACCCGGGAGTGTTCCCGGGTCGCGTCGGCGTGATTGTCGCTCGGCAAGGATGTCGTCAGCGGGACAGCGTTCGGCGGGACATCGAACGCCACAGGTCGTTGCTCGGGCGCATGAGCTCGATCAGTTCCCGTTCCCACATGTTCTCGACCGCGACTCCCGCCTTCTCGCACGCGGTACGGGCCACGTCCGTACCCGGGGCGAACTCGTCGCCCCATGCGCCATCCTCTCCGACGAGCACAATCCGTGCACCCCGCCGGCCGACGTACTCGATGACCGCCTTCGCACCACCGTGGCCTGCCGCAAAGGATTTGATCCCTGCGACGAGACCGTTCGGCGTGGCCGGTACGGGGGCGGTCGGCTCACTACCTGTGAGCGTCGTATCGGAACCATCTGCCATGAGGGAGGAGCCTAGGCAGTTCCCCGCGGACGCGCGGGACAACCGCCGGAGTTATGTGACGCTCACGACGTCAATAACAAGACAGGTACCGATGAGCGGAACAAATCAGGCGCGTCATTGTCATAACAAGACAATAGTCACTAATAGCTAACGGGTTGACCTTGACGCAGGGGGAAGGCACATCGTGGACGCCGTGAACGTCAGCAGCGCAGTCATGACGATCGGCGAGTTCGCCCGCCGTACCCGACTGTCGGCCCGGGCACTCCGGTTGTACGACACGCAGGGACTGCTCACGCCGGCGGCGGTGGATCCGCGCACGGGCTACCGCCGCTACACGGCGGACCAGGTGGACCGCGCCCGGCAGATCGCACTGCTGCGCTCGGCCGGAATGGCGCTGGCCGAGATCGCCGAGGTCGTCGACCTCGACGGGCCGGCCGCGGATCTGGCGATCGGCGAGTGGTGGCGGCGGGTCGAGGCCCGGCACCGGGCAAGGCACTCGCTCGTCGCCTATCTGCGAACGATGTACCTGGGAAGGAGCGAGAAGGTGTACGAGGTCCAGACCCGTGACGTGCCCGAACAGAAGGTGCTCACGGTCAGCCGTCGGCTGTCCGTGGCCGACTTGGACGGCTTCCTCGACGAGGGGGTGGCCGCACTGCGCGATCACCTGAAACAGGGCGGCGCCGAGCCGACCGGCCCGCACGTGGTGATCTTCCACAACCCGGTCAACGAGGACTCCGACGGTCCCGTCGAGGTGTGCCAGCCCTTCACCGGCTCGGTCGAGCCGAGCGGCACCCTCGTCGTACGGCTCGAGCCCGCGCACACCGAGGCGTACGTCACCGTGCCCCGCAAGGCGTTCGACTACCCGGAGGTGCTGCAGGCCTACGACGCGGTCGAACAGTGGCTGCGGCAGCACGACGTACGGATGACCGCCCCCTGCCGAGAAATCCACCTCGCCGACTGGCGGGCCGCTGGGCCGGACGACCCGGTCGCGGACGTGGCCTTCCCGATCACGACTAACGGATGAAGGCGTCGACCGCGACGGCGACGAACAGGATCGTCAGGTAGCTGGTCGACCAGTGGAAGAGGCGCATCGGCCGGACCGGCTCGCCCCGGCGTACCCGCCCGTCGAGCCGGTGCGCCTCCACTATGAGCAACACGCCGGCACCGAGTGCGACCATGCCGTACACCGGTGTCATGCCCAGCTTCCAGACCGCGAGCGACGCGGCAACGGTCAGCCAGCAGTAGACGACCGACTCGATCGAGACCCGGCGCAGCGACGCCACGACGGGCAACATCGGGATTCCCGCTCTGGCGTAGTCGTCCCGGAACTTGATCGCGAGCGCGTAGAAGTGCGGCGGCTGCCACAGGAAGACGACCGCGAACAGCGCCCACGCGGGCCAGTCCAGCGATCCGGTCACGGCGGCCCAACCGATGAGTACCGGCGCCGCGCCGCACACCCCGCCCCACAGCGTGTTGTGCGGCGTGGTGCGCTTGAGCCAGAGGGTGTAGACGAGGTCGTAGTACGCGATCGCGCCCAGCGTGAGCCCGGTGGCCAGCGGGTTCGTGAAGGCCGCCATCAGACCGGTCGCGACACCGGCCAGCACCAGGCCGAAGACCAGCGCTGCCCGCGGGGACACCGTGTGCGTGGGCAGCGGCCGCCGGGCGGTGCGCCGCATCACCTGGTCGATGTCGCGGTCGAGGTAGCAGTTCAGCGCGTTGGCCGCCCCGGCGGCGAGCGCGCCGGCGACCACGACCACCAGAACCAGCCACGGCGACGGCAACCCGGACGCGGCGAGGAACATCGTCGGGACCGTGGTGACCAGGAGCAGCTCGACGATGCGAGGCTTGGTCAACGCCACGTACGCCGCGACGACGTCCCTGGGGCGGGCCCGGCTGATCGGCGGCGAGTAAGGGTCTCGGACGATCACCGGGCGGTCGGTGACCGTCACCGCCGCATCGTACGACAACCAGGTACGTCGCTATGCACTAGGCGCGTACTGCTGGAGAAACGCGTCGACATCCTTGCCCACCGGTCCCCCGTCACCGCCCTGAACCAGCCGCACGCCGTGCCCGCCGACGGGCACCACGACCAGCTTGCGCGGAACACTGGCCGGAGTGTTGTCGAACATCGCCCGGGCCGAGCCGACGAACTGCGGATCGTCCTCGGCGACCGCGTAGAGCACCGGTACCGCCAGGTTCCGCGCCTGGTCGGCCGCGTTCACCCCGGCGTACGTCGAGGGTGCGGAGAGGCTGATCACCCCGGCGATCGGCGGCGTGACCTGGGCCGCGGCGGCCACCACGGCGGTACCGCCCATCGATGCCCCGATCAGCACCACCTGGGACGCACCGTCGGCGCGGACGAAGTCGGCGGCCGCTACCGCCGCCTCGTCGATCCGCATGGTGGCGCCGGACGAGGACGCCACGCCGGGGAAGTCGAAGAGCAGCACGCGGTACCCGCGCTGGGCCAGCATCTTGCCGTAGTCGAGCCACATGCATAGGTCGCCGCCTGACTGGTGGGCGAGGACGACACCGCTACGACCGGTGCCGTACACGAGCCCGCCGAGATCGGTCGACCCGTTGCGCCCGAACCGCACCTGGCGCCCGTCGCCGACCAGGCTCGAGCAGCTCACCCCGGCCGGGATCGCCGGAGGTTGCGTCGTAGCCGCCGGCGCCGGCGGGCCGGGTGGCGAACACGCCGCGATCGTGAACACCAGGGCGACAGCAACCATCGCCCGCGCGACACCAGTACAAATCCATCCCGTCACGTGGACATTGTTGGTGCGGCGCCTGGGTAGGGTCAAAAGGTGACTTCAACCCGTCTCGACTGGTCGGACGTCGACCACCGCGCGGTAGACACGATCCGGGTGCTCGCGATGGACGCCGTGGAGAAGGCCGGCAACGGCCACCCCGGTACGGCGATGAGCCTCGCGCCGGCCGCCTACCTGCTCTTCCAGCGCATCCTGCGGCACCACCCCGCCGACCCGGAGTGGCCGGGGCGCGACCGGTTCGTGCTCTCCTGTGGACACTCGAGCCTCACCCTATACATCCAGCTCTATCTATCCGGTTACGGACTCGAGCTCGACGACCTGAAGGCCCTGCGGCAGTGGGATTCGCGGACTCCCGGACACCCGGAGTACGACCACACGCCCGGGGTCGAGACCACGACCGGCCCGCTGGGTCAGGGGTTGGCCAACGCCGTGGGCATGGCGATGGCCGCGCGCCGCGAACGCGGTCTGCTGGACCCGGAGCCGCCCTCCGGCGCGTCGCCGTTCGACCACCACATCTACGTCTTCTGCTCCGACGGTGACATCGAGGAGGGCATCTCGCACGAGGCGAGCGCCCTTGCCGGGCACCAGAAGCTCGGCAACCTCGTGGTCGTGTACGACGACAACCAGATCTCCATCGAGGACGACACGAACGTCGCGAAGTCCGAGGACGTCGCCGCGCGGTACGCCGCGTACGGCTGGCACGTGCAGACCGTGGACTGGCGGCACGGGCCGCCGGCTGAGCGGGAGTACACAGAGGACGTTCAAGCGCTGTACGACGCCCTGCTCGCGGCGCGCGACGAGACGAACCGGCCGTCGTTCATCGCGCTGCGTACCATCATCGGCTGGCCGGCGCCGAACAAGCAGAACACCGGGAAGATCCACGGGTCGGCGCTCGGCGCCGAGGAGGTGGCGGCGACCAAGCAGATCCTCGGGTTCGACCCCACGGAGAGCTTCGCGGTCGAGGACGCGGTACTGGCCAACGCCCGGCTGGTCGCCGAGCGCGGCGCGAAGCTGCACGCGCAGTGGCAGGAAGGCTTCAACACCTGGGCCCGGGACAACCCCGAGCGCGCCGCGCTGTTCAGCCGGTTGGTCACCCGTACCCTCCCCAAGGGCTGGACCGACGCGCTGCCGGAGTTTCCCGCGGACCCCAAGGGCATGGCGACCCGCAAGGCCTCTGGCACGGTGCTGGACGCGCTCGCGCCGGTGCTGCCGGAGCTGTGGGGCGGCTCGGCGGACCTCGCCGAGAGCAACAACACCACTATGAAGGGTGAGCCGTCGTTCATCCCGCCGGAGCACTCCACCAAGGAGTTCAGCGGCGACGAGTACGGACGCATCCTGCACTTCGGTGTCCGCGAGCACGCGATGGGCGCGATCGGCAACGGCATCGCGCTGCACGGCGGCACGCGCGTGTACCTCGGTACGTTCCTCATCTTCAGCGACTACATGCGCCCGGCCGTGCGGCTCGCGGCGCTGATGGGCGCGCCGGTCATCTACGTGTGGACGCACGACTCGGTCGGCTTGGGTGAGGACGGCCCCACCCACCAGCCGGTCGAGCACCTCAGCGCGCTGCGCGCGATACCCGGACTCGACGTGATCCGGCCGGCCGACGCCAACGAGACCGCGTGGGCATGGCGGTGCGCGCTGGAGCACAACGACCGGCCGAGCGCGCTGTGCCTGACCCGGCAGAACCTGCCGGTGTTCGACCGCACCCAGCTCGCCGGCGCCGACGGTCTCACGCGGGGCGGTTACGTGCTCGCCGACGCGAGCGGCGATGCCAACCGGGCCGGCTCCAGCGCCGGCGCTCCGCAGGTGATCCTGATGGGGTCGGGCTCGGAGGTGCAGATCTGCCTCGCCGCCCGGGACATCCTCGAGGCGGACGGCGTACCGACCCGCGTGGTGTCGATGCCGTGCCAGGAGTGGTTCCGGGCGCAGGATCCGGAGTACCGCGAGTCGGTGCTGCCGGCCGCGGTACGGGCCCGGGTCAGCGTCGAGGCGGGCATCGCGATGTCGTGGTGGGATCTGGTCGGCGACAACGGCGAGTGCGTGAGCCTGGAACACTACGGTGCGAGCGCGCCGTACCAGGTCCTCTTCGAAAAGTTCGGGTTCACCCCCGAGCGGGTGGTGCAGGCCGCCCGGACATCCCTGTCCCGTAGCTGAGGAGCGACATCATGACGGACAGACTGGCCCAGCTCTCCGCCGCCGGAGTGGCGGTCTGGCTGGACGACCTATCACGGGAGAGGCTGGCGACCGGCGGGCTCGACCGGCTGCGCCGCGAACGCCACGTCGTCGGCGAGACCAGCAACCCGACCATTTTCGCGAAGGCACTGTCCGATAGGGACGACTACGCCGAGCAGCTGCACGACCTGAAGCTGCGCGGGATCGGGGTCGACGAGGCGGCGCGCCTGATCACCACGTACGACGTGCGCTGGGCATGTGACGTGATGCGGCCGGCGTACGACACATCGTCCGGTGTGGACGGTCGGGTCTCCATCGAGGTGGATCCGCGGCTGGCGCACGAGACGGACCGCACCGTGGCCGAGGCGAAGGCGCTCTGGTGGCTCGTCGACCGGCAGAACCTGTTCATCAAGATTCCGGCGACCGCGGCCGGCATACCGGCCATCGCGGCGACGCTGGCCCTGGGCATCAGCGTCAACGTCACGCTGATCTTCGGGCTCGACCGGTACGACGAGGTGATGGACGCGTTCCTGAGCGGCATGGAGCAGGCCCGGGCCAACGGCCACGACCTGTCCAAGATGGGCTCGGTCGCCTCGTTCTTCGTGTCCAGAGTGGACACCGAGGTCGACAAGCGGCTCGACGCGATCGCCTCGGCGGAGGCGAAAGCCATGTACGGCAAGGCCGCCGTGGCCAACGCGCGGCTGGCGTACCAGCGGTACGAGAAGGTCTTCTCCTCGGCCCGCTGGCAGGCGCTCGCCGACGCCGGCGCGAAGCCGCAGCGTCCACTGTGGGCATCGACGTCGACCAAGAACCCGGACTACCGGGACGTGCTCTACGTCGAGGAGCTGATCGCGCCCGGCGTGGTGAACACGATGCCGGAGCCGACCATCGAGGCGTTCGCCGACCACGGCGAGATCCGCGGGGACACGATCACCGGGGCGTACGCCGATGCCCAGCAGGTGCTCGACGACCTGGCCGCCCTCGGCATCCCGTACGACGACGTCATCGACACGCTGGAGCGCGAAGGCGTCGAGAAGTTCGAGGCGAGCTGGCTGGAGCTGCTGAAGAGCGTCGAGTCCCAGCTCGGGATGACAGCATGAGCGCGCGAGTGAGCATAGCGGCGCCGGTGGTGCCTGGACAGAGGCGACGCGCCGACCGAAGGTCGCAGCGTGGCGCCGAAGGAAGGCGCCACCATGAGGCGGCGCGCGGCGAACGAACCAGAGTTACAGCATGAGCCTCGACATCGAGGCGGGGGGTGGACTCGCCGTCTACGGCGCGTCGGCGGTACCGGGGGCCGCCCAGGCTCGCGCCGCGCTGGTCCGCGACGGGGTACCGGGACTGCTGGCCGCCAAGGACCCCACGCTGTGGGGCGACGCGGCGGAGCCCGAGGCGAAGATCCGGCTCGGTTGGGTGGACACGTTCCGGCGTAGCCGGGACCTGCTCCTCCAGCTCGCCGAGCTGGAGGTCGAGCTCGACGATCTCGACCACGTGGTGCTCGCCGGTATGGGCGGCTCCTCGCTCGCGCCCGAGGTCGTCGCCCGAACGCTGGGCCTTGGCCTGACGGTGCTCGACACCATCGACCCCGAGCGAGTGCGCGCCGCACTCCGGGACAGGCTCGAACGCACCGTCGTCGTGACCAGCAACTGCGGGTCCACTGTGGAGGCCGACAGCCACCGCCGGGCGTACTGGCAGGCGTTCCTCGACTCCGGCATGTCCGAGTCCGAGGCCAGCCGGCACTTCGTCGTGGTGACCGATCCCGGTTCCCCGCTGGAGGCGGTCGGTCGGGAGATGGGCGCGGTCGTGTTCCAGGCCGACTCCGACGTCGGCGGACGATACTCGGCGCTGACCGCGTTCGGGCTCGTGCCAACCGCGCTCGCCGGTGCCGATGTGGCCGAGTTGCTGGACCAGGCCGAGCAGTTGGCTCCCACGCTCGGGCTGGAGTACGACAACCCGGCGCTGGCCCTGGGCGCCTCGCTCGCCGCCGCGGCGCTCGCGGGCCGAGACAAGCTCGCGCTCGTCGACGACGGTACCGGCATCGTCGGTCTCGGTGACTGGGCCGAGCAGCTGATCGCCGAGTCGACCGGCAAGGACGGCCGGGGCATTCTCCCGGTCGTCGTCGAGGAACCCACCGCACCCGGCGCCACCGGAGACGACGTGCTCACGGTGACGCTCGGAGGTGCGCTGCGGCCGGGCGCGGTACCGGGTAGCGGGGTCAGCCCGCACCTGGCGGTCAACGGTCCGCTGGGGGCGCAGTTCCTGACGTGGGAGTTCGCCACCGCGCTGGCCGGCCGGCTGCTCGGGATCAACCCGTTCGACCAACCCAACGTGGCCGAGTCGAAGGAGAACACGGCCCGGCTGCTGAAGGAAGGGCTGCCGGCCGAGCAACCGTCCGGTGTGGACGGTGCGATCGAGGTCTACGGAGCCTCCACTGTGGAGCAGGCGCTGCACCACCTGCTGGATCAGGTCGGTACCACCGGCTACCTCGCGGTGATGGCGTACCTCGACCGGGTGGCCGATGCGGCGGCGGCCAGCGTGCGGGCGCACCTGGCGAAGGCGGCGGCCCGGCCGGTCACGTTCGGCTGGGGGCCGCGCTTCCTGCACTCGACCGGGCAGTACCACAAGGGTGGTCCCCAGGACGGCGTGTTCCTGCAGATCACCGGCGCCGTGACGGAGGACCTTCCGGTGCCCGGCCGGCCGTACACGTTCGGCCAGTTGCAGGCCGCCCAGGCCGCCGGCGACCGGCAAGCGCTGGCCGGCCGCGGTCGTCCGGTGGTACGCCTGCACCTGGTCGACCGGGCCGCGGGCATCGCCCAGCTCCTGCGCACAGCGGCGGGTCTGTGATGCCGAACCCGTTGCGGGATCCACAGGACCGCCGGCTGCCGCGAATCCCGGAACCGTGCGCGGTGGTCATCTTCGGGGTCACCGGTGACCTGGCCCGCAAGAAGCTGATCCCGGCCGTGTACGACCTGGCCAACCGCGGGCTGCTGCCGCCGGGCTTCGTGGTGCTCGGCTTCGCCCGGCGCGACTGGGGCGACGGGGACTTCGAGTCGCTCGCCCGCGAGTCGGCCCAGCAGTACGCGCGCACGCCGTGGCGGGACGAGGTGTGGGCCCGGCTCGGGGGCAACGTGCGGTTCGTCGGCGGCTCGTTCGAGGACGACGCCGCCTTCGACACGCTCGCCAGCATCCTGGGTACTTTGCGGGACACCCACGGCATCCCGGGCAACGCCGCGTTCTACCTGTCGATCCCGCCGGCCGCGTTCCCGGTGGTGCTCAAGCAGTTGGCGCGCACGGGCATGGCCGACAACGCCAGGTCCGGCGGGTGGCGGCGGGTCGTGGTGGAGAAGCCGTTCGGCCACGACCTGGCGTCGGCGCGCGAGCTCAACGACCTCGTCGACGACGTGTTCACCGCCGAGGATGTCTTCCGCATCGATCACTACCTGGGCAAGGAGACCGTCCAGAACATCCTGGCGCTGCGGTTCGCCAACGCGCTCTTCGAGCCGGTGTGGAACTCCAAGTACGTCGACTCGGTCCAGCTGACGATGGCCGAGGACGTCGGCATCGGTACCCGGGCCGGGTTCTACGACTCGGCCGGCGCCGCGCGCGACGTCCTGCAGAACCACCTGATGCAACTGCTCGCGCTCGTGGCGATGGAGGAGCCCACGAGCTTCGACTCAGCCGAGATCCGCACCGAGAAGCTCAAGGTACTGCGCGCGATCACCCTGCCGGCCGACATCATGATGGGGACCGTGCGGGGGCAGTACCTGCCCGGCTGGGTGGCGGGTGAGCGGGCGAAGGGCTACCTCGAGGAAGCCAACGTGCCACCGGACTCCACCACCGAGACGTACGTGGCGGTCCGGCTCGGTATCCAGAACCGGCGCTGGGCCGGGGTGCCGTTCTACATCCGGACGGGCAAGCGGCTGCCGCGCCGGGTGACCGAGCTGGCCGTGCTGTTCAACAAGGCGCCGCACCTGCCGTTCCAGCCCTTGGACGTCGAGCTGCTCGGCAACAACCAGCTGGTCATCCGCGTCCAGCCGGACGAGGGCGTCACGCTCAAGTTCGGCTCCAAGGTGCCGGGTACCACGATGGAGGTTCGCGACATCACGATGGACTTCCAGTACGGCGAGGCGTTCACCGAGTCGAGCCCGGAGGCGTACGAGCGGCTGGTTCTCGACGTGCTCGTCGGGGACAGCACGCTGTTCCCGCACGCCGACGAGGTCGAGGCGAGCTGGCGCGTGATCGACCCCATGGAGGCGGCGTGGGCGGGTAGCAAGCCGGTGCCGTACCGGGCGGGCGAATGGGGACCCCGGGAGGCGGACGAGATGCTGGCCCGGGACGGTCGATCCTGGAGGCGACCCTAATGCTGGCTCTGTGGGATACCACGGGTACGGAGGTCGTCCGCAAGCTCGCCGCCGAACGGCGTACGTCGGGCGTCGCGAGCGGGCTCGCGCTGACCCTGGTCGCCGCGACGACCGAGGAGCACGTGCGGTCCACCGAGGAGGCGGCGACGATCGCGGCCGAGGCGCACCCGTGCCGGCTGGTGGTCGTCGTCCGGGAGTCCACAGTGGACGCCAACAGCCCGTCGCGACTCGACGCGGAGATCATCATGGGCGGCCGGTTGGGTCCGTGCGAGGCGGTCGTGATGCGGATGAGCGGCCGGTTGGCGTTGCACGCCGAGTCCGTAGTCGTACCCCTGCTCGCGCCGGACGTCCCGGTCGTCACCTGGTGGCACGGTCCACCGCCCGTCCGGATCGCCAACGACCCGCTCGGCGTGTTCGCGGACCGCCGGATCACCGACGTCGCGCAGAGCCCCGATCCAGTCGAGGAACTGCACCGGCGCGCGGACGACTACGCGCCCGGCGACACGGACCTCGCCTGGACCCGGATCACGTTGTGGCGCACTCTGCTGGCCAGCGCGTTCGATATGCTCTCGGCCGTGCCTGTGCGGATGACCGTGACCGCGCCCGCGACGGATCCCACTGCCGCGTTGCTCGGTGGCTGGCTGACCGCGCGGTTCGGCGTCCCGCACTCGATCGAGACGATCGACTCCGGTCGGCTGCGTTCGGTGGCGTTCGAGTTCGACGACGGGACAGAGCTGTCGCTGACGCGCGAGAACGGTACGGCGATCCTGCGCCGCACCGGTCAGACCGACCGGGTGCTGCCGCTGATCCGCCGTCCGCTCGGCGACGAGCTGGCCGAGGAGCTGCGCCGGCTCGACGCGGACCAGCCGTACGCCGCCGCACTCGCCGCGGCCACCGGAGTGTCCGGTTTGGACGATCGGCCGCCGACCCGGGTGCACATCTGGCAGGACCCCGCCCTGGCCGACCGGCCATGACGGTCTCCGTTGTCGTGCACGCCACGCCGGAGCTGCTCGTCCAAGCGGCGGCGGCCCGGCTGGTGGTACGGCTCGTCGACGCGCAGGCCGAACGCGGGTTCGCGACTCTCGTGCTCACCGGTGGACGGATCGCGAACGAACTCTACGCGGCACTGCGGACCAGCCCGGCGCGCGACGCGGTCGACTGGTCCCATGTGGACATCTGGTGGGGCGACGACCGCTTCCTGCCCTCGGGACATCCGGACCGCAACGAGACCCAGGCCCGCGAGGCGTTGCTGTCCGCGCTACCGCTGGATCCGGCGCGGGTACACCCGATGCC
>Ga0075429_100005354_pt1 | contig 11040 bp, 12 predicted proteins | sample RhiMetdeltSRZDD3_FD_75295 | JGI IMG/M metagenome (GOLD analysis project Ga0075429, IMG submission 75295) | Populus rhizosphere microbial communities from Tennessee, USA - Rhizosphere MetaG P. deltoides SRZDD3 | ecosystem: Host-associated > Plants > Roots > Rhizosphere > Soil | place: USA...
CTACCTGTAAGGCCAGTATCTGCAGAAGGGCCTCCTGAAACAAATCTTCCAGTAGGATTAATTATAAATTTTGTTTGACTATCAATCCATTCAGCACAGGTAGGTCTAATGACCTTGTTAATTATTTCTTCCCGTAAGTGATCAAGTTCTATATCTGGAGAATGTTGGGTAGAGAGAACCACTGTATCAATTCGTTTAGGGATAAAATCTTCATATACTACAGAAACCTGGGATTTTCCATCGGGTCGCACCCAATCTAATTCTTTTCTTTTCCTAACATCACTTAATTTCATACAAAGTTTATGAGCCATGATTATAGGTAAGGGCATAAGTTCTGGAGTTTCCTCCGTGGCATAACCAAACACCAATCCTTGATCCCCTGCACCTTGATCTTTTAATTCGGTGGCAGTTACTCCCAAAGAAATATCATCACTCTGTTCATGAATAGATGTAAAAACAGCACAGGTATTATAGTCAAATCCAAAGTCTGCTCGATTATAACCTATTTCCCTTATTGTGTTTCTAACTACTTTTTGGACATCTATAGAACCGTTAGATGTAACCTCTCCTGCAACAAAAACAGTTCCAGTAGTTGTCAAAGATTCAATTGCTACCCTAGAATTGATATCATGGGACAAAAATTCATCTAGTATCGAATCAGAAATCTGATCACACATTTTATCTGGGTGACCCTCTGTTACACTTTCAGAACTAAATAAATATTTAGAAACCATTTCTTAAAGGCTTAACTATATTAAAAATCTTTTATGAGTCTTATAAAAAGTACATTATTTCCACGAATCACAACCTTTCCATAATTTGCCAGCAAATCTGAACCTAGATATTCTTCCGCATTAATAAGAATGAGATTCATGTATGAATCTACATTACTCATAACTCCTTTGTATTCAATTTCACTTTTTAATCTCACTGCTACACGCTGGTTAAGAGATTTCTGCAATAATGTTAAAGGTCTCTTTGGTTGTTGAGAACTCGAATTAGCTGACAATGTCAATATATCACTTAGCAATTCATTTTCACATCTAGCAGAATAAAAAGGTTCCTTTGTGGTTAAATAATTATAACAATAATTTTTAATATAATTTGTGGATTTTTTACTTACAGGCTCTTCCAATCTAGACAGATTTCTTCGGGGGGGAATTCGTACGGGACTCATCACTAATATCTTTGGAGAAAGTGGTTCAGGTAAATCCCAATTTTGTTTTAGTATCTGTGCAAATTTGATTAAAAAAAATAAAGATGTAAGAGCAATTTTTATCGATACTTCTGGAAATTTTAGACCAGAAAGAATTCTTGATATGAGCAATAATCCTAATTCAGATAGAGTACTAAATAATATTCATTACATTCGACCATATTCTATTAAAGATCAGTTTGAAGCAATTAAAAAAATTGAAGAGATAAAACCAAAATTAGTAATTATCGATACTATCACTTCACTCATATCCACAGAAAGTAAAAATATCACTAGACATTTAATCTTGATGAAATTTATACACGAATTAGCCCATACTGCAATAAATAATAATTGTGCCATAGTGACCACAAATATGGTTAGAAATATAATTTCCAAAAGTAGTGTTTATAAGACCATACACAACACTGATGTTGGACATCCAAAGAAAATAAAAATGCAAAGAGAGTTTATGGGAAAATCCGTATCTCTTTCTATTCATATTAAATTAAAATTTGAGATTATAAGTATATCCAACAATTTATACAAAGTTTCCTTTCTTCAACCTTTCATTAATGATAGTACTATGTTTCGAATAACAAAGACAGGCGTTTTATAAAAAACATTATATTTGTAGAACTTTATATAAATTCCAGAATTTATCTCCAACATAATGCATATTATTAATTATATGACCCTTAGATAACTCACTTGCTTTTTCACTATCATAAAGTGAGGTCCCTACTGCTAAGGGTTTTTGATGCTCTTTATCTTTTACAATGACAATTTTATCTTTTGAAAATGATTCAAATTTTACAATTCCAGGACGTGCAATATTTGCACCATTACAGATGTATTTTACTGCTCCCATATCTATAAGAACATAAGGAAATAATTCAACTAAATTATTGTTTCCTAAATAAGGAAGTATTATTTCATTTATTTGAACAGCAGTAAAATTATCTTCATGAATTAATAATTTTTTATCTTTTTCAATTTCGTAAGCTTTTATATTTTTAAATTTTGGAATAGTTTTTTCTGGCCAATTTGAATGTAATTTTTCTAGAATCATAGATGTTTCTCTTTTAGATAACATATTGATTTTCAAACTATATCATTATTCCCTGAATGATAATTTATCTTTAATTTTCATAATACTAAGATAGACCAGGATGTACATAAAAGATGGTTATGGTTTTCTTTTTTTCAATGGGGTATATTCGCAACCCATTGGTCCGCAATATTTTCCAACATACACTGCTTTGGGGCGATATAAAGCAGGTTTTGGTGCGGCTTCTGCAAATTTTTCTTCGATAACATGTGCTGCCCATCCAGAAATTCTTGAAATTGCAAAAATAGGAGTATTAAGATCAACTGGAAAACCCATGCAATAATAAAGTGATGCACTATATAAATCGACATTAGGGTAAATCGGTTGTTTTCTCATATCTGCCATGTATTTTTTTGTATATTGTTCTATTTGTCGTGTGATTTCATACCATTTATAATTCTCATTTTTACATACAGATTTTGAAAGTCGTTCTAGAATATCCGCTCGTGGATCCGTAGTACGATAAACTGCATGTCCCATTCCCATAATTCTTTTCCCCTCCTTTAGTTTATCTTGTATCCATTTTTCGATATTTTTGGAATCACCTATATCAAAAAGCATTTTCATCACTTCTACATTGGCTCCTCCATGTAATTCACCTGATAATGCTCCTAAAGCACCACAAATACATGAATACATATGAGCACGAGTCGAGGCAATTTCCCTAGCTGCAAAAGTGGACGCATTAAAACTATGTTCAGCATGTAATATTAGACAAATATCAAAGACTTTTACTTCTTCAAAAGTAGGGTTTCGCCCAAATACCATGTATAGAAAATTTGCAGAATGTTTTAGGTCCTCGTTTGGTTCAATAATATCTTGTCCGTTTCTTATCCTGTTCCATGCACTGACTATTGAAGGAATTTTCGAAATAAGAGATATTGCTCTTTTGATATTTTCTTCTTTGGTATCTGAATTAATACTATCCTCAAAATCTGGAAGAGAAGCAACACTTGATTGTAAAACGTCCATTGGACGAGCTGTTTTTGGCCTATTTTCTAAATTGGCAATTAAGGAAGGTGGTAATTTTCTAGATTGTTTTAGGTTATATGAAAAATCATCTAATTCTTTTTTGTCCGGAAGTTCTCCAAATAATAAAAGATATGCTGTTTCCTCAAATGTAGAATGATTTACTAAATCAAGAATATCATAACCTCGATAAATTAATTTACCATTTTCACCATCTATAGATGAAATTTTTGTATCTGCTACTTCAATATTTCGTAAACCTATATTTCTCGCGTCCAAATTTAATACATCATTTCCTCTGAGATTTGTATATTAAAAGAATATGCTGAAGATAGCAAGAGTTAGCCATCAAATTGAAGTAATTATACCCTTAAAGATTCTTCATTCTTTCCTCTATTACTTATAGTAAGGATATCGATCCCATCCCCACTTGCTGCATCCCTTTGAATAGCTGCTTTTATAGATTTAACAGCCAGGTTTTTAGCGTCATCCTCATTCATTTGGGAATTATATTGTGCATCCAATATACCTAATGCCATTTCAGCACCACTTCCTACAGCCGCATATTCATCTGGGAGTAGCGATCCAAGGGGATCAAGAGTATATATACGTGGTTTATTGTCATCATATCCTCCGACTATAACTTGAGTCAACAGAGGAAAATATCGCCTTTCAAACATAATTACTGACATTAATTTGGCTACTGAATTTGTTGGAACTTTACGTCTAATTTCCATTTTACGGATTTTTGATAATGCAGCAACCTGTCGAGCTAGTACATTCATATCGGCCACCATACCCGCACAAGCTGCTCCTACATTCTCAGTCAATACAAAAGTTTTTTTAGTATTCTTATTAACAAGGAAGTTCCCAAAAGAAACTCGTTGTTCAGATGCTAATAAAACACCATTATTAAAAGAAATTCCTACGGCTGTTGCACCAGGAAAATATTGGTATGCCATTTGAGGTATATGAAATAACAGCCAGATTTAGTCTTTTCTATTGAGGTAGGTCAGTTTTTCTTATTTTTTTCTACTATGAAGATTATGAATCTTAATTGCTTCCCCAATTAAACGATTTTGTAATTCTAAAGCATCTTTTCCTTCTGGATGTTTCTCTTCAGCTATAGCTTCAGCTACTAATCTAATAATGTGTCTCAAGAGAAATTCATCACCTCTTTCTGATTCAGCTTTATATGCTGAGTTGGCTTTATTTACAAAAACTACATTTTCATTAGTAAATCCGTAGCGTGAGTCACTTCCATCCTCGTATGGTATTACTTTATATCCAATCTTTTTTAATGCAAAGGTTCTTTTAAGAGTTTTTATTTTTTTCATCTGCATTTTATCTAAATTACTCGATGTGTGCAAATTAGGAAAAGTTTGTGTCCTTTCATTAGGGTCGTAATAATGAGGTTCATTCTCACTATGGATAGTCTGATGTTCTAATATACTAGTACTAGACTGTTCCTTATTCTTAGAGAGTTGAACAGATGAATTTTCATAACTCTCGGTTGTGGAAAATTTACTATCTTGGTTCTTGAATTTTGTAAGAGATGAGTTTTCAGTTAATCTTTCTCCATTGGGCATTGTTACTTTTTCTTCAACTGTTTCATACTCTTCTTCTTCTACTTCTACAGACTCCAAATTTTCAATGACTGCTTGACCAAGAACTTTATCTATTTCACGATATATTCGCGACTCTTCCTTTGTTATTAATACATCCTCATATTCAGTCAATTTTGGGATTACCTCATCAATAATAAATTGTTTGACGGATTTGTTAAAATTATAAAATGCATCGTCCTCTATTAATGCAGATTTATCTGCGAATCTAGAAGTTAAAGCATCACATCTTAATAATCCTGTTATTCGAGTCAGCTTCGCATCAAATCCAAAGTTAGTTCTTACAACGATATGATTCCCAATCATCACACCTATTCCTTTTTCCTCTTCTGTTAATGGACGTCTTGCAACTACAATTTCACCACTAATTTGGCCATTATCAAGATTTACTGGGATTCGGTAGCCTTGAATCTCTTGGGCCTTCACTATATCAGCATTATGCAGATCCCATTCATTGAAGCTATCTGATTGTTTGATAAATACTTTAAACATGGGCTGTCTAAGAATAGCTAATTTACGTATTTCCTTGTATAATTTCAAAGGGTCAATATTCATTTTCGCGTTACTTAAGGTTAATTCTGTTCCATTTCTACCCAATGGTTTTTCTTTGATCTCATTTAATAAAGAATTTCCAGAAAATAAATGATTTAAAGAGTTTTCGTCTATAACAAGGGATTTGCTATAATTATTTTTTTTAGTTTTAATTTTCATACTCTTAAATGAAGTAAGGAAAGATAGTCGTCCTGTTCCATATCGTCCTGTTCGACTTCTTTTTAATTTTGGAGAAATGGCTTCTATCTTTTTATGAGGCGATCCCAATAATAAAAATTTTTCAATTCCTTCTTCGTCCATTCCTGCATCATCTTCTATTACTATAGATCCGGTATTGAGTACGGTAATTAATACTTGTGTAGCATCCTCATCAAAAGCATTTTCTATTAATTCTTTAACTATTTCATATGGTGAAACCCATGTCTTTGTAGCAAATTCTTTAAAAAATGATGGATGAACTTTTAATTGTATTGACATTATAGAATAGTAAAAGGACTTTCTTGCCTTTATTTATTGTGTTCGTATATACACCAAAGGATAAGATTCCTTTAAAAATTTGATAAAAAGTAAGAAAATTATTGTGGAGTATAGCCTTTCATTTTTAAGGCATCACTTAAACTATGTGCATTTGCCTGTGCGGTATTTAATATTATTTCTGCAGTATCTTTAGAAACATATCCAGCTTTAGAAGCCACACTAAGTGATTTTTGGTATGCTAAAGAGATAATCGAAGAAATCGTCTCAGGTGCAAAATAAAGTAATTCAATTGCCAGATTCAATGACGAAATATAAGATTGTTGTAAGTCTGTGACATATTCCTTGACGTCAAGCTGTAAATCTTTCTCTCTAAATTGAAGACCTTCTGAAATTGCATAACTAACTAGCACACCTGCTTCAATTGGTTTTATGTCTAATTTCGAAATTAGAGATGCAAGTTTTTGAGATATGACCTCTCCTGATTTAGCGACTACTGTATCTTTTGTTACAGCAATACTCCCTTGATCAATCTTCGTTTGAACTTTTGCTTCTTTAAATTCTGAAAGGACAGGGCCAGGAGGAATCCCAGTGTTTCCTGCTGGAATTATAATATCCTTTGGTGCGAGATCTCCCCCTTTAGCTGGTAAAAAAACTTTATTTTCACTAAAAATTAAGTTAAGCTTGAAAGGACTTAGATTAGTAAACATCAATGCACATTGACCTTCTAACTCTTTGCTTAAATCTTCAATGCCTGAAATGTTATTTAATTTTTCAAAAGCTCTCTGTGCAATTTTGTTTTTTATAATTTTAATAATAATTTGACCATGAAATTTTTTTCTTAAAGTCATCAACTGTGTAGCCCTAACTTTATTCATTTTTGATAATGCTATAACGTTATATTTTTTTGGAAGTTCTTGTAATTCTTGATACATTAATTGCTTTTTTTGAGGATATTTCTTAATTATTTGATCTGAACTCATACTCTAGGCCCCCTTAGTTTTGTTAGATAATGATGATAAACTTATACTATTACCCATTGTAAATTTGACTGAGGTATTACGAATGTTCTTATCACCTTGAGGCAATTTTTTTTCTAAAAGGGACAATATAGTATTGGCATTTTGAATAAGTTGTTTATCATCCATCTTCTCATCTCCTATTTTAGTAGAAATATTAAGTTGATTACGACTTCTAATTCTTACAGAACTCCTTAACCGAGTCAATATACTTTCAATAGGTGCACCATATGGTATAGGAGTGGGCATTTTCCCCTTAGGACCCAGAAATTGACCTAGAGATCGTCCAACTGTGGCCATTAACGCGGTATCAGATAAAAAGAAATCATATGCCTTGGATAGTTTTTTAGCTTCCTTTTTATTAGTACCTAGTCTATCAAGTTCATCAACTTCTATTATTCTATCTGCTTCAGCTCTCCTAGCTCTTGAACCCATTTCACCCGATGCTACCACACATACTGTGGCTTGGCGGGTTGGTGTATTTGGTAAATGTACAACTTCATTGAAACTAAATCCTTTTTTTACATCAATATCTTTTAATATAACAGTAAGATCTACAGATTGATCGAAATTTCGCTTTTTAGAATCTCTTCTAGCATGTTCGATAAGATCTTTTAGTTCAACATCCTTTGTCATGGTAAATGTGTAAAAATAGAATACTCAGCCATTTAAAATCGTTTAGAATAAATAAAAAGTTTTTGTAGTATAATAGTATAACATTGTTTGATTGTTCTTTTGAAAGCAATTTAACCATTTTAACTTAAAAAATTTATATACCTACACGTAAAATCATTTTTTGTATATGGCCGAAAAAATGACTGCTCTATGGTTAATCCTATTGACTATGATTACTTGTGCCGCAGTTCCAGTCTTCTTGGTAATTTTAACAGCACCTCACCCTACTCAACTTATTACTGTTATTGATGAAAAGTTCATAGACATTCAACCATATAATGTAATCAGTAAACTCCCATTTATCTAATGTTGATGGATTAATGGGAAAAGAATTATTTTTTATAAAATCCTATAGGTGCAAGTATTTTCCAAAAAATGATTATAATAGACAAGTAATAATTCATATTAAAATTTATCCCAAAAATGGCAGAAAATAATCTCTTCACTATGCTTTTTTGGTTAGGAGAACTTACACTTTCCAGTTGGATACTCTCCTATGGTGCTGAACATCTTTCTGAAAAATATGGTGCTAAATTCGTAGGACGAGTCCTCTTGAGTATAGCAACTACCTTGCCAGAAATAGCTATAGTTATTTATGCTGCAGCGCAGGGGTCTTTTGGTATTGCGATTGGTTCTGGACTAGGGAGTAATTTGTTGATGATGACATTAGGTTTAGCGATTATGTTAATTATAGCCACTACAAGACTATCAAAGGCACCATTGAAGCAAATTGACGTTAGTACTTTTAAAAATGATATGATTTTTTTGATATTAGCTGCGATAATAAGCTTTGTGCTATTTTTAGATGGATTTAATTATATTGATGGGTTTATATTTATGGGTCTATTTGCTGGATATATAATATTATCACTTTATGAAATGAAGGTAGAAAAAAGAGATAAACTAACAAATAAAAATATCGATATTAATAGCAACAATAATAATAATAATAATAAAGAATTAATAGTTGAACAAAATATTTCCCCTGATACAAATGAGGATCGAAAAAAATTTATCAAAGCAATAGGAACTTTTTTGCTAGGTGCCATAGGGATCCTTTTTGGAGCAGAACCATTTATTCATTCTTTAGAAGGGCTTTCAGTAGAATTTGGAATATCGGCTGTAGTACTGGCAGTAATCATAAGTCCAATTGCTGGAGAAATGCCTGAAAAAATTTCAATGATGATATTAGCAAGAAAAGGAGCTGCAGGTGCGTCAATAGCTATTGCAAACGTATTAGGTTCTAAAATACTTAATAATACATTATTACTGGCTGTAGCAGTCTTTGCAGCAATGTATTCGTTCGGGTTTGATAAAGTAATCGAAATCACAGAGATTTTATATTATCAAATTATTCTCGTTACCATAGTTACGATAATAGCAGTTCTTCCAATGTTTAGAAAAAAAATAGGACTAAGATTTGGTGTTATTCTGCTATTTATGTATATAATATGTATATTTATACAATTTCTATTTCCACAAAACATGCATTAACATATTCTTCCTTATAACAACAAAAGTATAGTAACTCAATTTTTTAATTAACTAAATTAGAATAATAATTTCTTTACAAATGAGACACTCATCACATAAAAAAATCTGTACATCCAATTAACCGTGCTTATTGTTAACAACTTGCCTTTTCATCCGCCCCAACCCTTCTTAGACAACATTTAAAATTTTTAAATGATTTGGATTGCAGAATATCGAATTATTCATGTAATATGAATAATGGCCAATAAATAAAATAAAATAAAGAACGTTTATCCAAATAATGAGGATAATCCTTCGAGGGCTTCTTCTTCTTTCTTCTCGCTTTTTTCTTCCTCGGCCTCTTCCTTTTTAGCTGTCTCCGGTGCAGTAGCTCCGGTAGCTGAGGATGCTGCAGCTGCTGTTGTTGGCACAGTCATTGGAGCAGCTTTTAAAGCAGCTTCAATATCCACATCTCCTAATGCCGCTACAAGAGCCTTTATTCTAACAGCATCAGGTGGAGAACCAGTTGCTTTAATTACATTAGTAATATTATCTTCGTTAATATCTTGTTTCAATTTGTGTAATAATAATGCCGCATACACGTATTCCATTAGTTATCAAAAACGGATTATTATTAAACCATAATATAAAACTTTCAACTTGTTATAAAATCTTTGCACTTCTAGCGACCGCATAAACATGTTCTTTTAAATCTTTATCATAAAGGGAATTCATTTTCTCTATTAAAATAGCGCGATAATGTTGTTTTTCTTCTTCAGATTGAGAATAAATAACATCTGCAAAGAGATCTGCGATATTTTCTTTTATCCAACCTTCCAAAACAAAAAATCTTCTCTCATTTATCCAACTTACCTTATTTATACTTTGATCTATTTTACCATAGAAATTTCCTGTTTCAATTCTATCAATCAAAATAAAAATACAATTATTGGGATCGGGATCATGTAATACTTCTTGAGATCTTTTTCCTAGTATCCCTTTTTGGCTCTTGGAGATGAGCCCTAATGGTTTTATATAAGATCCTAGAATTGAAAGCGAATTATTATTAACCATTTGAACCCTTCCTAAAATAATTCTTTTGAATTCGCTTTCAGGTTCTACTGCAAAGACATAATCTCCAGCCTTGATCTTACCTATTCCAAACATTATTCGAATGTTAAAATATAAATTATATATTATTTACTATAATCTTATCTAATTTATAAAAAGCATTAAATATTATAATATATTCAAACGAGATTGAAAAAAATAATAAAAAGTAATCGAAATTTTAAATTAAATGTTTAATATATAATTACATTTATTAATCCAAATTTATAACGTATTCCGGATACAAAGTGCAAAGGTTTGATGAACTGGATATGAAAATATTGACTGAACTCACCCGTGATGCTAGTATCTCGGTTCCCCAGTTGAGTAAAAATTTGAATATAAATTCTTCGGTTTTATATAGTAGAATAAAGCGTCTTTCCAAAAGAAGCTTAATTAAAAAATTTACCATAATCGTGAATGAAAATATGCTTGGGCTTAATATTAAAGCAACGGTAGGAATTAATCGTGATCCTAAACGAAAGGATCATATTCACAAAGAATTACTTAACATTGCTGAAGTCAGATCATTATCAGAGGTGACTGGTAGGTTTGATATGATTGTAAATGTCAATGCTAGTACATTAGAAGAATTGCATAATATTGTAATTGAGAGAATTGGTAAAATCGAAGGAATTCAAAATACGGAAACTTTCGTTGAAATGCAAAGAACCGAAAAAGACCCCGATTATTCTGAACAAGTGTATTAATCTGACTTAAATTTTCAAAGATTTACTTTATACAGTTAAATTCAAATACTATGTAAAGTAGTAAAAAATTACATTATGAATATCCTAAACATAATTCCTTTTATAAAAAGAAGACTTCTTGATATGT
>Ga0075429_100005361_pt1 | contig 11032 bp, 9 predicted proteins | sample RhiMetdeltSRZDD3_FD_75295 | JGI IMG/M metagenome (GOLD analysis project Ga0075429, IMG submission 75295) | Populus rhizosphere microbial communities from Tennessee, USA - Rhizosphere MetaG P. deltoides SRZDD3 | ecosystem: Host-associated > Plants > Roots > Rhizosphere > Soil | place: USA...
TGAGCCCGCCGGCGCGGGCACGGCACCAGCTCCACTCTTCTCCCGCTTCGAAGGCCTGGCACCAGGCATCGTGCCCGCCCGCGTTGACGCCACTCTGGCGCGGGGCATTATGCGCCAGCGCGGAGCGATACCATGCCAGCTCGGGCTGGACATACGATCCGGTACCGGGGTCGGGAAGCCAATGAACCCCGGTCGCAAACAGCGTCAGGTGGAGCCGATCGGGGTGCCCGTGTCCACCGATGTCCCGCCCGCACTCGAGACTGGCGTAGCGGTCCTCGCTTCGGAGGATCGCGAGTCCCTGATCCGGAAGCAGGATGCTTCCCGGACGCCAGAGAGGCGGATCATCCCGAAGCGGCGGGCCCATGGTGAGAAGGGCCCACCAGGAGAGCCCAGCCCGATCAGGCACAGCGGGATCGACTCGACCGGCGTCGTGGAGCCAGGCATCGTACAGGAGCTTCGGCGTTCCGTTCGAGGGCAGGGCATACAGGGCGCCGAGCCAGCCGTCGAGCTCATCCTCCGGCGGAAGCCAGGCACGACCGGTCTCCCAGAGCTCGAGCGAAGCCGGCTCCGCCAGCGACACCCCGTAGCGCGAGTCACGCCGGGCGGGATAGGTGAAGTCGGGAAGCGCGGAGCGGGCAGGCGCAAGCACGGCCGCCCGGAAGTGATCGCGGAGGGCAGGGTCGTCCAGCAGCTCGTAACCCAGTGCCCGGGCCCAGTGCAGCCCCTGCATCAATCCGCGGAGGGCGAAGAGGTGGTAATTCTCGCCCTCCCACCAGAACCCGTCGTTGCCGAATCCGTCGGTCAAATGGCCCAGCAGCCCGGCCCGCGATTCCACCGCGTTTCGGCCCAGCTCCTCGTCGCCGAACCAGGCGGCGATGGCGGTGAGCGCCGCGGCGTTCCAGGTCTGACGGTTGGAGAGCCCTTCGTTGAAGTCGCCAATCAGTGAGGCGGCTTCCTCGGCCACGCGGTTGATGCCCTCGAGACGCTCGTCGGGGAGCAGGCCCGCCTCTCGCAGAATGAACCCGCCGGCGAGATACGAGGTGATCCAGAGCGATTCGAGGTAGGTCGAGAAGAAGAGATGCGAGGGACCGAGCACGTTGTCCCGGTTGGGGAGCTCGAAATAGAGCTCCTCGTACGTGGCATAGAGCTCGAGGGCACGCGCGGCAGCGGGCTCATCCCCGGCAAGGGCGGCAAGCAGGGAAAGCTCCGCCATCCGCTCCCCCAGCCAGAGGTGCTGGGCCCGGGCCCAGTGGCGGTGGTGCCGCTCCCCGGTGAACGCCTGCCCGCATCGGGGACACTGGTGCCGCTCGCCGCTCCAGGGATCGAACCGGAGCGCGATGCCGTCGGTCGGGCAAATCCCACCGTTCCGGGAGAGGAGCGCCTTGACCCGCGGGATGAGCGGAGGTCGGGCGAGCAGCGGCGCGGCGCGCTCGCGCAGGGTGCCGAGCAGGCGGAATCGGTCGGCGTCGGCCGGCACTGCAGCGGCGAGCTCGCGGAGTTCCTCCGAGGTCAGCATGGGCGATTATAGTAATTCATGCTGAGCGATATCGCCCTCGAGGAGCTGCTCTCCCGACCGACCCCGGCCGTGGTCGAGGGGATGGGGGACCTCGAGGGCGGGCTCCTGCTACTGGGAGCCGGTGGGAAGATGGGGCCGAGCCTCGCGCGACTCGCGCAGCGGGCATCCCGCGAGGCCGGGGTGGAGCGCCGGATCGTCGCGGTGGCACGGTTCACCAATCCGGGGCTCGAGGCGGCGTTGCAGTCGTACGGCATCGAGACCATTCGCTGCGATCTCTTCGATGCCGGCCAGGTGGCCGCACTTCCGGACCTGCCCAACGTCATCTTCATGGCGGGACAGAAGTTCGGGACGTCGGACGATGCGCCGCGCACCTGGGCGGTGAACGCCTACCTGCCCGGCGTCGTGGCCACCAGGTTTTCCTCGGCCCGCATCGTCGCCTTCTCCACCGGCAATGTGTATCCCCTCTCCGATGCTCTGGGCGAAGGCCCCGTCGAATCGGATCCGACCGGGCCGGTAGGCGAATACGCCCAGTCGGCGCTGGCACGGGAACGGGTGCTGGAGTTTTTCTCGCGGACCCAGCCGACGCCGATGGCGATTCTCAGGCTCAACTACGCGAACGAGCCGCGGTACGGGGTTTTGCGCGACATCGCGGACAAGATCTCGTCGGGTCAGCCGATCGACCTCGCCATGGGGCGAGTGAACGTGATCTGGCAGCGGGACGCCAATGCCGTCGCCCTCCGGGCGCTTCAGCGCTGTGCGGTGCCGCCGCTGGTGCTCAATCTGACCGGCCGCCCGGCGTACCCGGTTCGCTGGCTTGCCGTCGAGCTGGGCCGCCGGCTCGGCATCGAGCCGGTGTTCCGGGGAACCGAGGCCGACTCGGCGCTCCTGAGCGACGCGAGTCGCTGCGAGGCGCTGTTCGGTGCGCCGGCGGTCGAGATCGAGGAAATGCTTGAGTACGTGGCGAGCTGGGTGGCGCAGGGCGGCCGATCGCTCGGCCGGCCCACGCACTATGAGTCGCGAGAGGGGAAGTACTGACGGTCAACGGTCAACGGTCAACGGTCAACGGGGAGCGGTGAGCAGTGGTCCCCGCTCGTAGATCAGAGTGAGGCCCTGGAAGAGCTGTGTCAGCCGGAGCTGGCCGTCCCAGGTCATGCTGTAGGTTCCCGAACCGTCGGTCGGCCTGAATGTCACGGTGGTTCCGACCGCTTCCCAGGTTCCCTGGGTGACGTCCACTTGGGTGCTCACGGCGCCCGACTCGGTGATGCGAAGCTGGGTCACGTCGTCGAAGGTGCCATCGGCTTCCAGGGAGACGGTGCCCTGGGTGATCTCGATGATGTCGTTTCCCAGCTGGTCGACGATGACCGGAAGGGATTGTCCGTTGATGGTCAACAGGATGTATTCGCCGGCCAGCTCGTCGGGATCGGGGCCGGTCGAGTCGCCGCTGCATGCGGCCAGCGCGAGCGCGGCCATTCCCGCGAGCAGAGTGCTCCGCACGAGTCGCAACATGAGAAAACTTCTCCAGGTGGTGGTCATGGACGGAGACGAGCGGCTCTCCGCCGCCGGGCACATATGAGCGGCATCCTCGGGCCCCTGCGCCGGGGCATGGTCATTCCCGCGCATCCACTGGCACTCACCCCGGCGCGCAAGCTCGATGAGCGCCGGCAGCGGGCGCTCACCCGCTATTACCTCGATGCCGGGGCGGGCGGCATCGCAGTGGGGGTACATACCACCCAGTTCGCGATTCGACATCCCGCGGTGGCGCTCCTGGGTCCGGTGCTCGAGCTCGCGGCGGAGACGGCGTCGGAGTGGGAAGCGAAAAACGGGAAGCGGGTCGTGAGAGTGGCGGGAGTGATCGGCCGAACCCGCCAGGCCGTCCGCGAGGCGGAGACCGCGGCGGGGCTGGGATATCACCTCGGCCTGCTCGGGCTCGGTGCCCTGGCCCGGTCCAGCGACGGCGCGCTCATTTCCCATGCTCGCGCCGTCGGGGCGGTGATTCCGCTGATGGGGTTCTATCTACAGCCGGCGGTGGGGGGACGGAAACTCTCGTACCGGTTCTGGCGGAGATTCGTGGAGCTGCCGAGCGTCGTCGCGATCAAGATCGCCCCGTTCAACCGCTACGACACCTGGGATGTGGTGCGCGCGGTCGTCGACGCGGGCCGGGCCGGGGAGATCGCGCTCTACACCGGGAACGACGACAATATCGTGATCGACCTGCTGACGACCTATCCCGGCGGCGCCAGAATGGTCGGCGGTCTCCTCGGGCACTGGGCGTTCTGGACCCGGCGAGCAGTGCAGCTCCTGCAGAAGGTGCACCGGAAAAGTATTGCGCCATTGCGCCTTTGTGCCTTAGCGCCGGAGATCACCGATGCCAACGGGGCCATCTTCGATGCGGCGAACGATTTTCACGGCTGCATCCCGGGCATCCACGAAATCCTGCGGCGACAGGGGCTGCTCCGGGGACGATGGTGCCTCGATCCCAACGAGGAGCTCTCACCGGGGCAGGCGCGGGAGATCGATCGGGTGTGCGAGGCGTACCCGCACCTCGCGGACGACGAGTTCGTGCGTGAGCGGCTGGACGGGTGGTTGAGGTAGCGTGAGAGGTGAGAGCTGAGACGTGAGAGGGAAAGGCTCTTCCGTCTCACGTCTCACGTCTCACGTACAGAACGCCCGCAGGTTACCAGACTCGATTCGCTCCCGGTTTTCAGGCGGGAGGTCGAGCAGGTCCAGCTTGGCGACGCTGTTTTCGGGAATGCGCAGCGGCATCCCGGTGCCGAAGGTGAACCGCTCCATGCCGACCGTCTCCAGCAGCAGCGCCAGGTGATCCTCCGGCGGCCCCCAGATCCAGCAGATGTCCCAGAGGATTCGCGCGGCCTCGGCGGGGGTGCTCCCGAAGTGGACCTGCTCGATGAATTCGCGGTCGGCATGGGTGACGATCAGCCTGACCCGCGGATCTGAGCGCACCAGCTCCCGCACATCGTGCGCCGACAACTCGGCGGCCCGGTCGTTGGGATGCCGCTGCCGTCCATCTTCGAGACGCACCGCGAGCAGGAGCGGCAACCCTGCCTCGGCACATCCGGCCGCGACCATCCGCATCCCGTCGCCGGCGGGATCGATTCCATAGAACGTGGGATCGGCGCGAATCGCCGGCGCCCGGCGGCGAAGCGCCTCGCTCAGAACATCCCTCCAATTTGCCAGCGCGGGATGCACCGCTGGTACCGCCCTGAGCCGGCCAGTATTCTGGACCGCCGAATACAGCAGCTGGTTGCCCTCCGTCGGGTCCTTCCAGAAGACCGCGGAAAGATTGGAGAGCCAGGCCTCCTCGACGCCGATCCGGTCCATCGCTTCGAGCAGTCCCTGAGGGGAGCCGCCGGGAGCGTGACGGAAAGGGTAGCGGCCCAGGAATGCGTTGACGTCAGTGCGCATGCTATGAGCTTAGCACGGCCTGCCGTATCTTGCTTCCAGGCAGGTGAACCGACCATGGCACTCCGCTGTTCCACCCACCTCTCCGTCGTCCTTCTGGGACTGCTCGCCAGCTCCTGTTCCCAATCATCGTTGCTCCCGCCGTCCGACGGTGTCCTGGCGGTCGGCACCTGGGGTGGCGACAACTCGGGCGTCATCGTCACCGACTCCGCGGCCCACGTTCATGTGGGGTGCACGTTCGGGGACATGCCGGGGAATATCCAGCTGGATGCCAACGGCCGGTTTACGATCGCCGGCAGCTACGTCCTCCGGGCGTATCCGGTCCAGCTGGGTCCTTCCTTGCCGGCACAGTTCAGTGGCCGGGTCACCGAAAACCTTCTGACGCTCACGATCGTAGTGAACGATACCGTCGAAAAGAAGGTGGTCCCCTTGGGTCCAATCACGGTGGTCTATGCGCGCCAGCCCCAGATGGGACCTTGTCCGATCTGTCGAGCACCTCGGCGCTGGCCATGACGAAACCCTTTCTTGCAACGACACTGGGGCTGGCCCTTGGCGGCGGGGCCCTCGTCGCAGCGGTGGCCGTGGAGGTCCGGCCCTGGAAACCCGCCGGCATCTCGAGTCCCCAGTTTGAATCGCACCCGGCGTTCGACCCCCGAACGGGGGATTTCTATTTCGTGCGCAGCTCGCCCCAATTCCGGGGCTGGCGAATCCAGGTCAGTCGATGCACCGGAGCCGGGTGGTCCACGCCGGAGTCCCCCCCGTTTGCCGGGGACGGAGTCGAGGCCGACCCGTACTTCACCGCGGATGGCCGCAGCCTGTACTTCATCTCCACACGGTCCCTCAACGGCGTGAAGGGCAGGGACCTGGACATCTGGCGGGTCGATCGTGACGACGGGGGGTCATGGAAAGCTCCCCTCCGCCTGCCCGAGCCGGTGAACTCCTCCGGCTCCGAGTGGTTTCCGAGGCCCGGCGCCGATGGCTGGCTCTATTTCGGATCGGACCGGCCCGGCGGGTTAGGGGCGACCGACATCTGGCGGGCGCGTCCCGACGCGGCCGCGGGGTGGACAGTGGAGAATCTTGGGGGAGCGGTGAATAGCTCCGGCGACGAGTACGAGCCGCTCCCGGCCGCCGATGGATCCCGGATGATCATCATGGCCGACGGCGATCTCTACGAGACGCGCAGGACCGCGACCGGATGGGCGCCGCGTACCCGGCTCGGCCCCGAGGTCAACCAGGATGCCATGGAGATCGGCGCCCTGTTCTCGCCCAGTGGACGTTCGCTGCTGTTCGCCCGGGACACCAAGGAGCCGGATTCAGGAGAGTTCTTCGTCTGGTACGAGCACGGACCCGAAGACTGGCCCCCTGACTGTCCCGAAACTCCCCGGCGGAAAAATCCGCAGCGCATTCCCTGACCTGACCAGATCGAGCTGATCCACCGGGAGCACCCGCTCCAGGTACCGCAGCTTGGCCCACCCCGTGCACAGCGTGATGTCGGCGCCCCACAGCAGGCGGGCCGGACCGACCGCGGCAAGGCACGCCTCCAGCATACCGCCGTCCACACCGCTTCCCGAGAGATCGATATACACGTTGGAAAGGGATCCGACCGCGTGGAGTGAATGGAGCCAGTCGCCGCCGCCGCCAATGTGGGCCAGGATGAACGCTACTCCGGGGTGACGGCGGGCCAGCGTCCCGAGCTCCACTGCGTCGGACGCTTCCTGTCCCGGCCACTCGTGCCTGCGGTTCTGCCAGATGTGGTGCAGCACCGGCACCCCGTGGCGCCCGGCGGCTTCGCAGATCGGATCGAGCAGCGGATCATCGGCCCGCCGGCTCGCGGCCAGCTTGACGCCGATCATCCCGGCGGCCAGCCGGTGATCGATCTCGGCGATCGCATGCTCGGTGTAGTTGGGATTCACGCAGACGTATCCGCGGATTCTGTCCTGGTGCTCTTCCTGGAGCGCCAGAAGCGCCTGATTTCCTGCGGTGACATCGCGGGGGGAAGGGAAATAGGTCGGAGAGGTGCGGCCCCAGCTCCCCAGAATCGACGCGACGTGCCAGGTGATGCCGATGCGATCCCCTGCCCGGAGCCGGCTCGCGTTCCGCTCCGCCCAATCGGCTCGGGGTCCGGCGGGGTGATGGAAGTGGGCGTGGATATCGATCAGCATGAAAGCTCTCTCAGGACTTCTTCCAGGGTTCCCAGTGCGACATCGATGTCGCGCTCTGTGTGCGCGAGCGACACAAAGTTGTAGGCATTCCGCTTGAACAAGAGGCCCCTCCGGGCGCACCCGCGCGCAACCCGGCCCGACATTTCGTCGCTCACCCACTGGAGGTAGCACATGTGCGGGATGCCGCGCGCGCCGCTCACGAGCGTGGGAAAGTCGGCTGCCAGGCGCTCCAGTCCCCGCAGGAGCTGGGCGCCGGTATGCTCCAGATGCGCCGGGAGATCGCGGTCCCGGGCGACCTGAATCGTGGCGCGGGCTGCCGCGAAGGAGACGAACTCCGTCGCGAGTGTCGAGGAGATCCAGGTGTTCCGGACTTGGCGCATGACGTCGGCCCGCCCCCCGACGGCGGCCAGCGGGAAGCCGTTCGCCAGCGCCTTGCCGAGCACCACCAGGTCGGGTTCTCCCCCCCATCGCTCCGCCGCGCCACCCAGGCCGACTCGAAGTGCGGTCTTGATTTCGTCGAAGACCAGCAGCGCGCCGTTGCGGCGGCTCTCCTCGCGGATCGCGCCCAGCCACTCTGCCGATGGCGCTCCATCGATGACCGGCTCGATCACGACGCACGCAAGGCGACTTCCCGACGCCCGGATCATTTCGGTGCTCCGTTCCAGGTCGTTGAACGGGAGCTCAGCGTACAACGCCGAGCTCTCCGCCGGAACCCCCGCGCCTTTGCTGCACCAGTCGAGCCATCCGTGATACCCGCAGCCGAGCACTTGGTCTCGCGAGGTGTGAGTCCGCGCCAGCCGAACCGCGGCAGCGACGGCTTCCGCCCCGGTCTTGAGAAAGCGCACTTCCTCGAGCACCGGGATGAGCGCTCCCAGCTCGGCTGCGAGCAGAGCCTCCTCGACCGGCGGCAGCGGCCCCACCGCCCCGCGGTCAACGGCCTCCCTGGCCGCCCGGTTGACCGCCGGTTCGGCGTAACCGAGCGCCACGGCGCCGAGCGCCATCACGAAGTCGAGATACTCCTTCCCCTGCTCGTCCCATATCCTGGCGCCCGCGCTCCTGGCCACCCGCAGGACGGGACCGTCGTCGCCCTCTCCGAAAAGGGCGTCAGGGCGCTTGCTCCCGGTGGAGGTGATGCCCGCGACGATCGCCCGCTTCACCACACCCTGGCTCCTTCGGTGGCCCAGACGGTCGGCAGCACCCGGGCGCCGGCATCGGTCGCCGCGACACCGGCTTTGATCTGGTCATCCACCAGGAAGAACATGGTGCCCCCGGCGCCGGCGCCCGCCGCTTTGCCTCCGATCGCTCCGGCGCCCTTCATCGCAGCATCGAGCTCCGCCAGCTCCGGCGTCGACATGCCGGAGTCCAGCTTCTTCTGGAGCTCCCAATTCTCGCTGAGAAGCCGTCCCACGCGCTCGAGATCTCGCGCCAGCAGTGCCTGCGCCATGCGCTCGGCTACCTCGGCGAGCGCCCGCAAGGCGCCGACCACCTGGGCGTCGTGACGCTGGTACGCTTCGACGACCCGCTCAATGGTGCGGGAAGAAACCCGGGAGACTCCGGTGTAACAAATCACGATCCGGTGGGCGAGCTCGTTCAGAAAAGCGGGGTCGATCGCGAGCGCTTCGGTCGTGACCTTCCCGTTCTCGAAGGCGAAGTGATGGAATCCTCCGAGCGCCGCGGCGTACTGGTCCTGCCTTCCTCCGGGGAGTCCCGCCTCGACCGACTCGAGTAGAAACGCCTCCTCCGCCAGCGCTTCGGCTTCACGCCGGACGCCTCTGGCAGCGTCGAGCGCGGCCACCAGCGCTACGTCCAGCGCGCCCGAGCTGCCGAGGCCGGAGCCTGCGGGCGCGGCGCACCGGGTGTGCAGCTCGCCCGGCCCGACCCTCGAGCGCCGGAGCGCGGCCTTCAGGAGATCGAGACGTCCGTTGCTGAGCAGCGCGTCCGGTCCCTCGAGGGTGAGGGTGTCCTGCAGGTCGTCGGAGTGCAGCAGATATCCCTCTCCACCGGGGCGGAACTCGACCTCCGCGCGCAGCTCGATGGCGGCATTCACCACGCGGCCGCGCTCCCGGGTGGCGAAGGGAGCCACGTCGGTCCAGCCCCCGGCGAAGTCGAGGCGGACCGGGGCGGAGGCGTGAAAGACCCGGGTGCCGGGGGCTGGGTGCTGGGGACTGGTCATCCCTGCGGTCTCACGTCTCACGTCTCACGTCTCACTTCTCACCTCTCACACTCCACTTCGTCAGCGTCACCAGCTCCCCTCGGAGGTCCATCGTGATTCCCTGTATCCGGCGGTTGATCCCCTGAACGCCCCGCGCGTGGTAGAGGAATATCGCCGGCAGCGAATCGGCAATCTCCGAGACGAGTCTCTCGGTTCCTCCCTCGGCGCGCAAGCCGGCAATGGTGAGGATCCGCGCCAGATGGCCCAACGCGAGGTCGCCGGAAATCCCCAGCACCGCGGCGTCGAACTCGCGGGCCCTCCCCTCGACCCGGTCGAGAAAGGTGGAGAGCTCGAGCTGACGGATCTCGGCCCGGATGCCGCGGGCAGCGAGCTGCGCCTGGAGCATCTGCTCGAGCGCAGCTTCGCCGCTCCCGACAGTCAACAACTCGAAAGACAGGGAGTCAGGGAGCCAGGGAGTCAGGGGGCCAGGGAGACGCGAAGCGGTGAGGTCGAGAAGTGAAATACGTCGCTCCAGCTCGTGGGGCAGCGGTCCGGTGGCGGGAGTTCCGAACCCGAAGAGCATGCCATCCACAATCGCGCGCCGGTCGATGGCCTCCGCGATTCGTTGTCGCGCCTCCAGCCGGTCGAACGGAGGCCGGCGGGTGTTGAGGATCATTGCGTAACTGAAGAGCAGGGGATAATCCAGCACCCTCAGCCGTGGGTTGTTTCGCACGAATTCGGCATGAGCGGGATTGATGCCGGCCAGGTCCAGCTCGCCCGATGTCAGCGCCGCGAGCTTCGTGGTGGGCTCGTCCACCACCGCCACGACGAAGCGGTCCAGCAGCGGAGGACCGCCGAGCTCGGTGGGAAAGGCCTTGTTGGCGGCAAAAACCCAGCGCCGGTTGGCTTCATGGGTCACGAACCGGAACGGCCCATTGCCGACGGGCTGCCGGTTCCATGCCGCCTGCCGCAAGCCGCCTTTCGGGACCGTGTCGAAGAGGTGGCGCGGCAGGAGCGCGAGATCGGTCAGGACATCGGGGACACCGGAGCGAGCGCCGGCAAACCGGAGCAACAGGGTCGAGTCGTCGGAAGCCGTGACTTCTGTCACGTCGCCCAGATCGCGCCGACGGGGATACTCGCCGGTCGGGTCGCGCGCCGCATCGAGCGTCCACGCGGCGTCCCGGGCGGTCGTGGGCGACCCGTCATGCCAGGTGAGGCCGGAGAAAAGGTGGAACGTGAGGGCGGTGCTGTCCGCCGACCACGCCCACGACCGGGCCAGGTACGGCACCGGGGTGAGCGTGCTGTCGTATCGCACCAGGGTGACCAGCAGCGCGTAGCGCTGCACCTGCCGGGCGAGCGGATGCGTGGTCAACAGGGGATTCGCGCTCTGAAGATCGGCGCCGGAAGCCAGGATGACGGTATTCCCCCGGCGGGGCGCGCTGGAGCATGCCAGGAAAAGGAGCGTGAGGCAGCCGAGCGGGAGACGCACCCTCAAGTGTACACTCGCGGCTAGATTCTCGGCATGGCTCGCGGACTCCTCACCGGCCTGCTCCGCGGCATGGCCGTGGTGTTCGGCGTCGTGACGCTGACGTTTTTCCTTCTGCATCTTGCACCGGGCGATCCGGTGCAGCGGCTGCTGGGGCCCGCCGCCGAAGCGGCACAGATCGAGGCTGCGCGCACGGCGCTGGGACTCGACCAGCCGCTGGCCCGGCAATTCGGTCACTGGCTCGCGCGCGCAGCGCGGGGCGATTTCGGCAGCAGCATCGCCCACGGACGTCCCGC
>Ga0075429_100005364_pt1 | contig 11031 bp, 8 predicted proteins | sample RhiMetdeltSRZDD3_FD_75295 | JGI IMG/M metagenome (GOLD analysis project Ga0075429, IMG submission 75295) | Populus rhizosphere microbial communities from Tennessee, USA - Rhizosphere MetaG P. deltoides SRZDD3 | ecosystem: Host-associated > Plants > Roots > Rhizosphere > Soil | place: USA...
CAGTTCCAGGTCGTCGACCTCGGCAACGGCTACTACCGGCTCGTCGCCCGGCACAGCGGCAAGGTCGTCAACGTGGCCGGAGCCAGCACGGCGAGCGGCGCCAACGTCGACCAGTGGTCGTGGGCGAACGTGAGCCAGCAGCAGTTCCAGTTGGTGAGCGTGCCTTAGGGGATCGTTCCGGCGGTCCCCGCGGGATCTTTCGATTCCCGCCGCGCCGCCCTTCGCCTCGATCCAGTCGATCTCACCGGATCGATTCTGGTGGGCGGCGCGCCCTCTGCGTACCTTGGGGACAACTCACTCGACTCATTCTTGGAGGTCTCATGGGCAGGACGATGTGGACGGCGGGCACGCAGATGGCGGCGATGCTCCTGGGTGTCTGGGTCACGGCCGCGCCCGCGGCCGCCCAGATGTCCATCGAGAGCTTCGACGGCCCGGTGACGGCGGGCGAAATCGACTCGTTCCGGTCGTACATCCAGACGATCCCGCCGGCGACGTGGGACACCACCGGCAACATGGCCAACGAGTACGCCCAGGGCGTGAGCGGCGAGCGCATCAAAGCCATGGGCCTCGTCTACGAGATCAGCCGCGATCGGGGCGTGCTCGATCGCATGATCTACTTCTGCGACGTGCTGCTCTCCCAGCGCAACGACATCCTGCCCGCGCCCCAGGGACAACGCGTCGTCTGGAACGGCCAGATCGCCCCGGTGTGGCCGGGCAGCGCGATATACCCGTCCGGCGCGTCCGCCGACGCCGCCGACGGCGACTCCGTCGGGCACCTCGCCAGCTGCGCGCGACACATCCTGGAGACGCCGTCGATCGGGAGCCTGACCGTCCCGATCGGCGATCCGTACGGGCACGGCGCCACCTATCGCGCGCGGGCGGCCACGTTCGTGCGCGAGGCGGACGTCACCGTCCAGCAGTTCTTCCTCCCGTACATGCTGAATCTCGCGAACCAGAACCACTACTTCTACTCGTCGCAGTCGCCGTACCAGACCGGGCAGAACCTGCCCTGGAACCAGCAGCTCATGATCTCGTACGGCCTGCAGAACCTCGCCGCCGCCCATGAGATCCTGGGCGACGATCCCGCGAAGGTCGCGCGCTACGACGAGATCGTGAAAGCGAACCTCGACTGGTTCTGGGCAGTGGTCACGCGCTACACCGACAGCGAGGGCCGGCCCGCGTACAACTGGGGGTACTCGCCGTCGCAAGCCGGTGGCGAGGACAGCAACCACGGAAGCCTCGATTGCGCCGGATTCCATCGCGCCTATCGGCTCGGCCGCTACGGCATCACGAGCGCGATGATGACGCCGTTCGCGAACATGTTCGTGGACGTGATGACGCTCGGCCCGGACAACTACGCGGGCCGTGTCGACGGGAGCAACGGCACCGGCCACGGCGCGCCCACCCCCTACATCCGTACCGGCTATTTCCTCCTCGCCGAGCTCCGTCCGGATGCGTACATGGCGATGGTGAACGAAGATCTCAAGGTCGGCTTCGCCATGACCGACGCCGCGCGGTTCTCGCGGTTCCTGTGGGTGAAACACAAGCGTGCGGGCTCGGGCAACCCCACGCCGACCCCCACCCCGTGCGCGGGGTGCACCACGACGTACGCGGCGGAGTCCGCCACCGTCGGGGGCGGCACCGCAATCGAGGCCACCAACGCGGGTTTTAGCGGCACGGGCTACGCGAACTTTCCCGCGAGCGGCGGCACCCTCACGTTCAACAACGTCGCCGGCAGCGGCGGCTCGGCCACGCTGCGCTTTCGATACGCGCTTCTCAGCGGCAGCCGCACCGGCACCCTGGCGGTGAACGGCGCAGCGCAGAGCCTCACTTTTGGCGCGACGGGCGCCTGGACCACCTGGGCCACGACGGATGTCGTCGTCACCCTCGCGGCCGGGGCCTCCAACACCGTGCAGCTCACCACCACCGGCCAGGACCTCGCGAACATCGACGAGATGTCCGTGATCGCGGGCTCCGGCCCGACCCCGACGCCGACGGCCACGCCCACGGCGACACCAACCGCAACGCCTACTCCTACGCCTACTCCTACTCCTACTCCTACTCCTACTCCTACGCCTACTCCTACTCCTACGCCTACTCCTACGCCTACGCCTACTCCCACCGCGACGCCGACGGTGACACCGACGTCGACTCCGACCCTGCCGACGCCCGGCCATAACCTGGCGCTGGGTCATCCGGCCACCGCCTCGACCACCTGGAGCGCATCCTACGCCCCCGCGGCCGCCTTCGACGGCAACGACACGACACGCTGGGCGGCGTCCGCCGGCTCCACCGTCAACCAGTGGATCGCCGTCGACCTCGGAGCGCTCTCCACGTACGACCGCGTCGTCCTCAAGGAGATCTCGTTCGCTCGCGTCGGTTCGTTCAAGATCCAGTCCTCGAACGACGGCACGACGTACGTGGATATCCCCGGCGCGTCCGGTACCACGATCGGCGCCGCCAAGACGGTGACCTTCGGCGCCGTCGCCTCGCGCCACGTGCGGGTCTTCATCGTCAGCGCCACGCAAGAGCCCACGCTCAACGACATCCAGGTCCTGAGCGCGTCCGGCACACCGGCACCCAGGCCGACGCCGACTCCGACGGCGCCCCCCTCCGGCATCAACCTCGCGCTCAACCGGCCCGCCACGTCGTCCACGAGCTGGAGCGCGTCCTACGACCCGGCCAAGGCGGTGGACGGCAGCGATGGCACGCGCTGGTCGGCCTCGTCGGGTTCGAGCGCGAATCAGTGGCTGGCGGTGGACCTGGGCGCGGCTCCCGCCTACGATCGCGTCGTCCTCGAGGAGATCTCGTTCGCGCGCGTGACCGCCTTCAAGCTGCAATCGTCGAACGACGGCGTCAGCTACGCGGACATCCCCGGCACCGCGGGCACCACCATCGGTGCCAGCAAGACAGTCACCTTCACCGCCCGGACCGCGCGGTACGTCCGGCTGCTCATCACCGCGGCAACAGCGGAGCCCACGATCAACGAGCTGCAGGTTCTGAGCGCGGGGTCGTAGGCGGCGCCGCGATCTCGTCGAGGGCGAACACGTCCTCGATGTCGATGATGCCGCGACGGAGGGCCACGGTGACGGCGCGCGTGCGGTCCCGGACGCCGAGCTTGGCCATGAGGCCGGTGACGTTCCACTTGGCGGTGTCCTCGGCGATGCGCAGGCGCGCCCCGATCTCCTTGTTCGACAGGCCGCCCGCGATCATGCGGACGACCTGCACCTCGCGGGGGCTGAGGTCGTCCTGCGCCAGCCGCCGGGCCAGGGCCTCGGCGATGGCGGGCGGTATGGCCTGGCCGCCGGCGAGAACCGTGCGCATGGCGGCCAGGACGTCCCGGGAGGAGACGTCCTTCAACACGTAACCGCGGGCTCCGGCACGCAGCGCCTGGTACATGGCGTCGCCGCCCTTCTGGATGGTCACCACCACGATACGGGCGGTGGGATCCTCCCGCGTGATCGTTTCGATGACGCGCACCCCGCCCGGCCCCGGCATGCGCAGGTCCATGAGCACCAGATCGGGATGGCGGGCGCGGTAGAGAGCGATGAGCTCCTCGCCGGTGGCGGCCTCCCCGACCACACGCATGTCGGGCTGTCCGTTGATCAGGGTGACGAGCCCCAGTCGCAATACGCGATGGTCGTCGGCCACCACGATGCGTGCCGAGTGGCTCGTGGCTCGGCTTCTTTCCGGCGACAGCGAATGCATGTCCCGAGGGTCGGGCGCGTCGCCAGGACGGGCAAGTGAATTCTCCGCGAATTCTCCGGTTAACCCTTTGTCGCAGCGCAAGCTCGCAAGTGGCCGCGTGTTATCCTGCGCACGCGCGGGCGCGGCTGTGGAATCAGAAGGACAGGACGTCAAGCCGACGCGTTCGGGGCCACCCGAGCTGTGGGCCCTGGTCGAGCGGATCGCCGCCAGCCGCAGCTTCGGCCGCGCCGAGCGCCTCAAGGATCTGCTCGTGTACCTCACCGAGCGGACGTCGAGCCAGCCCGGGACCGAGGTCCAGGAGCACGAGATCCGGACGGCCGTCTTCGGCCGCGCCGCCGACGCGAGCACCCGAGAAGACACCATCGTCCGCGTGCAGGTGTCCAAGCTCCGCAAGAAGCTCGAGGACTACTTCGCTTCCGAAGGGGCGGACGAGGCGAGCCGGCTCGAGATCCCGCGCGGTCAATACGCCGTCACGTGGCGGCCGCGCGGTGAAGTCTCGGGCGAGGCGGGCCACGAAGACCGGGCCCGCGGCGGACGGCTCGCGCCGCTCGCCTTCGCCGTCTCCGTCGCCGCCGCCCTCGGCCTCGGTCTCGCGGCGGGGCTCCTCCTGCGAGCGGCTCCCCGTCCGGTGACGACGACGCCGGCCCTCGACTCCCTGTGGTCGCAGATCTTCCGCAAGGATCAGCAGACGGACATCATCCTGGCCGACTCGACGCTGACGCTCGTCCAGGACATCCTGCACCGCTCGCTCACCCTCGACGAGTACATGCGCTGGGATTCGCTGATGCAGGCGCCGGCCGCGAGCCCGGAAGCCGACGCGATGATGCGCGCCACGAGGGGGCGGCGCCACACGAGCATGGCGGACGCGGTCGTCGTCCAGGACGTCTCGCGCCTGGATCGGGGAACCGCCCGCCAGGTCACCCTCATCTTCGCCCGCGATTTCCACGCACGCCATTTCGCCGCCGACAACGTCGTCCTCCTCGGCAGCCCGCGGTCGAATCCCTGGCTCGAGCTGTTCCAGCCGGCGATGGCGCTGCGCTTCCGCTGGGACGAGACCGACCGGCACGAGTACATCGTCGACCTCACGCCGCCACCGGGGGGCGCCGCCGAGTACCGTCTCGAGCGCTCACCCGGACAAACGGGGGTACTGCGGCCCGGCTACGGCATCGTAGCCTTCCTGCCCAACCTCGAGCGACAGCGCAGCGTGCTGGTGATCGCGGGGACCGACATGGAGGCCACGGGCGCCGGGGGCCACCTGGTCACGAACGAGGCGGCCGTCGTCCAGCTGCGCGAGCGCCTGCACGTCGCCCCGGGCACCGCCCTGCCGCACTTCGAGGCCCTGCTCAGCACCCGCAAGATCGGCGGGACGGCGCCGTCCTACGAGATCCTCCTCGCCCGTCCCATCCCCTGACCGCTGGAGTACACTTCCGCGTTTGTGGAGGACCACGATCCGATGAAGCTCGAAGTGCGCCCGATCCTGTTGTGCTCCGCGCTCGGCCTCGCGTCCGCATCCGGCGCCGCCGCCGCCGACGCTACATTCCGCATCGTCACCTTCGACCCGGGACATTTCCACGCGGCCCTCGTGCACCGCGAGAGCTATCCCGACGTCGACGATCGCGTGCACGTGTACGCCGCCCTCGGCTGGGACCTCGCCGAGCACCTGAAGCGTGTGGGCCGCTTCAACGATCGCGCGGCGAGCCCGACACACTGGCAGCTCGAGATCCACACCGGCCCCGACTCGCTCGCGCGCATGGTGAAGGAGAAGGCGGGCAACGTCGTCGTGATCTCCGGCAAGAACCGGCCGAAGATCGACGCCGTGGCCGCCTCCGTCGGCGCCGGCTTCCACGCCCTCGTGGACAAGCCGTGGATCCTCACCTCCGCCGACCTGCCCCGGCTGCGCACGGTGATGGCGGACGCGGAAAAGAACGGCGTCGTCGCCTACGACATGATGACGGAGCGCTTCGAGGTCACGACGCAGCTCCAGAAGGAGCTCGTGAACGACCCCGCCGTCTTCGGCAAGATCGTTCCCGGCACCGAGGCCGAGCCCGCCGTCGTCATGGAGAGCGTGCACCACCTCATGAAGGTGGCGGCCGGCGCGCCCCTCATCCGTCCCGCCTGGTTCTTCGACACGAACGTGCAGGGCGAAGCGCTCGCCGACATCGGCACGCACCTCGTCGACCTCGTGCCCTGGACGCTGTGGCCCGAGCAGGCGATCGACGCCGAGAAGGACGTCAAGCTCGTCGCCGCGCAGCGCTGGCCCCTCGTCATCTCGAAGGACGACTTCCGCCGCGTCACCGGCGAGGCCGACTTCCCCGCCTCCCTCCAGGGCGCGGTGAAGGACGGCTCCCTCGAATATTTCTGCAACACGCTCGTCTCGTACTCGCTCCGCGGCGTGCACGTGAAGCTGAACATCCTCTGGGACTGGGAAGCGCCCGCGGGAGCCGGCGACAGCCACTACGCGGTCTATCGCGGATCGAAGTCGCGCATCGAGATCCGGCAGGGTGCCGCCGAAGGCCACCGGCCGCAGACGTATGTCGTGCCGAACGAGCCGAAAGACAAGGCGGCGGTGGCGGCCGCCGTCCGCAAGCGCCTGGCCCTGGTCCAGGCGGACTACCCCGGGGTCGACCTCGTGGAACGCGAGGCCGACCTCTTATTGAAAATTCCAGACTCTCTACGTACCTCTCACGAGGAACACTTCGCGCAAGTCGCGCGGCGTTTCTTCAACTACGCAAAAAAACCTTTGAGCTTGCCAAAATGGGAGACAGCGAACCTTCTCGCGAAGTATCATGTCACCACTAAAGGCACGGAGCTGAGCCGCGAGGCGCCCGTCCGGACGGCGCCACGACTCGCACCGAGATAGCGGGTGATTGTTCATGCCACTGGCTGCGCCGAAAGGCACGCGCCATCTCACGAAGCAGGAGTTCGTCTACCAGACCCTGCGCGAGGCCATCCTGAAATGCGAGCTGCCGCCGGGTGAGCGGCTCGTGATCGACGATCTCGCGCGGCAGCTCCAGGTCAGCGCCATCCCGGTGCGGGAGGCGCTGCAGCTCCTGCTCTCGGAAGGCCTCGTGGTGAACGTCCCCCACGTCGGCGCCACGGTGGCGCCGATCTCCCGCGAGTCGATCCTCGAGGTCTTCACCGTGATGGAGGGGCTCGAGATCGTCTCGACCCGCCTGGCCGCGCAGCGCGCCACCGACGCCGACGTGCAAGGCCTGGCGGAGATCGTGGCGAAGATGGACAAGGCGCTGGGCGCCAGCGATCACGAAGACTGGGCGGAGCTCAACAAGCGTTTCCATCTCACGATCGGCGAGCTGGCGCAGCTCCCCATGCTTCAAGAAATGATGGAGCGCATCTTCGACCGCTGGGAGCGGGTGCGCCGGTTCTACTTCAGCGGGGTTCTCATCCACCGCGCCGACCAGGCGCAAGCCGAGCACCACGAGATCCTCGACATGATCCGCGCCCGGAACGTGGAGAAGCTGGAAGCGATGATCCGCAAACACAATCAAGGCGGGCTGGAATCGTACACGTCGTACTTCGACAAACACCCCAGCGGCAACTAGCCAACCGGATCTCCCGGGCCTACATTATATTGAGCGATGGCAAAGCCATTCACTCTAGAATTGATACAATATATCCGATTGACTTCGCCAAGGCCTTGCCCTAGACTTCTCCCTTAATTAACAGAGGGTTGCGCGTGTGCCTCGTCTCGGCGGCCGTTCTGGTAGCTCCGAACGGATGTCGTTGCGCCGGGCTGAACGGCTCATTCGCACCGAAGTTGAACTAATACAAGGGTTCCCCGGGTGAGCACCGAGTTTCCTCGCGTCGCGACGTTGCGTACTCCGGAGGCGTTCCGGGCCCATCTCGACAAGGTGGGTATCCGGCTGGGGTTCGACGCGGAGCTGGCCGATCCGTCTTCCTCGCCGCTGGCGCGGCCCCTCGAGGTCGGCGGCGTGCGCGTGGGAAACCGCTTCTGCGTGCTGCCGATGGAAGGCTGGGACGGCACCACCGAAGGCGAGCCTTCCGAGCTGACGTATCGGCGCTGGTGCAACTTCGGCCGCAGCGGCGCGAAGCTGATCTGGGGCGGCGAGGCGGTCTCGGTGCGGCCCGACGGGCGCGCGAACCCGAACCAGCTCCTCATCAACGGGCGCACCGTGAAATCCATCGCCGCGCTGCGCGAGGCGCTCGTCGGCGAGCACCGGCGGCGCTTCGGCGCGAACGCGGACGGCGACCTGCACGTCGGCCTGCAACTCACGCATTCGGGCCGCTACTCGCGCCCGCACCTCAAGGACAAGCCTGAGCCGCTGGCCGCCTTCGCTCATCCCTTGCTCGACCGCCGGTTCGTGGGCAGCGTTCCGCAGATGAGCGACGACGACCTCGATCAGCTCGTCGAAGACTTCGTGCGCGCGGCGCGCCTGGCCCACTCCGCCGGCTACGCGTTCGTCGACGTGAAGCACTGCCACGGCTATCTCGGCCACGAGCTGCTGGCCGCGCGCCATCGCCCCGGCCGCTACGGCGGCTCCCTCGAGAACCGCACGCGCTTCATGCGCGAGATCATCGACGGCATCCGTGCCGACGTGCCCGGGCTCGGCGTGGTCGTGCGGCTCTCGGTGTTCGACACCGTGCCGTATCGCAAGAACGAGCGCGGCATGGGCGTCCCGGAGATGTCGGCCGCCTCCGGTTACGACGACGCCTTCGGGCTCGTGACCAACGGCGATCTCGACTCCGGCCTCGAGGAAACGCGGGCGGTGCTGCGCATGCTCGAGAGCAAGAACGTGCGCTGGATCTGCGTCACGGCGGGCAGCCCGTACTACAACCCGCACGTGCAGCGCCCCGCCATGTTCCCCCCCGCGGACGGCTACAGCCCGCCCGAGGATCCACTGCGCGGCGTGGCCCGGCAGATCGAGGCCACCGCCAAGCTCAAGGCGGACTTCCCCAACCTCGTGTTCGTCGGTTCCGCCTACAGCTACCTGCAGGAGTGGCTGCCCCACGTCGCGCAGTACAACGTGCGCCGGGGCATGACCGACTTCGTGGGTCTCGGGCGCGTGACGCTCTCCTATCCGGAGCTGCCGGCCGACGTCCTCGCCGGCGTTCCCCTGCAGCGCAAGCTCGTCTGCCGCACGTTCAGCGACTGCACCACCGGCCCGCGCCTCGGCCTCGTGTCCGGGTGCTACCCCCTCGATCATCACTACGCCGAGCATCCCGACGCCGAGACGCTGCGCGAAGCCAAGGCCGTCTCCCGCACGGCCGCGACGAAATAGACCATGGCCACCGAGCGTTCGTCACAAACGCTCGCGGTGGCCACGGCGTTCCTGGCCCTCTTCGCCATCGTCGGCTTCGCCCTCTACGGCCTGCCGTTCTTCTACGACTTCTACGTCAAGGAGCTCGGGTGGACCCGCGAGCAGGTCACGCGCGGGAACATGTGGAGCAAGATCGCGGTAGGCCTCGGCATGGGCTTCGTGGCGGGCCTGCTCATCGACAAGTTCGGTCCCAAGCGCCTGATGATCGTCGGCATCCTCTTCGCGGGGACGGCCCTCATCGGCCTCTCCCACGTGACGACCCTGGGCGCGTTCATGTTCTTCTACATGTTCAACGCCCTCGGGTACGCGTTCGGCGGGCCGCTCCCGAACCAGGTGATGCTCTCGGGCTGGTTCGACAAGGGGCGGGGCAAAGCCATGGGCCTCGCGTATCTCGGCATCGGGCTGGGCGGGGCGCTCGTGCCCCAGATCGCCTACCGCCTGAACGCCGAATGCGGCTGGCGCACCGCGCTGCAGATCCTCGGCATCCTCATGATCGTGATCGCGCTGCCCTGCGCGCTGATGGTGCGTGAGCCGCCGCGCGCCTCGGCGACCGCCGCGCCGGCGGTGCCGCTTCGCGACGTGTTGCGGCGGCCCGCCTTCTACCTTCTGGCGATCGGCAGCATGGCGTCCATCGGGGCCGTGGGTGGCACCATGCAGAACCTGAAGCTCTATCTGGGCCCGGAACGCAAGTTGGCCCAGGCCGAGATCGCGGGGATCTTCACCCTCATCCTCTTCGGCAGCGTCGCGGGCCGGGTCTTCATGGGATGGCTGGCTGACCGGTGGCCAAAGAAGTGGGTGATGCTGCTCATCTACGCGATCGTGGCGGCCTCGATCCCCCTGATGATCTTCGCACCGAGCCTCACGATGCTGAAGGTGTATGCCTTCCTCTTCGGCATCGGCCTGGGCGGCGACTACATGATCATCCCCCTGATGGCCGCCGAGCTCTTCGGCGTGCGCGGCCTCGGTAAGGTGATGGGGATCGTGCTCTCCGCCGACAGCATCGCGGAAGCGGTGGTGCCGAACCGGATCGGCGCCCTGGCCGACGCCTACAAGACCTACGAGACACCCTTCGTGTACGTGACCGTCATCGCCGCCATCGGGGCGGTGGCGGTGGCCCTGCTGCCGCGGAGCAAAGCGGCCGTCCCCGCTACAGACGCCTAGCGGACCTCGAGCAGCTCGATCTCGAACAAGAGCGTCGAGTAGGGCGGGATCACGCCGACGCCCTGGCCGCCGTAGCCCAGCGACGACGGAATGGTCAGCCGGCGCACGCCCCCGACCTTCATGCCGACGACACCCTGGTCCCAGCCGCGGATCACGCCGCCGGTGCCGAGCACGAACGCGAACGGCTCGGGCCGGTTGAGGCTGGTGTCGAACACCTGCCCCTTGTTCTCGGCGCGGCTCGGATCGTAGAACCAACCGACGTAGTCCACGATCACGATCTTCCCGTTCACGGCCTCGGCGCCTGTCCCGACGCGGAGATCGACGGACTCGAAGGGCGGCTCGTCGCCCGGACCCGCCGGGTTGCACCCCGCGAGGCCCACGAGCAGCAACGCAGCAGCGGCCATACGCATGAACACGTTCATCGCATCGTCCCCTTGAGAGATCGAGCAGCGTACCACGTCGCGCCGCTCAAGGCGCGAGGGAAGCGACGGTGCGGCGCCCATCCGCGCCTTCGAAGGTCACGCCGTCGGCGGCGACGGCGTGGACGCGTGATGTGTAGAGCTCGGCCCCGGCTTCGAAGGACCAGAGCCGCCGATCGGGACCGTAGGCCAGCGCCGTCCACTGGCCGTCTTGCTTGGCGAGGCCCACGAGCGTGAGGTCCTCGGGATCGAGGGCGACGAGCTTGTGGATCCCGCGCCAGAGCGGGTCCACGTCCGTGGTCGTGGCCTGCCGCACCTCGACCGCGCCCGACGACCACGGCGCGCGCGCCATCGCGGGCGGTCCCACGAACAGTCGCTTGCTCTCGATCACCGCCTGCAGCCCATTCGAGACGGCGATGGCGTGGAGCGCTTCATCCCATGGGATG
>Ga0075429_100005365_pt1 | contig 11028 bp, 11 predicted proteins | sample RhiMetdeltSRZDD3_FD_75295 | JGI IMG/M metagenome (GOLD analysis project Ga0075429, IMG submission 75295) | Populus rhizosphere microbial communities from Tennessee, USA - Rhizosphere MetaG P. deltoides SRZDD3 | ecosystem: Host-associated > Plants > Roots > Rhizosphere > Soil | place: USA...
TACCAGTTCGTCTGCGTACTCTTGGTGGTCAGGCTATCGGCGGTGAAGCCGAGATCCTCCAGCCCGCGCAGGACCCGGTGCGGCGAACCGGTGAACGGGATGTTGTACTCGCCGGCCTGGACATTCCCGGTGCGCTCCCCGGTGGGCATCGGCTCGCGCTCGACGTGCACCGGCTCCTTCGGCTTCCTGACACACGATAGGACGGCGCCACCGCCCGCTGCGACGGTGAGATCCTCGGCGGTCAGGGCTGCGTACGCGACCGGCGCCGCGGCGCTGCTGATCGAGACATGGCTGTGCTTCTTCATCGTCATCACTCCGGTTGATACGGCACGATTGCCGTGGTGCTGTCGCGGTGCACCCGGAATGCCTGCGGAGCCCCACTGGAGATCTGTCGTGCTCGACCGCTGCGGCTAGAGGCCTCGACTCCCCAGCTGTTGCCGGACTGCAACGCACGAGGGCGACGCGCTCGGCCGCATCGCGCGCAAACGCCGGCGCGATCGCGGCGTTCGCACCTGGGGATCGACTGGCACCTCGACTGCACCGCATCCGATCGCGGCACGGTGTCGCACGAGATCACCCCGATCCAGAAAGGACATCCACCATGAAGAAGACCCAGGGCCAGCCGGCCACCATCGCGCATCCGACCGTCGTCGGGACGGAGGGGCTCACCGCCGTCGAGGGCGGCTTCCTCGACTTCGATCAGGTCAAGGTCAACGTCAACGCGAAGAAGAAGATGGAGCGCAAGAACTCCGGCAACACCAGGATCACCGACTCGAACAACACCGACCTCGAGGAGTACTGGTTCCTCGGTCCGGACTTCGGCGGAAACCTGCCGGTCCCGTCGCCGGCCGATCGCACCGGCTCCCCCAACGCCGAGGCGGAGGAGTAGGCCATGCGCAGGAACGACAGCCGGTGCTCCGGTCAGCCCGTCCCCCCGTCGCAGCCCGCCGTGATCGCGGTCGCCGACCTCGGTGCCGTCGACGGCGGCGGCTTCATGGATAGCGAGGACAAGACGGAGATCAACGACAGCTCGCAGACGAACACGCAGCAGAACTCCGAGAACCGGACCACGATCGACTCGAACAACCAGACCGACATCCAGTTCCACTTCGACGACGCGTTCAACACCTACCGGATGCCGTCGAGGAACAAGAACTCGCCGGTCATCATCGGGCCGACCGCGAACAACTCGATCACGATCAACTACAAGTGAGCACGGGGAGGCGTGGCCCGCGCGCGCGGCACGGGTCACGCCCCCGCCGTCATCCATGACAGCGAAAGGAGCGAGTCATGACGAACAACACGATGCAAGACCTCGGCCGCCGCGTGGGTGCGCCGATCTCGATACCGAGCTCCGAGCTGGAGGCGGTCACCGGCGGCAATCCGCTGGCCGCGCTCGCGGTCGATCTCGTCGTCGGAGAGGCGGTGGGCGACATCGCCAGCGAGGAGCTGCCGAAGACGGAGCTGTTCGGCGGCCGGCCCAAGGTCACCGACAGGTACAAGCCCGTCCTGGTGGACCCGGTCAGGTGGGTGAAATGAGACGGCGCTCGCGCCGGCTCCGCCCCGCCGCCGGTCCCGTCGACGCCCCGCGCCGCGCGCTCGCGGGCGCGGCCGGCGGAGAGCGACCGCCGACCGGACAGGAGACCGAGATCACCCCGGATCACCTGAAGCACCACCAGTGGACGCCGAACAGCGACCAGTGGTCGTACGCCGAGCGCGGCCGGCAGGACTTCAGCGATCCGGACAGCCCGGTCATCCAGGGACCGACCTACGACACGCAGACGATCCTCAACCTGATTCGCGCCGTGTCACAGAACAGATGACCTTGCCGCCGCCGCGGTCGTCCGGCTGGCATCGCGCGTGCTCTCGGGATGCGAGCACGCGAGAGGCCACTCCTCTCCACAGGAGACGACCATGAGGAAGCTCGACCGCAAGCTCGACAGGAACGCGCGCATCCCGACCGCGACGACCCTCACCGCCGACCGGCTCGCCGGCGTCGATGGCGGCACGTGCCCCGAGGCCACCGCCAAGGAGAACGGGCCGCTCTCGAGCCCCGATCCGACGACCGACGAGCCGGCCGGTCGTCCCGTCAAGGCCGGCATGTCGCGCGGGGGGCCGACGGCGGCCCCGGACCCGGTGTCGGCGGAGCCGTCGATGCAGCCGGCCCCGAGGCCAGGGCGCATGGCGGGGGCGTCGCCGTTTCCGACGTTCTCCTGCGCGCTGCCCGGGGGCGGCTACATCATCATCTGCATCACGTTCGACTGAGCATGGTTGCCCGCGTTCCACAGGTGGCGACCCGTGGCCGCAGCCGCCCGCCGCGACGCGCTGCCAGGCCCGGCTGCGACCCCTTCGCGCCCCACCCGGCGCTGGCATGCGGGCTGCTGTCGATGTCGCCATGGCCGTGACCGTTCCGGACCGCGAGCGAAGCTTCGATTCCCGCGCCGACACCGTGTGTCGCGAGCGCCTCGACACCGAGCGAGACGCCGCGTCCAGTCTGTCGGTCGCGCAGACCGGGACCTGGATGCCGCCGCGCGGGCGAACGCCACGGCCGCCATCGGCCGTGGCGGCGGGGACGCCAGCGCCGTCGAGGGAGCCGCCCGCGCCTCGCCAGAGGCCGCGACAGCGGACCGTCCGCGGCGAGATCGACGCCCGACCGCGCGTCCTCGTCGCCGACGTGGATCGCTCGCACGCGGCCTGGCTCAGCCGGCACGTCGCCGGCCTCGCCGAGGTCGCCTGGGTGGCCAGCGCCGCCGACGCGGCCCGCCTGCTGCGCCACGGGCCGGTGCCGGTCCTGATCGTCGGCGAGCAGCTCGCCGACGTGCCGCGCGAGCGACTGATCGAGGCCGTGGCGACGCGGACGCGGACCACCGTCATCACCGTGTCGCGGTCGCCGTCGCCGGCGGCGCCTCCGCAGGGCGTCTACTACCAGCTCGATCGCTCCCTCGACGGCGAGGCGGTGCGCCAGGTCGTGACCCGCGCCCTGGCGCAGCGAGCCCGGCCCGGCCCCGGCGCCGAGCTGACCGACCCGGTCCGGCTCGGGCGCCTGGCCGCCGCCGCCCGTGGCATCGCGCTGCAGCGCAGCGCCAGCGACGTCGCCCGCGCCATCGCCGCCGAGACGCCGGACCTCGTCGACGCCAACCGGGCCACCTGCCTCTTCTTCGACGCCGACGCCGGCCTCCTCTGGTCCGGGCACGATCCCGACCAGCCGGGCGTCGAGAGCCCGATCGCCGGGGTCGTCGGCTTCGCGGCGCGCACCGGCGCCGCCGTCTTCGTCGAGCGCGCCGCCGCCGACCCGCGCTATCGCAAGGAGATCGATGATCCGGGCGGCAGCGGCGACGAGCGGCTGGCCGCGGTCCCGATCGTCGATCCGAACGGCGAGGCGCACGCGGTCGTCCTGGTCGCGCGCGACGGCCGCGCCCCCGCCTTCGACGCCGCCGATCGCGACCTGCTGCTCGCCTTCGCCGCCCGGATCGCGCCGGTCCTCGACGCCTTCGCCCTCGAGGCCAAGGCCGAATCGCTGCAGCCGGCCGAGGAGACGCCGTTCCGGCCGGAGGCGGTGGCGGCGTACAAGGCGCGCAAGGACGAGGGCGGCGCCCTCCGCCTCGCGCCGCGCTGGGCCGCCATCGTCTACTGGGTCCTCATCGCGCTGGTCACGATCGGTGTCGCCTACCTGTGCGTCGCGCGTATCAACGACTACGCCGAGGGCCCCGCCGTCGTCCTCGCCGAGGGCCAGGAGCCGGTGGTCGTGCGCGCCGCTGGCACGGTCAGCGAGATCCGGGTCGCCGCCGGCGATCGCGTCGTCGCCGGCCAGGAGCTGGTCCGCCTCTACGACGCCGCCGAGGCCGCCGACCTGGCCTCGATCGAGCAGCAGTTCGAGCAGGCGCTGGTCGAGCGGCTGCAGCGGCCCGAGGATCCCAGCGCCGCCACCGCCCTGGCATCGCTGGCGGCGCAGCGCGACCGCGCCCGCCACGGCGTCGCCGAGCGCACCCTCCGCGCGCCGGCGGCCGGCGTCGTCGGCAACGTCCGCCTGCGCGCCGGCCAGCCGGTCACCGCCGGCCAGGAGGCGCTGACCATCGTGTCGGGACAGCGCGGCGCGTCGGTGATCGCGTTCCTTCCCGCCAGCTACGCGCCGCTCATGAAGCCGGGGCTGACCGTCCGCCTCGAGCTCGACGGCCATCCCCGCGCGTACCAGAAGACCACGGTGGAGTCGTTCGCGACCCACGCCAGCGGCCCCGCGGCGATCAGCCAGTTCCTCGGCGACCAGCTCGGCGACGCCGTGAAGCTGCCCGGCGCCGTCGTCATGATCCGCGGCCGCATGGCCTCCGACGAGTTCGTCGTCGACGGCAAGCACCTCGGATACCGCCACGGCATGACCGGCCGGGTCGCGGTTCGCGTCCGCTCGCAGCGAATGATCCTCTCCGTGATCCCCGGTCTCAAGGAGGTCTTCGGCTATGACTACGACTGATCGCGAGGCGCCGGCGACGCCGGTCGACGCCGACCGCTTCCCCGCGCTCCAGGAGCTGCACCGTCCGGGCCGGCGCAAGAAGGTGCCCTACATCGCCCAGATGGAGGCGGCCGACTGCGGCGCGGCCTGTCTGTGCATGGTCCTGCGCTACCACGGTCGCACCGTGCGCCTCGACGAGGCCCGCGCCGCCGCCGGCACCAGCGCCAATGGCACCGACGCGCTGGGGATCCTGCGCGCGGCGGCCCGGTTCGGCATGGCCGGTCGCGGCCTGCGCCTCGAGGTCGACCACCTCGGCAGCCTCGATCCCGGCGCCATCCTGCACTGGGAGTTCAACCACTTCGTCGTGTTCGAGCGGGCGACCGCCAACGGCATCGTCATCGTCGATCCCGCGATGGGGCGGCGCACGGTGCCGCTCGAGCGCGTCCGCACCTCGTTCACCGGCGTCGCCATCGAGCTCCGCCCCGGCGATCGCTTCGAGCCCGGCGGCGACGAGAAGAGCCTGGTCGGCACCTACTTCCGCAAGGTGATGAACGAGACGACCGGCCTCGGCCGCGTGCTGGTGGCATCGGTGCTGCTGCAGCTGTTCGGCCTGGCCGGGCCGGCGCTCACCGGCATGATCATCGATCGCGTCATCCCGCGCGGCGATCTCGACCTCCTGACCGTCGTGCTGGTCGGCATGGCCGGCATCCAGGTCTTCCAGCTGGTCACGTCGATGATGCGCGCCCATCTCCTGCTCGACCTGCGCACGCGGGTCGGGCTGCGCATGACGCTCGGCTTCCTCGATCACCTGACCGCGCTGCCGTACGGCTTCTTCCAGCGCCGCTCCACCGGCGATCTGATGATGCGCGTCAACAGCAACGAGGACATCCGCGAGATCTTCACGTCGACGACGATGAGCGCGCTCCTCGACGGGCTCATGGTCGTCATCTACCTGGTGCTGCTGTTCGTCGCCAGCTCCAAGATGGCGCTCCTGGCCATGGGGCTGGCCGCGATGGAGATCTCGGTCTACGCGCTGGCGCGGCGCCGCGTCCGCGAGCTGGTCGCCCAGGGCCTCGAGACCAGCGCGCGATCGTCGTCGTTCCTCCTGCAGATGCTGGCCGGCATCGAGACGCTCAAGCTCGCCGGCGCCGAGACCCGCGCCGTCCAGCGCTGGTCGAACCTCCTGGTCGACAACATCAACGTGTCGCTGGCGCGCGGGCGGCTGCAGGTCAAGACCGACGCCGTGGTCGGTCTGGTCGGCATGGTGTCGCCGCTGGCGATCATGAGCCTGGGCGCCACCCTGGTCGTCCGCGGCGAGCTGACCCTGGGCACGATGATGGCGGTCAACTCGCTGGCGACCAGCTTCATCAACCCGCTGGGGGCGCTCATCGCCGCCCTGATCCGGGTCCAGGAGATCAAGGGCTACGTCGAGCGCATCGACGACGTCCTGTCGCAGAAGCGCGAGGATCGCGTCGACGCCCAGGCGCCCGGGCGATTGTCCGGGCGCATCGAGCTCCGCGACATCGAGTTCCGCTACGACGACGACGGCCCGCTGGTGGTGCAGAAGTCGTCGCTCACCGTCGAGCCCGGCCAGACCGTGGCCCTGGTCGGCACCTCCGGCTCCGGCAAGTCGACGCTGGCCAAGCTGATGCTGGGCCTCTACCGCCCGCTCGGCGGCAGCGTCCTGTTCGACGGCAGGAGCCTGGCCCAGCTCGACCTCCGAGCGGTGCGACGACAGCTCGGCATCGTGCCGCAGTCACCGTACTTCTTCGACCAATCGATCCGCGAGAACATCGCGCTGGTCAACCCGGAGGCGCCGCTCGACCGGGTCATCACCGCGGCGCGCGCCGCCTGCATGCACGAGCACATCACCGGCATGCGCATGGGTTACGAGGCGCGCCTCGCCGATCGCGGCGAGTCGATGTCCGGCGGCCAGCGCCAGCGCATCGCTCTCGCTCGCGCCCTCGTCCACAACCCGGCCATCCTCCTCCTCGACGAGGCGACCAGCCACCTCGACGCCGAGACCGAGCGCCAGGTCATGGCCAACCTGCGCTCGGTCCGCGCCACCAAGATCGTGATCGCCCACCGGCTCAGCACCATCGCTGACGCCGACGTCATCCTGTGCCTCGACCAGGGCCGCATCGTCGAGCGCGGCACGCACGCCGAGCTGCTCGCTGCGCGCGGCTTCTACTACCGGCTGGTCGCCGCGCAGCTCACCCACGCGGAGGTCTCCGATGGATCGCGCGCTGATCGCCCCGCTTCCGCTTCCGCTCCTCGCAGCGGTGCTCGCCTGCACAGCAGCGCGGGCGGCACCTGAGGCCGACGGCGGCGCACGAGCGCCCGACGCGGCGGTGCCGTCGGCCGCCCCCGCCCCGGCGTCCGCGCCCGACGACGCGATGATCGCCGTCGTCGTGCCGCGCCGCCACGTCGCGCTGGCGCCGCGCGTCGAGGGCAAGCTGCGCGACGTCCCGGTCGAGCTCGGCGCCCGGGTCACCGCCGGCCAGGTGGTGGCGCGCCTCGACGACCTCGCGCTGCGCGCCCAGCTGGTGGCGGCGCAGGAGTCGCTGCGCGCCGCCGCCGCCGACCACCGGCGCGCCGCCTCCGACCTGCGCCAGGCGCGCCGCCACGCCCGCCGCCGCGACGCGCTGGTCCGCGAGGGTGTGGTCGCCGCCGAGGAGGCCGACGACGCCCACTTCGCCGAGACCAAGGCGGCCCAGGCGCGCGACGCCGCCGACGCGCAGATCGCCCGTGGCGAGGCGCAGGTGGCGCAGCTCGAGCGCGACGTCGCCGCCGCGCAGCTGACGGCACCCTTCGACGGGCGGGTCGCCACGATCCATGTCACGCCGGGCGCCCAGGTCGGCGCCGGCCAGCCGGTGGTGACGGTCATCTCCGACGAGGTGCTCGTCCGGCTCGCCGCCCCCGCCGACCGGGTCAGCGCGCTCGCGGTGGGGGCCGCGGTCCGGTTCCGCGCCGGAGACGTCGAGCGGACCGGCCGCATCGTCACGATCGCCCCCGAGCTCGACCCGGCGGCGCGGATGCTGTTCGCGGAGGCCGAGCTCGACCCGGCGCAGGCGGCGCCCGCGATCCACACCATCGGTCGCGTCGCGGTCGTGCCCCCGGCGCTCGGCCCGGCGCCCGGCCCCGCCACGGAGTGACGCCGGCCACGCGCCCGGCTCGGCACGGGACGCGCAATCGCGCACGGTATGCACCTCACCTTCTCGTGGGCGACCCACATCGGCGGTCGCGATCGAAACGAGGACGACTGCTGCGCGGTGCCCAGCCTGGGCCTGTTCGCCGTCGCCGACGGCATGGGCGGCTATCAGGGCGGCGAGATCGCCAGCCGGGCGGCGATCGCCGCGTTGATCGAGCTGTTTCAGCGCCTCTGCGTCGACCGCGGCCTCGTCCGGCGCCTCGGCGTCGACAGCGCGATCGCGGCAGCGATCGAGCTCGCCAACCAGCGCATCCAGGTCCAGCGCCACGGACCGCTGGCGAGGATGGGCGCGACCATCGCCCTCGTCCGCTTCTCGGGCGACACCGTCTCCATCGGCCACGTCGGCGACAGCCGGGTCTACCGGCTGCGCCGCGGCCAGCTGCAGCAGCTCACCGAGGACCACTCCTACTACGCGGCGCTGGCGGCGGTGTGCGGCGGCGGGCTGCCGCCGCGCCGCCAGCTGTGCAACGGCAACGTCATCACCCGCGCCCTCGGCAGCGACGTCGCGACCCCCGACCTGCGCACCGAGGCGGTCGAGGTCGGCGACACCTTCCTGGTCTGCACCGACGGCGTCCACGACGCGCTCGGCGACGACGCCATCCGCGACCTGCTGGTGGTCGACGACGTTCATCGCGCCTGCCACGACCTGGTCCGCGGCGCGTTCGCGGCCGACGGCAGCGACAACATCACCGCGGTGGTCGTGCGCGCCAGCGAGGAGCGCACGCCGGCGCCGCGCGGTCGCGGGCCCTGGTGATCGTTGCCGTCGGGCAACGCCTGGCGCGGGCGCTACCCAGCGAGCGCGCCCCGAGCCGCCGCGATCACCTCGCCGCCGCGGTGCCGCGCCGCTGGCACCGGACGTGCTGGGTAGCGCCGCGGCGGCGCGCTCGCCGTCCCACCGCGAGGAGACACGACATGAGAAGACCGCGCGAAGCCCTCAGGTCGATGATCGTGACGGCAGCCGCCTGTGCGGCAGCCGCCTGCGTCCAGGAGCTGTCGGACCATCGCCCCGACGGCGACGTCCGGTCGCCGGACGCCGCCGCCGATGCCGCCGGCCCGGCCGGCTGTCGCGACGTGCAGCTCCTCGGCAACGGCGGCTTCGACGACGCGCCGCTGTCAGTCGGCTGGACGGCCCGCTCGAACGTCGCCGACGACTACATCGTGACCGGCACCGAGGGCTTCGACGCGCCGGCGGCGCACTCGGCGCCCAACAAGGCGTACTTCGGCGGTCTCGATGGCGTGGACGAGTCGCTGTACCAGAGCGTGGTGGTCCCCGCCGGCACCACCCGGCTGGTGCTGACCGGCCAGTACCAGGTGCGCACCAGCGAGCGCGTGCGCGGCGTCTTCGACGAGGCCTGGCTCGAGCTGACGGTGGTGGGCGGCGCCAGCGAAGAGCTCGAGCGCTGGAGCAACTCCGACGCGACCACCAGCTGGACGTCGTTCTCGCGGACCATCGGCCAGCCCCACGCCGGCGAGATCCTCCGGGTCGAGCTCCGGGCGGTCACCGACGCGCAGCGGTGGAGCTCGTTCCTGTTCGATTCCCTCGCCCTCACCGCGACCGTCTGCTCGTGACCTGGGGCCGATGCGGACCAACACGCTGGCGGCGAGCTGGGTGACCGAGGCCACCGGCACGGCGCCGTCGCTGCTGGTGCGGCGGTGCCGCTTCGAGGTCGTGGCGGGACCGGATCGCGGGTTGATCCGGGAGCTGGCGCTGCCGGTGATCCGGGTCGGCGGGCGGCCGGAGAACGAGGTGACGCTGTCGGATCGGCGGGTGTCGGGGCTGCACCTGGAGATCACGCTGACCGACGCCGGGTACCGGGCGCGCGACCTGGACTCGACGAACGGGACGACGATCAACGGGATCCGGATCGCGGACGCGATGCTGGCGCCGGGGGCGATGCTGGGCGTGGGGCGATCGCTGATCCGGTTCGATCCGCTGGCGCAGATCGAGAGCATGGCGCTGCACCCGGAGCCGCGGTTCGGGCGGCTGGTCGGGGCGAGCCCGACGATGCGGAAGCTGTTCGCGGACCTGGCGCGGATCGGGCCGTCGGATGCGACGGTGCTGATCAGCGGGGAGTCGGGGACCGGCAAGGAGCTGGTGGCGGAGGCGCTGCACGAGGCGTCGCGGCGGGCGGCGGGGCCGCTGGTGGTGGTGGACTGCGGGGCGATCCCCGGGACGCTGTTCGAGAACGAGCTGTTCGGACACGAGCGGGGCTCGTTCACGGGGGCGGACAAGGCGACGGCGGGTGCGTTCGAGCGGGCGGACGGCGGGACGCTGTTCCTCGACGAGATCGGGGAGCTGCCGGTGGGGCTGCAGCCGAAGCTGTTGCGGGCGCTGCAGTCGCGGCAGGTGCGGCGGCTGGGCGGGGCGCGGCCGATCGCGTGCGACGTGCGGATCATCGCGGCGACCAACCGGGACCTGGCGCGCGAGGTCAACCGGGGCGGGTTTCGCGAGGACCTGTACTACCGGCTGGCGGTGGCGCGGGTGCAGGTGCCGCCGCTGCGCGAGCGGGCGGGCGACGTGTCGCTGCTGGTGCGGCAGTTTCTCGAGGATCTGGGCGGGGACGTGGGGTCGGTGCCGGCGGATGCGCTGGCGCAGCTGGAGAGCCACACCTGGCCGGGGAACGTGCGCGAGCTGCGCAACGCGGTGGAGCGGCTGGTGATCGCGCCGGAGCAGGTGCTGGCGGAGCGGCCGCGGGCGGCGGGGGCGGACGGGCTGCGGCTGCAGTTCGACGTCGACATGAGCGAGCCGTTCAAGGACGCCAAGCAGCGGGTGATCGACGAGTTCGACCGGGCGTTCATGGAGAAGCTGCTGGCGCGGCACGGCGGCAACATGGCGGCGGCGGCGCGGGCGACCGGAGTCGACCGGGTGTCGATCTACAAGGTGCTCGGCCGCCTCGGCATGCGGCGCTAGCCGTCGCGTGTCCGAAGACCGGACGAGGCGCCGGGGCCGCTGCGGGCCTCGGCGCCTTTCGCGCGTCCGGATCGGCGCGCCGTGCGGTGTTGGCCTCGGGTCACACGCGGCGAGTGCCCCCCTCGGGATGTTCTGCGCGAGCCGCGTCGCGCAGCGCCGGAATCGCGCCGATGGCGCTCGATCTGTCGTCGGCATTACACGTGCTTCAAGAGGCTGCGCGGCAAGGATGCCGCCTCAACGGAGAACCACACCATGAAGAAGCGACAGACCGATCTCGTGCGCGCCGCGTCCGCGAGCCCCCTCGCCACCGACGACCTCACCGCCGTCGACGGCGGATTCTGCATCGGGATCTCGCTCGGCCTCGGCGGCGGGATCTCGCTCGGCGGCGACTCACCGCGGCCGGCGCCGGCCGCGCCGCCGCCCGCCTCGGCCGCACCGCCTCCACCGCCGAGCCCGGGGCCG
>Ga0075429_100005366_pt1 | contig 11028 bp, 10 predicted proteins | sample RhiMetdeltSRZDD3_FD_75295 | JGI IMG/M metagenome (GOLD analysis project Ga0075429, IMG submission 75295) | Populus rhizosphere microbial communities from Tennessee, USA - Rhizosphere MetaG P. deltoides SRZDD3 | ecosystem: Host-associated > Plants > Roots > Rhizosphere > Soil | place: USA...
GTGCTCAACCTCGAGGGCATCTGGACCCGCTACGAGGACGCCGACGAGCAGCTCGAGCGCATCTCCAAGCTGCCTCCCGAGCAGGCCACGCGCGAGATGCAGAAGATCTACAGCGAGCCCGTGAAGGCCGAGCTGGTCGCCCAGCGGGTGCGCGAGATCAAGGCCGAGGGCGTGGTCGCCTCCGGCTCGTTCACGCCCCAGCGGGTCCGCGACCACTGCGACCTGGCGCTGGAGGCGGGCCTCGACGTGATGGTGATCCAGGGCACGGTGATCTCCGCCGAGCACGTCTCCTCCTCCGTCGAGCCCCTCAACTTGAAGGAGTTCATCGCCGAGCTGCCGATCCCGTGCATCGTGGGCGGCTGCGCCAGCTACTCGACCGGCCTCCACCTGATGCGCACCGGAGCGGTGGGCGTGCTGGTCGGTGTCGGCCCCGGCGCGGCGTGCACGACGCGCGGCGTGCTCGGCATCGGCGTCCCGCAGGCGACCGCGATCGCCGACGTGCAGGGCGCCCGCTCGCAGCACATGCTCGAGACGGGCACCTACGTGAACGTGATCGCCGACGGCGGCATGCGCAACGGCGGCGACATCGCCAAGGCCTTCGCATGCGGCGCCGACGCCGTGATGATCGGCTCGCCGCTTGCCCGCGCGCACGAGGCGCCCGGCGGCGGCTTCCACTGGGGCATGGCCACGTTCCACTCCTCGCTGCCTCGCGGTGCGCGCGTCGCCACGAAGCAGAACGCATCGCTCGAGGAGATCCTGCTCGGCCCCGCGTACGAGAACGACGGCACCTTCAACCTCTTTGGCGCGCTCCGGACCTCGATGGCCACGTGCGGCTACGCCGACGTGCCGTCCTTCCACCGGGCCGAGGTGATGATCGCCCCGTCGCTGCAGACCGAAGGGAAGCAGCTGCAGCGGGAGCAGCACATCGGCATGGGGTCGAACGGCAAGAGTCACGCGACGGCGGCGGTCCCGGCTCTGGATGACCAGTAGCGCGGGCGTCCAGCCGGCGCCGTCCGCGACGGACGGGACTACGCCCCGCGCGGCCACCGAGGAAGTCCTCGTACTCGACTTCGGTGGGCAGTACTCGCAGCTGATCGCACGCCGGATCCGCGAGTGCGGCGTGTTCTCGGAGCTGTTGCCTCACGACGCGCCGCTGTCGGAGCTGCGGGCGCGCAATCCGAGGGGCCTGGTGCTGTCCGGCGGCCCCGCGTCCGTCTACTCGGACGACGCCCCGCCCCTGCGCCAGGAGCTGCTCGAGCTCGGCATCCCCGTGCTCGGCATCTGTTACGGCATGCAGGCGATGGCGCTGGGGCTCGGCGGCCAGGTCGAGGCGGCTGAGGTGGCGGAGTTCGGCCGCACCGATCTCCACGTGCGCGACTCCGGCCGTCTGCTGGCCGGCCTGCCCGAGGAACAGACCTGCTGGATGAGCCACCGCGACACGGTCTTCGCGCCGCCCGCCGGCTTCACGGCGCTGGCCTCGTCGCCGGCCTCCCCGGTCGCGGCTTTCGAGTCGGTGGAGCGCGCGCTGTACGGCATCCAGTTCCACCCCGAGGTCGTGCACACGCCGTACGGCACCGCCGTGCTGCGCACCTTCCTGCGCGACGTCTGTGGCTGCGAGCAAGAGTGGACCCCCGTGTCGGTCGTCGACGAGCAGGTCGCCCTGATCCGCGAGCAGGTGGGGGAGGGCCGTGCGATCTGCGGGCTCTCGGGCGGCGTCGACTCCTCGGTGGCCGCGCTGATCGTGCACCGCGCACTCGGCGAGCGGCTCGTATGCGTGCTCGTGGACCACGGCCTGCTGCGCAAGAACGAGGCCGAGCAGGTCGTGAAGACGTTCCGGGACCACTTCGAGGTGCCGCTCGTGCACGTCGACGCGCGCGAGCGGTTCCTCGCGCGCCTCGCGGGCGTCACCGATCCCGAGCAGAAGCGCCGCATCATCGGCGAGGAGTTCATCCGCGTGTTCGAGGAGGAGGCGGCGAAGCTCGGCGACGTGAAGTACCTCGTCCAGGGCACGCTCTACTCCGACGTGATCGAGTCCGGCGGCGGCGCCAGCGGCGACGCGGCGAAGATCAAGTCGCACCACAACGTGGGCGGCCTGCCGGAGCGCTTCGACTTCGACCTGATCGAGCCGCTGCGCTCCCTGTTCAAGGACGAGGTGCGTGCCGTCGGCTCGGAACTGGGGCTGCCGGAGCGGTCCGTTTGGCGCCAGCCGTTCCCGGGACCGGGCCTCGCGATCCGCGTGATCGGCGGCGAGGTGACGCAGGAGCGGCTCGACATCCTGCGCGACGCGGACGCGATCCTGCAGGACGAGATCCGCGCCGCCGGCCTTTACCGCGAGCTGTGGCAGTCGTTCACCGTGCTGCCCGCGGTGCGCTCCGTCGGCGTGCAGGGTGACGAGCGCACGTACGCGTACCCGATCGTGATCCGCGCCGTCACCTCAGACGACGCGATGACCGCCGACTGGGCCCGGCTGCCCTACGACCTCCTGGAGAGGGTCTCGAGCCGGATCATCAACGAGATCCCGCACGTGAACCGCGTGGCGCTCGACATCTCGTCGAAGCCGCCCAGCACCATCGAGTGGGAGTGATTCCGGGCGGAGCGCCCGCCTAGCTGGTCCGGTCCCAGCGCTTCAGGTCGGGCAGCGGATCCACCGGCCGCCCGCCGTCGTACCAGCCGGGTGACGTCCACTCCTCGAAGTGCAGGTGGCAGCCGCGGGCGTTGCCGGAATCGCCGACCGCGCCCAGCTCCTGTCCGGTGTACACGCGGTCACCGACCATCACGTCGGCCTTCTCGCGCAGGTGCATGTAGGCGTAGTCGGTGCCCGTCCCGGCGCCGTCGATCACGACGTAGTAGCCGGCCGCGGAGTGGAAGCCGGCGAACTGCACCTTGCCTCCGCGGGCTGCCACGAGCGGAGTGCCGCAGGCGGCGAACACGTCCTGCCCCTGATGCGAGTGGCCGGCCCGGCCGGAGCCGAAGTCCGCTCCGGCGCCGCCGAAGTCGTGGGCGCCCTGCACGGGGAACATGTGGTCGTAGACGGTCACCGACTCAGCCGGCTGCGTTTCGGCCGCGCGCACGGTCGCGGCTGTCGCGCCGCCCGCCGACAGCACGAACGTGTACCTGCCCATGCGCGGCACGCGGCCCTTCACGGCACCGGTCCAGCGCACCCGGTTGAGCGTGCCGGGAGCGACGCCCGGCCGCTGCCAGGCACGCACGACCACGTTGTCGGTGAGCCGCACGAGGTTGACCTGCAGGTCCATCGGCTGTGTCCCGAGCGAGCGGTACGTGAAGACGGCACGCTGCGGGCCGGCATAGAAAAGGGTGCGGGGGTTCGACAGCGCGGCCTCGACCGGCTGCGGCGCGCCGGCCGGCCGGACGGTGCCGAGAGCCGGCTGCAGGCCTTCGACCATCAGGCCGGTCCAGCGGAGCGAGCGCCTTCCGGACAGGTCGATCAGGGCGACGGGGCCGCTTTGTGCGCCCTGCGGCACAGAGGTGAGCGCGCGGGTGGCGGTGGCGGGGGAGGCAGGTGCCGTGACGTCGTCCCGCGGGCCGCGGGCGCCGTAGAAGACGACCAGCGCAGCGGCGCCGAGGTTGCGGCCGCTCAGGCGCAGGCTGGCGCCGGGAGCCGCGCGGTGGCTGTCCACGCAGGGACCGCCCGGGTTGCCCTGGCAGCGCACGTCCAGCAGGACGGGGCCTGCGCCGCGCGGTGCCGGGCTCGGCTTGCCCGCCGCCGGAGACGGGGCGACGCCCGCGCCGCCGCTGCCTGCGAACGCAGGCGACGCGCCCGCGAGCAGCAGGCACGCGCACGCGATCAACGCGCGCGACGCGGAAACGCGTGCGCAGCACATGGAAGTGTTGGCGGCTACAGCGCGGGACAGCGACCCGCGGCGAGCCGTTTCTGACGACGGCGACGGCAAACAAGCCTCTCTTTCGACGGCCTACGGAGTTAGCTGACGGGCTCGCGCTGAAAGAGCAGCGCTACGGTCTCGGTCGCGTCATCCGACGCGTTCCCGGCCGATTCGCCCCGCGGACGCCACAGTCGCGCCCGAGCGGTTCCCCCGTTTCCAGCCCGTGTTGCCCGGACTGGAATTCGGCTGGCCTATTTGAAGGGCGGCAATATACACACCGAGCCGGATCGGCACGGTGTGTCCCGCAGTGTCCTTCGCAGGCTAGAGACAGGCGTCACAAGGTCCGCGGCCGCCACGCCCAAAGGCATTCCGGCGGCCGTTCCGGGCTTCGCCCCCGCCGCCGGGACTCCTGCCCCGGCCCGGAAAGCCACCCGCAAGCGGCTATCATTCGCCGGTCTCGCGGCCCCGCCGCGATCCAGCTTCCGATCCTGCTTCTGACTGTGAAGACCTACGTGGCGAAACCTTCGACCCGCCAGCGCGACTGGGTGCTCGTCGACGCCAACGGGAAGACGCTCGGCCGGCTCGCGACCCAGATCGCGGACATGCTGCGCGGCAAGCGCAAGCCGGAGTACACGCCGCACGTCGACACGGGAGATTTCGTGATCGTCGTGAACGCCGAGAAGGTTCACGTGACCGGGGACAAGCGCCAGGCCAAGATGTACCGGCACCATTCGGGTTACCCGGGCGGCCTGCGCACGCGGTCCCTGAACGACATGCTCGAGCGCCGGCCCGAGGAGGTCATCCGGATTGCGGTGAAAGGCATGCTGCCCCGCAACCGGCTGGCCCGCCAGCAGTTGCGCAAGCTGAAGGTGTACGCCGGGCCCGAGCATCCGCACGAGGCCCAGAAGCCCACGGCCGTCGAGATGGAGAAAGTGTGATCGAACGCGAAGAGCCGGACCAGGTAGAGGAGTCCCAGCCCGAGGCCGAGCAGGCCGCGGTGACCGCCGAGGCGCCCGAGGCGACCGAGCCCGCAGCGCCCGCGGAGCCTGCGGCGGAAGCGCGCGCCGCAGAGGCGGCTCCCGAGGCGGAGGCGGCTCCCGCCGCGGAGGCGGCGCCGGCGCCAACGGCAGAGCCCGCTCCGGAGCCCGAGGCAGCGCCCGAGCCCGAGGCCGCAGCGGAGCCGGAGACCGAGCCCGCCGCACCCGCGGACAGCGAAGAGGCACCGGCCCCCCGGACGCTCACCGAGCTTGCCGCAGGCGCGCGGTACTTCGCGACCGGCAAGCGCAAGAGCTCCGTCGCGCGCGTGATCATCCGGCCTGGCAGCGGCCAGTTCAGCCTGAACGGGCGCGGCCTCGCGGAGTACTTCCCGCGGCGAACCCATCAGGTGGTCGTGCGGCAGCCGCTGGAGGTGGCCGGCTACGGCGATCGCATCGACGTGCGGGCCCGCATCCACGGCGGCGGCATTTCGGGGCAGGCCGACGCGGTGCGCCACGGGATCGCCAAGGCGCTGATCGAAGCAGATCCCGCACTCCGCCCCGAGCTGAAGCGCAGGCAGCTGCTGACCCGCGACCCGCGGGAGAAGGAGCGCCGCAAGGCCGGCCTCAAGAAGGCACGTAAGCGGCCGCAGTTCTCCAAGCGCTGACGGCCCCATGGCGGTCGCGCCGGGTACCAGGCTGTTCGGCACCGACGGTGTCCGGGGGCTAGCGGGCGAGTTCCTGAGCGCCGAGCTGGCGTTCTCGCTCGGCCGTGCCGCGGCGGCGGTGTGCGACACGCCCTCCCCGCAGGTGCTGGTCGTGCGCGACACGCGCGTGTCGGGCGAGATGCTCGAAGCCGCCCTGTGTGCCGGCATCGCGGCGGCCGGGGGCCAGGCGCTGCTGGGCGGCGTGCTGCCGACTCCGGCGGCCTCGATCCTCGTGCGGCGGTACGGGTTCGACATGGGAGCGGTGATCTCGGCGTCCCACAACCCGTTCCACGACAACGGGATCAAGTTCTTCGACTCGCGGGGGCGCAAGCTCTCCGACGAGTCGGAGGCGGCGATCGAGGCGCACGTACACGCCGGCGGGGCGCGTGCCCCTGGCGCGGGCGCGACCACGTGCGGACGCGTGCGAGCTCTCAACGGTGCGGTCGATGACTACCTCAGGGAGCTGGAAACCCGCTTCGAGCTCGACCTGTCGGGCAAGAAGGTCCTGCTCGATTGCGCGAACGGCGCCACCTATCGCGCCGCGCCCCGGCTCTTCGACCGCCTCGGCGCGGACGTCGAGTGCATCGCCGCGCAGCCGGACGGCATCAACATCAACGCCGGCTGCGGTTCCACGCACATGGGCCTGATCTCCGAGCGCATCGAGGCCGGCGGCCACGACGTCGGATTCGCGTTCGACGGCGACGGCGACCGCGTGCTCGCAGTGGCGGCCGACGGCACGGTCGTCGACGGAGACGAGATGATTGCCGCGATCGGCAAGGACCTGAAGCGCCGCGGCGAGCTGACGGGAAACGGCGTGGCAGTCACCGTGATGACGAACTTCGCGTTCCACCAGACGATGGGCGACGCCGGCATCGAGGTCGCCACCACCGACGTCGGCGACCGCCACGTGGTCGAGGAGCTCTTCCGCCGCGACTGGGTCCTGGGGGGTGAGCAGTCCGGCCACATCGTCGACATGCGCCTCACGCCTTCGGGCGACGGCATCGCGGCGGCCCTGCTGATGCTGCGCGCGCTCGGGGACGGGCCGCTCGTCGCGGGAGAGGCGATGCGCAAGCTGCCGCAGGTGCTGGTGAACGTGCGGGTCGAGGACCGCGAAGCGCTTGCGACCGCGAGCGGTGTGTGGGAGGCCGTCGAGTCGGAGTCGAATGCGCTCGAAGGCGAGGGCCGCATACTCGTGCGTCCCTCCGGCACCGAGCCCGTGGTGCGCGTGATGGTCGAAGCGCCCAGCCACGAGTGGTGCGAGACCGTCGCCGCGCGCGTGGTCGAGGCCGTCGAGCGAGAGCTCGGCCCCCGCGGCTGAGTCCTGGCCGCCCTGTCAGCTAGACGCTCTTTCGGCGCCGATTCCGCATGGGAATGGGCTGCGCGGGGTACAACGAACGTCTAAATAGCGGAATCTTCCGTGGCGTGCAGGCGTTTTTGCTTGGTACCATCTTTATCTCTTCCGGTGGTGGGCAAAGGAGCCGCAGGTGGCGGCTCTTTTTCAGTTGGAGGAGAAACCCGACCCGGAAGTAAAGGAGAGCGATATGTGCGGCATCGTCGGATATGTAGGCGAGCGCTCGTGCCGCGAGCTCTTGATGCACGGACTGGAGCGCCTCGAGTACCGGGGCTACGACTCCGCGGGTCTGTCCCTCGTCGTCGACGGCCGGCTCGAGTCGGTGCGCGCGGTAGGAAACCTCAGCCGCCTTCGTGAGGCGGTCGACGCGAGCGAGGCGAACGGCAGCGCGGCGGTCGCGTTGCAGGCCTCCGAGGCGACGACGGGAATCGGCCACACGCGCTGGGCCACGCACGGCAAGCCCTCCGAGCGCAACGCGCACCCGCACCCCGATTGCACCGACCGCGTGCACATCGTCCTCAACGGCATCATCGAGAACTACGTCGAGCTGCGCGCGCAGCTCGAAGCCGAGGGACACCACTTCTCTTCCGAGACCGACGCAGAGGCGGTCGCGCACCTGATCGAGAAGCATCTCGAGGTGCTCGGCGGCGCCGGCAACCTCACCGAGGCGACGCGGCTCGCGTACCTCGAGCTGCGCGGGCACTACGCGTTCGTCGCCGTATCGGCCGACGACCCCGACACGATCGTCGGAGCGCGCAAGGACTGCCCGCTCGTGATCGGTGTCGGCGAGGGCGAGCACTTCGTCGCATCCGCCATCCCCGCGTTCCTGCGCGAGACCCGCAACGTGCAACTCGTCAACGACGACGAGATCGTGACGGTGCGGCGCGGCGCGGCCGAGTTCCGCAGCGCCGCCGGCCAGGAGGTCTCACGTGAGATCGAGGAGATCACGTGGGACGAGGAGGCCGCCGAGAAGGCCGGCTACCCGACCTTCATGCTGAAGGAGATCCACGAGCAGTCCGACGCGGTCGCGGAGACGATCGCGGACCGGCTGGCGCACGACTACACGGTCGACCTCAGCGACGTAGGCATCAGCGACGACGAGCTGGCCACGTGCCGCCGCATCGTGATCCTCGCTTGCGGCACCTCGTACCACGCCGGTCTGGTGGGCCGCTACGCGATCGAGAAGTGGGCCCGCGTGCCGGTCGAGATGGACATCGCATCCGAGTACCGCTACCGCGACCCGGTGATCGGTCCCGACGACCTCGTGATCGGGATCTCGCAGTCCGGCGAGACCGCCGACACGCTTGCCGCCATGCGCCTCGCGCGCAGCCGCGGCGCGCGCGTGCTCGCGGTCACGAACATCCTCGGCAGCCAGGCGACGCGGGACGCGGACGGCGTGCTGTACACGCGAGCCGGCCTCGAGATCGGCGTCGCCGCGACCAAGACCTTCGTGGCGCAGGTCGCCGCCATGTATCTGCTGGGACTGAAGCTCGCGGAGCTGCGCCACACGATGGAGCCGGCCGAGCTCCACGGCCTGATCAGCGACCTGAAGGGGATCCCGCACCGCATCGAGATGCTCGTGAAGCAGTGCGAGCAGCAGATTCGCGCGATCGCGCGGACGCACTCGGAGCGCGACTTCTTCCTCTACCTCGGGCGTCACATCGGCCTTCCGATCGCACTCGAGGGCGCGTTGAAGCTGAAGGAGATCTCCTACATCCCGACCGAGGCATACGCCGCCGGCGAGATGAAGCACGGCCCGATCGCGCTGCTCGACAGCTCGACGCCGGTCGTGTGCGTCGCCACGGACAGCCCCGTGCTCGACAAGGTGCTCTCCAACGTCGCCGAGGTCAAGGCGCGCGGCGCCGAGGTGATCGCGGTCGCGACCGAGGGCTCCGGCCACGTCGCGGCGGCTGCCGACCAGACGGTGTTCATCCCCCGCACGGACTGGATCCTCCAGCCGATCCTGGCGGTGGTCCCGCTCCAGCTACTGGCGTACCACATCGCTCGCCTGCGCGGATTGAACGTGGACCAGCCGCGCAACCTGGCGAAGACCGTCACCGTCGAATAAGACGCGTCAGACCTGCCTCGGCACGTTGCCGCTGAGGGTGAAGACGACGCGCATCGCCTTGTGCCCGAAGTCGGCGGTGGGGCCGAACATGCACGGGCAGCCGCCGTCGATCACAGCGATGCCCCGCTGCCGGCCGTAGTCGGCCGCCGCCTCGGAGACGCTCCCGGCGCCGGGCCCCCGGTGCATCCACACGTGCTTGATGCCGAGGTCGGCGCACTCGCGCATCGTCTCCTCGGCGATCTCGGGCCTGGTTGCGATCACGACTGCATCGACGCCGCCCGGGATCGCGCCCAGATCGTGATAGCACGGATCTTCTTCGATCTCATCCGCGTTCGGATTGACGGCGAAGACCTGGTAGCCGCGGTCCCGAAGGCGCCGGTACACGACGTTGCTTCCGTGATCCTTCGGCTGCCTGGAGACGCCCGTGACCGCCACCCGCTTGTGGGCCAGGAACTCCGCGGCGGCTTCTTTGATCTTCGGCATGCCAACACCTCCTTCGTCCAAAGCTCTTCGCGGGCCGCGGTCAGGTGCGCGGCCAGCCAGACCGTACGGCGGCGGGCACCGCGCGGCATCGGGGGCGCGCACCGATCCGCTGTGCGGCGAACTACGAGTCATACTCCTGCTCCCGACGGCGACTCGCGCGGTCGGCCAACGAGAGGGGGGACGATGCCGCTCTATCTATCGAGGTTCAGCTACACGCCGGAGACTTGGGCCAAACTGATCGGCAACCCGGAGGACCGCCGGAAGGCCGCCCAGTCGTACATCGAGTCGGTCGGCGGGAAGCTCCACGGGTTCTGGTACGCCTTCGGCACACACGACGGCTACACCCTCTGGGAGGCCCCGGACAACGTGTCGATGGCCGCGGTTGCCCTGGCGATCGGTGGGGGCGGTGCGCTGAGTGCGTTGGAGACGACAGTCCTCCTGACCGTCGAAGAGACGATGGATGCACTGCGCAAGGCCCAGCAGGTCCAGTACCGACCGCCCGGCGCGTAGCGGCTCAACGCAACGTCGGAGCTGATTGGCTAAGCCAGCGTCCGGCGTAACCCGTTGACGGCCTGTTCTGCCCAGCGCTTGATGACCCAGCGCCCGACCGTCTTGTCGAAGAATCCGTATCGGAATACCGGCGGGTCGATTCCCATCTCCATGTCCACGAACGTCCCGCCCTGGGCCTCGGTCAGTAACCAGTGCTGAAAGCCACCGGTCGTCGGGCAGTGCCATTTCAGCTCCTTGAGCTCCTCGCGACGCTCGATGATCCGGCTGTACTCCAACCGTCTTCCGGCCACCCCGACCACTTGCGTGAATGGATCGCCAACCTCGAACTTCTCGCCCCGGATCTCCACTGCAGCCGGCCACCATTCGGGATAGGTGGCGGGGTTGCCGACCAGTGCCCAGACGTCTTCCAGCGGCGCATCGATGTGGGCCTGCGTGCGGTAGGCGGACATGGCGCCATTCTCTCAGCCCCGTCCTGCGATGCGCACCGGCCGCACCGGTGCTTACCCTCGCGGTCGTGACCCCGCCGACAGGAGGCATCCATGCCTGCCAAGGGCATTCACCACGTCGACCTTGCGGTCGCTGAGCTCGAGCGTTCGCTGGCGTTCTATCTCATGGTCCTGGAGCCGCTGGGCTGGCGCGAGGAGGTCCGCTACCCCACTTACCGCGGCACGGAAGAGGTCGTCTACCTGCGGGACGCGAACACCGGGTCGATGCTGGGGCTACGCCCCGCCGACGGCGGCGAGCATCGGTACTACGGTGTCGGGATCGAGCACCTGGCCTTCGAGGTCGAGAGTCGGGCCGAGGTCGACGCCGCCCATGAGCGCTGCATCGGCGCCGGGGCCAGGGTCCACTTCCCGCCCGAAGAGGACCGTGATGTAGCGGGCTACTACGCGGTTTTCGTCTTCGACCCGGACGGGATGCGGATCGAGGTCTTCAGCTGGCCGCGCGACGAGCTCTGATCGCCCGGCCCCTCTTTGCTTCCAAGGCCTCGCGCGCGTAGGCTTGGCGTGATGACCGACGGCGGCGAGCAGCCCTCGAGCTCGAGCAGCGCCGCGAGCCCGGCTGGGCCGCGATCGAACTGGACCGCGGGCCG
>Ga0075429_100005367_pt1 | contig 11027 bp, 8 predicted proteins | sample RhiMetdeltSRZDD3_FD_75295 | JGI IMG/M metagenome (GOLD analysis project Ga0075429, IMG submission 75295) | Populus rhizosphere microbial communities from Tennessee, USA - Rhizosphere MetaG P. deltoides SRZDD3 | ecosystem: Host-associated > Plants > Roots > Rhizosphere > Soil | place: USA...
ACACGCGATCGGACAGCGCCTCGTAGACGTCCTTGCGGGCGTCCACGAGCTCCCAGATTTTTTCTGAATTCTGCACCGGAGTTTCCTTTCTCGTAACTCGGTCGCGCCGCCGCATCGGCGGAGGGCAGCGGCATGTCGTGCGCCGTGGGGAGGGTCTCGTTTCTGAATGCCGTCGCGGAGACGAAATTGTGCCTGCTTCACTGCACCAAAGGAGCGCAGCTCCGCAAGGGCCGCGCTACGCGGGCACGACCCGAGGGAGGAGCATTTGGACCTTGGTGCCCTCGCCCGGCTCGCTATCGAGACTGAGCCTGCCACCCAAGCGGTTTGTCACGATGTTGTGGACGACGTGCAGTCCGAGCCCGGTGCAGCCGAGATCGCGCCGTGTCGTGAAAAAGGGATTGAAGGCCTGACGCCTGACGTTGAAACTCATGCCACAGCCGTCGTCGCGGAAGAGCACTTCCACGTCGTCATCGCCGGACGCCCGTACCTTGATCTCGATGCGGCCTGCCTGGCCGTCCGGAAATGCATGGGTAACCGAATTAAGAAACAGGTTGGTCAGCACCTGGCCGTAAGATCCGGGGTAGCTGTTCATCATCAGATTGGGCTCGCACTCCACATCGAGCGCCAGGCCGCGCCGGCGCTGCCCCGCGCGCAGACTCAGGAGGACCTGCTCGGTGAGATCGCCGGCATCGAAAACCCGGCGGTCCGGGTGGCTTCGGTCGGCGGCGACTTGCTTGAACGACTGGATCAACTGCCCTGCCCGATCGAGATTGGCCACGAGCTGCGAGCATGCCTCGCGCGTCGCCGTTACAAAATCATTCAGGCTCGACCGCCTGAGGTCGCCGCGAGCGACTTCCTCGGCGAACAACGCGCACTTGCGCTCCAGCGCCGAAGCCACGGTCAGGCCAATGCCGACCGGATTGTTGATCTCGTGCGCAACCCCGGCCACCAGCCGGCCGAGCGCAGCCAGCTTCTCCGTTTCGATCAGAGAGTTCTGGGTCTCGCGCAGATTTCTCAGAGCGGCCTCGGCCGCCTCCTTCGCGCTGTGGATCTCCTGTTCGTTGCGCTTGCGCTCGCTGATGTCGATGTGGGTGCCGATCCAGCCATAGACGGCCCCTGCAGAATTCCGCAGCGGAACCGCGCGCGTGAGGAATGGACGGTATTCGCCATCCTTGCCCAACAACGACAGCTCCATCTCCAGCGCCGTTCCCGACCTAAGGGCTTGACCCCATCGCTTGCGCGCTTCGGAAAGCGAGTCGGGGGCAAGGATGGCCTGCCAGTCGTGTGAGCTCACATCGCCGACAGGCCTGCCGCGGTACTCATACCACCGATTGTTAAACCAGAAGATCGTGCCTTCGGCATCGGCCATCCAGACCAGCTGCGGAATCGAATCCGCCAAAGTGTGGAACTGTCGCTCGCTTGCCTGCAGCGCGGCCTCGGCGCGCTTGCGTTCGGTGATTTCCTCGGCCGCGACGTTGACGCCGACAATATCGCCGTTCGGCCCACGGAACGGGTGCCAATAGGTGATCCAGGAGCGGTCCACGTTCTGGTCGGCGCGCTGGCCGGCAACCTCGACGCCGATCACCGGCTCGCCGGTAGCCATGATCATGCGAACGATGCTCTCGACCGACTCGGCGAGAGCCGGCACGCAATCGCGAACCGAGCGGCCGAGATGATCGCTCACCGAGATGCCGCAAATCTCAGTGAGCCGTTGATTGATCTGCAGGTAGCGGCAGTCCGGCGAAAGGAACGCAAGGCCGATCGGCGCCGTGTCGTAGATCAGCTGCAGCGCAGGTTGCCGGGCAAACGCGAGATCCAGGAAGTGCGTCGGCTGCTCAGCAATTGGATGATCATTCGGGTGCTGGGACATGAACGCCTCCCTGCCTGTCGCTACATTACGAGCTACGGCCTTGGCGAAACCGCGTGCGGTGTGATGCGAAACACCAACCCTTTCGCCGCCCACTTCCACAATAGCATTGTTCGCCAATGGCTTTGCGTCAGGGGCGAGGCCGGCCCGCACGACGGCTCTCGATCTCGGCCAAGAGCGCGCGAACTTGTCGGTTGGACCATCAACGTCCTTCGATCAGGCGCCAAACATCGCAGACCGAGCTCGCCTCGTGCGGATTATGAACTGCTTTGTGGCTCACGGCACGACGGCGAAGAACAAGAATACTGCGAAGATGACCAAGTGGACGATGCCCTGGAGCACGGTGGTGCGGCCGGTGCCCAGCGTGATCACGCTCAAGAGGAGGGTCAGCGCCAGCAAGACCGCGTCCTTGGCGCCCAGCCCAAGCTCGAGCGGCTGGTGGAGCGCGATCGAGGCGACAGCGACCGCGGGAATCGTCAGGCCGATGCTGGCGAGCGCCGAGCCCAATGCCAGGTTCAAACTGGTCTGCAGCCGGTTGGCCCGCGCCGCCCGCAGCGCCGCCAGGGCTTCCGGCAGCAAGACCAGCGACGCAATGACGATCCCCACCACGGCCTTCGGCACATCGAGCCGCGCTATTCCCAGCTCGACCATGGGCGTGAGAGCTTTGGCGAGGCCGACGACGGCTACGAGGGCAACGAGCAACAGACCGGCGCTGACGGCAGCGGTCGTATTGGACGGTGGCGGCGCGTGCGCGTCCTCGTCGTCGCTGTCGACCAGAAGGAAGTAGTCGCGATGGCGTATGGTTTGGATGAAGACGAACGAGCCGTAGAGCACCAGCGAGACAATTCCGGCGAAGATGAGCTGCGGCGTGCTGAACACCGGGCCGAGGGCGGTCGCTGCGACGTTCGGGAGCACCAGAGTGAGCGTCGTTAGCGCAGCGAGCACCGCCAATGCGGCGCTCGCACCATAAAGCTGAAACCCCTGTTCGTGGTGGCGCGCGCCGCCCCAAAGCAGGCACAGGCCGACGATGCCGTTGCACACGATCATGACGGCGGCGAACACCGTGTCGCGCGCCAGCCCGGCCTTTTCGGCTGGAGCCGCGATCATGACGGAGACGATGAGCGCCACTTCGATGACCGTCACGGCGACAGCGAGCACAAGCGTGCCGAATGGCTCGCCGGTGCGGTGTGCCACCACCTCGGCGTGGTAGACGGCCGCAAAAACCGTGGCGACCAGGCTGGCGCCGGCGGCGGCTGCCATCAGGCCACCGATGCCGGCAAAGGGCGTCGACAACAGGACGACCCAGGCGACTAGCGGCCAAGCCCATGCCCACCAAGGGATCCGCGCTGCAAGCATGTCGACAGGTATCCCTGGCCGCGCGTAGTTTTCAAATTGCCGCTTGAGAATCCGACGATCGCCAGGCCAAGCGCGAGCGCGATCCGAGTAACGAGAGCGCGGCCAGCCTGCCTCAGCGCCGCTTCTTTCGCGCCGAAACCTCAAGAATGTTCAGGTGCTCCCCGTAGTCGCGGTAGAGCTGGGCGAACTCCTGCGCCATCTCGTAGCAGATCTTGAGCTTGCGGGAATGCCAGTTGGCCCCGACTTCCCCGCACTCCACCATCTCCATCGCGAACGGCTTGGGCCAGGCGTAGCGATTGCCGACATGGTCCGCCAAGGTCTCCAGGAACTTGATCTCGCGAAATGTGCGGGCGTAGACCCCGAGCTTGCCCGTGGCTTCGCCGTAGCTCAGCTCGATCTTCTGCTTCGGCTGATGCGGCGCGCGCAGATGCGGCTTGAGCAACGACTCCCACGACCAAGCCGCAAAGGTGAAATCGCTCTTGCAGCTCGCCTGACGGTCCTCCGGCATCTGCGCCCGGCCGGCCAGCGCGCTGAATTTCTCCGGGTGCGACCCGACCATCATGCAGATGATCTGGTAGGCGCGCTGCAGGTTGAGGCCGTGCGAGTCGTAGTAGTCCGGTTTTTCCCCCGTGCGCCTGTCCCGTATGTCGGCCAGGTACCAGCCATTGGTGGCCTCGACCAGCACGTTGTCCGAGAAGCTGTCTCCGACCCGCAGCGTCGTGAGAATGGCAAAGTTGTCGGCCGCGTCCTCGTCATGCGCGAGATTCGGCAGCTCAAACTCGGCGAGCACGCCGTGGCCGAGCTCATGCGTCGACACAAACAACAGATTGCCGATCACGAATTCGATCAGCGCCTGGCGCTTGTGCGGGGCGAAATGGTGCAAGCCGTGCTCGTCCTCGATCAGCTCACGTTCGGTCGCGGCGATGCGCTCCGCAAAAGTTTGCTTGGCCGGCGGCGCGTTTTGCGCCAACAGCGGCCAGGATTCCAGGCCCAGCAAGGCCGCCGGCCCCAGCCCGAGGCTGCAAACCACTGCTGCAATCGGCATTTGGCGATTCATGACGTTCCCCTCTCGCGCTGCGACCGCAGCGTATCGCCCAGCTTCGCGCCACTCCACCCTTAGGATTTTCTTATCTTGGCGCGATCGCCGCCACGCGCTTCGCCAAAGCAAAACTGCGCCTCCATAGGCCAATACTGGCCCTTGGCGCAATCTTCATCTGGGCGGCCTTGAGGGGCGTAGCTACTTCGTGACCTTTGGCGGCGTTGGCGGCGCGAACACGTGCAACGGCACCGTCAGCGATGCGAACACCGCATTGCCCTGCACCCGGTTCTCGGTGTCGATCTCGGCGAACCAGCGGCCATTGAGATTGATCGGCAAAGCCGACGCCGATGGCGCGGCCGAACGGCAGGCTCACGTCGGCACTGGCGCTGCCCTGGTAGAAATAAACCGTGTCGGAAAAGTAGACCCCCGGCGGTGGCGTGAAGCCGGCCATCAGGATAGTCAGGCCCAGCAGGTAGCTTCCGAGACCGTATTCGGCCGCCTGCGAGGGCCGATCGGGGCGCGGCGGTGCGCCATGACCGAGCGAAGCGGTTCAGGCTTCGGAGCCAATGATTGCCCAACCGCGCGGCCGGCCGACCACCCGACTGATCACACCTGCTCCCGCTCGCGGAGCAGCGACTGAGCAAGCCCAAGCCCAACGTCGCGCCCGTCGGATGTCGGCCGGTCAAGCTCGCAGGCGCGTGGCGTTCGGTTGAGGGTCTCCGACGGCGATTCCCCAAAGGCGTTCCGGTATAGGCGCGAGAATCTTCCAAGCTCGAGGAACCCGCACCGCATGGCGATCTGGGTAACCGTCGTCGTCTTGGCGTCCATTGACCCAAGCATGGTTCTGGCCTGGGCCAGGCGCACGGCTTGCAGGTGGCGATGGACCGAGACGCCATGCACGGCGCGCACCGCACGCAGCAGCGTACGTTCGCTGATCCCTGCCGCCGCACAGAACGCAGCGACGCTCGGCGGCACCGCGGCTGCGGCGCATGTCGCACGTTCAAATTCTGCGATCAGCTTGCGATAGCGTTCCAACCGCGCAGATGAAGGTGGCGCCGGCTCCCGTTTCATGGTCACGCCACGTTGTCGTATTGCCTCCTGGCATGGGCGCGATGCTGGCATCGATCTCAAACGTCCGATATTGGCCTTTGGGGAATACCGTCGCGCTGCCGCAAGCGCTTGCGCATCCGGGGGCGGCGTGCGCCGCGATCCGGAGACCCTGGGACCTGAGCGATCCCGTCACGGATGGTCGCAGCTGCCGCGACGGCCGTAGCCGTCATCGGTCACGCATCGTCCGTAGCGATAGTAGCCGCCGTAGAACGAGTACGGACCACCAAACCCGTAACCTGGCGGATAACCGACGACGACGGCTGCCGGTGCCAGCGCCACGAGCGGCGCCACTCGGATGACCGGCGCGCCGGCCCACGGCCCATAGATCGGGCGATAGCCGCCCCATCCCGGCCCGCGCCAGAATGCGGAGGCGTCATCGGGCATCAAAGCGAGGTCGCCGCAATCAACGCGGCCGCGGCAGGAAGCAACCGTCTCATTGTCGACTCCTGGACTGAAAACCTCCCTCATTCACTTCCTCTGCTCGCGCCCCGTGGCCGAATTGATCGCCGCGATCAACGTGGCGTCCTGAAACGGCTTGAGCAGGTAGGCGGATGCGCCCGCGGAACGGCACCGCTCGCGCGTGCCGATGCCGTCGTGGGCCGTGATGACGATGGTCGGAATCTTGATCCCGACCTTGGCCAGGTGCTGCTGCAGCTCGAGCCCGGTCATTCCCGGCATCTGCAGGTCGACGACCAGGCAATCGGGCAAGCGGGCACCCAGAGCATCGAGGAACTCCGCTGCCGACCCGTAGCCCACCGGATCGAAGGACGACGTGCGCAGCAGTCGAACCAATGCCCGGCGCACCGCCGCGTCGTCGTCGACGACTGCCACGTGGGGTCGGTATTGCACCATGGGGGCATCCTTTCCCCAAACCTCCCGCCGGTCGAGTTGGCCCTTCGGCCAATGGCGCAGCCGCCCATGACCGCGATGCTGTTGTGCATTGCCGCTACCGCGACCGCCGGCGCTCACGACCTCAAGAAGCTTCTCAAGGATGCGCTGCCCTGCAAGTCGGCAGCGATCCGCTTGTGCGACCGGTCGCAGGGCATCACCGCCGCGGCGCTGTGGAACTGCGGAGCCACATTGGCGGCGCACCAGCAACAAGTCGGACAGCGCTGCGTGGACGTGCTCAAACGATCCGGCCAGCTGCGACGCGCATCAAGCCGCGGTTCAACGACCATGCCCCGGCGGCTCGATGCCGGCCCGCTCGGCCAGGCGGACGAGCTCCGCCACCGTTCGGGTGCCCATCTTGCTCATCATCCTGCTGCGATGAACCTTGATGGTCTTTTCGACCGTGCCGAGATCAAAGGCGATCTGCTTGTTGAGGCGGCCGGCGATGACGTGTGCGAGCACTTCGCGTTCGCGCGGCGTCAAAGTCGCCATCTTCGCCTGGATTGCCGCCAGGTCGGCCTGCACGCCGCGGGATTTGGCATCGAGCCCTTGGGCGCGCGCAATGGCGGCGAGCAAGTCCTGGTCGCGCACCGGCTTGGTCAGGAAGTCGACCGCACCCGCCTTCATGGCGCGCACGCTCATTGGAATGTCGCCCCTGCCGGTGAGGAAAATGACCGGTCGATGCGAACCGGCGGCAGTCAGCGCCTGCTGCAGCGCGAGGCCGTCGAGCCCGGGCATCGAGACATCCAAGACGGCACAACCGGGAACCGCCGCATCGTGCTGGGCGAGGAATTCCTGCGGCGACGTGTGCGAGCGGGCATCATAGCCGCTGGCACGCAGCAGCCGCGACAATGCCTTCAGCACGCCGGGGTCGTCATCGACCAGGAAAACCGTGAACATCTCTCTCGCAATGAGCCGCCATGAGGTTTCACAAAACGTACGTAAATACCATTTCGAGAGCCGCCCTGATCCAGATCAGAATCATCGAGGCCGACCCTCAGGTACGTGAGCTACCGGCAACCCCTGGTCTTCGGACCGAGCCATTCCGGCCATTGCAAATTGAGTGCCAGACGGAGGATTGACGTCGGCGTCGTCGACATGGATGTCCGAACAGCCCTCGCCGTCACTGGGCCGCAACGAGCATTTCGGCGGCCGGGAGCGAGAAGGAAGCGACGGCGCCATCGGCGTCGTCATTCGCCAGCATGAGCTTTCCGCCGTGCGCCTGCACGATGGTCGAACAGATCGTCAAGCCAAGACCGAGGCCGTGGCTCTTGGTGGTGTAGAACGGCTGGAACAGCTGGTCCTGTTGCATCGGCCGGATGCCGGGCCCGCGATCCTTCACCAGCACCTCGACCGATCCGGCCGGCGTTGCCCGCGTGGCAACCGTGACGAGCCGCTGCGGCATCGGCATCGACGCCATTGCATCCATCGCGTTCATCAGCAGGTTGAGCACGACCTGCTGCAGCTGCACCGGGTCCCCGAACGTTGGGGGCAGGGTCTCCGCCAGGTCCGTTTTGACGCTGATCCTGCGAGCGATCAGCTCGCTGTTGAGCAGCGCAACCGTTGACTTGACCATCTCGTTGAGGTCGACCGGCTCGGATTTCTTCTCGCCCTTTCGCAGCAGGTTGCGCAGCCGCTGAATGACCTCGCCGGCCCGGTTGTCCTCGTGGACGATATCCTCGAGCGCGTCGCGGATCTCGGCGAGGTCGGGCGTCTCCTGCCTGATGAGCTGCAGCGCGGCCTGCGCATTCGACAGGATCGCGGTCAGCGGCTGGTTGATCTCGTGCGCGATCGCGCCCGAGAGCTCGCCCATCAGCGACACCCTGGTCAGGTGCGCGACCTCGGCGCGCTGGCGCTCGGCCTCGGTTTCGGCGAGCTTGCGCGCCGTCACGTCGGCGAATATGCCGTTGATCCTGGCCGGGACGCGGTGGGCGTCGACGCGCGGCTGTCCCCGCATCACGAACCAGCGTTCCTCCCGACCGGGCACTAGGATCCGCAGCTCCGTTTGGATCGGCGTGCCGAACTGGCTTGCCCGTTCGATCGCCTCCTGCACCCAATGACGGTCTTCCGGGTGAACGGCATTCATGATCGCCGCGAGTCTGAACGGCTCGTGCGGGCCGAGGCCCAGCATGGTGCGGCAATGCTGCGTCGCCCAGCCGCGGTCGCCGGCTACGTCGAGGTGCCAGAGCCCGGTGTTGGTTGACGCAGCCACGTAGGAGATCCGCTCCTCACTTTCCCGCAACGATTTCTCGGCCTGACGGCGCTTGGCGGTCTGGAACAGCAGGATGGCAAGGACCGCGGTTTGCAGGCCGAACGCGGCCAGCCCGCCGATCACCAACTCACGGTGCTCTTGCCACAAGGTCGGGGGCTTGGACAGGACGACCGTGCCGGGCGGCAGATCCGATTCACGCAAATTCCAGTGCTTGATTGCCCGTGCGTCGACCTGATGCATGTGGTCGGGTTTGGTCTGGCGCGGCAGCAGCGCGGGATCCTTACCGGCCAGGATCTCGATCGCCAGGTCGGCGGCGGTGGCGCCTTGCGCCTCGAAACTGTCCATATACCCGCCGAGGACGCCGGTACCGAGCCAGCCGGGGATCGAGGTATAGACGGGAGCTGCGGACGCGGCCGACACCTCTCTCGCAACATCCGCCGGAACCAGCGCGCGACCGGCGCGGTCCGCGAACACGGCCGTCAACAGCACGATCGTATCGCGTGGCAGGCGCGACAGCTCCTTCAGCAATTCGTCCTGAGGAAGGCCCATGAGGTGGCGAACACGATAGCGATCGAGCCTTGGCTCGATCGCCTTGCGCATGTCGACTTCCCACAACCGATCGACGTCGGAGCTTCCCGAGACCAGCACGATGTCGCGCGCGCCGGGTTGCAGCCGCTGGGCGAGGTCCAACGTCGCCGACCAGTTGTATTCGGTGATCACGCCGACCGCGTCGCTGGGAAGGTTCGGAACGCTCGCCGCCGCCGCCGTCGTGCAGCAGTAGACGATGGGAGCATTGGGGGCGATCCGGTCGCGATACTCGACCACGAGGGCAAGCGATTGGCGCCCATTGGGCACCACCAGGTCAGGCCGGTTTCCCGCATACTTATCGCCGAGAAACCGGGCAACGCGCTCTCGATGTTCCCTGCCCGGGAATCGTCCCAAGTCGAGATGGTCGAAATAGATCGCGTAGTTCTTGCGCGACTTCTCTTTCAGGCGTTGGGTGAACGCGTCGAATGTGCGTACTCCGCCCGGCTGTCTGGCGCCTTGGCCCTCGAGCAGCAAGATGCGCTGCGGCCGCTCCTGTGCCGACGCGCAAGTCCAGACCATGAGGGCGGCACAGATCGCGAGCACGCGCGCCAAGACCGCACTCCCTGCGCCAGCTGTCGACATGCGGCGTGCTCGCGGCCCCCGCAAATTTGCAATTGCGGCTTTGCCACAGTCTAGCACCGTCGGCGCGCACCGGCCAAACATGCGCCGAAGCGTCGCCAATGTCGAAGTTGGACCACGGTCCAAGGGATCAGCGCAGCCTGGCGCGCGCAACGTCATGCGACACGGCCGACGATCTCGTTGGACGGACCTGCGTGACCTGGGAGATAAGTCATGAGACTCGCCTGCGGCCCACAAACGCGCTACTGGCGTCGGGGTTTACCGCACGATCGACACCCCGTCCTGGTCATTTTCCGGTCGACCGAGGACCAGCCGCTCGGCGCGCAAGGGACTTCGGTCTGCGACGACCTCGGTCTATGCTTGCAGAGCAAGGTGCAGACATTAAGATGGGCTGGGCCGTGCGCTTTGCCCTATGTATTGTAATTGCGGTACTGGCCGCCTTGCTCCCCGACGTTTCGTGGGCGGCAAGCCCATTGCCGCGGTCGGTGCTGATCCTCGACCAGTCCGATTCGGACAGCGCCTGGTACGGAGTTTTCGCAGCCGCCTTTCGGTCGACGTTGGGCGCGGAAGCGTCGGCCGCGGCGATCGCCGTCTACACCGAACACCTCGATCTCAGCCGCTTCCAAGGCAGGCAACACGACGAGGTTCTGCTCGCCTATCTGCGGAACAAGTTTCGCGAAACACCGATCGGCGTCCTGGTTGCCCAAGGGTCGGCATCGCTCGAATTCGTGATGCGCACGCGGACGGAGCTGTGGCCAGCAGTGCCGGTGGTCTTTGCTGCCGTCGACGAGGAGACGGTGGCCCGACTGGACCATCGCCGCGACATCACCGGAACGATCTATCAACTGCAGTTTGGCAAGGCCGTAACTGCAGCCCGTGCACTGGTGCCGAACCTGAAACGGGTCGCCGTCGTGGGCGACGCCTGGGAGCGGCAAGCGGTCCGCCGCCACTACAAGGAGCAGATCCCGGCTTTCGTAGGCCAGTTTGAATTCATCGACCTCATCGGCCTGCCAATGGCGGAGATCAGAAAGCGCGTGGCCGTGCTGCCGGACGATACCGCGATCGTCTATACCAGCGTCACCCTCGATGGCGCCGGCGCGAGCTATATTCCGCACCAGGCCCTTGCCGCGTTCGCCGACGTGGCCAATCGGCCGATCGTGATCGATGCCGAGACCAATATCGGCTACGGCGGCACCGGCGGATTCGTTGCGACGCCGGCACCGGTCGGCCAGGCAACGGCGCGGCTCGCGCTGCGCGTCCTCGACGGCGAGCATCCCTCCGACATTCCCAGCAGCGCCGGCGATTTCACCAGACCCGTGTTCGACTGGCGCGAGCTGCAACGCTTCGGGATCAGCGAGAGCAGGCTGCCGCCGGGAAGCGAAATCCGC
>Ga0075429_100005373_pt1 | contig 11021 bp, 6 predicted proteins | sample RhiMetdeltSRZDD3_FD_75295 | JGI IMG/M metagenome (GOLD analysis project Ga0075429, IMG submission 75295) | Populus rhizosphere microbial communities from Tennessee, USA - Rhizosphere MetaG P. deltoides SRZDD3 | ecosystem: Host-associated > Plants > Roots > Rhizosphere > Soil | place: USA...
TTCCTGGCGGGCGAGATCATCCGCGAGAAGATCCTTCATCACACGCGCCAGGAGATCCCGCACGAAACCTGCGTGCTGATCGACACCTTCGAGGAGACGCCGGAGATCACCAGGATCGAGGCCACGGTCCTGGTCGAGAAGGAGTCGCAGAAGGGCATCGTGATCGGGCACGAGGGGGCCCTTCTGAAGCTCGTCGGCACCGAAGCCCGCGCGGAGCTGGAGGAGATGCTCGACGCGAAGGTCTTCCTGAAGCTCTGGGTGAAGGTGCGCGAGGGGTGGCGGGAGGACGAAGGCATCCTTCGCCAGCTCGGCATCTCGCATCCGTCCTGATCGTCGTCCCGCTGTCATCGGTGGACCCTTCTGGTCGAGGCCCGTGCCACGGTGAGGGTTCCTGGGTACGGCGTCGCTCGGCCTCCGGGGTCTCGCGCGGCTCGGCGCTCACTTGGCGCCCGCCCCCGGGGCGGGCGACCGCCTCGTTCCGCGACGTCCCGTGAGCCCTTGTCTCGACGCGGTCCACGGATCGATGACCCTTCCACCGCGCATCTGAAAGCCATCGCACTCGATGTCCGGTTCTTCCTGGTGAGGTGGCGGGCTGTCATTCCGTCCGTGGACTGCGTCGAAACGGGACCCGACGGACGGTATGGTAGAATCCGCGCCGTGCCTCTCAAGACGACGGAGGCTTTCGTCCTCGACGTGCGCAAGTTGCAGGAAGCCGACCGTCTCGTCTCCTTCTTCACCGAGGATGAGGGCAAGATCAAGGGCGTGGCGGCATCCGCCGCGAGGAGCCGCCGCCGCTTCGGAGGTAAGCTCGAGCGCCTGAGCCGCGTGCGTGTCACATACTTCGAAAAGGAAGGGCGCGAGCTGGCGCGCATCGACGCGTGCGATCTGCTGGACGAGTCTTTCACGCTCCACCAGGATCTGCGAACGGCGACGACGCTGTCCTACGTCGCCGAGGTGATCGACACGTTCGCGCGCGAGCGCGAATCGGACACCCGGTATTTCAGGCTGATCAAGTCGCTGATCGCCGCCATGAAGCAGGGCGGCGATGCTCGCCTCTTGGCGCGGTATTTCGAGATCTGGACGCTGAGGCTGCACGGCCTGATGCCCGAGCTCGACCGATGCGGCGGATGCGGCAGGGACGTCACGAAACCCGGCGGCGGAGGAGCCATCGTGGAGGCGGGAGACATGCCGGTGGCCCTGTGTCCGGCCTGCAGGCGGAGCGCGGGCCCCGCGGCCGGACGCACGCTGACGTTGTCCTCGTCGTCGCTGGCCATGATTGACGGCTTTCGCAAACTGCCACCGGCCGAGCTGGCGAAGACGCCCGCAGGACCCGCGGTGATGGCCGAGCTCGAGAGCTTCGGCGTGACGATGCTGACGTCGTTCGTGGGGCATGGGTTCAAGTCACACAGGTTCATGAAGGAGCTGGGATGACGCTGCAGGAGCTGATTCTCGGTCTCGAGAGCTACTGGGCCGGCCAGGGCTGCCTCATCGCGCAGCCCTACGACATGGAGGTCGGCGCCGGCACCATGAGCCCCGACACCTTCTTTCGCGTGCTGGGTCCCGAGCCCTGGCGAGTCGGCTATGTGCAGCCCACGCGCCGGCCGGCCGACGGCCGGTACGGAGAGAACCCGTTCCGGCTCTTCAAGTACTTCCAGTACCAGGTGATCCTCAAGCCGTCTCCCGACGACGTGCAGGACGTCTACCTCCAGTCGCTCCGATCCTTCGGCATCGACCCGTCCAGGCACGACATCCGTTTCGAGGAGGACAACTGGGAGTCGCCCACGCTCGGAGCGGCCGGAGTGGGATGGCAGGTGCTGTGCGACGGGATGGAGATCACCCAGTTTACCTATTTCCAGCAGTCGGGCGGGATCGAGCTGGGCTGCGTCTCGGCCGAAATCACCTATGGCATCGAGCGCATCGCGATGTTCCTGAACAACATCGACAACATCTTCGATCTCCCCTGGGCGCCCGATCCCGGCGGCGAGCCAGGGCGGTTCCTCAAGTACGGAGAGGTGCGGCACCAGGAAGAGAAGGAGCATTCCCGGCACTGCTTCGAATTGGCCGACGTGGACATGACGCGGCGGATGTTCGACATGTACGAGAAGGACTCGGCACGCCTGGCGAAGGAAGGGCTGGTCTACCCCTCCTACGACGCCTGCCTGAAGTGCTCCCACATCTTCAACATCCTCGACGCGAGAGGTGCGCTCGGGGTGGCGGAGCGAACAGGCTACATCGGCAGGGTGAGGCGCCTGGCGGGCGGCTGCGCCCGCTTGTTCCTGGCGTCCCGTGAAGAGAAAGGCTTTCCGCTGCTGCGCGGCGCGCCGGCCGGCAAGGCGGCGTCATGACACGGACCGGCGGCCCGGCCACCAGGACCTTCCTGCTGGAAGTCGGATGCGAGGAGATCCCCGCCGGCATGCTCCCCGCGGCGCTGGCCGACCTGGCACAGCGGCTGCGCGCCGCGCTCGGTAGCCTGCTGCCGCCCTCGCCCGAAGGTGTCGAGCCCGAGGTCCCGTTCGGCACGCCAAGGCGCCTGGTGGCCTGCCTTCAGGGCGTGCTGGACCGCGAGCAGGACCGCGTGGCGCTCGTGAGCGGACCGCCGGTATCCGCCAGCTACGACCCGCAGGGCCAGCCCACCAAGGCGGCCATTGGTTTCGCGAAAGCGCAGGGCGTCGCGATCGAAGGGCTCGAGCGGATGACAGGCGAAAAAGGGGAGGTCGTCGCCGCGCGCAAGACGATCGTCGGCCGCTCGTCGCTCGAGCTGCTCGCCGAGGCCTGCCCGAAGGCCCTGGGCGCCATGAGGTTCCCCAAGATGATGAAGTGGGGCGACAAGGGGTATCTGTTCGTCCGCCCCGTCCACTGGATCGTCGCCCTGCTCGACGATCAGGTGGTCGACTTCGAGTTCATGGGCGTGCGCTCGGGTCGCCTGACGCGGGGGCACCGTTTTCTCGCCCCAGGGCCCCATGAGATCCGCCGCGCTTCGGACTACGATGCCGTTCTCACGGAGCGGGGAGGAGTCATCCCCCGCCCGGGCCTGCGGCGACAGATGATCGTGGAGCGCCGCGCTCAGGCCGCGGCCGCCATGGGCTGGGCGGTCTCAGAGGACGAGACGCTCCTGACCGAGCTGGTCAACCTGAATGAGCACCCGGGCGTGATCGCCGGCAGTTTCCCGGCATCGTTCCTGGAGCTGCCCGCGCCGGTGCTGGTCACGGCGATGAAGCACCACCAGAAATACTTCCCAGTCCTCGACGCAAGGGGCGAGCTGGCGCCCGGCTTTCTCGCGGTGATCAACCTGGTGTCGGACCCTGATGGCGGCATCCGGCGCGGCAACGAATGGGTACTCAAGGCACGGCTGGCCGATGCGAGCTTCTTCTGGAACGAGGATCGCAAGCGCCCGCTGGCGGACCGCGTGGCCGACCTGTCCCGCATCACCTTTCACGAAAAGCTCGGCAGCAACCTCGCGCGAGTGGATCGGTTGGGACAGCTGGTCGGGTGGCTCGGCGCCGAGTGCCGCATCGACGCCGAGGGCGCGGCGCACGCCGCCAAGGCCGCCCGTCTCTGCAAGGCGGACCTCACCACGGGCATGGTGGGAGAGTTCCCCGAGCTGCAGGGAATCATGGGCGGCATCTACGCGCGCGCCGAAGGTCTGCCAGCCCCGGTGGCGCGGGCCATCGAAGAGCATTACCGTCCAACCTCTGGGACCGACGCGTGCCCCTCGACCGCGGCCGGGTGCCTGCTGGCGCTGGTCGACAAGCTCGACCTGCTGGCCGGCTGCTTTGCCGCTGGCCTGGTGCCTAAGGGTTCCGCGGATCCTTATGGCCTGCGCCGCGCCGCGCTGGGAGTTTGCCGAATCCTCCTGTCGGCGCCGATGGTCGAGCTGCCTGGCCGCCCCCGCCTGGGCGGCATGGTCGCCGCCGCGCTGAAGGGGTACACGCAGCAGAAGATCGAGCCGCAGCCCGGGGCCGAAACGAGTCTGGTGGAGTTCATTTCGCAGAGGCTGCGGTTTCTGATGGAAGAGCAGGGAATCAGCCTGGACACCGCGCGCGCCGTGCTGGCGGCGGGGGTGGAGGATCTGCACGATGCATGGCTGCGCGCAGGAGCGCTGACGTCGCTCCGCGGGCCCGAGCACGAATCCGATTTCGACTCGCTGGCGACCTCGGCCAAGAGAATCCGCAATATCCTGTCGCAGGCCCGCGGCAAGGGGATCGAAGCGGCCGCGGCCGCGGTGCAGCCGTCGCGGCTGGTCGACGCGGAGGAAAAAGACCTTCACGGTTCGCTGGTCCGCGTGGCCGCGGGCGTCGAAGTGGACATCGCCGCGAGGGACTACCGGGCCGCGCTCCGGTCGATCGCCTCGCTGCGGAAGGACGTGGACAGGTTTTTCGACAAGGTCCTGGTGATGGCGCCCGACGAGGCGTTGCGGGCCAACAGACTTGCCATCCTCGCCGGCCTCTCGGCGCTGCTGAGCCGCGTGGCCGACTTTTCCGAAATCGTCGTCGCGGGCGATTCGCACCTGAGAGGCGCATGAGCAAACTCGTCTATTTCTTCGGTGACGGCAAGGCCGACGGCACCGCTTCCATGAAGACGCTGCTGGGTGGCAAGGGCGCCAACCTGGCTGAGATGGTGAACCTGGGAATTCCCGTCCCGCCCGGATTCACGATCACCACGGAGGTCTGCAACCTGTACCTGGCGGCCGGGGGCCGCCTTCCCGAGGGGACCGACGCGGCGATCGAGGCGGCGCTCGAGAGGATGGGGAGGATCGCCGGGGCGAAGTTCGGCGACCCGGACAACCCGATGCTGGTCTCGGTGCGGTCCGGCGCGCGCAGCTCGATGCCGGGCATGATGGAGACGGTGCTGAACGTCGGTCTGACGACGAAAACACGCGAAGGGCTGACCGCCCGCACCGCCAATCCGAGGTTCGTGATGGACGCCTATCGCAGGCTCATGATGATGTACGCCGATGTCGTCATGGAAAAGGCTCAGGGGCGCGAGGTGGAGGAAGGCGAAGGCATCCGCGCGCAGCTCGAGCGCGAGATAGGCCACCTGAAAAAGGCGCGACGCGTCACGGCGGACACCGACCTGGACGCCGGCGACCTCGAGAAACTGGTGGCGACTTTCCACAGGATCATCAAACGGGAGCTCGGACGCCCCTTTCCCGACGATCCACGACAGCAGCTGCTGGGGGCGATCGACGCGGTGTTCCGTTCGTGGAACGGCCGCCGCGCGAAGGCGTACCGCCGCATCGAGGGGATCCCCGACGACTGGGGCACCGCCGTGAACGTGCAGGCGATGGTGTTCGGCAACACGGGCGAGCAGTCGGCCACCGGCGTCGCCTTCACCCGGAATCCGGCCACGGGAGAGAACGCGTTCTATGGTGAGTGGCTGCCCAACGCCCAGGGCGAGGACGTGGTCGCGGGCATCCGCACGCCCATGCCCTTGAACCGGATGGGGGCCGAGGGAGCCAAGGGCTCCCCGGGCGCCGGGCAGCAAACGCTGCAGGACGTCATGCCGGCAGCCTACGAACAGCTGGCGCGCATCCGCGACCTCCTGGAGACTCATTACCGGGACATGCAGGACATCGAGTTCACCATCGAGGACCAGCGCGTCTGGATGCTGCAGACCCGCACCGGCAAGCGCAATGGCCCCGCCGCCGTCCGCATGGCCGTGGAGATGTGCGGTTCAGGCCTGATCACGCGCGACGAAGCGCTGATGCGCGTGCGCCCCGAGCAGCTCGACGAGCTGCTGCACCGGCGCATCGACCCCAGGGCCGAGGCGAAAGCGAAGCCGATTGCCCGCGGGCTGCCTGCGGGTCCCGGCGCCGGCATGGGCGTCATCGCCACCACGGCGGAGAAAGCGGAGGCCTGGGCGAAGAAGGGCCGCCGCGTGGTGCTGGTGAGGGCGGAGACCTCGCCGGAGGACGTCCACGGAATGCACGCCGCCGACGCCATCGTCACGGCCAAGGGAGGCATGACGAGCCACGCGGCGCTGGTGGCGCGGGGATGGGGCAAGACCTGCGTCGTGGGATGCAGCGAGCTCGATATCGATGCCAGGAAGGGGACCGTGCGCGTGGCCGGTGGCCGCGTGTTGAAGGAAGGGGACACCATCACGGTGAACGGCTCGCGCGGGCTCGTCTTCGCGGGCGAGCTGCCCCTGCTGCCGGCCGATCCAGACACGAATCCCCATTACCGCTCGCTGATGAAGTGGGCCGATGATCGGCGGCGGCTGAGAGTCAGGACCAACGCGGACCGGCCCGAGGACGCGGCCCAGGCCAGGGCCTTCGGCGCCGAGGGGATCGGCCTGACCCGAACCGAGCACATGTTCTTCGACGAGAAGCGGATTCGTGCGATGCGCGAGATGATCGTCGCCGAGTCGTCGGCCGCGCGGCGCAAGGCCGTGATGAAGCTGCTGCCGTTCCAGCGCAAGGACTTCGAAGGGATTCTGAAGTCGATGGCGGGCCTGCCCGTGACGATTCGATTCCTGGACCCACCGCTGCACGAGTTCGTGAACCTCGACCGCAAGCAGACCGCGGCCCTGGCCCGCACGCTGAGAATCCCTCCGCAGCGGCTGGCGGCTCGCATCGCCCAGCTTCACGAGCTGAACCCGATGCTGGGCCACAGAGGATGCCGCCTCGGTATCACGTATCCCGAGATCAGCGAGATGCAGGCCCGTGCCGTCTTCGAGGCCACCGCGAACCTGCGCCGCAGGAAGATCATGGCCATCCCCGAGATCATGATCCCCCTGGTGGGCACGGTCACGGAGCTGGAGCACCAGGAGGCGATCGTCCGGCGCGTGGCCGACGAGGTCATGAAGAAGAAGGGGATCAGCTTCCCCTACACGGTGGGCACGATGATCGAGGTCCCGCGCGCGGCGATCACCGCGGACCGGATCGCGGCCGTGGCCGAGTTCTTCTCCTTCGGCACCAACGACCTCAGCCAGACCACCTACGGGTTCTCGCGCGACGACATCGGATCGTTCCTGCCGACCTACCTCGAGCGGAAGATTCTCCTGGACGACCCGTTCCAGACTCTCGACACCGAGGGAGTTGGTGCCCTGGTCCGTCTGGCGGTGGAGAAGGGGCGGCGTGCGCGTCCCGGGCTGAAAATCGGAATCTGCGGAGAGCATGGCGGCGATCCCGCGTCGGTCGAGTTCTTCCACAAGGTGGGCCTGGACTATGTTTCCTGCTCGCCCTTCCGCATCCCGATTGCGCGCCTGGCGGCCGCACAGGCGGCGCTGCGCGAGCCGCAGGAAGCCAAGGGAGTGACGTCGGCGTGAGAGCCTATCGCTGTCCCGATCCTTCCCACGGCGAGACCATCGTGCCGATGAAGGCCAACAACGACCGCGTCTACGAATGCCCGGGCATGCACAAGTTCTGGCGGCGCGAGGAGGACGGCGTGGAGATCCTGGCCAACCTGATCACGCAGGAAAAGTACCCGGCCCGGGAGATCGACCCGGTCCAAGAAGCTGGAGGCGACCGGCCCCGGCTCAACTTCATGGTGGACGTCCCTTGCCTGACGGGCGGGCTCGACTTCAACAACCTCTCCCTTTCGCCCTCCCAGTGGAAGGTGATCTCCAGGGTGGACGGCAAGTCCAACCTCGAGGAGGTTCGGCTCCTGGCCGGTCTCTCGCCGGTCGACGCCGAGCGCGTCGTGAACGAGCTGGTCGACGCGGGGCTCATCGAGATCAAACGCCGCGGAGGCGTGCGCTCCTGAGCACGCGAGCCAGGTCGGTGGGCTGCACGCTCCTGCTCGCGTGCGGCGCGTTCCTCGCGGCCCTTGCCGCCGCCGAGCTGGGGTTCCGATGGCTGTCGCCCCAGGCTCTCCTCCACGACCCCGATGCTTTTCTGCCCGACCCCGAGCTCGGGGCGCGCATGAAGCCCGGCTTCACAGATCGCGTGGTGACGACCGAGTTCTCCTCGACCTGGAGCATCAACGCCGACGGCTACCGCGGACCGCGCGCGGGAGAGCGCGGCCCCGTGTCACGCCGCGTTCTCGCGCTCGGCGATTCCTTCACGTTCGGCTATGGCGTGGAGGAAGGGCAGGCCTGGCCTCGCGTGATGGAACGACTGCTGCGGGACGGGGACGATCCGCGGCACCCTCAAATCGAAGTGCTGAACCTGGGCGTGGGCGGCTACGGCACCTGGCAGGAAGCGCTGTGGCTGGAGGAGATGGCGCCTCGCACCAGGCCCGACCTGGTGGTGGTCGGCTTCTACGTCGGCAACGACCCCTCGGACAACGCGCGGGCGACGGCGCAGGCGGGACCGGCTGGCGCCCCGGGCGGCGCGGAGCCGGGCGGCTTCGACACCGAGCGCGTCAAGCGCTGGCTCGGCTCGCGTCTTCATGTCTACGCCTTCGTCTCGACGCGCGCCGACGAGCTGCTGGTGCGGCTCGGCCTGCGCCAGCTCGTCTATCCCTTCGAGATGGAGATCCTGCGCGCCCAGGAGCCCGCCGAGGTCTCGGAAGGCTGGCGCCGCACGCAGCAGGCCTTCACGCGGCTGGCGGCTGCCGCGCGCCATGCCGGCGTGCCGGTGTTGATGGCGATCATCCCGATGAAGCACCAGGTCAGCGACGCGGTCTGGATGCGCCTGCTCGAACACTACGGCGACGGCTCGCGGCCGGCGGATTGGGAGCGCGAGCGCCCGCAGCGTCTGCTGAGCTACATGCTGGGCGCGGAGGGGCTCGAGTCGATCGACCTGCTGGAGGGACTCAGGCGGGAGGCTCGCGCGGCAGGCGATGGTTCGGCTCTCTACTGGCCCAGGGACCAGCACTGGAACGCGCGCGGCCACGAGGCGGCGGCCCGCTTGATCGCCGATCGGGTCGGCCCGATGCTCAGGGGTAGCGGATCTGAATGACGGCGGCCGTGCGGCCGTCGATCCCCACGAACGGGTAGGTGCCGGCAGCGATCGGGGGCAGCTCGGCCGGCAGGAATTGCGTGTAGGCCAGCTCTTCGACCTCCTCGTCCTCCTGGCCGGAGGAACCGCCGCTGTCGCCACGGCGGAAGAAACCCCATGTCAGGTCGCGTCCTTCGTGGCCGCCATCGCGCGACAAGCGCACGGCCTGGACACCCGAGGAAGTCAGCACGTTCAGGCTGACGCTGCCCACCAGGTCGAGATGGAAGGGGTTTTCGCGCAGCAGCCGATCCATCTCCCCATCGGGGATCTCCACGCGCCCGCCCTCGCGCATCGCATAGCGCTGGAGAAAGTAGGGAAGACCGAGCCGAAAATGCGCATTGGCGGTGCACGGCCGCTCGATCTCGGTGCCCTTGATGAAGCTCTCCATGATGACCTTGCGGCAGCCCAGCTCCGGGGCCACGCGGAAACCGGTGTCGCGGTCCACCTGGATCGTGACCACGTCGGGACTCGCGGCGAACTGCTCGTCGGGATGCCGCTGGAGCCAGGCATCCATCACCGCGCTCCAGATCGGCAGGGCGGCCTTGGCGCCGGTCTCCTTGGGGCCGAGCGTGATCTTCTTGTCGTGGCCCACCCAGACCCCCACCACCAAGGACGGGCTGTAACCGATGAACCAGGCGTCGGTGTAGTCGTCGGTGGTGCCGGTCTTGCCCGCCAGCGAGGCGCCGGGGCGGTTGCCCGCGGCGCCCGTGCCCCGCTGCAGCACGCCCTGCATCATCGACACCATGACGGCGGCGACTCCGCCCTTGAGCACCTCGCGGCTCTCGCCCCGCGTCTCCTCCATGACGTTGCCCTCCCGGTCACGGACCTCGGAGAAGTAGCGCGGCGTCGACAGCACCCCTCCGGTCGGAAAGACCCCATAGGCGGCCGTCAGCTCCATGAGGCTCACCTCGGAGCTGCCCAATCCCAGCGACGGGTAGGGATGCAGCTTGGACGTCATCCCCAGGCGCCGGGCGAACTCGACGGTGCGCGCGTACCCGATCTGATTCAGCAGCTGGATTGTCGGGACGTTCAGCGACTCCTCCAGCGCCTTGCGCAGCGTCACCACGCCTTCGTAGCGCCGCTCGTAGTTCTCCGGCTGGTAGGCCGCCCCGGTCGACGGATCGACGAACACAGTCGGTTCATCGAAGAGCAGGTCGGAGGGGGTGCGCCCGTCCTCCAGGGCCGCGGCATAGATGAAGGGCTTGAAGGCCGAGCCGCACTGACGCTGCGCCTGTGTCGCGCGGTTGAACTGGCTGCGGGTGAAGTCGTAGCCGCCGATCATGGCGCGAATGTCCCCCGTGCGCGGGTCGAGCGCCAGCAGGGCTCCTTCGACCTCGGGCTCCTGATCGAGGGCCAACCTGAGCGTCTGACCGTCGACCTCGATCACCTCCAACAGCACGAGGTCTCCCGGGCGCAGGATGCGGGTGAGGTCGTCGCGCCCGGTCCATGCGGCGTCCTCGGGTCTCAGCGTCGCGGTGTACTTGCCGACCCTCACGGTTGCGGCCTTCGAGCTGACTTTCATGACGAGGCCATGCACCAGCGCGCCGAGGTTGGGCGCGGCGTTGGACCATTCGGGGTGGCGGTAGGCTTCCATCGTGCCGAGCTTCTCCAGCACCACGTTGCGCTCGGGGCGGCGGAATCCCCGGCGCTTGTCGAGATCCCTCAGCCCGCGGGAGAGCGCCTGGTTGGCCGCTTGCTGCAGGTCCACGTCGAGACCCGTGCGGATCACGAGCCCCTCGCGCAGCAGCGCATCGTCACCGTAGCGCGGCGCCAGCGTCTTGCGGATTTCCTCGGCGAAGTAGGGGGCCATGGACTCCCCATCGGACACGAAGGTCGTGACGATGGGAGCCCGCTTCGCTGTGGCGGCCTGCTCCGGCGTGATGTATCCCTCGATCGCCATGCGCTCGAGCACATGGTTGCGGCGCTGTGTCGCGTGCGCGGGCGAGCGGAAGGGCGAGTAGTCCTCGGGCCGCTGGATGATTCCGGCCAGCAGCGCGGCCTGTTCCAGCTTGAGCGAAGCCGCCGGCACGCCGAAGTAGAACTGGGAAGCCGCCTCCATGCCGTAGCGGCCGTGGCCCATGTAGATCTGGTTGAGATAGAACTCGAGGATCTCGTTCTTGGTATAGGTCTTTTCGATCTC
>Ga0075429_100005375_pt1 | contig 11018 bp, 8 predicted proteins | sample RhiMetdeltSRZDD3_FD_75295 | JGI IMG/M metagenome (GOLD analysis project Ga0075429, IMG submission 75295) | Populus rhizosphere microbial communities from Tennessee, USA - Rhizosphere MetaG P. deltoides SRZDD3 | ecosystem: Host-associated > Plants > Roots > Rhizosphere > Soil | place: USA...
ACAGGTGGCCATTGCGCGCGTAGCCCGGATGAAACGCGAGCCCCAAGAGCCCCCGTTCGCCGCCAGCCTTCACCCGGTCGGTGAGGTCGAGGAACAACTCCTTCGACGGCCGGCCGTTCTCGATCCAGCGGATACGCCCGGGCTGCTCCACCACGAACAGCCGGGCGTCGCCGGGAGCGGAGCAGAGGTAGAGCGGCTGCTCGAAGCCGTCGCCGGCCACCACCAACTTGATGCCCTCGGCGCGCGCGAAGCTGGGAGTGTCCGCCCGGGCAACGGGTGTGAGAACCACCAGGCCGATCCCAAGCGCCATGGCGACATGACGAACCGGAGTGCGGTGCATTCGCGGAGGATACGGCAGCCGAACGGAGCGTGACGAGTGCAGCCCCGGTGGGTGGACTTGAGGCGGATCGCAGGCCGGGCTTGAGAAATAGCCTCTTCCGGGTCGGGCCCCCGCGAGCCTAGACTCGAAGCGCCGGGAGCATGCATCCGATCTTCCCCGATGTCGCGAGTCGACCGCGGTGCCACATGCATGGCCATTGCGACGCAGCGGCGGCCGCCATCGGGCCCGATCTCCAGGGGGGCTTCATGGCGAACACGCGAATCCTGCAAGTCGTTCTGTCCACTGCGCTGGTGCTGTGCGCGGTGGCGAGCTCCGCTCGGGCCCGGCAACTCACGGTCACGCCTGCGTTGCCCACGTCGGCCGATTCGGTCCATCTCGTCTGGACCAACGAGTTCTCGATGGGCCTGTGCTGGAAGGTGCAGTCCCGGACGTGCACCACCGCCGCGCCGGACTCCGTGCTGATCATCGCAGACATCCAGTACTGCAATGGAGCGCCGGGCTGCTTCTGCACGACCTTTCCAACGCCCTACCAGGTCGCCTGCCACTTCCCACCGCTGCCGCCGGGCACGTATCGCGCTGTCTACCGCGAGCGGAACCTGAATCCCGCCGACATACGCACCCTCCTGCCGTTCGAGGTGGTGTTCACGGTGAGCGACGTCACGCCCTCGATGCGTCGCTCGTGGGGTTGGCTCAAGGCGATCTACCGATGAATGGAGCGGGCCCCTTTCGGGGCCCGCTGTCGTACCGCCGTGCAATAGCGTGCGTCCGCTAGAACTGGTGCTTCTCCGTCGAGTCCGCGAGTGCCTGGGTGGCCGACTCGCCGCCCGAGATGACGCCCTGCAGCGCGTCGAACCAGCCGGTGCCCACGAAGCTCTGGTGCTTCACCGCCGAGTATCCCTGCGAGGCGGCCAGCTCGAACTCGCGATCCTGCAGCTTGGAGTACGCGGACATCCCGCAGTCCCGGTAGCCGCGCGCCAGCTCGAACATGCTGAGGTTCAGCGCGTGGAACCCGGCCAGCGTCACGAACTGGAACCGGTAACCCATCGCCCCCAGCTCGCGCTGGAACTTGGCGATCGTGGCGGCGTCCAGCTTCTTGCTCCAGTTGAAGCTCGGAGAACAGTTGTAGGCCAGCATCTTGCCCGGGTGCTGCTCGCGGATGGCCTCGGCGAACCGGCGCGCCTCGTCCAGGTCGGGCGTGCTGGTCTCGCACCACACCAGGTCGGCGACGGGCGCGTAGGCGAGTCCGCGGTCGATGGCCATGTCGAGGCCGTTTCGGATGCGGTAGAACCCCTCAGCCGTTCGCTCGCCGGTGATGAAGCGGTGGTCGCGCGGGTCGATGTCGCTGGTGATGAGCGTGGCCGACTGCGCGTCGGTGCGCGCCACCAGCACGGTGGGCACGTCGAGCACATCGGCGGCGAGCCGGGCGGCGCCCAGCTTCTGCACGAACTCACGCGTCGGCACCAGCACCTTGCCGCCCAGATGGCCGCACTTCTTGGCCGACGCCAGCTGGTCTTCGTAGTGCACGCCCGCCGCGCCCGACTCGATCATGCCCTTCATGAGCTCGTAGGCGTTCAGGTCGCCGCCGAAGCCGGCCTCGGCGTCGGCCACGATGGGTGCCATCCAGTGGGTACCAGTCGCGCCTTCGAGGTGCGCGATCTGGTCGGCGCGTTGCAGCGCGTTGTTGATGCGACGCACCACGTGCGGCACGGAGTCGGCGGGGTAGAGGCTCTGGTCGGGGTACATCTGCCCGGCGCTGTTGGCGTCGGCGGCCACCTGCCAGCCCGACAGGTAGATCGCCTGCAGCCCGGCCGCGACCATCTCCACGGCCTGGTTTCCGGTGAGGGCACCCAGCGCACGCACGGGCTCGTCGGCGTTCAAGAGCGCCCACAGCCGCTCCGCACCGTCGCGTGCGATGGAATGCTCGACGTGCACGGTGCCGCGCAGGCGTGTGACGTCCTCCGCCGTGTAGCGGCGGCTCACGCCCTGCCAGCGGCGGTCCCGGCTCCAGTCCAGTTCGATCGCGGCGGCGTCTCTCGGCTTGCTCATGGCTCGTTCCCCTGGCGTAAGTTCAGGCGGCCTCGCGACCGCGCGTGTGTGTGAGTGATGACCGGCTGGTCCGGCTGCACGGCGGCCCTGGGCCGCCACGCTCTAACGTGGATCGAAAACCCCGCTGTCGATGCTCCAACGGCTCTGGCGGCACGCTTCCGTGAGCGTGCTGGCGTCGCCCTCGTCCCGGCCCTGCGGCAGCTCGGCGATCAAGCGTGACAACTCCTCGCCCAGCACGCGCGTGAGCAACTCGGGGTCATGCATCACGGGTGCCCCCGACTCGTCCACGATGCGCACCCGGGTGCGGTGGCGCACGCGCTGCGCCAGCATGAGCCGGTAGATGCGGTCGGTGGCGAGATCCTCCATGTAGCCGTCCAGCAGGCTCGCCCCCTTGCCGTTCAGCACGCCGTTCCGGTACCGGATCACGGTGCGCGCGGCGGCGCGCGTCCCGGCCAGCGTGTGCGCGCCGACGCCGGCGGGCACCGGGCGCAGGTCGGGGTAGCGTTCCACGTCGCGTTCGCGCCGGAACGCCTGATTGGGGGAGGGGAACTGCGCGACGGCGATGGTGTTCTGGTCGGGGTGCCCGGTCCACGCGCCGTCCATGCCGCAAGCCGCCTCGTTGCGCTTGTCCTTCTCGAGCACAGCGAGCGCACGTGCATTGAGCTCGGCATCGGCACGGCTCGGGAACAGCGCGGTCATGCCGCCGATGGCCAGCGCACCGCGGCGGTGGCAGATGTCCACGAGCAGGTGGCGCAGCCGCTGGAAGAACGGCACGTCGTGCGGGATCGTGTTGCGGTCGGGCAGCACCCACGCGGGGTCCATCAGGTTCCAGTGAATGAGGCTCGCCATGTAGTCCCAGCGGCCGAGGTTCAGGCCCACGATGTGGTCGCGCAACCCGTGCAGGAACTCTTCCATCTCGTAAGCGAGCGGGTGCGATTCCACGAGCGCCATGCAGCGGATCGTGTGCCGCGGCCACCCGCGTGCTTCGGCGACCGCCGCGAACACGTCGGCCCACCAGCGCGCTTCCTCGGCCGACTCGCTCTTGGGGATGTAGATGGCGAGTGGATGACGGAGCTTGTCCAGCTCCACCTGGTAGGCGATCGACGCCAGGTCGAACAACGACGCGCTGGTGAGTCCATCCGGCACGACGCCGGCCTGCGACAGGTGCAGGCCGCGCACGCGGCTCCACACCACCACGCTCGAGGGGCTGATCCCCACAGTGCGGTCGCGCTTGGCGTCGTGGTAGGTGAGCGTGCCGTGCAGTGCCGCGATGATGTTGGCGACACCCTGCTGGAGCGACTCCCAGCGATTCGCCATCGAGTCCTCGAGGTCCAGCATCACGCCGGGTGCGCCCGAGTTGAGCATCTTCACCACCAGCTCGGCGTCATCGGCAGGACCGGTCATCTGGTTGCGCTGGTCGTTGCACCAGTCGGGCAGCTCGACGCGCCAGTCTCCGGTGGTGGCCGGGGAGGGTGCTCGGTGATCGGGCAGCTCGCCGTGTTCGTGCGCGCGCCGCAGCCGATCGGCACGCGCCTCGGCGAGCACCTGCTGCCGGGGCGTGAACTGGGCATGCAGCTTCGCGTGGAACGCTGCGAAGCCGGCAGGCAGGTCACGGGCCGCGTCGAACCCCGACGGCGTGTCGTTGAGTCGCACGAGATCAGCGGTGCTCACGGGATCCCCCGGGTTGAGCAGTTCGCCCGCGGCGAGGATAGGCCGCGGGCAGGCGTAGCGGTTATCGGCCCCGGAGCGGGCCTGCTTGATTGCGAGGCGCTCTCGGCCGCGACCGGGGCCCGACCTTCCATGATGCTGAAAGCCCGGCTCCTAAGTCGCTGTCAGGATGAACGGTGGGGCCGGGCGATCTGCGCGGTCGCAGACCGGTCACGGGCGTCTCCCCGCTTCGCGCGGGACAGACGTTGCGACTAGACTGCGCCACTCCTCATGCCCGCGCCGCGTGTCGCGGGTCCACGTGAACCACGCCGGAGGTAGCGCCTTGGCCGTCCAGGCTCACGAGTTGCAACCGTGGGTGGCGATGGCCACAGCGGCGATCCGCCGCGAGTACCCCGTCGCGCTGATCGCCACGCTGAATGAACCCGGCGACCTGGCGCTGCCACGCGAACTCACCCCCGCGTTCTGCGGCAGCTTCGACTGGCACTCGGCCGTGCACGGCCACTGGACACTCGCCCGCGCCGTGAGGCTCCACCCGGACGCCGACTGGGCGGGACCCGCCCGAGCCGCGCTCGCCTCGTCGCTCACGCCTGCGAACCTCGAGCGCGAGTACGCGTTCGTCGAGCGCCGCCCGGGATTCGAGCGCCCGTATGGACTCGCCTGGCTGCTGCAACTCGCCGCCGAGTTGCGACTGTGGGAGGACCCACAGGCGCGCGAGTGGGGAGTTGCACTGGAGCCACTCGAGGAACTGGCCGCCAGGCGCATCATCGATTGGGCGGACAAGCTGCCGTTCCCCATCCGCTCGGGCGAGCACAGCCAGAGCGCGTTCGCATTCGGCTTGGCGCACGACTGGTCGCGTGATGCGCAGCGGCTGGCATATCGAGAGCGCCTCGAGGTGGTCTGCTCGCGGCTCTACCGGGCCGACGTCTCGGCGCCGGTCGAATACGAGCCCTCGGGGCATGACTTCCTCTCACCGGCGCTCGGTGAAGCGGACCTCATGCGCCGCGTGCTGTCGCGCGAGGCGTACACCAACTGGATCTACAACTTCCTCCCGGACGCGCGCGACGAGCAGTTCGCGCGCTGGCTCGAGCCGGTCACACCCCCCGACCGGAGCGATGGCAAGCTGGCCCATCTGGACGGCCTCAACCTGTCGCGCGCCTGGATGCTGCGGGGCATCGTGAGCGCCTTGCCCGAGGGGCACGAGCTCTACTCGCCACTCGAGCGCGCGGCGGCTCGCCACACGGCGGCCGGACTCGAGGGTGCACGCGGCGACGACTGGATGGGCACGCACTGGCTGGCGAGCTTCGCCACCTACCTGCTCACCGAGCGCGGGCTCCGCTAGGCTTGAGCGGCGACCGGGCAGCCCCCCGCGGCACTTCATGTAGTACTTGAAGTAGGTGCGCATGGGCCGCTGGATCCGCGGTCGCACATACGAGCGGCGGCGCGTGAGCCTTCCCCGCTGACCGCGGGCAATGGTACACCTCGCGCATGGCCGCGCCCCCCAAGCCGAGGAAGCCCGCTGCGACCCGCTCCGCGCGACCGTTCACGCCGCCGGCCTGGGCACCGCTCGCCGTGACGGTGGTGGCGACGCTCATCGTGCACCGGCACGCGCTCCAAGCCTATTTCGCGCTCGACGATCTCGTCATGTTCCAGCAGGCGCACGGCATCCGGCCGTGGCCGCTCACGGCGTGGCGCTGGCTCTCGGGTTGGGCGTGGTTCCGGGCGGTGGTGCCCTTGTGGGGCGACCAGCCGTTCCCGTACCACGCGATGAGCCTGCTGCTGCACGTGACGAACGCGCTGCTCCTGATGCGGCTGGCGAGGCGCTGGGGGGCATCGGTGCCGGCGGCGTGGTTGGCGTCCGGCCTGTTCGCGTTCTCGCGGCTGCACTTCCCGGCGCTGCTCGCGGCCACGTCCATCGGCGAGCTGCTCTCGCTCACGTTCCTGCTCGTGGCACTCGCCCTGGCCTCACCGCGCGCCGATCGCGAGCCGGAGTCCGGCACCCGAACCGATCCGGACTCTCGCACGACGCTCGCATTCGCCATGCTGGCCATCGCCCTCGCGGTCTCGGCCAAGGAGAGCGTGATGGTGGTGCCGCTCGCGGCGCTTCTGATCGTGCGCGGTGCCACGACGTCACCGGAGACGGCTTCAGCCGTCACGTCGTCCGCCCGACTGCTCGAGCGCGCTCGCCCGCTCTTACCCGTACTGCTCACGGGCGCAGTGCTGGGCATGCTGCTCCTGCTCTCGGGCCTGGGCAGCGGCCGGCTCGGGGGTCAGGCGTACTCGATCTCGTTCGGCCTCAATGCGCTCGAGAACGTCGCCCGGCTCGCAGGCTGGTCGCTGGACCTCGTGGACCCGATCCCCGACCTGCACGCCACCACGGCGGGTGTCGCCAAGTTCGTGATGCCGGCGGTGGCGGTGGCGCTCACGCTGCTCGCGTGGTTCCGTGGTGGACCGCTCGCGCGCGCGGGAGCGGCCTGGTGGTGGCTCGCGGTGCTGCCCGTGTTGCCGCTTCCCGGTCGCACGTACCTTCACTACCTCTACGTGCCGCTCGCCGGCCTGGCGCTCGCAGCGGCCGCCGCGTTCGACGGCTGGAGGGTGCGCGGCGAGAAGCCGGCGGCCATGCGCGTCGGCCGGCGCGCGTGGGGGGTGGCGACGCTCGTACTGCTGGTCTATGGCGTCTGGAGCGACGTGCTCTTGAGCATGCGCATGGACCTGCGCATGCCCAGCGTCGACTGGCCACTCGACCCCGTGCTCCGGAAGAGCGAGATCGCGCGACGCTCCATCGGCGACGTGAGCCGGTACCTCTCGGGCCGGCACGCGAACGTGGCCATCCTGATCCCCGCAGCCACCTCGCGCCCGGTGGACCTCGGCACGGGCCGCGTCGTGGCGGATTCGGTGGCGAAACGCTACGCGCTGCGCGAGGTGCTGGACGACGGGCGCTCGCTGCGCGCCCTGGTGCCCGTGGTCGACTCGGTGGTCATCGTGCACGACTTCGAGCCGGGCCGCGCGGGCTGGGAGTACTTCGTGTCGCAATCCGACTCCCACCTGCTGCCGATGGGCCCGCTGCCGCAAGGTCACGTGCGGCTCGTGCAGGGGATGCTGGCGCTCGGCCTCGCGGACCTGGCGCGCGACTATGCCCAGAAGGCACTCGCGGCCGATCCGGCAGATACTGCGTTGCGCGACCTGCTCGCCACGATCGGAGTCGGCACGCCGCGCTGACGATGTGCCGAGAGCCCGGCGGCTCGGCCGCGCCACGACCGCGGCTCAGGGCAGTGCCACCCAACGCTGCGTCGCGTGCTCGGCACCCGCCGAGAGGCGCAACACGTACAGCCCCGCGGGTAGCCCGCGCACCCCTGCGGGGAGCGGCCTCGAGTTCACCCCGGCCGGCAACGCGTCCCATCGCGCCGACGCCACGCGGCGTCCAGCGAGGTCCAGGACCTCGAGCGCGACGTCCGATTCGCGCGGCAGCGAAAAGGTCACACTGCCGTCACCGCGAGAGGGATTCGGGCGGGCACCCGAGAACACCAGTCGCGCCGGCGGCGCGGGCGCGGGCGTGTCGAGCAAGTCGAGTTGGTTCGCGTCAAACGCCGCCTGGATCTGGTCGGAAGCCTGCTTGAGCAGCGTGACGCTCGTGAGCCGGTCGGTTCCTCGCGCCACGACGATGGCGAGGACGATGTCTTGAGTTTGCCCCGAGGCCATGTCGAAAGGTCCCGAGGACATCAGGAAACGCTGGTCCAAGCTGCTCACGTCCACCCAGCCCGTGCCCGCCACGGGATCGCCCGAGTGCATGAACTTCGTCGTCACATTGGACGGATCCTTGATCGACGCGCCCGTGACCGTCAGTCCCCGCATCACCCGGTAGCTCTCGACGGCCGAGTAGGGGATCGTGCCGGTCGTGTAGCGCACCAGCGCGGTCATCGGCATGCGTCGGCCGAGTGCGGCATTCCACGGGCCCTGCAACAGGTCATAGCCCACGGCCGGAGGGCTGCTGCCGAAGACGGGATCACTGTTGTTCGCGTTGTAGCCATAGGCGAGGCTGCGCCCGATGTCGCAACCGACGCGATCGTCATCGTACTGGCCCACGTCGGGATCCACCCAGAATGCGACGTGCATGCCCTGCAGCAGGCTCGCGCCGCGATTGAGGATCGTGAAGCGCATGAACAGCGAGCGCCCGATCGGCCCCGGCCGGTTGTAGGCCCAACTCGTGTGCCGCACCTCGACCTGCAGCGGGTTCGTCGAGCCGGGCGGCGCGGTGTGTGCCGAGGCGTCCAGGTCGTTGAATACCGAGTACGTCATCTGGTCGCCGAGGATGGAGAGCGAGCCGTCGCCCAGCACCTGCACGGTCGGGGCCCCGCGCGGGACGGCGTTGGCCTGGTAGGCCTGGAGTGCGGCATCGCGCGCGGCGGTGCTGCCGTAGGTGCGAGAGAGCTTGTAGACGTACAACTCCGGCGCGGACGGGTTCTCGGGGAGGGCAGCGGGGGCGATGCCCGGAAGGAACTCGCTCGAGTACTCGCTCACGGTCACCCGCGGTGAGCCCGCGACCATCGCGCCGAGCCAGATTCCCGAGGCGAACACCACGCCGGTTCCCGAGCCGAGCGGGAACTCGAGGCCCCAGGACTGCATGAACGACATGTCGAACGCGAATCCGCCGACGTTGGTGTTGAACATCCCGACGTCGGCTCCCGCGAGCCAGCCCGTGATGTCGAGGGAACGCGTGCTCGAACGCGAGGCCGCCTGCCGGTTCCAGTCTGGCGTGGCTGCCGCGGCGACCTGGCCGAGCAGACTGGCCAGGAGGAACAGGGCGACGGTGGCGCGGAGCTTCACCAGCGGACCTCCATGCGGATGCGAGGCGAGCCCCACGAGGAGGGCCCCGCCCGGTCCGGCGCGCCAGAGGCTAGCCCCGTGCGGGGGTGCTCTCAAGCCAGGATCTCCGGCGCCACGTCCTCGGGCAACCTCTTCGTGTCCCGCCTTGCGATGGAGAACCGAGCGGAACTGGCCGATAACCCACGGACCTGGACTTCCGCTCGCGGTCCGGCCGGACCACGAGCTTCCCCATGGCGCGCCGCGGGCGCGCGGTCAGTTGAGGGAGGTGACCATGCCCCGATCCACGAGAGTGAGCGCCGTCGTGGCGCTGGGAGCGCTGCTGCTCGCCGGTTGTTCGCTGGGCGAGGCGAAGTGGTCCGCCGATGCGGCCGCGGCCGTCGTGTATGCACAATCCATTCCGCTCTACCCGGGGGCGAAGTCGGACGGTGCGATGGGCTCGCAGAGTTGGGGCGACGATGACGGTTCGACCACCGAGGGGATGACGGTGTGGTTCGTGGTCGACGACTACGATCGCGCGAAGGTGCTCGACTGGTACGAGCAGCGGCTGCCGAACGCCGAGACCCAGGTGCTGGACGACGGCGCCATCCAGCTCAAGGTGCCCGTGCCGGGCGGTGAGCCGGGAGAGGACATGGGCGTGGTGATCGACGAGAACCGTTTCCGCGTCTTCGAGCACACCAAGCCGGGCAAGCACCAGGGCATCTGAACACCGCGCACGTCGTTCACGACAGCACGCGCTGCCGTCGCACGCGCTAGACTGCGCGCGATCGCGCCGGGATGGGCCCGGGGCGAGAGGTGGCCGCCCCGATGCCCTTGCAGCCCCGTGTGCCGATCCGCCTCGCCTTCACGTTCCGAGTCCTCGCCTCGCTCGCCCTGTGCGGCATGAGCACACCGGCGGCGGCCGCAGGCGCGCCCGCGAACCCCCAGCACACCGAACCGGTGAGCGGCGTGCACGTGTTCCAGACCGCGCCCTACGGCGACGTGGGGCTCGATGGGAACTCGGTCGCCATCGTGACGAGCGGGGGCGTCGTGGTGTTCGACGCCAACGGCACGCCGGCGGCCGCGCACGCGGTGATCGCGCAGATCCGCAAGATCACCCAGCAGCCTGTGCGCTATCTCGTGCTCTCGCACTGGCACTGGGACCACTGGTACGGCGCAGAAGTGTATGCGAGCGAGTTCCCCGGCCTCATCATCGTGGCGCACGAACGCACGCGCGCGCTCATGGCGGGGCCGGCCGTGGAGTTCAACCGGCCCGGGCTCGAATCGCAGCTCCCGGCGCACATCCAAGAGGTCGAAGCGACCGCGGCGAAGGCGCGTTCCGGGCTCCGCAAGGAGGAGGCCGCGCGCGAGGAGGCGCACGCCGCCCAGGATCGCGCGTTCTTGGAGGCGAAGCGCTCGGTCAAGTTCACGCTGCCCACGCTCACGTTCGCGGACTCGCTCACGCTCTTCCTCGGCGAGCGCGAGATCCAGGTGCGCAGCCCGGGGCATGCCATCACGCCGGGCGATGCGTACCTCTACCTGCCCCGCGAACGCGTGCTCGTGACGGGCGACCTGCTCGTGAACCCGATCACCTATGCGCTGTTCTGCTATCCGACCGGCTGGATCTCCGCGCTCGAGCGGCTCGACGCGTTCGATGCCACCTGGATCATCCCCGGACATGGAGCACCGATGCGGAGCGAGCAACTGCTCCACGACACGCACGACCTGCTGGTGCGCGAGCGCAAGCTGGCGCTCGCGCTCAAGGCCGCCGGGCGCAGCGTCGAGTACGCGAAGAAGGAAGTACTCCTCGACCAGGAGGTGAGGCGGTTGCGCGAGGCCATCGCCGGCCTGGATCCGAGTCCGCAAGAGTCCTTCAACGTGTACCTGGTGGACTGGTTCGTCAGTCGAGTCTACGAGGAGGCGGACGGCCGGCTCGATGACCGGATCCCCACGCGGCCTTGAGACCCGAGTGCTGACCGGTTTGGCGAGTCCCTGACGTCCGGAGCCGCGCCCGTGCGAACGAGGCCGCGTTGGTGAGGGGTCGAGCATTGTCCGCGCGCCGGCACGGCACTATCGTCATCGCAATATCGACTTCATCGCCGGCCGCAGCGGCGTCGCTCGTGGCGGAGGAACCGTGAACCGCAATCGCATCCTGGTCGTGTTGGGC
>Ga0075429_100005377_pt1 | contig 11018 bp, 6 predicted proteins | sample RhiMetdeltSRZDD3_FD_75295 | JGI IMG/M metagenome (GOLD analysis project Ga0075429, IMG submission 75295) | Populus rhizosphere microbial communities from Tennessee, USA - Rhizosphere MetaG P. deltoides SRZDD3 | ecosystem: Host-associated > Plants > Roots > Rhizosphere > Soil | place: USA...
TAAGCGGCGATTATAAAACAGAAGACGACGGCATCAGCGGCGCATTCGAGCGTGTAAAATGCCACACCTTTGTTACAGAATCAACATTCGGACTGCCAATCTATAACTGGAGAAAACAATCCGAAGTGTACACCGATATACGCAACTGGATACGGAAAAATGAATCTAACGGTAAGGCATCAGTGATAATCGCCTATTCGTTAGGCAAAGCACAGCGCATACTTCAGGCTATAAAAGGCGTAACAGACAAAATTTATGCTCACGGTGCCGTGTATAATATGCATCAGGCATTGTTGAATGCCAACGTTTTTCCGACAGGCACATTGCCAGATATCACACGCGTTGTTCCTGAAATGCCTAAAGAAACATTCCGTAACGCGGTTATCATTGCACCGCCATCGGCAGAATCTTCAACATGGATGCGCAGGTTCACACCTTACAGCCTTGGCATCTGCAGCGGCTGGATGCAGGTTCGCGGAAACCAGCGCAGAAAAAACGCAGATGAAGGTTTTGTGCTTAGTGATCATTGCGACTGGAAAGGCCTGCTGACATCAGTTGAAGCAACGGGCGCGCAAAGGGTTTTTGTTACACATGGCTTTCAGTCGGTATTCTCGAGGTATCTGAACGAAGCAGGCATTGAAGCTGCTGAAATAAAAACGGAATACGGAACTGATGAAGAAGAAACAACCCAGGAACTAACCAACAACACGGCAGAACAGGTGGCAACAGATGAATGAACCAGTTGAACATACCATTACTGAATCCGGAGGCATGCGCTTGTTTGCGGCGCTTGTACATGAGCTGGGTACGCACACAAAAACAAATGAAAAACTCGATGCCCTGGTGAAATATTTTTCATCGGCGTCGGATAAAGATAAAGTATGGATGATAGCACTGTTTAGTGGAAGAAGACCCCGCCGCACCATCAGCCCCGCCAAGCTGTCTGAATGGTGCGCTGAACTTGTTGGCTTGCCACTTTGGCTATTCGCTGAAAGCTATCACACCGTTGGCGATCTTTCCGAAACAATTGCCCTGCTGATTCCAGATGATCCGGAAGTGTTAAAAAATTCTCCTTCGCGATCGCTCTCATGGTACGTTGAAAAATTTCTCGAGCTCGAAAAATCAGACGAAGAAGAAAAAAGGAACTTCATCATCAGGTCATGGAAAGAACTCAACAACAAGGAAAAATTTGTGTTCAATAAATTATTGTCGAGCACATTCCGCGTAGGCGTTTCACAAAACATGATGGTAAACGCATTGTCGAAACTTGTGAAGCTCGAGTCGAGTGTAATAGCGCACCGCATTAGCGGCAACTGGGATCCTGCAACCACTCCCTTCGACGAACTATTAAGTGAGGAGTCATCTGTTACCGATCATTCAAAGCCATATCCGTTTTACCTCGCTTATGCTCTTGAAGAAGGACCTGAATCGTTGGGTAGTCCAGATGAATGGCAGGCCGAGTGGAAGTGGGACGGCATACGCGGACAAATCATCAAACGAAACGGCACCCTGTTTGTCTGGAGCCGCGGTGAAGATCTGATCACCGACAAATTTCCCGAATATCAATTGCTCACGCAAAAACTTCCGGACGGAACAGTGATCGATGGCGAAATTTTGCCAGTAAGGAATGGCCATGTGTTAAACTTCAACGTCCTTCAAACACGCATCGGAAGAAAAAACATTACCAAAAAACAACTTGATGAGGCGCCGGCAGGAATCTTCGCATACGATCTTCTTGAAGAAGACGGACTGGATATCCGGCATCTTCCATTGATGGAAAGAAGAAGGAGGCTTGCGGCTATAGTGGCAGATGTAAATCTGCCTCAGCTGATCTTATCTCCTGCAATAGATTTCGACACATGGCAGCAACTTACGGAAACACGGCTGACTTCGAGAGACAATAACAGTGAAGGCATCATGCTGAAAAGAAAATCGTCGCCGTACCAGGTGGGAAGAAAAAGAGGTGATTGGTGGAAGTGGAAGATCGACCCCCTCACTATCGATGCTGTTATGATATACGCACAAAAAGGTGCGGGAAGAAGAAGCAACCTGTACACCGACTATACCTTTGCTGTTAAGGATGGCGACAAGCTCGTAGCTTTCACAAAAGCCTATTCCGGGTTAACAGACAAAGAATTCGCGCAGGTCGATAACTTTGTAAAAAGAAATTCTCTGGAGAAATTTGGACCAGTGCGTACTGTAAAACCTGAACTTGTATTCGAGATCGCCTTTGAGGGGATAGCAGCATCCACACGTCATAAGTCAGGCGTTGCATTGCGCTTCCCCCGTATTTCAAGGTGGCGGCATGATAAACCTGTTTCAGAGATCAACACACTTGAAGATTTGAAAAAGATGCTGGAGATATATGGAAAATAGTCTCCCTTCAACTAAAAACCTCTACGATACACCGGGCTACAAAATTGTAAATGCCTGGTTCGCGTCGCTGAACATGAAACCTTTTGCCTTCCAGGAAGAAGCATGGCAACATATCATCAATCAGAGATCGGGACTTGTGAACGCGCCTACAGGGTGCGGAAAAACGTTTTCGGTTTTTCTTGGCGCAGTCATAGACTTTATTAACAATAACGTTAACGACTATGCGAATAAAAAGAAAAATGGACTGAGGCTGCTTTGGGTAACGCCATTGCGTGCACTCGCAAAAGACATTGCACGGGCAATGGAAGAAGTAATTGAAGGACTTGGAATGCAATGGCAAATCGGGAGCCGTAACGGTGATACACCGATCAGTGAAAGGCAAAGACAGAAAAGGCAAATGCCGGAAATACTCATCATTACACCTGAGAGCATGCACCTACTGCTGGCACAACGCGATTATGCTGAAGTTTTTACATCTCTAAAGATCATTGCCGTTGATGAATGGCACGAACTGCTGGGATCAAAAAGAGGAGTGCAGGTTGAACTGGCGATTTCGCGTATACTTGGTTTACGAAAAAAGAACGGAACGCGGCCGGCAGATATTTCATTATGGGGTATCAGTGCAACAATCGGCAACCTTGAGCAGGCGGGCGAAGTTTTGTTATCGCCTTTGAAGCTTATTAATGAAACCTACGAAGGGGTGTTGGTTCGGGCCAATATCCCGAAGCCCATCGATGTAATTTCTGTTTTCCCCGATGAGATCGAGAAATACCCATGGTCTGGACATCTTGGATTAAAGCTTGTTCATAAGGTAATAGACATTATCAACAACAGCAGAACGACACTTATATTCATTAACACCAGGGGCATGAGTGAAACCTGGTACCAAACGCTGTTGAAAGAATGTCCCGATCTTGCCGGCGCCATTGCTTTGCATCACGGTTCGATTGACATGGAAATGCGCACGTGGGTTGAAGAATCGCTGCACACAGGTTTATTAAAAGCGGTTGTTTGTACTGCGAGCCTCGACCTGGGAGTTGATTTCCGTCCGGTAGAAACAGTAATACAGGTTGGCTCACCAAAAGGGGTCGCACGATTTCTTCAGCGCGCCGGTCGAAGCGGTCATCAGCCCGGTGAAGTGAGCAGAATTTATTTTCTTCCTACACATTCACTTGAATTAGTTGAAGCAGCAGCATTAAAAGCAGCAAAAGATATTAACTTCATCGAAAGCCGCGATCCGCGTGTACTTTGCTTTGATGTGCTTATACAGTACCTGTGTACTCTTGCAGTATCGGCTGGATTCAGGCCCGAAGAAATATTGCCGGAAGTCCGGGCAACCTATTGCTACAACGATATAACAGACGAAGAATTTACAGAGTTGATCCACTTCATCACATCCGGGGGTACAGCTCTTCAGCAGTATGATGAATATAAAAAGGTAGAAGTAATTGACGGCCTTTACAGGATCAATAGCCGCAGGATCGCAATGCGCCATCGCCTTCACATCGGAACAATTGTGAGTGATCCGATGCTTAAAGTGCGTTTCATCGGCGGAGGATACATAGGTATGATCGAGGAATATTTCATTTCGAAACTTCAGGCAGGGGATGTGTTTACCCTCGCAGGAAGAACCCTTGAATTTGTAATGATCAAAGACATGACCGTTCTTGTAAGAAGATCGTCTGCAAAAAGGTCGATAGTTCCCAGCTGGCAGGGTGGCAGAATGCCATTGTCGGCGAATCTTGGCATCATGCTTAGAAAAAAATTCAATGAAGCATATAATGTTATCAATAAACAAACCGAAGGAAAAGACATCGAAATAACAACGCTTGAACCGCTGTTCATGCTTCAGCAAAAATTATCACATATACCAAAGGAAAATGAACTGCTTATTGAACATATTGAAACAAAAGATGGTTACCATCTGTTCGTTTATCCGTTCGAAGGAAGGCTTGTTCATGAAGCGCTAGGCGCACTGCTCTCTTACCGCATAAGCCGCATTACACCGATCACTTTTTCTTTTGCGATGAACGATTACGGCTTTGAATTGCTTAGCGATCAGCCAATACCTGTTGACGATACGAATGCGGAAGAGCTCTTTTCGCCCGAAAATCTGCTGGAAGATATTCAACGCAGCGTAAACTCCGCTGAAATGGCCAAGCGGAAGTTCCGCGAAATTGCTGTTATCGGCGGCCTGATTTTCCAGGGTTATCCTGGAGAACATAAAAAAGCAAGACATCTTCAATCGTCGGCCTCGCTTCTGTTCCAGGTATTCAATGAATATGACAAAGATAACCTGTTATTGCGCCAGGCCTACAATGAAGTGATGGAACAACAGATGGAAGAAGCCAGGTTACGCGACACACTATCAAGAATAAACAATTCAAAAATAGTTATAACATTTCCCGAAAGACTCACACCCTTCAGCTTTCCTCTTAAGGTTGACAGTATGCGCGAAAATTTATCTTCAGAAAAACTTGAAGACCGGGTAAGAAGAATGCAGGAACAACTCAACAGGTAACGCACGCTTTGTATATTTGCAGGCCTCACCATGCACGCATTCGAGAAGATTACTATCAAAAAACAGGACCTCTGCCTTTCATCCGAAAGAAGCATTTACTGGGAGCAGGAAAAAGCACTGGTAGTGTCGGACCTTCATATCGGTAAAACGGGACATTTCAGGAAGGCGGGAATTGCGGTACCCCAATCAGTTTTCAGGGAAGACATGCAGCGCCTGATCTCGCTTATACAATATTTCAAGCCGCAAAAGCTGATAGTTGTAGGCGATATGTTTCATAGCTCCGCGAATAAGGAGCTTGATCTGTTTAAACGATGGCGCGCGGATTTTGAGAGCCTCGAAATAAAACTTGTAAAAGGCAATCACGACATTCTCAACAGAACATGGTACGCCCAATCGCGAATTGAACTTTTCGATTCAACTTTGAAGATTTCTGAATTCTGTTTTCAACATGATCCAGGCGAGTGTGGTAAGGATGACGCAGGTAAAAATCATTATGTTTTTTCAGGACACATTCATCCGGGCATAACTATTCATGGAAGCGGAAAGCAGACGTTGAAATTTCCATGTTTTTATTTTACAGATTCCTTTTGCATTCTTCCTGCCTTTAGCCGCTTCACCGGAACGGTGGGCGTTCGACTGAAAGATGACGACATCGCTTTCGCGATCGTGAACAATTCTATATTCCGGGTTAATTAAAACCGCTTCCTGATCTGCTGATAGTCGAGATAATAAATGAATCTTAACGTGAATTCGTTACCGTGTGGAATTTCCATAATCTGCCGTGCGTTTCGCGTGTATGATTTAAAATCGGTACTTTTTATTGAATTTTCATAGTCAGGACCGAGAGAATTTTTCCAGCCAAAGATGATCCTGCTCCCTAAGCGGAAATCCCACGTAAAGAAGGCATCGAGGTTAAAGACATTATAATTGACGTTATAATCGGAGGCCACCATACTTAGCCGTTCATCCCAATTACCGTCGGGTCTTACATCATAAAGGTTGGTATTAAGTATCCTGTTCCAGAAATGCCGCGCCCTGAATGTTAAATTCATTCGCGGCGTGAAATTATAAATACCGCTTAAGATTGTTGTAACGTCGGTATACTCCCTTCTTGCAAGAATAGGTGCACCCGTGTTCGAATCGCGGACAAATGAATAGCCGAACTGGCCATGATCGTGCTGCCTGAAATAAGTTGCAGTCAACGTAAATCTGTCACTGAATCTGTAACGTGTTTCAACGGAAACCTGGTAAAAGGGATTATCTGGAAGCGGCCCCTCGGCACCTCCCACTTTCCATGTAATAAACCATCTTTTTCTGTTGTCGGTTGTGCCGTTTAATAATACATAATGATATGGAGCCCTTCTTAATTTTTGCCTTGGTGTCGCGAGATTGCTTGCGGGAGTTTGCAATTCAAAAAAATCGTTCGACCATGTAGGATATGATCCTCCTTCTACATTAAGTGTCCAGAAATTATAGAACGTCCACGCTGCAGTTGCAATCAGCTCTGTTCTTTGATACTCAAACGGCTTGTATAAATATGATTGAGTAGCCGAAAATCCATACAGCTGATTCAGAAAGGTTCCATTTGGCTGGTAGATATTGTAACTTATTTTGCCTGTAGTGCTTACTTCGTTAGGCGCCAATAAGAATCCAAGGTCATTGGGATCGTATTTATCTGTTTTCAGATCATTACTTACAGAATACTGAAGCTTACCGCTTACCTTACCTATTTCAATAAAATTTTTGAAACCATCGTAGGCATTTGTTTTCCTGAATATGCGGCTATACCGGGGCAGCAGAACGATGCCGAATCTGTTTCTTTTGTCATACAATGCAAGATCAACGCCGGTTACGTTTGCATCGCGGGCTGCGCCGTTCCTAATTACATTTGTATTGGTTAGTGTTATGTGTGACCGGTTCTTCAATGCCTGGTCGAGAACAAAAACATTGTAGTTTGAAAGTTCCTCAGTTGTTATCGTTGAATCTTCGCCACTGACGGTATTTCGGATCTTCGCCCTCTCGGATCGTGCGACCGCATTGAAAACACCTATGCCAAGATTTCCACTCGTTCGACCGGAAAATTTTATCGCATTGTATAATCTCGTTAGTGTTGGATTTTTGAGAATGTCGTAGTTGGTAAGGGTTCCCGATCCAACGGAATCAATCACATTCTGGTAACCTGTCGGCTCACGTCCTACCCTTCTGGAATAAAATATGTCGGCCTTGTTAAACAATTCAGTGCCCTCTGTGAAGAACGGGCGGTTTTCACGAAACTGTATTTCAAAGGGAGATATGTTGTTAATTACATTATCGGAAATTACCTGACCGAAGTCAGGTATAAGTGTTGCATCGAGCGTGAAGCTTTCACTGATTCCATATTTTACATCCATGCCACCGCTTTTCAGCCATTCGTTTTCGGTGCCCTTTGAAATAGTAGGTATTTCCCGATAGCCACCGCTTACATAAGGAGAGAAGCTTAATCGTAATGGAGGAAGTATCTTTTCAAAACCATCTATTGTTCCAAACTGATTTACAAACCCATCAACATTCGGATCAACGGGATTCCAGAAAGAAGATTCATTATTTCTTCTGCTGAACCGCCGGAACTGAATTCCCCATTCCTTTGGCTTTTTAGTTGAGAATCGTAGCGAGGTGAGGGGGATCAGAAGTTCAACTGACCACCCATTCTCACGAATGCTCACCTTGCTATCCCACACCGCGTCCCAGCTTAGCTCACCAAAAACACCGTTTTGTGGTATCACATTCGCCGACACTCTTGCGTCGCTCTGAACATTCCGGGATGTTACAAGAAACTGGAAGGCATTCTGCCGGTCGTGATATGAATCGATGAATACTCCGAAATTATCTACATCTGCCAGGCGCTCCTGATCGCGGGATGTGAACTGCTTGCGTATTTCTTTTGGATCGCAATAAAGCATGGCCCCGATATAGATTGCCGTGTTATCATATAAAACCTTTACAGATGAACTATCGGTTGCTGGTTGTCCGAAAACGGGTGTACTGGTGATAAAACCAGTAGCTGACGGTGTATTGCTCCAGACCTCGTCGTCGAGAATTCCATCAATTTTAGGGGAGTGAGTTATTTTAATTGCGTGGGTATTTTTCGGTTGCGCATTACCGGCAACCCAGAAAAAAAGTAAAAAATGTATGGAAATCAGACCTCTAAGCATGTTTTTCCGGCGCGTGCAAAATTAGACGAAATCACATGTGCTGTGGCAGTTGCGCCGTAGATAATAACGCTTAAATGTCTTTTTTATTGATAAAAGTCAAGCAGTTATAGTGCTAGTTTATTTTATTCTTCAGCGTCGCAACCTGGTCCTGCAGGCTGCTCACAACATTTGCCAACTGATTCACATCCCAGCGCGGTTGAACGTTCACCTTACTGATCACCATATTGGCTTTCCATATTTCAATAATATCGCTTGTGTTTACCGTATAGGGTTGGTAAGCAGTGTTGTCACTCACCAGGGTAAGCTTGCCCCTGGATTTGCCGGTTTTCATCACCCTTTTATATACGATACCATCCGTGCGCGACACGATAATGTAAGTTTGGTTGGATTTTACGTCTTCGATATTTCCTGTCATCTCACCAATGATTATCGAACCGCTCGGAGTCGGAAGCATTGAGTCTCCCACGATCTCAAAAGCCCTGTATGTGCCGGGTGAAAGCATGGGCAAAGTGAAAGTGTTTAGTTCGTCGATGTATTCGGGATCGGAATAGCCAGCCAGGTAACCAGCGGCCGCCTTCACAGGTACAAACGTTATTTCATTGCTTCCTGCGGCAAGCTTTTGCGCGCGGCGCTTCGCCACGTAATTGCCTTTGGTTTCCCCCAGCTCAGTGAGCAGCAGCTCGTCAAGGGTCAGTTTAAAAATCTCTCCCACCGATTCAAGCACCTCTATCCTGGGTTCGGCACGCTCCTCTTCGTAGGCTCCAAGGAGCGATCGCTTGATATGTAGCTTTGCGGCAAATTCTTCCTGGGTCCACCCCCTTAATTTGCGTAGATATTTGAGATTTTTACCGGCGACTGACATGACTAATAATTTTAGGTCGAATTTACTAAATAATTTAACATGACAAAAAAAGATGGCGGAACGCATGTAGCAGTTTTTTCTGCCCTCTCACCTCTGCCCTTTGCCCTTTTTCTTACCTTTGCGTCCCTGTCAGAATGACCTTCCTTAACGGTTAGCATCATATTTGACTTCATTCAATCTCAATAATTCATATCCATTCATATATGTTAGGATTCATATCAAAAATGTTCGGAGGCAGTAAGTCGGAAAAAGATATCAAATCCATCGAACCCCTTGTAACTGAAATAAACAAGCATTTTACCGAATACCAATCCATATCCAACGACGAATTAAGAGGCAAAACCGTAATATTCCGCCAGCGCATTGCCGACCACCTGAAATCGATAGATGAACAAATAGCTTCGATTTCCACGCAGGCAGAAGAATTACCCACGGCCGACATTACCGGTAAAGACAACCTGTATCAGCAGGTAGATGCGCTTAAGAAAGACCGCGACAAGCAGATCGAAGACATTCTTAACCAGCTCCTGCCGGAAGCGTTCGCTGTAGTAAAAGAAACTGCGCGCAGATTTAAAGAGAATGCTGAGATTGTTTCCACGGCAACCCAACTCGACCGAGATCTAAGCGTAAAAAAAGAATATATACGTATAGAGGGTGATAAATCCATTTTTAAAAATACATGGATGGCCGGTGGCAACAGTATTACCTGGAACATGGTGCATTATGATGTGCAGCTGATAGGTGGCGCGGTATTGCACCAGGGTAAGATCTCGGAGATGGCAACAGGTGAAGGTAAAACACTCGTATCTACTCTGCCTGCATACCTGAATGCGCTGAGTGGTGAAGGCGTCCACATCGTCACCGTGAACGATTACCTCGCACGGCGCGACTCCGAATGGAACGGTCCCATATACGAATGGCTTGGGCTCACTGTCGACTGTATCGATAAGCACCAGCCCAACAGCAACGAACGCCGTAATGCTTACGGTGCCGATATTACCTATGGCACCAACAACGAATTCGGCTTCGACTACCTGCGCGATAACATGGTGCATAGCCCAGAAGAAATGGTGCAGAGAAAGCATCACTACGCAATGGTTGATGAGGTAGATAGCGTATTGATAGATGATGCACGTACACCACTTATTATTTCCGGTCCTGTTCCGAAAGGAGACGAACAACAATACCACCTGCTTAAATCAAGGGTCGAACGGCTTGTTGAAATGCAGAAGCAGGTAACGAATAAAAATCTTAATGATGCGAAACGACTTTTTGCGGAAGGTGACGACGATCCTAAGAGTGGCGGTCTTGCCCTGCTGCGCGCGTTCAGAGGTTTACCAAAAAACAGCGCACTCATCAAATTTCTTAGCGAACCCGGTGTAAGAGTTAAACTTCTGAAAGCTGAAAGTTATTATCTCGCCGACCAGCAAAAAGAAATGCCTAAGGTGGACGCGGAACTTTACTTCCACATCGACGAAAAAAACAATTCCGTTGAACTTACCGATAAAGGAATTCAGGCGATCACAAAATCGGGCGAAGATCCCGAATTCTTCCTGCTCCCCGACATCGGTGTGCAGCTTGCAGAGATCGACCGCAATGAAATTTCACCTGAAGAAAAATTACAGCAGAAAGAAAACCTGCTTAACGACTATTCGATAAAAGCTGACCGCATTCACACCGTGCAGCAATTGCTGAAAGCATATACACTGTTCGACAAAGACGTTGAATATGTGGTGATGGATGGTGCGGTAAAAATAGTTGACGAACAAACGGGCCGTATTCTTGACGGGCGCCGCTACAGCGACGGTCTTCACCAGGCACTTGAAGCAAAGGAAAATGTAAAGATCGAAGCAGCTACTCAGACTTACGCTACCATCACGCTACAGAACTATTTCCGTATGTACCACAAGCTCTCGGGCATGACGGGTACCGCGGAAACTGAAGCAGGTGAGCTTTGGGATATTTATAAGCTGGATGTGGTAACAGTGCCAACGAATGTGCCGGCAATCAGAAAAGATCACCAGGATCTCGTGTATAAAACAAAACGCGAAAAATATAAAGCAGCAAT